>OCZU010002935.1_pt1 | contig 10799 bp, 7 predicted proteins | sample 1539001 | NCBI WGS metagenome assembly OCZU01 (sample SAMEA3539306, study PRJEB22396) | soil metagenome | biome: tundra; feature: field; material: soil | place: USA | collected 2010-05 | depth 0.15 m | reverse complement strand
GCAACTTGGTGGGCTCGGATTCCGGAAACGGCTCTGTCCCCGTTTCCGCATAGCCGAGTTTGCGGTAGAACGCGGGCAACTCCTCGCGGAGATTGACGATGCGCAGATCCATGAAACGGCAGCCGTGCGCACGGGCATAATCCTCCGCCGCTTTCACCAGTAACTTGCCAGTCCCCGACCCCTGCCGCGACGGGTCCACTGAGAGCGGGCCGAAGTATCCCCGCTCGCCGCGCAGTTCCACGTAGACACAGCCGGCCATGCCGTCGGCCGCCAGAAAGACGCCTTTCGCCAGCAGTGCACCCAGCCGCGCCGCGTCCAACCGGTCGGTGTCGATAAAGAACTTCTCCACCTGGTAAGCGGCGTTGGTGACGCGGAGGATCTCATCCGCCTCGTGCGCTGCGGTGACGCGTACCTTCATTGCCGGCTCATCGCCTTTCCCACGAGCTTCGGGACACCTGGCGAATCGGCGAACTCGAAGCCGGAGGCGTAGGCCAGTTTCAGGATCTTCGCCATCTTCTCGAAATTGATTTTCTCCACCGTGTCGGTGACCTGGTGATAGTCCGGGTGGAAACCGGTGAACCACCATACGGCGTAAGGTCGGCCCTGAGGCGCGCCACCTGGATAGAATCGAAGCCCTCGGCGATGCGCGATTTCGTCGGCTGCGCGCAGGCCAGCGACGCCATCAAGAATACCGCGAGTGTCCGCATGAAGCGATATTACCGCACGATGGTGTTGGCCATGCGCGCGTCGTCGAACGCGGTGCGGTCGCCGGCTTTCTTGCCGGGCGCGGGCAGCAGGCGCGCGGCCAGCGGCTTGCGCCACTTCCAGGCCAGCGACGCCACGTCGCCCAGAATGCGCGCCAGGCGCTCTTCGCTGATATCGCCGGGCAGCGGGATGGTGTCGAGACCGCCGGCGCAGACCGCCGAGTACGCCAGCAGCGAATCCATGTTGTACGTGCCCTCTTCCCAGCGTTTGGCGAGGACGTTATCCTCCAGCACCGGGACCATCAGCCCGGCGTAACCCACCTGCTTGACCGGCGTGGATTGCACGGCGCGCGTGATCACGGCGGCGGCGGTCATGGTGCCGCCGGAGCCGAACGGCGCGCCGATGAAGTTCTCGATGGCGCGCCCGATGGAGACGTCGCCGAGCGGCGCCGGGGTGGGGTCGATGCCGGCGTAAGTCCACTGCGTGGCCGCGGCGATGCGCACCGCGGCGGCTTCGGCGCGCATCAGGTGCCCGGTCAGCGCCTCGGCGAGCTTCGTCTCCGCGGGACCGGGTTCATGAAATTGCGCGAACACCTCCGCCACCACGTTAGCGCTCTCCAGTCCGACAGCGAATGTCTTGCCCGGCCCGGTGTGCCACGCGCCGGGATAGAAGGGCCCGTACGGTTTCACCATGGCGGTGGTGGCGAAGTTCAGATTGCCGCCGCCATTGGGGCTCTTGGCGGCCACGGCCTTGACCAGCCGCGCGGCCTCGCGAATCGACTTCCAGTGGATCCCGTCCTCGGCCGCCACCACCAGGCTGCCGTTGATTTTCGTAGAGGCGAACACGTCGATGGCGAGATCGACAGTGGCGCGGTCGTCTTCGTCGGTGAGCTGCACCGCGCCCAGGTTGGGCGAGAATCCGAGCTTCGCCGCGAGCTCGCCATACTTGCGCAGCAGGGCGAGCGCGTCGGCGTGCTTCATCCCCCTGGTGTAGCCGGCGAGCGGCTGCGTGACCACGCGGATGGTCTCGACCTCGAAGCCCGCGGCCTTGTACTCGTCGCGCGCGGCGTTCAGGAATTTGACGGCCTCGGCGACCTGCGCCTCGTAGTGTGCGGCGTCGATGTTGATGAATGCGGTGATGGCTCGCACTTTGGGCCGCGCTTCGGCAAAGGCAAGCGAGGCGAGAGCGAGGGCGACGACAATGGCATTCCGCATGGGACGGTTATACCACGTGCGCGAGGGCGGTTCGAGGGTTGGGATTTACGCGTGGTCCTGGCACAGATCGATAAACTCCACCTTCCAGGGCGACCGGCGCAAATCGAGTCGCGCGACGGTCACCGGCAAGTGGAAGCGGCGGGGTCCGGCACTGCCCGGATTGAGGTAAAGGACGCCGTTGCGTTCCGTGCGGGACGGCTGGTGGGAGTGGCCGCTCACCACTACCTGGAAACCGGCGGCAGCCGGGTCAAGGCCAAGCTTCTGGATATCGTGGAGGACATAGATGGCTGCCGGGCCCGCCTCGGCGGAAGCAGCCAGTGGTAGCGCGCACGCCCATTCGTCCAAGTCGATATTGCCCCTTACGGCGACCACCGGCGCCAGCAATCTCAAGGTATCGAGGATTTCGGGCTTGCCCACATCGCCGGCATGGATGATCAGATCCGACCCCTCGAGCGCGCGTAGCGCTTCCGGTCTCAGCAGGCCGTGGGTGTCGGAGATCAGCCCGACCACGGCGACGTTCATACCCATGTATCGATACTACCGGTTGGGAATAGTTCTGAGAGGTCTCCTTTTCGGAACGCACATAGGTGATTGGCCACTGACCATCGCGCATAACTAGTGAAACATCCATTGCTGGGTCCCCTGGCTGCCCTTGCTTCGGGCATCCTGGTCTACCGGTTTATACCGCTTGGACCATCCGAATCATTGGGGGCGATCGCCGGATTCTTCCTCCTCGGCCTGTTGTCGCTGTGGCGCGGATCGCGCTGGCTGGCAGGCGTCTGCTGCCTGCTCGGGTTGTTCTTTGCCGGAGCGCTCGATTCGCGCGTGCACGCACCGGGGCCGCCGCCGGAGATCGATGCCAGCGGGCGCGAAGTGGTGATTCTCTCCGGGTGCGTGGTGGAGCCGCCGGCCATCTCGGGCGAGCGCGAGCGCTTCATTCTCGAACTGGACCGCGACGCGCGCGCGCAGGTCACGCTGTTCACCAAGCCTGGCGAGACACTGCCCGCGCTGCGGTATGGGCAGAACCTGGAACTCGACGGCAAGGTGCGCCCACCGCGCAATTTCGGCAATCCGGGCGCCTTCGATTATCGGAATTACCTGGCCCGCCAGAACATCTATTGGACCGTCTCGGCGGCGGCCGGAGGTGTGCGTGTCCTGCCCGGACACTGCGGGAATGCGTTCCAGAAAGCCGTGATGGACCTGCGGCAGACCGCCCTCGCGCGGATCGAACACCTCTACCATGGAGATGCTTACCAGTCCGGGATGATGCAGGCGGTATTGATCGGACAAACCTTCCAGGTGGAGAAGGTCTGGACGGAGCAGTACCGCCGCACGGGGACATTTCACATGATCGTGATTTCCGGAACGCACGTGGCGGTGCTGGCGGCCTTCTTTCTTTTTATGCTGCGCATCTGCTTCGTGCCGGAGAGCCTCGCGCTGTTCACCACCGTGCTGGCGGCGTGGCTATATGCCCTGGTCACCGGGTTTCAGGCGCCCTGCGTGCGCTCGGCGGCGGGACTCACGCTGTTCATGATCGCGGGGTATTTTTTTCGCCGGCGGCGCATCATGAATCTGGTGGCGGCGGTGGCGCTGGGGTTTCTGCTGCTCGACCCGGAGCAGTTGTTCGAGGCCAGTTTCCAGCTCACCTTCCTGGCCGTGGGCTTTCTGGCGGCATTTGCTCAGCCGGCGATCGCCGCCACCTCGGGCCCGCTGATGGCGGGGCTGCGCGACCTCCCCGATAGAGGCCGCGATCTTCACATGCATCCGCGCGCCGCGCAGTTCCGCATCGAAATCCGCCTGCTGGCCGAGACGCTGCACGCGCCGCTCTGGGTGGTGGCATGGCCGGCGCGTCTGGTGCTGTTCGTTTACGAGATCGTGCTCATCTCCGCGGTGGCGCAGCTTGGCCTCGCGCTGCCCATGGTGGTCTACTTTCACCGGTTGGGCTTCTCGGGACTTTCGGCCAATGCTTTCGTGGTGCCCCTGATGGGGGCCGTGGTGCCGGTGGGCTTCCTCGCCGTATTCACGGGGTGGCACTGGATTGCCAGGTTCGGCGGGCTGCTCTTGTGGCTCTCGCAAAAGGTGGTTTGGTTCCACGCCAACCTGGAGGGAAACTGGCGGATTCCGACGCCGCCGGTATGGCTTGGCATTGCGCTGGCGGCGGCGCTGATCGCCTCGGCCATCTGGCGCTCCCGATGGGGGGCCGTGGTGGGGGCGGTGTTGCTCGCCCTGCTGGTGTGGCACCCGTTCGCGCCGGAGATGCATCCCGGCGAACTGGAATTGACGGCCATCGACGTGGGCCAGGGCGACAGCCTGCTGGTGTTGTTTCCGGATGGCAAACGCATGCTGGTGGATGGCGGCGGCATCCCCGCGTTCGGGCGCATTGCGCGCTCGCAGCTCGATATTGGCGAGGACGTGGTGGCGCCCTACCTGTGGGATCGCGGTTTCCGCACGCTGGACGTGGTGGCGCTCTCCCACGCGCACGAGGATCACAGCGGCGGCCTGGGGGCCTTGATCGCGGATTTCCACCCGCGCGAGGTGTGGACCGGGTTCACGCCGGATGGTCCCGAGTGGCACGCGGTACACGACAGGGCCGTCGCGGTGGGCGCCCGGATCATGCCGCTGCGCGCGCCCAGCCGGTTTGCCTTCGGCGGGGCGGCCATCGAGGTGCTTGCGCCATCGACGAACTACTTCCCGGCCGACGAGCCGAACAATAACGACTCGCTGGTGCTGCGCGTGACGTTCGGGCAGCGTAGCTTTCTTCTGAGCGGCGACGTGGAGCGGCCCATCGAACAGGAGATGGCCTACACCAACGAACTGCACCCCACCGACGTGCTCAAGGTGGCGCATCACGGAAGCCGCACCAGCAGCACGGAAGAGTTCCTGAGCGCGGTGCAGCCGGCGTTCGCGGTGATCTCGGCCGGCTTCGAGAACAGCTACGGGCACCCGCACGCCACCGTGGTGGCGCGCCTGCGGGAGCATCATGCGGCCATCCTGCGCACCGACGTGGACGGCATGATCACCATCCGCACCGATGGGCGCAGGATCCACGTGGAAACGTTCAGCGGGCTACTGAGGCGGTAAATCGCTCGTGTGGGGCGGACATTCCTGGCTGCCGCCGGCTTTCCAGCCGGCGCCTGGACGCGCTGGAAAGCGCGCCCGCAGGCAAGATTGCCTGCCCCACTAACTTATGCTTACTTGCCACCCTTCAGCAGTACCTTGACCGGGCGCGTCGCGGCCAGGTTCACTTCGGCGGCGGGCTTCTCCATGCGGGCGATTAACTTGGTCTGGGCGGCGGCGAACGTGGCTGGCAGCGCCTGTCCCGTCACCAGCGCGTCCACAAGTTTCAGTCCGGCATTCCCCAGCGCCGCCAGATCGCGCGAAAGCGGCAGCAACTCCACCAGCAGGGGGCTGTCCGCCGCCAGTTTCCGGAAGCGCGCATCGTTGGCCGCCCAGCGCCCGAACTCGCGGCGCAGCATTGCCGCCTCGGCGGGGCTGCCCTTGGGGTTCGCCGCCACTTTAGCTGCCGCCAACTCCATGGCGCGCACACTTTCGCTCTCCGGCCGCGCGGCGTCCGCCAGACGGTTCATCGGCGTCAGGCTGGTATACTTCCCGGCGCGCGCCCGCGGACCCAGGCCCAACCCCTCCACCGCATCCGCCAGCACGCGCAGCGGCTCCGTCGGACGGCCGCCAGTCATGCGCTCCAGCATCGGCGCGTAGTTGGCACGATGCTGCACACCGGTCCACTCCAGCCCCCGGCTTACCGCCTCCATGCGCGCGTACATCGAATCTACGTCCACGGTGGAGGCCGGCGACCAGAAGCGCTCGGCAATCGCCGCCGCCCGCGGCCAGATCCGCGAATCCACCATTTCCGACGTGGTGTACTCCGACCACATGCACAACTCGCCGCCCAGTATGCGCGCCTTCTCTTCCGGCCCCAACTTGTCGGCATCGCCCGACATCGGGTCCACCGCGTAGTGGAAGGCCGCCGGACTCAGATGATCCACGTAGTAGCCCCACGAGAGAATTCCGCGATAGCCCTTGACGGCCGCCTCGGCCAGCGACTTCTGCCCACGCCAGGATTGCACCACGATGTCCTTCGGCAGGTCCGGATGCAGCACCTCGTCCCAGCCGATCAGGATCTTGCCGCGCTTGGTGAGCAGCTTTTGCACACGCTGGTTGAAATAGGCCTGGATGGCGTGCGCGTCTTTCAGGTTGTTCTGTTTCGCCCACGCCTGCACGCGCCCCGACGCGTTCCACTGTGTGGCCTCCACCTCATCGCCCCCGATGTGAAAATAGGGGTCGGGGAAGAGCGCCGTCATCTCCTCGAAAAACGCGTCGAGGAACGCGTAAGTTTCTTCGCGGCTCGGGTCCAGCGCGTTCTCGTAAATGCCCCAATGGCGCCCGATCTCATACGGTCCAGGATTGGTGCCCAGTTCCGGATACCCCACCAGCCATGCCGTGGTGTGACCGGGGATGTCGAATTCCGGCACCACGCGGATGCCGCGGTCGCGCGCGTAGATCACTACGCCGCGGATCTCGTCCTGCGTGTAGAACAGGCCGTCGGAACCTTCCTGCTGCAGTTTCGGGAAACGCTTGCTCTCCACCCGGAAGCCCTGGTCCTCGGAGAGGTGCCAGTGAAACACGTTGAGCTTCACCGCCGCCATGGCATCCAGGTTGCGCTTCACGACTTCGAGCGGCATCCAGTGCCGCGCCGAATCCAACATCAATCCGCGCCATGGAAAGCGCGGGTTGTCCTCGATGTGGACCGCCGGGACCTCGAAGCCATCCTTTCCCAGAGTAACGAGTTGGCCGAAGGTCTCCAGACCGTGCAGCGCGCCGGCGCGCGCCGGCGCCTTGAGCAGGGCGCCCTCGCTGGTTACATCGAGCGTGTAGGATTCGTCCTCGCCGAGCGTCGGGTAGTCGTTGCCCGCACTCGCGCACTCGATGCGCAGTTTGGGGGTGGCGTCCTTGAGGCCAAGCATGGGGATCCCCGTCCGCCCGGAGAGACGCATCACGAAGCGGCCTACGGCCGCGTCCAGCCGCGCGTCCGGCGCGCTTGTCAGCGCCGCCTTGAACGTGGCGTCCAGGGTAAGCCTGCCCGTGGCGGGCCGCACGGTAACGGGCAGCGGCATCAACGATGGGCCAGCCGCGGAAATAGAGGAGATCAGGGTGACGAATAACGTAAATCGAAGCATCTCCTCTATAGTGCCCCACTACGCCATCAGGGGCAATCTCCAAGTCCTTTTGGCAATCCGCCCATCCGTGGCCCCCAGGGATCTCTATTTATCTGCGGCCTGATCTTCAACTGACCGCGATTTCGGTACATTACCGTCGGCACGGTGACTTGTGGGGGAGTAATCCGGGCAGACCGTCCCCGCATGCCAACCCCGGTTCACTCTGCCCTGGATGCCGAGCGGTTCAGAGTGGTATAACAGTCATATCAGATGCGCTTTAGCTTCGATCTGCGAAAGAGCAGGCGCCTCAGGGCGAATCCCCTGCGCGGCATAGGGTTCGAAGAGGCGCGTGAGCTGTTCTCACAGCCTTATTGGCTCGATCAGCGATCCGACGTTCCGGAGCAGTTTCTGGCCGTCGGCTGGGTCGGTGAGCGGCTGTATTCTGTCATTATTGAAGTCCGGCAGGACGAAGAAGGCGAGATTCTGCACCTCGTCACTCTGTGGAGGTCGACAAAGGAGGAGGTCCGACTGTATGAAGAAAACTCGTAAATCTGCCCAACCGGTTTCCGCCGACGCGATTGCGCGGTTAGCAGATCAAGGCAAGGACGTTTCTCATTTCTTTAAGGGCCAAGGCCGCATGGTTCAGCCGATTCAGCGCGTCAACGTAGACGTCACGGCCACCATGCTGGAAGAACTGGACAAGGCTGCTCAGGACCTCAATGTGAGCCGCCAGGCGGTCATCAAGACGCTGGTCCGGCAAGCGCTCGATCAGCACTACCTGGCACAACGCGCAAGGCGTCCGCAATCGGCGTCCTAACCGGGACGGTCACCAGGGCCGCCCGGATGGTCGCCCAGGCGCGGAATCGCGGTCTGGAAGTTGGGTGGCGGGATGCCGACTTGTCACGAGTAATCCGGCCGTGGAACGGCCGCTCCGTCCGAGTCGCCGACGATACGGACGGAGGGCGCGGACGCCTCCTCGAACGTTTTGGGGCCAATGGAAGCAAAGCCCACTGTCACGACCACAATCGACAAAAATGGCGGACAGCGCTGGTTGGCGGGACGCGCTAACCAACCACGACCTCGCGATTCAGCTTGGTATCGGTGGCACGATACACGGCGCCCATGCCGCCCTCGCCGGTTTGGACGTGATGCGGTAGTGCGCGATCGGCGGCTATGGGCTCATTGTGCGGGCGCTTCGTGGAATGGTATCACTTTCGGATCGAATGCAGCACCGAGTGGCTTGGAAGTGGCTTGGGAACGAGCGGCGAACCGCTCGAGTGCTGTGCCACCGGACCGAGAACGTTCATTTCGGAAAGTGCATTCGCGCGGCAACCCGAACTCCGCGACCCGCTCAGCATTCCACCTGGCTGCTTTGTCGCCGACTTGTAGAAATGCCGTCGCGATCTGGCTGGATGTAATATACTGACGGGCGATCGGTGACTGGGAGGGGAGTCCTGGCGGGTCGCCTGAGCGAGTCGCGTAAGGATCCCGGCGCCCGATCGGAGTCACTCGAAGGGAAGTCTGATGGCGAAGCTATCAGACCAACAACATCACGATAGGGGATTTGCCAAATGCACACGACAAAGCTGGTCTCACTTTCCGGGTTGGCATTCATGCTGCCCGTCCTGCTCCCACTGGCCTTGGCGCAACAAGGCCAGCCAGTCGCCGGCTACCAAATGCTGCGCGTCATCACAATCCCGGGCGGTCTCGCGGGAAACGACATCAGTTGGGTCGATTCCGCGAACGCACGGTACTACCTTGCCGATCGCGGTAACGCCACGGCGTCCCCCGTAATCGGGCCAAAGGTCGACGTCATCGACACCGAAAATGGTGTCTTCCTTACATCCATTCCATTGCCCAGCGCGGCAAACGGAATCCTCGCGGTACCCCGGGCGCACGAGCTTTGGGTCGGGCTCAACGACAGCACGATCGCCGTCATCGACACCAACACAAACTCGGTCTCCCATATTGTCCCCACCGGCGGAACTGCCCGCGCTGATGAAATGGCCTATGACCCGGACGATCATCTCATCCTGATCGCCAACGACCGGGATGCTCCGCCCTTTGTCAGCTTCGTCTCTACCGGCACCTATTCCGTGGTGAAAAAGATCAGTTACGACGGCGTCGCGGGTCCCAAATCGACAGGCGGCATCGAGCAGCCTGTTTGGGACGGGCCTGCGTCAAAGTTCTACATCTCCATACCGGCCACGGCGGCGAACGCCAACGGAGAGATCGACGAACTGGATCCTCAAACGTTGCGCGTCACGAGGTCGATTCCAAGTGCCTGCACGGGTCCGACCGGGCTGGTCCTAATTCCGGGACAGCGGCTGATGTCGGCCTGCGGCGATGTGATCGACATAGCCAGCGGCAAAGTCGTCACCACGGTCGCCGGAGTCAGCGGCGACGAGATCTGGTACAACGGCGGGGATCAACGCGTTTATTTTGGCGGAACCCAAAACGTGTACGTGGTGGATGCCAATACCTACACGCTGATTACGCACCTGGTCGTCGGCGTGCCGGCGGCTGCTCCGCTGCCGGCTCAATCGACCCATTCGCTTGCCGCCGACGACGTGAACAACCAGGTATTCGTCGCCGTATCCGCTGCGGGGACCGGGTCGGGCTCGGGAGTGGGCATACAGGTATGGAGAAACGGCGCTTCCCTGACCGCAGTCCCCAATCCTATACCGGTCACGGGAGGCGCCACGGTAGGCACCGCCACGCTCAGTTGGAAAGCGCCCAACGCCCAGACCATCGAGATTCATGTCGGAAGCCCGACCGGTCCGGTTTTCACCGAGTACGGCAACAGGGGATCGGCGACAACGGGCGCATGGGTATCCGATGGCATGACCTTCTATTTGCAGGACGTCACCGGCGGTAAGCCGCTGACGGCGGATAACACACTGGCTACGGCCGTGGTTCATTTGCAGCAGAAGTAACTGGCGGTAAACGCTCTCTACGCGGCAGTGGTCATCTGGTGCTCCAGGCTGTATGGTCGCGAGGCTTCCGGGATTGCTTCGGAGCGTACCACCACGGGTATGGGGCGCAGGCCTGCAAGATCGGGGCCGTGAAACCTTCTTTCTGGAAAGTGGACCCAGACGGCGTCCTTGTAGAGAATTAAGGGCGATCAAGACCCTCTGGGCGAATCACGCGCGACTCGGAGAGAGGGCGCTCAAGAGCCGGTCTGAACGATTAGGAACGAGAAACGCCCTCGCGTCTGGGGATCCGCCTTCCACATGAGCGTATCGTCGACTCGCGGAAGTGCCTGCGACCGCCCTTTGGCCGATGATCACCCGCGTGTGGCCGCCAAGGAACTACCGACAGTTGGCGACCAACCCGGGGCCATATACGCGATCCGGGAAGCGTCGGATGCCCCTTACGTGAACCGTGTTGCGGTTAGTGCCGCACTACGCCATCAGCGGCAATCGCCGAATCCTTTTGCCATTGGCATCGAAGATGGCGTTCCCGATGGCCGGCGCGATTCCCACGATGGGAGTTTCGCCCGCGCCCGCCGATACCAGGTCCTTGCGATCCAGCAACACGCTCTCGATCACCGGCATGTCCGCAAACCGCGGCACCCGGTACTTCGACAGGCGATTGTTGGCGATCTTGCCTTCGCCGAACTGAATTTCCTCAAACAGCGCCCCACCCAGACCCATGACGATGGCGCCCTCCACCTGATTGCGCAGGTGCTCGGGATTCACCACCG
>OCZU010002934.1_pt1 | contig 10805 bp, 8 predicted proteins | sample 1539001 | NCBI WGS metagenome assembly OCZU01 (sample SAMEA3539306, study PRJEB22396) | soil metagenome | biome: tundra; feature: field; material: soil | place: USA | collected 2010-05 | depth 0.15 m | reverse complement strand
GCTGTCCCGCCACGTCGTCGGCTGCGAAGGGGTGCTCGCACACATCGGGGACGGCACAAGTCCGGAAGCTGTCGTTTCCACTCCAGGTGTAATGTAGTGCTTCGCTCCTCCCGAAACTTGAGCGACGGTTGGCGCGAATGGCTTTCTCGAGGGTCAATTCAATCACTCTTGCAATTCCCATCGTGGTCTCCCTGTACTGTCTTGCTGTGAGGAGCACGGGATTTTGTTTTATCGATTGCGTAGCGCTACATTAGGAGGAGCAACGATGAGCCACAAAACACTGATTAGGACTCTAAGGCACACGGCCGCTGCGCTCATTGCGGCTGCGGCATGGTTCGGTGTCTCGGCGACCGCGCATGCGGCGGACGACAACGTCGTGGTTTTCGCCGGTTGGGGCGGCAGCTGGCAAAAGGCCGAGCGGACTTTCTACTTCGACAGTTTCGAGAAGGCGACCGGCATCAAGGTGATCGACGTGCCCGACGTCAACCTCACCAAGATCAAGACGATGGTCGATGCCAATAACGTCGAGTGGGACGTTGTTCAGGCTCTCGGGATGTGGGTGTCGCAAAAGACCAGTTCCGGGGAGCTGTGGGAGCAACTCGACTATTCGGTGATTGCGGCTGACGGCGTTCCGAAGGATCTGCTCGACCCGCGCGGGGTCGGCGTCGCCACTTTCGCCCAGATTCTCGCGTACAACACCAATGCGTATCCAGCGGGTAAGCAGCCGACCTCATGGGCAGATTTCTGGGATCTCAAGAAATTCCCGGGCAAGCGCGGCACGCTTAACCAGCCGCGCTACTCGCTCGAGATGGCGCTGATGGCGGAAGACGTGCCGATGGACAAGCTTTATCCCCTCGACGTCGAACGCTCGCTCAAGAAATGGGACGCACTCAAAAACGATGCGCTGTTTTGGGAGCAGTGGCCGCAGGGGCCCAGCCTGCTGGCTTCAGGCGAAATCACGATGACGCTCTCGTCCCAGGCCCGTATTCTCGGCCTGCTCCAGACCGAGAAGAGCGCGCCGGTGGCGATGGTTTGGAAAGGGGGCATCATGACCACCGACTTTCTCGCCGTGCCCAGGGGGAGCAAGCACAAGGCGAATGCCATGAAGCTCATTTCCTGGATGCTCGATGCCAAGCGGCAGGCTGCCTACGCGACTGACACCTCGGTCGGCCCTTCGAACATCAAAGCGCTCGACCTGGTCGACCAAAAGACCAAGGAGCTGCTGCCCAGTTACCACTACCAGAAGGGCGAGCTCGTCGCGGTCGACAGCGTGTGGTGGGCCACCAACCTCGACAAGGCCACCGAGCGCTGGAACCAGTGGAAGCTCAAGAACTGACCTGAACGCTTGCCGGGCGCTGCTGCATCGCACGGGCCGCCGCCTCGTTGCGGCGCGGGCCTCCGGGCCGCTGCTTACCGCTAACTGAGGCTCTGGACTGGCTTCATGATCTTGAGCGCCGATACGACCGACCGCCTGCTTGGCCGATTCGGGCCGGCCATGCTGGCGCTGCCGGGAATCGTCTTCATCGTCCTCTTCTTCGTCGTGCCGGTCGGGCTCATTTTAATACAAAGTGTGCTCGACCCCGGTTTAACGCTGGCCTTCTACCGGCGCCTGTTCTCGGCGCCGGAATATCTGACCGTATTTTCGATCAGCTTCAAGATCGCGTTGATTACGAGCGTCATCAGCATGCTGGTGAGCTATCCGGTCGCGTACCTGCTTGTGGTGGCGTCGCCGCTGGTGCGCTCCGTGATGCTTACCACGATCCTGCTGCCGTTTTGGACCAACGTACTGATCCGGTGTTATGCGTGGATGCTGATGTTGCAGACGACAGGCGTGGTCAACGACGTGCTCGTCAACTGGTTGCACGTGTTGACCGCGCCGCTGCCGCTCGTCTTCAATCTGACGGGGGTTATCATCGGGATGGTGCATTACCTCGTGCCGATCAACATCCTCGTGCTCTACAGCGTCATGAAAGCGATTGACCTGCGCCTGCTCCATGCGGCCAAAGGGCTGGGCGCCAATCCGCTGCGCGCCTTCGTGGCCGTTTTCATACCGCTCAGCATGCCCGGGGTACGCGCCTCGGCGATGCTGATCTTCGTCATTTCCCTCGGATTCTTCGTGACGCCCGCGTTGCTCGGCGGCCGCCGCGAAATAACGGTCGCCATGCTTGTCAGCACCTATTTTTCGGACGTCCTCAATTGGGGCTTCGGCTCGGCACTGGCCACGATGCTGCTGGTCTTCTCCCTGATCGGGCTGTCTTTCTATTTCGCGTTCCAGCGCAAAGTACCGCGTGTGGTGCCGAGATGAAGCGGCACTTCGACCTGTTTGCCGCCACGCGCTGGGTGCCGTGGCTGTTTGGCGGACTCGTGTTGCTGTTCCTGGCCGCTCCGCTCCTCGTCGTGATCCCGGCTGCCTTCAACGACTCAAGCCTTCTCCAGTTTCCTCCTCGCGCGTGGTCCTTGCGCTGGTTCCACGAGTATTTCCAGAGCGCGAGCTGGTTTGCCGCGACCAAGACGAGCTTCAAGGTGGCGCTCGTCGTGTCCGTCGTGTCGACGCTCCTCGGCTTGACCACGGCCGTGTTGCTCACGCGCTTTACCTTCTTCGGCCGCAACCTGATGCGCGCGCTGATCATGGCGCCGCTGGTTGTACCAGTGATCGTGATCGCGGTCGGACTCTACTATGTCTTCCTGCGCGTCGGCCTCAATGGCACTTTCTGGGGACTTGTGATCGGCCACACGGTGGTCACCTTTCCCTATGCGACCGTCGTGATCAGCGCGGCGCTGGTCGAGGTCGACGAGCGGCTGGAGAATGCCGCGGTCGGGCTCGGCGCGATACGCCCCCGCGCTTTCTTCGAGGTCACGCTGCCGCTCATCCGGCCTGGTCTGGTGGTCGCGGCGCTGTTCGGGTTCCTCATCTCATTCGACGAGGTGGTGATTGCGATCTTCTTGACGAGCCCCGAGACGATGACGCTGCCGCGGCGGATCTGGGATGGAATTCGCTTCGAGCTCAATCCCACGATTGCCGCCGTGTCGACAATTCTGATCGCCCTATCCGCCCTGGTGATGCTGCTCAGCGAATTGCTGAAGCGTTATCTGCGCCGGGTGAGCGGTTTGACGACGCGGGCGGATCCATGATCCGGGGAACACAATTGGCAGCGGCTACCATGCGGCCGCGCGGGCTACGCCCCCGAAGGGCAGTGCGAGCGAGATGACGGAACCTGGCGCAGGCATGAGCGGGGCGGCCCGTGAGGGCGCTTGGCCCCACGGGTCGCCGATCGAGCTCCGCGGGATCGTCAAACACTACGATCGCTTACTCGCGGTCGACAATTTGACGCTCGACATTGCGGCCGGCGAGTTCGTCAGCTTTCTCGGACCGAGCGGCTCGGGCAAGACCACGACGCTGTTGCTGATCGCCGGTTTCATCACCCCGAACCAGGGCACGATCATGCTGGGTGGCGAGGACATTACGCGCCTGCCGCCCTACCGGCGCAATATCGGCATGGTTTACCAGAACTACGCGCTGTTTCCGCACATGACAGTGGCAAAGAACATTGCGTTCCCGTTGCGCATGCGCGGTGTCGAGCGGCCGGAAATCGCCCGCCTGGTCACTCGCGCCCTCGCCTTGGTGCGGCTCGACGGACTACAGGATCGCCTGCCCAATCAGCTGAGCGGCGGACAGCAGCAACGGGTGGCGCTCGCGCGCGCGCTCGTCTTCGAGCCTCCGCTTCTGCTGATGGACGAGCCGTTGGGCGCTCTGGACAAGAAGTTGAGGGAGGAGCTCCAGATCGAGATCAAGCGTATCCAGCGCGCGATCCGCAGCACGGTGATCTACGTGACCCACGATCAGGAGGAAGCGATGAGCATGTCGGACCGCATCGTGGTGATGCACGGGGGCCGCGTCGAGCAGGTTGGCCCGCCCAACGAGCTCTACGAGCGGCCACGCACCCGATTCGTCGCCGACTTCCTCGGCTCCTCCAACTTTCTCGCCATGACCGTGGCGACCGCTGGCGAGCCGGCCTTGCTGCGTACCACGGGCGGATTGGAAATCGCAATGCCGGGATTGGTGGGTGCTGCCGTCGGCGATCAATTCACCGTGGCCATCCGGCCGGAGCGCGTTCGCATCGATACGTCCGTTACCACCAATGCTTGCTGGCGGGCGGCGCGCGTGACCGACTGCTCCTATCACGGCGATACGCAGCGCTTCCAGGTTGAGCTCGAGGGCCGCGACACGCTGACCGTGTTTCGCCCAAATGCCGGACAGCCACTCATTCCGCGTGGTGCTCCGGCTGCCGTCTCGTGGGGCCCTGACGATGCGTGGGTGATTCCGGAACAGGCCAAACCACCGCCGGCCTCATGACCGTGCAGAGCGTCAGACGGCCCGGTTGAAGGCGACCGGTTTCATCAAACCGCCATCAGGGTTCCCCGTGAGCATCTCCTTGAACGAATCGACCGCGCCCCGCGAGTTGCTCGCAACGTTGTTCCGGCCGCGCTCGATCGCCGTGATAGGGGCCTCGACGCGAGAGGACGCCATCGGTTTCCGGGTCATCCGGAACCTTCGTCGCATGGGCTTCGCGGGCGAGATCTTTCCGATCAACCCGCGCTATCGGGAGGTTGCGGGCCTGCCCTGCCTGCCGTCGATCGAGGCGCTGCCGCCGGGCGTGGAAAGCGCGTTCATCGCAATTCCGGCTGAGCAAGGGCCGGACGTTCTCGATGCCGTCGGCCGCCGCGGGATCAAGACCGCCTTCGTCAACGCAAGTGGTTTTGCCGATGGGGGCCCCGAGGGCCGCGCACTCCAGCAGCGCCTCCGAGCGGTTGCACATGCCCAAGGCATCGTACTGTGCGGACCCAACAACATGGGGCTCATCAACGTACACGACCGGACCGCTATCTGGACCCAGCGCCACATGAGCGAAGTGCGACCGGGTCCCATCGCCGTGATCTCACAGAGCGGTTCGATGGCGCTCGTGCTTGCCCAGGACGAACGCAAGCTTGGCCTCGCTTACGTGGTGACTACCGGTAACGAGGCGGTGCTCTCTGCCGCCGACTATCTCGATCACATCGTGCGCGACGGTCGGGTCAAGACTGTCCTTCTATTCCTCGAATCCATTCGAGACCCTGCCCGCTTCGGCGCCGCGGCACTGCAGGCCGAGGCGATCGGGAAACGGGTCCTCGCAATCAAGTCCGGCGTGAGCCCACGCGGCAAGATGCTTGTCGCTGCACACACGGACAGCCTGGCCGGCGACGATGCAGTCTACGATGCCTTCTTCCGCAAGCACGGCGTAATTCGAGTACGCGATCTCGACGAGATGATCGAGACCGCCGTGCTGGTCACGTCCTATCCCGCCCCGCCACGTGCACGCCATTTCGTGCCAATCACACTCTCCGGGGGTGAGGCGGCCCTCATTGCCGACCTCAGCTCCCAAATCGGACTTGGGCTCAAGCCGCTTGCCCACGCGACGATCGAGCGTCTCAAACCTGCCTTTCCCTCATTCGCTCGCCCTAACAACCCGCTTGACGGCTGGGGTCTTGGCTTCAATGCCGAGCGCTTTGGCGAGATGCTTGATGTCTTGTGTGCCGACGAGTCGATCGGCGTGATTGGCCTCGCCATCGATGCACCCGCGTCGGGCGGCGCCGATACAGGATACGCTCTCGTGATGGCCGAGCGTGCAGCTCGCATCGCTGCGAGCGGAAAGCACGTCATTTTTTTCAACAACACGGCCGGGGCCGGCCCGAACCCGCAGGTCCGCGCGATATTGGCACCGGCGGGCATCCCCTACCTCTCGGCCATGCGCCCGGCACTCACGGCGATCGCCAATTGGTTGGGGTTGCGCGATCTGGCGCCGGGTTTCACCGCGGGTTACGCTGCGAACGACTGTTGGCGAGCCACACTAGCCCGGACTTGCGCGCTCGACGAGCAGCAGTTGCACGTCATGCTGCGTGAAGCCGGAGTCCCAATGGTTTCCACCCGGGTTGTTCAGTCGGTCGAGGCGGCGGTAGAGGCTGCGGGTGAGCTCGGATATCCGGTCGTCCTGAAGGGCAGCGCCGCTCATTTGCCGCACAAGACCGAGCACAAATTGGTTCACCTTGGCCTCAACTCGGCCGATGCGGTGACGGAAGCCTACGCCGATCTCGTAACCACGATGAGAGAACTCGTGCCACTCGGCGAGCCGGGCGACATCATACTTCAGCCAATGCTGCCGGGCGGCGTCGAGCTCATCGTCGGCATTCGCAACGACCCCGCCTTCGGCAGCTTGGTGATCGTCGGGCTTGGCGGCATCTTCGTCGAACTCATCAAATCGGTCGCCATCCGGCTCGGGCCGATTGACGCCGAGGAGGCGCGCGCCATGCTAGGCGAGACGCGCGCGGGCGACTTGCTGACTGGCTTTCGCGGCAAGGGTCCTTACGACTTTATTGCCGCGGCCGCGGCAATTGCCGCGATCTCGGATTTCGGCGTCGCAACACAAGGGCTAATCGAAAGCCTCGAGATCAATCCGCTTATCGTGCTCGAGCAGGGCGCCTTTGGCGTCGATGTCCTGGTCCGGCGATCGGAGCCGGCGCGGTAGGATTCTCTGAATTGGGAGGAGCAAACAGCGTGTCATACCAAGAGCTCATTTACGAAGTCGATGACAGGGTCGCGATCCTGACGCTCAACCGGCCGGAGCGGATGAACGCGTTCAGCAAGCGTCTTGTCGACGAGACCATTGCCGCCATCGCCGAGGCCGATGCCGATCCCGAGGTACGCGTGATCATCATCACCGGAGCTGGCGAGAAGGCCTTTTCCACAGGTTACGACATCAAGGAATCGGCCGAGGTACCCGAGCGCACGCTTGCCGAGTGGCGCGCGCGCATGCAGACGGATCTCAAGTTTACCTACGCTCCGTGGGATTGCAGCAAACCGGTCATCTGCGTGATCAATGGCTTCTGCCTGGCTGGTGCTCTCGAGTTCGCACAGTGCTGCGACATCCGCTACTGCTCGGAGGATGCTCGCTTTGGTGTGGTGGAAACGCGCTTCTCAAACGGCATCGCGACGATGATCATGCCATGGATCCTCGGAAACCGCTGCCGAGAGTTGATCTATATGGGCGATATGTTCGGCGCCGAGGACGCCTGTCGCCTCGGCCTCGTCGATCGGGTCTTTCCCAAGCCCGAGCTGTATGCCGAGACACTCAAGATCGCGAAGAGAATGTCGCGCGTCGCGCTCGATTGTCTCAAGTTCAACAAGCGCGCGATCAATCAGACCTTCGAGATCATGGGACTCCGCACGGCCATCCAGTACGGCTCAGAAGCGTGCACGATGATGGATGCCATCGGATCACCCGAGGCGCGGGAGTTCGATCGTCTGCGCCGCTCGAAGGGGCTGAGCGAGGCTCTCAAATGGCGCGACAGCCAATTCACTCCCTTCGAATGAAAGGGGGGACGTTGGCATCTTCGCGCAACCGATGTCGATAGCACATGACAACCACTTGATCGAGGCACCCACTCGATACGTCGATGCCGGGAGAGTGGTACAGGCGTCATCAGGTGAGAACGCACAAAGGAAATCAACATGGTCGATGTGATCGAGACCGATGTCCTGGTCATTGGTGGCGGGGCCGCCGGCACGAACGCGGCGCTCAAGGCGGCCGATCGAGGTGCCAAGGTCGCCCTGGTCGTGAAGGGGCTGGTCGGCAAGAGCGGCTGCTCCATCTTCGCCAGCGGCATTCCCTTCGGCACGCCGACGAAGGAGTGGCTCGTTCAGGACACTACGCCCGAGGAGCGGACCCGCGATCGTTGGGGACTGATGGTTCGTTACTACAACCATTACCTTGTGGATCAGGATTATTGCGGCCGTCTGGAAGAATTCATGCGCAACGAATTCTTCGCGGATTTCGAGCGTCTCGGCGTGTATTGGCGCCGGAATGACGACGGGCGATTGATGGCGGTCGCGAGCCGCACACCGACCCTGGTTGCCCACAAGCAGGGAACGTCGGGCCCGGTCATCATGGACAAGCGGCGGCGCGAGATTCTGCGCCGCGGCATTCCAGTGCACGAGGAGTGCGCGGTGACCGCGCTGCTGACCGATGGCGAGCGCGTGGTAGGTGCCACAGTGCTCGATTATCGTCGCGGCAAGTTTTTTGCCATCGCCGCCAAATGCACGATCCTCGCGACCGGTCACTCGGATTATCTCGCCACGCGCTCCACCGGGACACGCGAAATGTCGGCCGATGGCATTGCGATGGCGGTGCGTGTGGGAGCCGAGCTCGCCAATCTCGAGATCCAGTGGTGGCACACGAGCGATGTGCTAGAGCCGAAGTCATGGATGCGCTTCCACCTGTACCCCAATCCGCTCATGGGAACGAAGGAAACTTCGAGGCTCTATAACTCGCAGGGTGAAATTTTCTTCGAGCAAAAGACCCACAGCCCCGGCGCCGTCGCCCCCTACTATGAACAGATTCGCCGCTTGGCTCGTGAAGTCATGGCCGGCAAGGCGCGCTGGGACGGCGGCTATTACTCGGGCTACGACCACATTCCAAGCGAAATCACGAATGCCTATCAGCACCAGGCAAAGGTATGGAGCAAGCTCGGGCTGGATATCGGCAAGGACCGCATTGAGTGCGGCATTACCTGGCACATGCGGCAGGGTGGGATCAACGTCAACGCCGAACGCATGGAAACCAGCCTGCCCGGCCTCTACGTCGCGGGCGGTATCGGCTGTCATTACCTCGGTGGCATCGGCGCGGTGAGCTTCGACGGCAAGGTGGCAGGCGAGGCGGCAGCGGCTGCCGCCCATGTCGATGGCCGCCCCGCGCTTTCGGAGCAGGCGGTCGCGGCGGAGGAGAAGCGGGTGTTTGGCTTTTTGCGCGCCGGCGCCGACGGTGTGCGCCCGATCCAGGCGAAGCTGCGCATCCGCGAGATCATGTGGGAGCTCGGCTATGTCAAGAATGAGCAGAAATTCCATGCCACGCTTGACGCGCTAAACTCGGTACGCAGGCAGATGGTGCCGCGGCTGACGCTGCAGAGCACGTCGCGCAACTGGAACACTGGATGGATGGACGCGCTCGATGTGTGCTCGATGCTCGATGCGTGCGAGGCGACGGTGCGCTCGGGGCTGAACCGCCACGAGAGCCGAGGGCCGTTCTACCGCGAGGACTACCCTTACGTGGACAACGAGAACTGGCTGTGCCGGAACATCATCAGGCGCGTGAACGGCGAGTGGCGCTCGAAAACCGAACCGATCCCGACACCGTACCTTACTCCGGAGAAAAGCCGTGAGCCCTTTTTCGAAGCAGACTACTGAGCCGGACAAGGTTCGGGTCCGCCTCTACCGCTTCGATCCTGCGGTCGATCGCGCGACCTGCGGGCTGGAGTGCTGCGATCACGGCCTTTGGAGGAATGGGGAAAGCATCAATCGGCGAAACGGCTTTCCTTGATGATGGTCTGGGCGCCCAGCTGATTCAGCCGCTCGCCGACTCGCGTTCCCAGCGCCACCGGGTCGGCAGAATCGGTCTCGTCGTCGACTTCGATCAGGCTGCCGCTATCGATGGAGATGACGACTGCCTTCAGTTTCAATTTGCCATTTTCGATCCACGCATGGCCGCCGATGGGCGAGTCGCAATGACCATTCAGCGTCCTGAGTAGCGCTCGCTCGGCGCGATAGCAATATGCGGTCTCCCGATCATCGATGGCGGCGAGAAGGCGCCGCACCTTCTCATTGGCGCTTGCATATTCGACGATGACGATCCCTTGACCAACTGCAGGGCACATCTCCGATACGGAGAACACGCGCGAAATGCGATTCTTCAGATCGATGCGTTCCAATCCTGCCTTGGCGAGTACGAGAGCATCAATCGCCGGAGTCTTTGCGCCATAATTGAATTCCATGGGCACGCTGCCGTCCAGCCTGTCGATCCGTTTGTCGGCCGCACCACGGAAAGGAACAACGTGTGATGCCGGGAATAGCCTTCGCAAAAAGGCCGTACGGCGAACGGACGAGGTACCGATGACCGCAGGTGAATATCCATCCTCTTGCGCGTGGGCACTGGATTTGACGACTAAGGCATCTCTGGGATCACTGCGTGGCAGACAAGCTCCTAAGGAAAAGTCGGTGTTGGCGTAGTATTCATCGTTTCCCGGGAGGTCTTTCAGCGAATGCATCGCCATGTCAGCGTCGCCGCTATGCATCATGGAGCGCATCGCGTTGATAAACGCTCCACCTTTGCCACCCATCGCGCTAAGCCGGCTTTTCAAGTCGCGATCAGCATCGGCAGGACGCGTCACCATCTCGAACTTATGATCGGGAAATTTTTCCTGTAACGCCTGAATGACAGCTTCGCTCTGACGCATAGCCATGACGCTGGCGCGCGTTCCGATCGTGAATACCTCTGACATCGCCGCTCCAATGATGATTACGCTGGACTCGCTGCCGGTACACCTTTGGCGCGATACAAGGCCACCGCGTTTGATCCTAATTTTGCCGGCGACGTTAGCATAAAACGAACCCCGCGAGCGCCGGTTGCGCAAACAGTTCGAGTGTCGATCGCCGGCGTCGCGCTGCGACGCTCTCAATCCCGTGCTGTCCATAAATTCGAACGACGGGTCGCGGTAGAATGTTGGCATGGGTTCGGTGCCACCGCGACTGTCGTTTCTGCTGGTGATTGTGTCGGGCTGGGTCCATCTCCCGCGAAGCGGCGTGATGTCATCGCTTGAGTCTTTGGACAGAACGGGGTCGCGACGCAGGCACTGATGCTGCAATTCGGCGGCCTGACCAAAGCGGTCGACGACGTCACGTTCTACGACACGAATGAGTTCCTGCCCAAGTAGCATGCGGA
>OCZU010002933.1_pt1 | contig 10806 bp, 13 predicted proteins | sample 1539001 | NCBI WGS metagenome assembly OCZU01 (sample SAMEA3539306, study PRJEB22396) | soil metagenome | biome: tundra; feature: field; material: soil | place: USA | collected 2010-05 | depth 0.15 m | reverse complement strand
CCCGGCAACTACATCGTCGACATCACCTTGAGCGGCTACGCTTCCTTCCACAAAGACGCTCGATCCCGGCAACTACATCGTCGACATCACCTTGAGCGGCTACGCTTCCTTCCACAAAGTCATCGAAGTAGACAAAAGCGGCAAAGTAGTAATCGATGAAGTCCTAAAGCACGAGTAGGAGTAAGCAAGCTCCATGTGGGACAGCCCGCCTCGGGTGTGCGCTCCAGCGCAGCGAGAAGTACGGTGGAGCGGCCCTTCAGTCCTGCGTCAACAAGGCCCTGATGATCGGGGGGCTTAGCCCCCTGAGGTACGTCAGCGTTCCCATTCAGCAGCCATTCACAACCAGGAAGCAACCGATTACCAAAGTGACGTTTACACAAAATCAGTCGTTCACTAATATCCATTTCGTGGTTTGGCAGTTCTGGGGGAGGGCTGCCGAGGCGTCCTGGACTGAAAAGTCTAGGGCGCTTTTTTATTGTTTTCTATAAGCTGGAAACAGTCCTATTACCTCGAACACGCCGCGCAGTATCCGCCAATTTCCAGCCGCGACACCACGATCCGGAAGCGGCAGTCTTTCTCCACCTGCCCTTTCAGCTTCTCGAAAATATCGCTGACGAACTCCATGATTCTTGCCGCAACGCAGGCAGGCCATGTGGATGTGGTCACGATTTAGCCTGCGCTCGTAATAAAAGTCTCCCGAGTAAGCGCCAGAATCGTTTTTGCGACCTTCGCCTGCACCCACGCATCAAATGGCAATGGTACGATAATAGGTTGTCCCCAAGTTGGGGGAAGTAATCATAGTTCGTATTCATTCAGATCGCCGGGCCCGGCTACGACCGCTCGTTGTTTCCGAAACATGGGAGCGTCCGCCGACAGCGCGACGTTTCAACGAGGAGAAACCAATGGCAGGCAAGGGAATTGTCGAAGTGACGGATGCAAACTTCGACGCGGATGTTTTGAAATCGGACAAGCCCGTTCTGGTGGATTTCTGGGCGACGTGGTGCGGTCCCTGCCGCGCCATCGCTCCCATCGTCGAGGAGCTGGCCAACGACTACCAGGGCAAACTCAAAGTCGGCAAGATGGATGTGGACGCCAACAGCTCCACTCCCATGCGCTACAAAGTGACCGGCATCCCTACGCTGCTGGTGTTCAAGGGCGGCCAGGTGGTGGAGCAGATCGTCGGCTACCGTCCCAAGGAAGCCATTGCGCAGGCCATCGACCGGCACGTTGGGTAAAGCGGCTATCAGCTCTCAGCCGTCAGCTTTCAGCCAAGGCATCGCCCGGGATTATTCCCGGGCGTTCGTGTTTTCCGCTGCGGAGTGCGCTACAATCTCCAGCCATGCGCCGCAACATGCTAGCGCGGCTTCTTTGCAGCGTCGTGCTGAGCCTTGCCGCCGCCGTCGTTCCCATCCACCTGCAAGCCGCCAGCGAACTGGAGCAGCATCTCCGCTATCAGTACAAAGGCAAGACCCTGCTGCTCCGTAATTTCTACGCCGGCAATTCTCTGCGCTACGACGCGTCCGGGCAGCTTTCGAGGAGTGCGGCTTCGGGAGATTGGACGGTCAATGCAGTCATACAAGTAGAGGATGTGAAGGTTTCAAGCCATCGCCTGACCATCCAGGCAAGACGTCTGCACATGGGTTGGATGCGCGATGTCGGATTTTCCCCGGTACCCGACCCCGCCGGGAAGGCTGGCAAAGACTATGAGGACGCGAGGAAACTCCGTATCGAGGCCGACGTCAGTCCCAGCGAAGTGACTGCCGACAGCGCCGAAGCCTTGCTGGCCAGGATATTTCTCACGCCTCAGGACCACTTTGCCGAACTCGTCCCTGACTATTGGAAGCCATGCGTGCGTGCGGGTCTGACCGGCAAGGATTCGAAGAAGTACAGCGGCTGCCATTTCTCGGCGGAGTTTCTTGCTGTTCCCGGCGTTGCGCCAGAACAAAAGTCGGAACTTGCGGAGGCGACGAGCCCAAGTGCGGCCGAGGAAGTCTTTCATGTTGGCAAGGGCCAAAGCCCGCCCAAACCGATCCACGCCCCGGACCCGCAGTTCTCGGAAGAGGCGCGCCAGGCGAAATACCAAGGCATCGTTACGCTGATGCTAGTCGTGGACAAAACTGGCGGCGTCCGCAACATTCGCATCGTATCCCCCTTGGGCTGCGGTCTGGACCGGCGCGCCGTGGAGATAGTCGGGACATGGAAGTTCAATCCCAGCACGAAAGATGGTGAGCCTGTTGATGTGGAAATTGCCGTCGAGACCGATTTCCATCTGTACTAATCGAAAGCCGAAGCCCGGAAGCCGGAAGCCGAACGCCGAAAGCCGCCCCTAGTACTTCCTCAGCACCCCAATCACTCTCCCCTGCACCTCCACCGACGCCGCGGGCACGATGATGGGCTTCATGGCGACGTTCGAGGGCTGCAGGCGGATGTTGTCGCCTTCACGGTAAAAGCGCTTCAGGGTGGCGTCGTTCGAATCCACCAGCGCGACCACGATGTCGCCGTTGTGCGCCGTCTTCAGCTTCTCCACCATCACGTAGTCGCCGTCGAGGATGGCCTCGTCCTGCATGGAATCGCCGCGCACTTCGAGCACGAACACATCTTTCGAGCGCACAAAGTCGGCGAGTGAGATGGTCTCATTGGTCTGCATCGCCTCGATGGGCTGGCCGGCGGCAATGCGCCCCAGCAGCGGCAGCACCAGTCCCGTGTTCACGTTCATGGACTGCTTCAGTCGCCCCTTGGGCGGCAGCAGGTCGATGGACCGGCTGCGGTTGTAGTCGCGGGTGAGCAGTCCCTTTTTCTCCAGGTTGGTGATGTGCTTGTGCACCGTGGCCAGCGAACTCAGCTGAAGCCCGTTGCCGATCTCCTCAAACGACGGAGAGTAGCCATGCTCCACCACAAAGCGGGAGATGAAGTCATACACTTCGCGCTGCCTGCGTGTGATCGCCATGAGTGTATTGTTGGCGAATATAAAGCGAATGTCAAGAAGATTGGTAATTATCCCTTGACATCACGTTCGGTTTTTGCTAAATTTGTTGCATCATGAACCGCAGACAGACGATTCCCGCTCATCTTCGATACACAATCGAGGATTTCAACCGTCAGTTTCCGACCGACGAAGCTTGCTTTGAACATCTGAGGGAGCAACGGTTTCCTGACGGCATCGCCTTTTGCGAAACGTGTAAAGGGAAGCGCCAGCACCATCGAATCAAGGGCCGTCCGGTTTACGCTTGCGATGAATGCTTGACGCAGATTTCCCCGATGGCCGGGACGATCTTTGAGCACAGCAGCACATCTCTGCGGCTCTGGTATTACGCTATGTACCTCATGGCTTCGACTCGTTGCGGCATCAGCGCAAAGCAGATTCAGCGCGAAACCGGAGTGACCTATAAAACCGCATGGCGGATGTTCCGCCAGATTCGCTCGTTGCTGTCCGAAACAGACATGCAACTGGAGGGATCGGCGGTGGAGATGGATGAGATGTATTACGGCGGAAAACGCAAGGGCGGAACGGGAAGGCCGATGCGCGGCGATAAAAAGAAAACGCCAGTGGTGGGAATCGTGGAGCGCGGCGGAAAAGGTCGCGTCGTGGCAAAGGCCACGCCGGATGTGAGCGGAGCTACGCTGCTAGGTATGGCTCGGGAGTTTGTTCTTCCGAAGTCCACGATTTTTACCGATGAACTGAACGGCTACGATGGCATCCAGCACATCACGGGCGGGAATTATCGCCATCGCCGCATTAAGCATAGCGCCAAGGTGTACGTGGTGGGAGACGTACACACCAACACCATTGAAGGCTTTTGGAGCTTAGTAAAGCGCGGGATCGGCGGCGTCTACCACTCGGTCAGCCAGAAATATTTGCAGAGCTATTTGGACGAATATTCGTTTCGGTACAATCGAAGGGATCAGGGGAATTTAATTTTCAACGCTTTTTTGAAGCGCGTTGCTGAGAAGATGGATTCGCCGCACGCTTCAACAGCCGTTGAAACGAATCTCGTGCAATAGGGCGCATCTTCTCTGCGACCTCTGCTGAGGGGTTAAAAATCTTTCTCGCTCCGGGTTGATCGCTCTGTGCTTGCTGGCTCATTAGCGTATGCCCGACTTGCTGGCACCATTCTAACATGGTGCCGGAAAGCCGGAAGTGTGTCACTTAAAGAGGGCGAACGCAGACACATCATTGATGACGTTCCTGACTTCTTGGTAAAGCAGTGTAAGAAGCTCGGTGGCGTTCGTTCGATTGTCTCCGTTTGGCCCAGGTTCATGCCACAGGGCAATCTCGATGGCGAAGCTAAAATTATCGAACTTCATATTCGGACACGGAACGTTAACGGTGAAAACCACGAGTTCTGCGCCGTCGCTAATCTCACCTCTATTCAGGTGAGTGGCCATGATAGCGCCCTCAGGGGTTGGCCCAACAAGACCAACCTGCCCTGTCGCAATCGAGGCGAAAGCCACTTGCAGCAGCTTATGCTTGTCTCTGTTATCGAATTCGTTCAAGAGCAGAAGAAGTGGCGGAAGCTCTTTGTGCCTTCGATTGTGCGGCTGGCACATCTTGACGATTGCCTGAACCTCAGCGCTCAAAGTCTTAATCTTCCCAATCCCCCAATCGTCGAACTGCTCGGGTGTTCGACAGATGGGGTACGCCGATTTACTAGGGGGCGAGCTTTCCCCTTTGGCTTCATAGACCGCAATGGCATATATCAAGTGATCCAGCGCAGTTCTCAAATTGTGAACTACGTCAGCAATCGCGAGCGTCCAGCGCATGAGGGGCGGCTGCGTGGCAATATGCACGACCAGACTATAGCGGGTGAATTCAGTATTACGCTCTCGCGTAACCATGTAGGGATTGCTATCTTGCCACGCAGCAATTTCACTCTTTACGGCGTCAGCATGTTCTTGCGCCCGCCCCAACTTGGCGAGAACACTTCTTAGATCAATCGTCATGGCAGCGGATAATTCTCCGCTGCTGCACACGTGATGTCAAGGGATACTTACCAGAAGATTCAGCCGTTAGCCATTAGCCTTTAGCCATTAGCTCTGAAACACTCATGTAGAGACAGGGCAAAGCCCCCCCGTGTGGAGCGGACACTCCTGTCCGCTGCCTTTGACGCTGATTTTGATTTTGATCTGGATTTTGATCTCGCTGCTAACCCACGAAAAGGGGTGCCCCATGTTTCGCGTTCTTTGCGAAACGTGGGATTCCACGGCGCTACCCCGCTTGGGGATCAGATCGCGCCGCCACAGTTCGAGTGGAGCGTACACTCCCTTCGCCAAGCTCAGGGCAGGCTCTGTCCGCCACCTTGTCTTCGCTGGATGGTGGATTACACGTCGAGACTTGATGATCAAGGTCTGCGTCTGTGGATATCTTCCGCTTGACCGACTCCCATCCTTCGACTAAGGTTCTCCGCACTTCCCTCAAAACTGTCCGCTTAAGGAGAATCCCATGGCATCTACTCCGTCCTCCGAGCCTGAGCGCCGGAACAACCTCACGTCGACAATCAAAATCGCCACAAGATTGCTTCTCATTTCCGCGCTAGCGCTCGTTGCGCTCTGTTTGCTTACAGTTCCCACTCATCCGGTCCATGCGAGCTCCGGCGGATCGCTGCAGCTCGGCTCGATTGCGGTGCAGAGCTCTATAACCTGTCCGGGGGGCCAGTGGCTCCATGGAATGACCTGCTTCCCTGCGGTACTAACCGGATGCCAGAATGTTGACCAGATCAGCTTTACATTCGGCCAACTGATCCCTACCGGAACGGTGAAGGGAGTCGTTGTCTACTTTGACGGAGGCGACGGAATCACCGCAGCGGCCGAGGCCACAGAGTTAAGTATGCTACAGTACTACGTTACTCAGAGCTACGCCGTGGTGGAGATAGCCTGGAGCTCCCCATGGGAGCAAACCACCAATGCGAACATTCAGAACGCGGCTTGCCGCCCAGCTACGTTTCTAAGCTATGTCTACAATGGCATCTACCAGTCCATCTCGACGGGCACCGGCGGCAACAGCGGTGCCGGAATGTGTGCGCAGGGATTCAGTGCCGGATCCACGGCGATCGCGTACGCGCTGGCATACTACGGAGCAGGGTTGAATCTCGATGCTGTAGAGCTGATCTCCGGGCCGGTGACGAGCGACATCAACCAGGGGTGCGAGCAGTCCCCTCCCGCGGTCACCGTTTGCGGCTCAGGGCAGTACGGGTGCCAGCTAGGAGTAGACACGCCTTGGACCCTTCCTCCGACTTACGTGGAAAACGCCGTCAACTATATCAACTCGTGGACCAACAGTAACACCTGCACCACCGGATCGAACCCTAAATGGCTCGCTCAGAGCATCGTCGACCAAAACGCCGGCGCGACCCCGACGTTCAGCTATCCCAACACCGCCATGTCCGCGTGGCTCTGCAGCACCGTCCAGAACCCGCAGGGAATCAACTGCGCGACCGGCTACCAACCCGATTTTTGCCCCAACAACTCTAGCTCGCAGGGGGAGATTTTCTATAACGAATTCACATCCATAAACCACCCGCCGGTTTACAACGTGTACTCCGTGGACAACTGCTTCGGACCTGAGGGCGTGCCACAGGGATCCGTCTCCGCACTGAGCAAGCTGAACAACAACCCGCCGATAATAGCGCCCGGAGATCAGTCAATCCGGCAGGATATGACGGCACACTGCGCTCACCCAACCCGCTGAGAGTGAGGGCCGCATCCGGCGCGCAAAGCCCTGGCGGCCCGATTTCACATCGGGCCGCCAAATTATTGCACGAGCGCCGAAGCGCTCCTTATTGTCGGGTCCCAGTGCCCGTAACATTCGCTATTTCGGGACTCCCGGCACCGGTATCGTGCACCAAGATTGTGGCTACACGACGCCCAGCTTGCTTCGGTGTAAAGGTCGCGAGTATGTTGCACGCGGCGCCCGCGGCGAGTGTCTGGTTGACGCAGTTCGTGGTTTCAGAGAGGGGAAAGTCCTTTGGATCGACCCCGGAGATGCCAATCTTCGTAATGGTCAGCGCCTCGCTCCCCTCGTTAGTGATCGCGAATTGCTGCGGGGAACTTTGTGTGCCGACCTTTTGATCTCCGAATTTGAGCGGATTTGGGGAAAGCGCGACAAAGGTTCCCCGGCCCGAAACCTCGAGCACTTGCGCCTTCGACGAGGCGCCGTCGGCGAGCTTGACCAGCCCGCTCTGCGGACCGGCCGAGGTCGGCTCAAAGACCACGCTCAGGTTGCAGCTCGCTCCCCCTGCTATAGTGCTTCCGCAGTTATCGGTCGCACCGAACTGCGCCGACGCGTTCACCGAGCGCACGGAAACCTCTTTCGTCCCGTTATTAGTCATCTTGATGTTTATCGGCGCGCTAGTTGTGCTGACCAATTGCGCCGTAGGAAAATCCAGCGGGGTAGTCGGGGAAAAGCTAAGTGCACCCGTGTTTAGCAGGGTAGTTACGCCCAACGTGCTGTCCAGGTACACGACATCAGGCTTGTGGTCGCCGTTGAAGTCGCCAACGCCTAGGGCATACGCATATCGCCCGGCGGGGAAGTATTGCGCCAGCCCGAAGGTACCATCGCCCCTGTTGACCAACTCGCTAAACCCTGGCGCTCCCGCGACGGCCAAATCAAGGGCGCCATCCCCGCTGAAGTCCGAAGCATACACTTCCCCGGTCCCCCCGTACGTGCCGTAGTCGACTTCGGGCAGGAAGCTTCCGTTCCCCTCGCCCAAGAAGACGGCGACACCCCCGAACTCGAAGCCGACGGCCAGGTCCAAGTTGCCATCACGATTGAAGTCCCCTGCCGCAACCAAGTTGGGTGTGCTGCTGAGCGAATAGGTTAAGGAGGACTGCAGCGTGCCATTCCCGTTGCCCAACAACACTCCGATGTTTGCGCTGCCGCCGAAAGAACCGGCCACCGCGACATCGAGTAGATGATCGTTATTAAAGTCGCCGACAGCAAGCGATTGAGACCCAACGAATGAGCTGTTGTCAATCGGTGCCTGAAATGTACCGTCGCCGTTGCCCAGTAGCACGCTGACGTAGGGAGGGTCGATAATAGCCACGTCGAGTTTGTGGTCGCCGTTGAAATCGCCGACCACAACGAATCTGCAAAGCCCGGTGGTCATGCTGGTCTTGGGTGACTGAAAGGTTCCATCCCTGTTACCCAAGAAGACGCTGACGCTATTGGTGGCGTCGCAGGTCGCCAAATCCAGATTTCCGTCACCATTGAAGTCGCCGACGGCGATCCACCCGCCGAGCCCGGTATAGTTCACCGGGTGCTGAAACGTTCCGTCCCCATTTCCCAGAAGCACGGAGAGATAGTCGCCGATAACGGCGATGTCCAACTTGCCGTCATGATTGAAGTCACCGGCAACCACGCCAAAAACCTCGCCGGGAATGGCTTGGGTGGCCCGCGTTTCAAACTGCGCCCAAGCCGGCGCGGCGAGTGCAGCAAAACAAAACACGGCAGAAACAAGGCCCAGGGCGCGATGAAGGCGGAACGGGCTTAGGCGAACCATGCGAACCTCCACTTCCGGCTTCCACTGCGGGCGGGGGCGCCTCAGATTCCGCAAAGCTTACCACGAATTCGGCGCACTTGTGACATCTAACCTTGCGTCCGCGAATGAATCAGCTCATCATGGTCAAGGCGGAGGCAGTCTAGCCAATTCGGCCACCAGTGGCCGTAAGTCCTTTGTTGTCCCGAATTTACCCCTAAGTCATTTGTAATCCAGAATTTGCAGACACTTTTTGCGAACCCCGCGCCCAGCAGGCCCTTCAGAGGGCGGGTAGGGTAGGGGTACCCTCAAAGACGATAGCTTTTCCAACTTCGGTCCGATCACCTGGACGATCACTCGCAACCATTTTCGCATCAGAAATCCACAGGCCCGTACGCCCAGCACCATCCGAAACTTCCTCAGGACTCGTAAGTCTAATGGTGAGGATGGGCGACTGCGGGCCCGGGAGGGATGGACGGAGGGAATGGATATGTCCAGAGTGTCGGTGCGGATGGTGGCGATGCTGTTGACGGTGCTGGCGGGAGCGGCGGCTTGCCGGGCCGGGAGTGGAGCAAGCGCGGCGGTGCCGGCGGACCCTGCAAAACTTAGGTTCGGACTGCGCGACCAATCCCCACGACTACCAGCACTGCCCAAACAACTCTAGCCCCCAGGATCAAATCTTCTATGCCAACATTACCAGTTCAAACTCGCCGCCGGTCTACAACGTCTACTCCGTCGACGGATGCTATGGGCCGGAGGGCGCGCCCCAGGGAACTGTCGCCGCGCTCATCGAAACCATAAACGGCGTACGGCAGCCGCTGGGCGGACAGATCGCAATCGAGCAGGACATGGCCGGCGGCCAATACCTGCCCGCGCAGTGCTTTCATCCACATAATCCCTAGGAGGCGCTCCTTGCGGGGAAAGCGGCCCGGATTGACGCCCGGGCCGCCAAGTTTTCCGTCCTAGGTCCCGGTTCCGCTCAGCGCCACCGGCTGCGGACTGACCGTCCCCTGAAGAGTAAGGTGAAGGGCCGCGGATCGCGTGCCCGTCTTGGTGGGAGCAAACGTCACGCTCACCTTGCAGTCGCCGCCCGGCGGAATAAAACGGCCCGTGCAGTTGTCAGTCTCGGAGAAGTCCTTCTTGTCGCTGCCCCCGATGCTGATGCTGCTGTATTCGATTTGTGTCTTCCCCTCGTTGATCGCGGTCACGACTTGCGGCTCGCTCTTGGTGCCAACTTTCTGGCTCCCGAAGTTCAGGCTGGACGGCGCGACCTTTATGATCGTCCCGCTGCCTGAAAGCTCGACTTCTTGCGGCTTCGCGGATGCGCTATCGACAAGCGTGATCAATCCTGTGTGTGAACCCGCGGACTTCGGCCGAAAAACCCCGGTGATCGTGCAGCTTTCCCCGGCCGGCACTGTGCTGCCGCACGTGTTGCTGGCCTGAAACTCTCCAGAAACTTTGATTGAGCTGATCGAGAGGGCCGCTGTCCCGTTGTTGGTCAGCTTCACAATCTCGGGTGCGCTCTTCGTATTGATAAGCTGTGCCGGAAAAGTCAGCGGCGCGGTTGGGGAGAAACTTACCACGCCCGTATTGAGCATTGTGATAGCCCCGTGTGTCTCATTCGCCAGCACAAAGTCGGGTAGGTGGTCCCCGTTCAGGTCTCCTACGGCGGGTAGCCCGGACCCTCCCGAGGCAAAGAACTGCGCCGGCTGAAACGTGCCATCGCCGTTGCCCCAGAAAACGTCCACGCCGGTTACAAGACTGCTGGGATTCCCGATCGCCAAGTCGAGTTTGCCGTCCAGACTCAGGTCGCTGACTATCACTATGCCCGAAAACCCGGTAGTGAAGTACGTCACGCCCGGCTGAAAGCTGCCGTCCCCATTACCGAGGAAAACCGTCACATCAGTGCCGTCGTTAGCCACGACTGCATCCAGATTCCCGTCTCCGTTGAAGTCTCCCGTAGCTACTGTCCACGGGACATAGGTCAGCGGGTAGGTGAGCGAAGTTTGAAGCGTGCCATCGCCATTGCCAACCAGAACGCCGATGTCCTGGCTGCCCCCGAAGAATCCCACCACCACCACGTCGAGTTTGTGATCGTTGTTGAAGTCACCGAGCGCAAGCCTTTGCGGCCCGACGAAGGAGTCATTATCACTCGGCGCTTGGAATGTCCCATCGCCCTTTCCTAAGAGCACGCTGATGTACGGCGTATCGATGATCGCCAGATCCGGTATTTTGTCGTCGTTGAAGTCTCCTACTACCACGAAGGAGGGGCCGGCCGTGCTGCTCGAGGTGATCGGCGCCTGGAAGGTTCCATCCCCGTTCCCAAGAAATACGC
>OCZU010002932.1_pt1 | contig 10808 bp, 6 predicted proteins | sample 1539001 | NCBI WGS metagenome assembly OCZU01 (sample SAMEA3539306, study PRJEB22396) | soil metagenome | biome: tundra; feature: field; material: soil | place: USA | collected 2010-05 | depth 0.15 m | reverse complement strand
TGGCGCGCCGCGGCGCCGGTGACGCCGTGAGTCTTTTGCGGGTACAGCATGAACTCGAACTGCTTGCCCGCCAACTGCAGGGCATTGGTCATTTGCAGGGAGTTCTGGAACAGCACGTTGTCATCCTCGAAATTGTGAAAGATGAGGAGCTTGCCTTTCAGGTTTGCCGCTTTCGAGGTGAGGGCGGTGTCCTTATAGCCGTCGGGATTCTCCTTGGGCAGGCCCATGTAGCGCTCGGTGTAGATGGTGTCGTAGTTGATCCAACTGGTCACGGGCGCGCCGGCGACGCCCGCGTGGAATACGTCGGGCGCATTGAGCATGGCGTTGATGGTCATGAAGCCGCCGTAGCTGGTGCCGGTGATGCCGATGCGCGCGGGGTCGGCGAATCCGAGCGAGATCAGGTATTTGACGCCGGTCACCTGGTCGGCCAGTTCGGTAACGCCGAGCTTGTGATAGATGGCGGTTTCGAAAGCGTGCCCGCGACCCATGATGCCGCGGTTCTCGCACTGCCAGACCACGTACCCCTTATGGGCGTAGACCTGATCGATATTGACTCCGGACCACGCGTTGCGGACCGGCCCGCCGACTCCGGGACCACCGTAAACCGGCACGATTACGGGATACTTCTTGCCCGGCTCGAACCCGGCGGGTTTGATGAGGCGCCCGTAAAACTCGCTGCCGTCGGGTCCCTTGAATTTGACGATCTCGGTGGGCCGTATGTCGTACTGGTCGGCTTGCGCGCGGTCGCTCTCGCGATAGACGGCGAGTTCCTTGCCGTCGCCGGAGTGCAGGGTGGTGCGGGCGGGCGTGGAGAGATTGGAATACGTGTCCAGATAGAACGCGCCGGTGGGGCTCATGGCCACGGAGTGGGTGTAATTGGCGGCGGTCAACTGGCGTTTGGCGGAACCATCCAGCTTGATGGAATAGAGGTGCCGCTCGATGGGCGTAGGCTCGCTGGAGGTGTAGTAGAGGCGGTCGCCGGATTCGTCCACCGCGTTGATCGCGGTGACTTCCCAATTGCCCCTGGTCAACTGCCTGACGCTCTTGCCGTCGTTGGAAGAGAGAAAGATGTGGCGGAAGCCGCCGTCGCGCTGGCTGGTCCACAGGAAGCGCTTGCCGTCCTTGAGAAACTCGATGTCGCCATCGAGGTTGATCCAGTGGGGGTCGGACTCCTGGAACACGGTGCTGGCCGCGCCGGATTCGGCATCGATGGAGAGCATCTCCAGCTTGTTCTGGACGCGATTCATGCGCAGGATGTAGACGGAACGCGCATTCGGCATCCATCCGGCGCGCGCGATGAGATAGGCGTTGCGGGTATCGCCGACTTCGAGCCACCTGGTGGGACCGCCAGTAGCGGCGATGACGCCCAGGTGGACGTCGGGATTGTTCTCGCCGGCCTGCGGATAGCGCTCCGCTTCTGGGAAGGCACGCACCCCCAGCATATCGGCATGCGGAAATACGGGTTCGCGGCTGGAATCGAACTGGAGGTAGCAGAGCGATTTCGAATCGGGAGACCACCAGAAGCCCGTGCCCAGCGTCAATTCCTCCGGATACACCCAATCGGGGATGCCGTTGCGCAGGGTGTCGGTACCGTCGCGCGTGAGGCGAGTCTCCTTGCCGGAGGCAACGTCCACGGTATAGAGGTCCCAGCCGCGGCGGAAGGCGACCATACCGGCGTCGGGCGAGAGCTTGGCGTCCAATTCGGCGACCGGCGTCTTGGTGAGCTGGTCCCACTTGCCGGTATCGATGTGGATCAGGAACAGGTCGCCAGAGGCGCTGTAGAGCATGGTCTTGCCATCGGAAGAGATCTGCATGCCGCCGACGCGGGCGCGGCGATTGGTCCAATCGGTGGGGCCGTCGTCGGGCGGCACCTTGATGGCGGCCTCGTCGATCGGCGTTGTGTCGATCAGCAGCTTGGAGGTTTGGGTGGCGGAATCGTAGAGCATTAAGCTGCGCGCCTGGCGGAAGACGAAGGTCTTGCCATCGGGCATCCAGGTAGGCTGCCCGGCGAACCCGGCGCCGCCGCGCCCGCCGCCGCGTCCGCCGGCGCTGAGAGTCTCGAGCGTAATCGGCTGCTTCTGGGCGAAGGCGGAAGCCGCCAGAAGAAGAATGCTGAACTTCGTCATTGGTTGCGATTGTAGCAATATGATGCGGTTAGTTCGGCGTAAAGCCGCCGGAGGTTCACCCCGCCGGGAATCTGCTATCCTTCGCTCAAGGCGGTCCTGTGATTTCTCGAAGGGCGTTGGGACTGGTGGGATGCGGGCTGGCGGCGATCGGCGCGTTGTGCGCCTTCCAGAGACCATTTCGCGTGTACCCCTCGTTGGAAGCTTACGACGATATTCCGCTGCCGCCGGACTGGCAGGAGAAGGCCGAGTGGGTGCAGGCGCGGCTGATGTATCCGCAGCATCCCGAGGCGCGATTCTCACGCTTCCGTTTCGGACGTCTGGACTGGCGCGAAGGCGGCACCAGCTGGACGCAGGACTACCCGCGCGCCGACCGCCACTTCGCCCTGGCGCTGCGGCGGCTGACGCGGATTGACGTGCGCAGCGTGGAGCAGCCGAGCAACCCGGATGACGTCGACGACTTCTACAACTGGCCGTGGATGGTGGTGGGCGAGATGGGCGACTGGCTGCTGACCGATGCGCAGGCGAGAACGTTGCGCGAGTACCTGCTGCGCGGCGGGTTCATCTACATGGACGATTTCTGGGGGCCGGAGGAGTATGCCCGGTTCGCGGAAAGCATGACGCGCGTGTTCCCGGACCGGCCGGCAGTGGAGATCGAGGATCGAGATGCCATCTTCCATGCGGTCTACGATCTGGACGAGCGCTACCAGGTGCTGGGGCAGTGGTCCCTGCGCGGGGGTGGCCGCGGGTGGATGGGACAGCGGGCGGCGGGGACCAAAGCGCATTGGATGGGCATCTACGACGATCACAACCGGCTGATGGTGGCCATGACCTTTAACAGCGATGTGGGGGATTCCTGGGAGTGGGCGGACGATCCCAGTTATCCGGAGAAGTTCTCGGCGCTGGGGATCCGGCTGGGCGTAAATTACGTGGTCTACTCGATGACGCACTGAGGCGTGAGACCTATTTTGCAGGGGGCAGCTTGAAATCGGTTCCCAGTTCGCGGTTGAGGCGGTCGGTGAGTTCGCGATCGAGCAGCGAGATGGACACCTGATTGTGGGTGCTGCCGGTGGTGAAGTAGTGCAGCGTCTCGCCGTCCGCCCAGTAGGCGACGGCCGACAGGATGGTGTGGTCCTTGAAAGCCAGCAGGTAGGGAGTGGAAGTGCTGGCCGGCTCGGGCTCATCCACCGTTTCGGGCTGGCGTTGCACCTCGTATATCGGCATGGGTTGGCGAGGCCCCATGGTGGTGTACTGGCCATCCGGTCCAACCTGGATCATCACGGGAACCGCCGGCTGCTGCGGCGGCGGCGCGGGCTCCTGCTGGACATAGGAATTGTCGTAGCCGCCGCCTACATACACCGGGAAGGCATAGATATAGGAAGGGGCGGCATAGGCGCCGCGGCTACAGGTGGGAATCCGCCGGAAGTTTGAGGGCTGCCCCCTGCCCACCTGAGTGGCGCCGCCGGCGCCGGGAAAAACCACACTGCCGAAACCTCGGGGAATGCCTGGGGACGCGCTGGAACCACCGCCGGGGAACACGACACTGCCAAAGCCGCGAGACCTCATCTGGCCGAAGACACTGGCGACCGAGGCCAGGGAAAGAACAACGGCGAGCGCTTTCATGGCAAACCCTCTGGAGGAATTGTACCGCCAAAAGTGGAGGAGCGGGCGGAGGGGCTCCGCCCGGCCTGCTAGTTTACTTCTTCTTCGGAGCCGGAGCCGCGGCGGGCGCTGCCGGAGTGGTAGTAGTTGGCCTGGAAGCAGCCGGTGTCGCGCTGCCGGCGGGCTTTGCGGCGGGGGCAGCAGTTCCCGGGTTGGCCTGGTCGTAGAGCTTCACGATGTCGGCGGTGATATCGATGGTCTGCGACGCCCAGAGCACGGGAGTCTGCGGATTGCTGACGTCCAGCACCACGGAGTAGCCGTTGGCGGTGGCGAACTTCTCCAAAACAGCCATCACCTTGTTGCCCAACTCCTGCATGATCTTGCCCTGCTCCGCGTCCAGATCCGCCTGGGCATCTTCGGTATCGCGCTGCAAGCTCTTGTTATTGGCATCGATGTCGCGCATGAGCTTGGCCTTGGCCTCTTCGCTCATGGTGGCGCTGCCTTTGCGCAGAGTGTCCTGCAGGGCCGCAATGTCGGCCTGCTTTTTATCGAGATCGGCCTTTTTGGGCGCAAACCGGCCCTGCAAATCGCTGGCGGCTTTCTGCCCGTCCTTGGTCTGCAGAATGGCGTTCTGCACGTGAATGATGGCCACCTTGGCCGGCGCCTGGGCATGAGCCATAGCGGCCATGCCGAGGACCAAAGCGGTGAAAACTACAAAATTCTTCTTCAAGCTGAGAACTCCTAAGTGTGAGGATACTACCATATTGACGCCCGGCGCATCAGGCTAGAACGTCCGGCCAATCGTAAATTTGAACATCGACGCTTTTTCATCGAAGGGATAGCCCGTAAACGTCGCCACGGAATTGGCGAACGTGTTGACGTTAGGGAAGAAGGAGCGGTCGGCCACGATGGGGGGCTGCAGGTACTGCTCGACCCTGGAAGGGTTGTAGGCCCAGTAGAGGCGGAAGGGCGCATTCACCACGGGCAGCATCACCTGAAGTTCGATGCCGTTGGAGACGCGGATCTTTTGGGTCCCGGGAGCGATGATGACCTGGCCGCTGAAACCGGCCTGTGGGAACTGATTGTTGAGATCGGTGATGCGCTGCGGGTCCATGGTGAGCTGGGTTGGGCGCAGAATCCGGTTCATGCCGACATCGGTGAAGAGCGCCAACACTACGGGCCCGACGATTGGTATGCGGTACTCGAAGTTGCCCACCACCTGAGTGTCGCCGCCGGGGGTAATGAGCTGGTAACTGGGGACCGCCATGGTGACCGGCACGCTGGTAATGACGCCGTTCTGAACCACCTTCTGGGTGCGCGCGCTGCCGTCGGTGTTCAACACGTTGACGGCGGCGCTGGAGGCCATGTAAGCGAGAGGCGAAATGCCCCAGATCTCGAAGCCGCGGACGTCCTGCTCGCCGCCGATGTAGGTGCGGGAGAAGGGCGGGATATACTTGCCGCCATAACCGGTGATCAGTGATCCCAGTGCGTGGAAAGCCAGAATGTGGCTCTTATGCCAGGGAGCCTGCTTGAAGTACTTCACGTCGACCGAGGGGCGGAGGGTATTGATATTGCCGCCAAGAACGCTGCCCGCGAAGTCCATGGACAAAAACACGCTGTGCCCGGCGGTCGGCGTAATGGGATGGTTGACGGTGTTGAAGGTATACGAAGGGACGATGTGGCTGGTGTGGATGCCGCTCAGTGAGTTGGGCCCGTAAACGCCGCTGAAATTAACGTATTGGAAATAGTTCTGAGCGGCGGTGGTTTGGGTGACGACGTTAGAGATGTCGTAACCGTAAGTCACGCCCACGCGGGCGAAGCTGCGCTTGATGGGGTAGGTGGCCGACACCGAGAATCCGTGGCTGTTCTGGGTGTAGTTGAGCAGGTTCTGCGAGCCCAGTTGCTGGTAAAGAGGGATGAGATTCTGGCCCGACAGAATCGACGCCTCGCGGCCCTGATCGTAGTTGAAGCGGCGCAGGTAAACCACAAAGCCCAGTTGCAGGGGGCGGTCCAAAAAGTAGGGTTCGGTGAAGCCCAGGCTGACATTGCGCATACGCGTGCCGAGCTGGCTTTCGAGAGACAGCGTTTCCCCCAGGCCCAGGAAGTTATTGGTGGAATAGTTGAAGCCGACGAAGCTGCCCGCGATGCCGCTGACTCCGCCGTTGAGGCCCACCGAGTTCTTGCCGCGCTCCTTCACCTTGAGGGTGATGTCGACGGTGTTGGACTGGGGATTGCGCTTGATGTCGGCGGATTCGTCCTTCTTGAGCATTTCGAAATAGCCGAGCTGGTTGAGGCGAAGGATGCTGTAGTCCCAGAGATCGGTATTGAACATGTCGCCTTCGTCGAGGAGGATTTCGCGGCGGATGACCTTATCGCGCGTGGTCGTGTTTCCCGAGAAGTCGATGCGGCGTATGAAAAACTGCTTGCCCTCGTCGGCGGTCAGGGTGAGATCGATCTGGTCGCTGCCGTCCTCGGCCGGATGGAAGTCGGGCTCCGGGACGAAATCGATATAGCCGAACTTGCCGTACAGCTTGCGCATGTTCTCGATGCCCTTGCGCAGCTTGTCGGTGGAGAAGACGTCGCCGGTAGTCATGCCGAAGAGCGGCTTCATGAGCACTTCGGGGGTGCGGAACAGCTTCACCCCGGTGAAGTTCATGTTGCGCAGATGGTAGAGCTTGCCTTCTTCCACCGGGAGGGTGATATCGGCCGAGATGCCGGGGCTGTTCATCTTGATGAGCGGCAGCCGCCAACCGTGCCCGCCGCGGTGCTGGATATCGACCGACTCTTCCAAAGTCTTGGCCGTGAAGTACCCGGCATCCTGATAGGCCTGGCGGACGCGCTCCTTGTCCTCTTCGAGCTTGTTGCGGTCGAAGGTGGCGGGGAAGATGCTCTCGAAATAACGCGAGTACGGGATCCCGATGCCCTTGGAGTTCTTCATGTTGTGGATCACCCAGCGGTCGTCTTTGGCGACGTTGCCGGTGATCTCGATGTGGCCCACCTTGACCTTGGGACCTTCATTGACCACAAAGGAAACCTTGAGGGAGGAGGGCGGAATCTGCTCGATCTGGGGATCCACGGTGGCGTACTGGCGGCCGCGTTCGGCCAGGAATTCCTTGAGCACGACGGCGGCGCGCTGTACCTTGTTGGGGTCGTACTGCGATTCCACGCTGAGGCCGACCTTGCGCTCCTTGAAGCGGTCCAGGATCTCGGAGACGGTCACGCTCTTGGCGCCCGGGTATTCGATGGAGCGGATGACGCGCCGCTCGGTAAGCGCGAAGCGCACGATCAGGCCGAGGCGGCCGGGTTCCGCTTCCAGGCGGATATCGTCGAAGCGGCCGGTGTTCCACAGGATCATGAAATCGCGGCGCAGCGTCTCTTCGTTGTAGATATCGCCCGGCTTGGAAATGATGAGGGCCTTCAGGGTGTCCTGGGGAACGCGTTTGGCGCCGCGGAATTCAAAGGCCTCGATGACCTGTCCGGCGGGGTTGATGGCCGGCGCAGCCTCCACCTTGGGCGCTTCCAATTGGGGACGCTGGCCTGGCGGGGTAGCCGCCGGTGCTGCTGGCGGTGCTGCTGGTGGTGCGGGGGGCGGCGTGGTTTCCGGCGCAGTGGGAATGGTTTCGAAGGGACTGGGCTTCGGCGGAGTCGCGGGAGGCGTCTGCGGCTGCGCGGGCGGTTGGCCCGCGGGCGCCTGCTGAGCGGGCGTTTGGGCCGGCGCCTGAGCGAACAGCGCCGGGCAGATGGAGAATACGCAGAAACAGGCCGGGATCACGACCAGGCGGAGACGCCTGAAAAACTTCATGCAAGCATACCTTTCCACTCTGCGCGGTTAAGATGACGTTGAGACACAGGCAACGGTTTCACAACTACAGTTGAGGTTCCAAAGATGGTAAGCCATTATTTTAGCGGATCTTCGGGGCAATCAACAACGAGTGTAGCAGGCTACAGGTGTGAAGGGTTGGCACAGGGATTTTGCGGGTGTCGAGGAGTCCGAGCTTCGCTCGGATGGACAAGGCGGAGCCTTATCCCACTGGCACCGCGCCGTTGATAAACGTGACGATGGCCTCCAGCGAGGCGCCGGGTTGGAACACGGCCGCAACGCCCTGGCTCTTAAGAGCGGCAGCGTCTTCATCCGGCACAATGCCGCCCACAATCACCAGGACGTCGGTCATCTCCTTCTCGCGCAGCAGTTCCAGCACGCGAGGCACGATGGCATTGTGCGCGCCGGAGAGGATCGACAGGCCGACTACCTGGACATCCTCCTGTAGTGCGGCGCTGACAATCATTTCCGGGGTTTGGCGCAAACCGGTATAGATGACCTCCATCCCGGCGTCGCGGAGGGCGCGGGCGATCACCTTGGCGCCGCGGTCGTGGCCGTCCAACCCGGGCTTGGCCACCAGTACTCGAATTGGTCTTGGCATAGTCTAGATGTGAGGTGTTTCCTGGTACGTGCCGAAGACCCCGCGAAGGGCATCGCAGATCTCGCCGAGCGTGGCGTAGGCGCGAACCGCGTCGAGCAGCGGCGGCATAGTGTTCCGGGTTCCTTCGGCGGCGCGCCGCAGCGCGTCGAGAGTCTTCTGTACAGCGCCATTATCGCGCCGCGCGCGGAGCGCCGCCAGTTTGGCCGTCTGGCGGCGGGCGGCGGAGGCGTCGACGTGCAGCAGCTCGATGGGCGGATCGTCGTTGGGAAAGCGGTTGACGCCGACGATGGTGCGGGCGCCGGACTCGATTTCGCGCTGGTAGCGGTAGCTGGCCGAAGCGATCTCGGTCTGCGGGAAGCCGGCCTCGATGGCGGCGATCATGCCGCCCATTTCGTCGATGCGGCGGATGTAATCGTTGGCGGCGGCCTCGCTCTGTAACGTGAGGCTTTCCAGGAAGTAACTGCCGCCCAGGGGGTCGGCCGCGCCGGCAATTCCGCTCTCGTAGGCCAGCACCTGCTGGGTGCGCAGGGCGATGGTGACGGCGTGCTCGCCGGGCAGCGCGTAGGCCTCGTCGAGCGAATTGGTGTGCAGCGACTGCGCGCCGCCGAGCACGGCGGCCATGGCCTGCAAAGCGGTGCGCACCACGTTGTTGTAGGGCTGCTGCCAGGTGAGCGAGCAGCCGGCGGTTTGCGCGTGGAAGCGCAGCTTGAGGCTGCGCTCGCTGCGCGCCCCGTAGCGCTGGCGCATGACAAGGGCCCAGATCTTGCGCGCCGCGCGGTACTTGGCGATCTCCTCGAAAAAATCGTTGTGCGCGTTGAAGAAGAAGCTGAGGCGCGGCGCGAAATCGTCGATGGCGAGACCCCGTTCGAGCGCCCAATCCACATACTCGATGCCGTCGCGCAAGGTGAACGCGAGTTCCTGCACGGCGGTGGAGCCGGCCTCGCGAATATGATAGCCGCTGACGGAAACCGGATTGAATTTCGGCGTGTGCAGCGCGCCAAATTCGATGGTGTCGGTGACCAGCCGCATGGAAGCGCGCGGCGGGTAGATGTACTCCTTCTGGGCGATGTATTCCTTCAGGATGTCGTTTTGCAGGGTGCCGGAAAGGCGCGCCCACTCCACGCCCTGCCGCTCGGCCACGGCCAGGTACATGGCCCACAGCACGGATGCGGGCGAGTTGATGGTCATGGAGACGGAGACATCGCCGAGGGGAATCCCGCGGAACAGAATCTCCATATCCTCCAGCGAAGAGATGGGCGCGCCGCACTTGCCGACTTCGCCTTCGCTCAAGGCGTGGTCGGCGTCGTAGCCCATCAAGGTGGGCAGGTCGAACGCCACCGACAGGCCGGTCTGCCCCTGCGCCAGCAGATAGTGGTAGCGCAGGTTGGTCTCCTCCGGCGTGGCGAAGCCGGAGAACTGGCGCATGGTCCAGAGCTTGCCGCGATACATGTCGCGGTGGATGCCGCGCGTGTAAGGGAATTCTCCGGGCGCGGGGTTGCGGAAATCGCCGGGCGCGTACAGCGGCTCGACCGGCACGCCGCTAATTGTCGTAAACTCGGGATCGGCGATTTTCATGAATGCCCAGCTACCGTCATCTTAGCGCCACGCTATATTGAGAACGAAACACAAATGTTCAAACCTACGATTTTTCGGGAATACGACATTCGCGGCGCGGCCGACGTCGAACTGCTGGACCTCGACGTTGTGCAACTCGGCCGCGCGTTCGGCAGCTACCTGCGGCGCCATGCGGGCAATAAGATCAGCCTGGGACGCGACACCCGGCTGAGTTCGCCCCGTTTGCGGGATGCGCTGATCGAGGGCCTGAAGGCCAGCGGCTGCGACGTCATCGATCTCGGGGTGGTGCCCACGCCGGTGCTCTACTATTCGGTCTTCCACCTGAAGACCGACGGCGCGGTGATGATTACCGGCAGTCACAATCCGCCGGAGTTCAACGGGTTCAAGACGGTGTGCGGCGGCTCCACAATCCATGGCGCCGCCATCCAGGAGATCCGCCGCATGATCGAAACCGGCGACCTGGACAGCGGCGAAGGTACGGAGACCACGGCCGACGCGGTGACTCCGTACGTGGCGGAGGTCTCCGCGCAGTTCCACTTCCGGCGGCGCATCCGCGTGGTCTTCGACGCGGGCAACGGCACGGGCGGGCCGGTAATGCACCGCCTTCTGGAAAACCTCAACGTGGATGCCACCGAATTGTTTTTCGAAATGGATGGCCGCTTCCCCAATCACCATCCCGACCCGACGGTGCCGGCCAACCTCCAGGCCCTCATCGGAGCGGTCCGCGAAAGCCACGCCGATCTGGGCATTGCCTTCGACGGCGATACCGACCGCATCGGCGCGGTGGACGAGGCCGGCGCCATCATCTGGGGCGATCAGCTCATGATCATTTACGGGCGGGAGATTCTCACGCGCAAGCCGGGAGCGACCTTCATCGGCGAAGTGAAATGCTCGCAGTCGATGTACGACGACCTGAAAGCGCGCGGCGGCAACCCCATCATGTGGAAGACCGGGCACTCGTTGATCAAGGCCAAGATGAAGGAGACGCACGCCGAACTGGCGGCCGAAATGAGCGGCCACATCTTCTTCGCGGACCGCTGGTACGGCTTCGACGACGCGCTTTACTCGGCGTGCCGCCTGATGGAGA
>OCZU010002930.1_pt1 | contig 10811 bp, 7 predicted proteins | sample 1539001 | NCBI WGS metagenome assembly OCZU01 (sample SAMEA3539306, study PRJEB22396) | soil metagenome | biome: tundra; feature: field; material: soil | place: USA | collected 2010-05 | depth 0.15 m | reverse complement strand
GTTCTGCGCGTACGGCAACCGGTCACTTGAGCCTGGCAGCTACCAGCAAGGCACGGTCACCCAGATCGCCGACGCCGTCCAGGCCGTAGTGGCGAGCACAGGCGCCGAATTCCTGGCGATCGTTGATGAGAACACCAACCTCAGGCTGATCGTCAAGGCGATGCGGCTGGCCCGATCGCGCGGGGTGCGGGTGCGGTTCGGCGTGCGCAGCAGGCTTGAGCCGAGCCTGGCTGATCCGGAGTTCTGCCGCAGCCTCGCCGATGCTGGCTGCGCGATGATCGCGGCCGGATATGAGGGAACCTCCCAGCGTCTGCTCGATCTGATGGACCGGGGCGTGCGCGCCGCCGATTACCAGCAGATCGTCGACAACCTCGCGGCGGCGGGCATCGTGCTCCGGCTATCGGTGATGGGCCAGGTATTCAACGAGACCGCGGCAGAGTTCGACGGGTCCATGCGCTTCCTTGCCGCGAACGAGAAGCAGCTCGGCATCGACGCGCTTGAGCTCATGGTGGCCGAGCCAGGCAGCAGGCTGGCCAGGCGCCCCGGTGTCTACGGGCTTTCGCTCGACACCTCCGGCCCGCTGGCTGGCAACCCCGAGCTGAGCTACCTTTCTGGCCGGGTCGGCTACTCCTATGCGGTCGACGGCGGCCCGTCCAGGGAACAGGCGCTTGACCGGCTGGTGCGGGTCTTCCGCGACGTCAATCCTGGCATGGCGAGCACCTCGCGGCCGTCGCGTGCCATGTCGGGACCGCAGCTGAGCGCGGTCGACTCGGTTATGCCGCACCCCTGGGTGCGGACGGTGCCAGCCCAGCTCGACGGGGTACCCGACCGGATCGCGATCGCCGATCTGGTCTGGGAGCAGATCTACGCGCTACCGCGCCGTGATGTGGATCAGGGCGCTGACGGCCTGCTGACGGCGCTTTCCTCGCCAGGAAGACGGCTGCTGGCCAGGCTCGTCGCCGTTGGGGCGGGTACGCAGCAGCACCGAACTCAGGCCGGCGCGGTCGCCCGGCAGGTCAGGAGCCCAACGTGACTAAAGTACGCGCCCCTGCGAAGCTCGGCTTCGGCCTGCTGATGGACCTGCCATGGAGCGGCGGGCAACTAGGCAGGCAGGGTATCGGCTTCGCCGAATCAGACGACGGCGGCGACATCACGCCCCGGGTACGTGCCTTCCTCACCCGGCACGGCAGTGACTTCAGGTACGCCGCCTTCGCCTTCCAGCCGCGCTCGCGCGCTCTTCCCCAGGTGGCTGACTACGTGCGCGCATACGACCGTTTCTTCGCCGCGCTCCCGGCCGGGCTTGGTCGCGCTTTTCATCAGACCGAGCTCAACATGGGCACGCCTGAGCGATACGACCGCGGACCGGTTGCTGACTTCACCAACGAACTGGCTGAACGTTACGGCTTCAGCTGGGTAGTAGAGGATCTCGGAGTCTGGAGCCTGCGCGGGTATCCGCTGCCTTATCCGCTGCCGCCGCCGCTGACCGAGCCTGGCTTGGAGATCGCCACCGCGAACGTGGCCGAGGCCGCCCGGCTGCTCACGCTGCCGCTGCACGTGGAGTTCCCCGGATTCACCGAGGGCGGATCATTCTTCCTTGGCCATCTCGACGCGTTCGAGTACTTCACCAGGCTGGCCGACGACGCCGATGTCTGGGTGACCTTGGACGTCGGTCACCTGCTGAGCTACCAGTGGCTGCGCGGCCGTACCGGCAGCGCCATCTTCGACGAGATCGAGTCGCTGCCGCTGCGGCGGTGCCGCGAGCTGCACCTGTCCGGATGCCAGATCGTGAACGGCAAATTCCGCGACCTGCACCATGGCGTGCTGCTCGACGAGCAGCTTGAGCTGACCCAGTACCTGCTGCCGCGCTGCCCGAACCTGCTTGGGGTGACATATGAGGACCCGATGTACCGGCAGGACGGCCAGCTCGTCGAAAAGTCATGGCGGAATTACGGCAGGCTGCGGGCGCTTGTCGGGGGCTGGCACGACGAGGTGCGCGCATGATGGCCGGGTCCGAGTCACTCCTTGATCCGGCGCCGCTCGGTGGCGAGCAGCTCGCCGACCTGCTGATGCGGTTGCTGCTCGACTCGGCGCTGCGAGATCGGCTGGGCTCGGAAGGTGCTGCCGCGGTGGCGGCGAACGCCGGTGAGCTTGACTGCCTGGAGACGGTCGACGTTGACGAGCTTGACAACGCGGCGCGCCGGTTTCGCTCCACGATCTGGCGGCTCGGCCGCGGCGGTGATCTCGGCGCCGCCTTCAGCCTGAGCACGCGGATGCTGACCTCGGCCGGCGTGACCGAGTCCGAACTGCTCACCGGATTCCTCGGCTCGGAGCATTTCGGCAGATTCAAGCTAGTGCCTTACAGCGGACCAGGCCTGTCGGTCGAGGAGTCGTTCGCTGGGTTCCTGCTTGACTTCGCCGAGGTGGCGCGCGCGCGGCTGGCGGCCGGCGGCCTGGCGCAGGCCGATGCCCTGATCTTGCGCCAGACCATCGCACACGAGCTGATGATGGCCCTGTTCACGGCGCTGGCCTGTGAGCAGCCGCTGTCGTTTGTGATCGCCACCGATCAGATCATCAGGACCGATCGCGGTCATGCGGCGCTCCGCTGGTACTCGCCGACGACGCTGGCTGCCTGGGACACCGACGACGGCCGGACCGAACCGGCGGACGCGCGGCCCGCACGCGTGCCGTATGCGTACTTCGGCACCCCTGCCGGAGTGGCGCGCGGCGTGGTTTCCCAGGAAGTGGTCGCGGCCTTCGAGCCCGCTGCGACGGCGGCAGGCGACGCCGCGCGCCGCGCGCTGGCGAAGCGCGGGCTGTGGTGAGCGGCAGGCTGCGGTGACCGGGCCGGTCATGACGTCAAGGAAAGGACGGACAGCCATGCGTATCGTGCTCGTGGACATGCCATGGTCATCGATCTACACGCCCTCGCTCGCGCTCGGCGTGCTCAAGCGCCGGGTGCTCGACGTGTTTCCCGACGCCGACGTCCGGGTCATGCACGCCAACCTCGACTACATCGACTGGGTCAGCGCCCGCGCCAGCTTCAGCTTCGAGGACTATGAGTGGTGCGTGAGCTCGTACTTCTCCGGCTACAGCGAGTGGATCTTCTCGGCCGCGCTGAACGAGCAGCCCAGGTGGAAGGTCGAGGAGTTCAACGCCACCCTGGACGGCAAGCAGCCAGAGCCAATGCTGGCCATGGCCACCCAGCTGCATGAGCTAGCACCGCTGTTCGTGCGCGACATCGCGGCCGAGATCGCCGCTGCGGCCCCTGACGTGGTCGGCTTTACCAGCACCTTCGCCCAGAACGCGGCGGCCATCGCGGCCGCTCGCGCGGTCAAGTCGATGGCTCAGGGCGCGGCGGTCGTCTTCGGCGGCGCCAACTGCGACGGCCCGCAAGGCGCCGCGCTGCACCGGAACTTCCCGTTCATCGACTTCGTCGTACGCGGCGAGGGTGAGGTGACGTTCCCGCAGTTGCTTGAGGTCATCAGGGACGGCGGAACCCTCGACGGAATCGCTGGCCTGTGCTGGCGGAACGACGACGGCGAATCGGTCGTCAATCCGGTGCAGGCCAAGACGCTGCCACCCGCTGCGCTGGTCGCGCCCGACTTCGGCGACTACTTCGAGCTGCACGCGCGGTCGACGGCGGGAAGCTGGGTGGAGCCGCGGCTCATCGTGGAAAGCGCTCGCGGCTGCTGGTGGGGCGAGAAACACCACTGCACATTCTGCGGGCTCAACGGCTCGCTGATGGAGTTCAGGAGCAAGGATCCAGGCCGGTTCGTCGATGAGCTGCTTGGCCTGGTGGAACGGCACCGCATACTCGACGTATGGGTGACGGACAACATACTCGATATGAGCTATCTCAACTCGATGGCTCCCCGGCTCGCCCAGTCCGGCTATGACCTTCGGATCAGCTACGAGATCAAGGCGAACCTGCGCCGCGACCAGCTCCAGACCATATACGCGGCCGGGATCAGCTATGTGCAGCCCGGGGTAGAGAACCTCAGCAGCCGCGTGCTGAAGCTCATGGACAAGGGCGTCACCGGCTGTCAGAACATCAGGCTGCTGAGGGACGCGGAAACGGTCGGCATGAACCTGAGCTGGAATTACCTGCACGGGTTCCCTGGGGAGGCCGATGCGGACTACGACACGGTGACCGAGCAGGTGCCCGCCCTGCACCACCTCACGCCGCCGTCAGGCACGATCAGGCTGAAGGTCGAGCGGTTCAGCCCGTACTTCGACCGGCCGGAGCTGGGATTCGGCGAGCTCACGCCTGCGGCTCACTACCGCCACATCTACGACCTGCCAGAAGCCGAGCTCACCGATCTTGTCTATGTGTTCGACTCACCGAAGCGCGGCATCGACTCGCACTGCCTGGACCGGCTGCGGCGAGCCGTTGCCGAATGGAAAGACGCGTACGTACGGAGCCGCCTGACCCATTGCGACCTCGGTGACCACATCGTTCTCGTCGACACCAGGCCTGGCTTCACCTGGCATGTGCTCGACCTAGACGATCCGCTTGAGGTGACCGTGTTCCGGCTGCTCGATCAGCCGCGTAAGGCTGAGGTGCTGGCGCGTGCCGCCGCCGATGCACACCCCGGCGTGACGCTGAGCCAGATAGCCGACCTGCTCGCCCGGTGGCAGGCGCTCGGCCTGGTCTTCGCCGAAGGCGGCCAGTTCGTGCAGGTCGCGCCCGCGGTGGCCAATCAGGACCTGATGCGGCTTGACGGCAGCAGGCTGCACCATGGCGCTCCGGTCACTCCCGCGCTCGAGCCAGCGGGAGCGTCCCTGTGACAGCTAGCCTGCCCGCCCGCTCGCTTGCTCCGGTTCGGATGACGCTCTGGAGGGACCGCGACCCGGCCGCGATGGCGCTGCCTGGCATGAGCGCTGGCCTGGTCGAGCGGCTCCACGATCCGATGCAGGATGTGTCGCGGTTCGCGCTCGACGGCGTTCAGTTCGCCAGGCTGCTCGACACCGTGGATCTGGGCGACCACGACGGTGCGGCGGCGGTGGCGGCGCTCGTCGTGGTCCGCGAGCTCACGGGGCATGGCATCGCCGTCGACTGGACGGTGCGGCTGCCGGCGGCACTGACCGCCGGCGGGGATGGCTGGCGGGTGCTGAGCCACCTGTTTCCGCCGAAGGCCGTGCTCGCCGAGGAGGGCGGTGAGAGCTCCGATGGCGGGGAGGATATCGCCGCGCGCTGGCGTGCTTCGTTTCACGCGGCGAAGTGCGGATACCGCCAGGGTCCCGGCTTCATCGAGATCCGCGACCGCCGGGCTGACTCGTTCCGGCGGCTGGTGATCAAGAGCTCGCGGCACGACGAGATGATCGAGCCACTGCTGCGCGGAGTGCCTGCGGCCAGTTTGCCCGACGCGGTCGCGGCCAGCTACCTGAAGGCGAACCTGCTGCACCAGGTCGGCCAGTACCTGTGGTGGACGCCGTACCGGATCCGGCGCTGGCCGCTGAGTACGACCATCCCGTAGCGGCCCTGTCTCGCGGCGCCTGCCTAGCGCCGGTCGTCCCGCTCGTACCTGCGTACCCAGCGCTCGGTCAGCTCGCCAGCCTGGCGCCTGATGCCAGGATCTGGGACTTGGCCGGAGAAGGTGACACCCATCCAGCTCAGGCAGCCGCGTACCGTCTCCTCGTAGCGTTCGAGCAGGTCCTCGTAGGTCACCACGTGCGGCTTCGCCCCGCGCCGGGCGAAGTGCTCATGCCAGATCGCCGTGTCGTGGTCGAGCAGCCGGATATGACGGCGGATCTGCTCGTAGCTGTACGTGGGCGGGGACAGGTTCTCGCGGAGCGGCAGGTAGGTGCCGTCTACGATCCACTCGCCGGTCTGCTCGGCAAGCAGGTAGGAAATGGCCTGCCTCAGCCGGTCCTCGCGCCGCATCCAGATGTACCCGGGGTGCGACATGACCTCGTGCAGGTCTACGTCCGTGCTTGCCAGCAGCCCGGCATGGATCCTGATGCCGAACACGCCATTGGGACTGGTCCGATGCCGCATCAGCTTCCTGATGTAACTGTCCGCTAGCTCATCTGGCGCGCCGGTGTCGAATCCCCAGCGCTCGAAGAAGTCGAGCACGTAGTCGTCGGAAAGATAGTCCTCGGCGAAACCGGCGACGCCAGTGTGCCACAGCGCCCGTGCGAGCATGTTGCTGCCGCAGCGAGGGGTGGACGCGAGCACGTACCGAACCGGAGGCAGACCAGCGAACAGCGGGAAGTCGAACTCCGGGCCGTTCGTTCGGTAGAGAATCACCATTGCATCGGCCTCCCAGGACAGCGTCAGAGGCTTCGGTAGGGCTTGCTGACGCAGCCAACCAGGAAAGCCGCCGAGATACACGTCCCGGCCAAGACGATCATCGCGTCAGGACCGACAGCGCCGACGAGCGCGCCGCTCACCACGGTGGACACCGGATACGCGACGTAAACGCAGCTGATGAGCAAGCTCATGACCCTGCCAAGCGTGCCCTTAGGCACGTCGCGCTGCAGCATGGTCAGGTAGAAGACATTGATCACCGCCTGGAACGCCGCCGCGACGAGCATCGCGAGCACCGCCACGGCCAACAGAGAGCCAAGTGGCATGCACATGATCGCGAGCCCCTCGGCGATGCCGAGGCAGACCGCCGCGAGCCCGCGTCGCCGCAGCCGCATGAACGCGTTGGACTGCAGGGCTCCGATCACGGATCCGACCCCGAAGCCTGCCATGATCAGCCCGAACGCCCGCGCGCCCGCATGCAGCGGCCCGATCGCGAAGACAGGCAGTACGACTTCGCCCAAGCCCCCGAGCGCCAGGTTCACCATCACCGTCACCAGCAGTGCCATCTGCAGCAGCGGCGAGGCCCGCAGATACCCGAGAACCGAGCGCCAGCTCGGCCGCGGATCCGCCTCGTCGACGCTGTCCGCGTCAGGCACGGAAGCCACGGGAGCGGAACCGCGCCGACCACCGATGGCGTAGAGGGTGAGGCTGGACAACGCGAAGGTAACTGCGTCGATGAAGAACGCGGCGCTGCTCGGCAGGCCGGCCACCAGAGCGCCGCCAATGGCCGGGCCGATGATCACAGCGCTGCTCTGCATGGTGGTATTGAGCGCGTTCGCGGCGGGAAGCTCGCTGTCCGGCACGATCTGGGGGATGAAAGCGAAAGAGGCCGGCCGGAACAGCCCGTCAAGCACTCCGAACGGCACCGCGAACGCGATCAGCGGCCAGAGCGGGACGCGGGCGACCGTGACCAGGCCGGCCAGCCCGAACACCACGGCAGCGCGCAGCAGGTCGGCGCCCAGCATGACCGGCCGGGCGCCATACCGGTCTACCAGCGTCCCGCCGACCTGGAGAACGGCCAGTCGCGCCGCGCCGTAGCAGGCCAGCACCTCGCCGAGATGCACGCTGCCGCCGCCCTTGCGCAGGATCAGGAACGGCAACGCTACGACGAAGATCCCGTCGCCGATCTGCGATTGCAGCTGCCCGGCGAAGTACAAGGCAAATCGCCGGTTCCGCAGCGGAGCGAAGATACCAGCGCTTGCCCGGCCGACGTCCGTCATCGCGATGGCCCGGTGTCAGCCTCCTCAGCCGCCCGCATGCGCTCGCGCAGGCTCTTTGGCCGCATGTCGGTCCACACCTCATCGATGTGCGACAGGCAATCGGGCTCTGGGCCTGCAAAGCCGGTCCGGCTCCAGCCGGCCGGCGGTTCGCTGTGGTCCGGCCAGATCGAGTACTGCTCCTCGTCGTTGATGACAACGGCGTAGACGACCTTCCCCTCGTCGGGCTCGCTCATGTCAGTCTCCCTGGCGTGCGTCGTTCCTGGTTGACCGCCTCGGCAGCGGTCCTTTTCAGGTCGGCGAGGATCCGGTCAGGCTCTGTGCCGAGGCGCACGACAAGATCTTCGTACGCGCGCAGCAGCCGCCGGATGAGCTCGGCGTCGAAGTACCGCTTGTAGTAGCTGATTTCTATAAGCAGCCCGCCGGCCGGCCAGATCATCACGCGGAGCGGGTGCTCGGTCTGGGTAGTGCCTGCCATCGGCTGCCAGGCGGCGAGCCGCTCGCCGCTCGCCGCGTCCATCGGGAAGTTCTCGAATACCAGGTAGCTGTCGTACAGCGGCTCGCGCCACGGCAGGCCAGCCCACTCGCGAATCTGCGCGAGCGACGCGTAGTGGTGCTGGCGCAGCTCGACCTGGTCGCGTTGCAGCTGGCCAAGCCAGGTGGTGGCAGTAGCCGAGTCTGGTACGAGGACAGGTACGGGCAGCATGTTATTGAACGGACCGACCATCTCGGTCACCCTTGCGATCTGCTCGGGGCGCCCTGATGAGATCACGCCGAAGGTCACCTCATCCTGCCCGGCAATCGCAGCGAGCAGCAGCGCCCAGGCTCCCTGGAGCAAGGTGAACAGCGTGACCCCGAGGTCCTGAGCCGCCCGGCGCACTCGCTGCTCCACGTCAGGACTGACCGTCACCTTCTCCGCCAGATACGGGATCTCCTCCTGGCCGACGTGCCTGGCACTGCCAAGCGTGGCCAGGACCGGCGTCCGGTGATGTCGTCGCATCACCGTGGTCCAGTACTCGGCATCGGCCGCCTGCGCCGCCGCCGGGCGACTGGCCAGCCAGTCGATGTGCTCGGCGAACGCCGGCACCGCAGGCAGATCAGGCGGGCCGCCGCGGCAGAACGCGTCATAGGCCGCGAACAGCTCGCGCTGCACGTTCGAGAAGCTCCATCCGTCCTGGAACATGTAGTTGGACCGCATCAGCGCGCAGTAGGAGTCGCGGCCAAGCGCGAACAGCGTGATCCGCCATTGCGGAGCGCAGGTCAGGTCAAAGACGAGGCGGCGTTCCGCAAGCAGCGCCTGCGCCAGCCGCTGCTCCTGGTCGGCAGGCGGCATCCCGCGCAGGTCCACCCGGATCACCGGGGCGGCTTCGATGTTCCACGCTGACTGCAGCGGCCTGGGCAGCCCGTGCCAGCTGAAGGATGAGCGAAATACCGCGTGCCGCCGCATCAGGTACTGCCAGGACGAGATAAAGGCCCGCTCGTCAAAGCCAGCGCCATCGATCCGCAGGATCGCGGTCGCCACATGTAAACCAGGTTCCGTATGCTCAAGGGCGGCGCTGAGCATCTCGTGCTGCATCGGTGCGAGCGGATAGGCGTCATCGACGCAGGCGCCGGGTCTCCAGGGTCTCGGGTCGAGCCGTTCCCACCGCCGCCCTGGCCAGGTCATGGAGACGTCAGCCTCGCTGGGGCCGTGGCCAGTGTCATCCAGCCTGGCCACCGCCGCCATCGCCGCGACAGTGGGGTGCTGGAATACCGCAGCGGGGGTGAGCGCGATGCCGGACTGCTGAGCGCGGTGGACCAGGAGCAGCGCCATGATCGACTCGCCGCCGATACCGAAGAAATTGTCGTGCCGTCCGACCCGAGGCACCGCGAGCAGGTCCCCGACGATGGTGGCGAGTTCCCGTTCCGCGCCAGCAAGCGGCGCCTCGTACTCAGGTGCGAGCACTGGCGCGGCGCGCGCGCGTAGCGCCTGGTAGTCGACCTTTCCGTTGGATGTCAGCGGCAGTTCGGTGAGCACGGCAAGCGTGGCGGGGATCATGTACTCAGGCAATCGCCCGCGCAAGTGGTCGAGCACTCCGGCGGTGGTGCTCAGATTCCGTTCCTGGACGGCGGGGTCCGTGGCGAGCGGAGTAGGACGTGGCTGCCCAGGATCAATAGTGGCGACGGCCTGGCCAGGTTCGTTCGTGATCACGGCGTGGTAGTAACCAGGCTTGCCGCAGGCGGGAACGCAGCAGGCATACCACCCGTGTCCGGCCGCCTGTTCGGCTAGCTCGGCCGGCGTGGCTCCTGCGGAGGCGGCCGGGCGCGACCCGCCGAGCGCACCGAGCAGCGCGGCCAGGCCTGGGTGCGGAATGTCGGTCACCAAAGCGGGCAGGCCGACGTCGATCAGATGTTCAGGCCAGGCGGGCTGCCAGCCAATTGCGGGCAGTCGATCGGGCCGCACCAGGCCGACATCCCTTGGACGCAAGCAGACGTCGTAGCGAAACAGGTTCATCTCGGTCGGGCGCGCGCCGGTCTTCAGCCTCAGGTCAGCGATCAGGCCATGCCGCGCCGCCAGATCAAGGAAGTACTCATGGCGCACGGCAAGCTCACTGTCGCGTGCGGCCTCGGCTGCCACCCTGGCGGCCAGCCGGTCAGCGGCAGGCGCGTCTGGCTCCCAGGACAGTGCCCACAGGTAGCTTGCCTCGCGCAGCGCCAGATCGGGCACGTCGCCGACGAAGACCGTGCCGCCCGGCCGGCAGGCGCGGATCGCCAGGTCGAGCGCCTGGTCGAGGTAGCCGGCGTCGGGGAAGTACTGGACCACCGAGTTCACGATCACCACGTCGAACTCGGCCACGGCATCGAGTTCGTCGGCGAGTGCGCAGCGGAACTCTGCCCCGTCCTGACCGTGCGCGGCGCGCAGCCGCTGCACGACAGCCGGCGACGGATCGATGCCCACATAGCGGCTCAGCGACGGACGCAGCGCGCTGAACAGCAGCCCGGTGCCGCAGCCGATTTCGAGGACGTGCCTGGGGCTGAGCGCCGCGATCGCGGCCACCGTGGTGTCCACCCATTCGGCCATGTCCTGCGCGGGGTAGTTCATCCCGGTGCGGCGGCTGCGCCAGCCAGAGTAATCGGGCTGGCCAGGAGAAACGCCCACCCCGCGGGTGTACACGTCGTTCCAGAACCTGGTCCAACGCGCTGTTACCCTGGCCGACCACGACGGCGAGTCAGCCGTCGCTGGCGGCTCCGCCTCCGCTGGCACGATGTAGCCGATCAGCGTCTCGCTGTCCGGCGCGGCGGTG
>OCZU010002929.1_pt1 | contig 10812 bp, 10 predicted proteins | sample 1539001 | NCBI WGS metagenome assembly OCZU01 (sample SAMEA3539306, study PRJEB22396) | soil metagenome | biome: tundra; feature: field; material: soil | place: USA | collected 2010-05 | depth 0.15 m | reverse complement strand
CTCGACCGGCAAGCTGCACCTCGGGAACTACGTGGGCGCGCTCGAAAACTGGGTGCGCATGCAGGACGCGTACGACTGCTTCTTTTTTATTGCCGACTGGCATGCGCTGACTACCGACTATGCCGATACTTCGCGGCTCAAGGAAAATTCGGTGGACGTTTTGCTGGATTGGCTGGCGGCGGGACTTGATCCGGCGAAGTGCGTGATGTTCATTCAGTCGCATGTGCCGGCTCATGCGGAACTGCACTTGCTGCTTTCGATGATTACTCCGCTGGGCTGGCTGGAGCGGGTTCCCACTTACAAAGAGCAGCGGGAGAACATCAAGGAAAAAGACCTGGGGACTTATGGGTTTCTCGGTTATCCGGTGCTGCAATCGGCGGATATTTTGATTTACAAGGCGGATGTCGTTCCGGTCGGCGAAGATCAGGTGGCGCACGTGGAACTGACGCGCGAGATTGCACGGCGCTTTAATGGTTTCTACGCCCGGACGCGCGAATATGTTTTCCCCGAGCCCGCGGCTCTGCTCACGCCCGCTCCGCGGTTGCCCGGTACGGACGGGCGCAAGATGTCGAAGTCTTACGGCAATGCGGTGATGCTCACCGATCCCGAGCCGGTGGTGCGGCAAAAGCTGAAGACGATGATTACCGATCCGGCGCGAGTACGCCGCACCGATCCCGGGAATCCCGATGTGTGTCCGGTGGGCGACCTGCACAAAATATTCAGCAGCAAAGAGACGATGGCGAAAGTATATGAAGGCTGCCGGTCGGCGGGTATCGGCTGCATTGAATGCAAGGGGTGGGTCGCTGATGCCGTGGTGACAATTCTCAACCCGATGCAGGAGCGGCGCAAAAAATACGAGGAGAATCCGCGCCTCGCCTGGGATATTCTGGAAGCGGGCTCGGCGCGGGCGGGCGAAGTTGCGGGCGCTACGATGGATGACGTTCGCGAGTCGATGGGCCTCGACTATAGCCGGAACGGCGCGCCTGCAAAGGATGCTTCGAAGTGACGGATGTATCTCTACCCATATCGGGCGAGTTGACGGCGGATGGCACCAAGCGGGCCGTGGCTCCGGTGGTGTCGATTGATTCGAAATCTGCACACGGGAAGTCCCGCAAGGATGACAACGATTTTCCTTTTGCGGTTGAACTCGGCGAAATCTACGAAGGGCCGCTCGACCTGCTGCTCGATCTGATTCGCAAGCAGGACATCAACATCTACGACATTCCTATCGCGAAGATTACGGCGCAGTATCTCAAGTATGTCAAGCACATCCGCGAATTTGACGTGAACGTCGCCTCCGAGTTCATCTACATGGCGGCGGTGCTGATTCACATCAAGTCGAAGATGCTGTTGCCGCGTGATCCGCTGGCGCCCGCTGACGCGCAGGACGATCCGCGCAACGAACTGGTCAACCGCCTGCTCGAGCACGAAAAGTTCAAGTCCGCGGCGCAGATGCTGCTGCAGAAGCAACAGATTGAAGATGCGGTGCTGAGCAATCCGGCGATTCGGGAATTCATGGATGCCGAGGGCACGGAGCCGGAACTTGCCGCCGATGTGATCGATCTGGTCAAGACTTTTCAGCAAATATTGGATCGCGCTCGCAGCCGCCCAATTCTGGAAGTGGACGAAGAAACCGTAACCGTCGGCCAGATGATCAAGTACCTGCACCGACGGCTTACGCTCGAAGACCGGCCGATTCGACTGAAACAGATGCTGCGAAATGTGGAGTCGAGAGCGGCGCTCGTCTGCATGTTTTTGGCCTTGCTCGAACTGGTCCGATTGCAAGCGATCCAGGTACGCCAGGATCACGTTTTCGGAGAAGTACTGGTGAGAAAGCATTCGCACTTCGAAGAGGTAATGACGGAGCAAGCGGCGATAAGGGATGATTGGAAGTGAAACGGTCGTTGGTCGATAGTCGTTAGTCGTTAGCGATCTGTTGATTGCCGCTGCGAAATACGATGCATCGCGAACGACCACCGACTATCGACCAGCGACGACTTTATGAGTCTTAGACCTCAACTCGAAGCCATTATTTACGCGGCGGAAATTCCGATTTCGATTGACCAGATTTATTCGCTGGTGAAGGAGTCGGCGCTGGCGGAGACTCCGGGAATCGAACCGGCGGAGATCAAGTCGCGCATCCGAGCTACGCTCGAAGAGCTTATCGCAGACTATTCGAGCGGCGACCACGGAATCGAAATCCGCCAGGTCGCGGGCGGATACCGCATGTCCACCAAGCCCGACCAGCACGATGTGGTGCGCGCTTTTGCCAAGAGCCTTAAGCCGCCGTTCCGGCTCTCGCTACCCGCGCTCGAGACTCTGGCTGTGATCGCTTACAAGCAACCGGTCACGGTGCCCGAGATCAGCGAAATTCGCGGCGTCGATTCGGGCGGAGTCATCGCCACTCTGCTCGACCGCAAGCTGGTTACAACGGCCGGAAGGAAAGCCGTGATTGGCCGGCCGATTCTCTACAAGACAAGCAAGGACTTTTTGCTGCGCTTCGGATTGAAGGATGTCAACGAACTGCCGAGCATGGAAGAGTTCGAGAAACTGTTGGCTGAGTCTTTCCAGAGCGACTTAATTCCGAACGAAGGCACTGCGGTGGAAGCGTCTTCGGTTTCGCACCTCTCCGCAGATGATTCTTCCAACACACCCTCGGCAGCCGACACACCCGCCCGAGCAGAGCTTGGACGGGGCACCCACAGTGATTCCCAAGCCGCGGCTGAGGAGCCGGAAACCGAAACGCCAGCCGTTACCAACCCGGAGTAGCCATGCCCGCCGAACGTCTGCAAAAGATTATCGCTGCTGCCGGAATCGCATCGCGCCGCAAGGCCGAACTACTGATCGCTGCGGGCCGGGTGCTGGTCAACGGCCAGGTCGTCACCGAGCTCGGCACGAAAGCGGATCCCGAACAGGATCACATCCGCGTCGATGGCAAATTGCTGCAAGGTCCCGAACGTTACACGTACGTCGCGCTGAATAAGCCCAAGGGTTACGTAACCACGGTGAGCGATGAGAAGAAGCGGCCCACCGTCATGGACCTGGTGAAGAAGGTGAAGGGGCGCGTGTATCCGGTGGGCCGTTTGGACTGGGCCAGCGAAGGCTTGCTGCTGATGACCAACGACGGCGAGCTGGCGAACGCGCTGATGAAAGCGTCATCCAATGTGCCGAAGGTCTATGTGGTAAAAGTTGCGGGGCAACCGGAAGAGGCGAAGCTCGATAAGCTTCGGCGCGGAGTTTCGATTGCCGAAAAAGGTGGGCGGCGGGTGCGCACCGCTCCGGCGAAGATTCGATTGATTCGAGAAGGGGATAATCCCTGGCTCGAAGTGACCATTATCGAAGGCCGCAACCGCCAGGTTCGAAAAATGTTCGAAGAAGTGGGACACCACGTGGAGAAGATCCGGCGCGTGCAGTATGGGCCGCTGGCCCTGGACATGCCGCCGGGAGATTGGCGGAATCTTACGCTGCTGGAAGTGGCGAAGTTGAAGACTGCAGCAACGGGACCGAAGCTTACGCTTCCGCCGCCACCTGCGGCGGCTGCGGAGCGAGCAAAATTTGCGGTGCCGGCGAAGGTATTACGTTCGGCAAAACAGTTCCGGCCATCGCGATCGTCGCACAACGCACGGCCCGCCAAGGTTAGCGCCCAAAGAGCGGGCGCGAACCCGGGGCACACTGCCAGGAAGTCGCCGAGACGGGGAGTGCCGAAGCGCTAGACGCTAGTCCACCACAAGAGCCAACCATACCGCAATTACTGTTTTGCGATCATGGGCAGCCGCGCTGCGCCATAGAGGCCGGCATCGCTACCTAAGAGGGCGCGGGTGATGATGGTTTTGTGGCCGGGACCAGCTTTTACGTGCGCGGAGGCGCCTTCGAGAGTGGCCGACGGATCATAAGGGGCGGTGGCCGCGTAGACCAAGGCACGTCTGCGCAACTCGTCGAAAATGGCGGGAGAGAAAGCTTCCCAGGCGCTCGACACACCGCCGCCGATTACATAGATCGGGAAGTTCAGGGAGTTCACCAGCGACGAGAGTACGATGCCCAGGCAGCGGCCGACGTAGCGGAAAATGCGGCGCGCATCTTCATCGCCTTGAATGGCGAGATTGAAGATCGACTTCGCGCTGAACTCGGCGTCGGCGTGGGCTGCGCCAGCCAATCCTGAAGCGCTGTTTTTTGCAATCGCTTCGCGGGCCAGGCGAACCACCGCCGTCGCGGAAGCGTATTGCTCGAGACATCCTCGATTGCCGCAGCCGCAGGGATGGCCTGCCGGTTCGACCGTAGTATGGCCAAACTCGCCCGCCATGCCGTTGGCGCCTCGCCAGATTTCGCCGCCGATCACCAGGCCGCCGCCGACTCCGGTGCCGAGCGTGAGCATGGCTACGTCGGAGTATTCCTTGGCCGCGCCCAGCCATTTTTCTCCGAGGGCCGCAACATTGGCGTCGTTTTCGAGGATCACGATGGTCTTGAGGCGGCGCTCGATTTCGGCGCGGACCGGATACTCGGCCCATCCGGGGAGATTGGGCGATTCGCGGAGGAGCCCGGTTTGCATGTCGATGATGCCGGGGACGCCGATGCCGATTCCGAGCAGAGGAGCGGCGTTTTTGTATTTCTCCGAGACGCGCTGGATGGCGTCGCACATTTCGTCGATCACGTGATCGCGGCCGAGCGAAATTTTTGTGCCGAGCGTGATTTTTTCGACTAAGGTGCCTTGCTCATCGACGGCAGCGATGCGCAGATTGGTACCGCCAAGGTCTACTCCGATGGAAAGTTTATTCATGATGAATGACTCGGCAGACAACTTGCGAAGATTGCGGCAGCCCACCCATCGCAAAGAACGCGAGGAGTGGGGCACCCCCGCCCTTTCTTGTACAGCGCGGGTGCCGATCCGTCAATATTAAATCGTTCTATTAGGGCTATTTTTGACATTTTACGCAGTAGTGGCTGCTGCGGCCCGCCAGCACGATGCGGCGGATCGGGCCCTTGCAGACGAGGCATGGCTCCCCTTCGCGGCCATAGACGCGATGCTGGAGTTGAAAGAATCCTTCTTCTCCATCGGAGTCGACGTAGTCGGAAATCGAGGAGCCTCCGAGTTTAATCGCTTCATGGAGAACTTCCTGTACCGCGTGATGCAGCGTGGCTAGTTGCTGGCGGGTGAGCGACGCTGCCCGACGGCGGGGGCGTATGCCCGCGCGGAATAAAGATTCGTCGGCGTAGATATTGCCGACGCCGCGCAGCAGTTTCTGATTGAGAAGCGCGTTTTTGATCGGAGTCTTGCGACCGCGAAAGAGGGCGATGAATTGCTCCTCGGCCGCTTCCAGTGGTTCCACTCCGCCGGGATCGAAGCCTCCGGCGTGAACGTTGAGTTTGCCGAACATGCGCGGGTCGATGAAGCGCAGTTCGCGGCCGGAGACCAGTTTGGCGATGAGGTGCGTGTGCTTGACGATTTCGGCGGACGGATCGCAGACGACCATGCGACCGGTCATGCCGAGGTGGACGATCCACTGGGCAGTGTCCGAAGACGAGGTTGGTGGCTTCGAGGCGCGACCTTTCTTCTTCTTTGCCTCTCCCTCCAAATCGAAGACGATGTGCTTGCCCGCACGATGCACGCGCACGATCTTTTTCCCCTCAATGGTCGAAGCAATCAGACCTGCCGGGGATTTAAGAGGCTGCTTCTTTGAGCCGATCCAAACCGATTCAATGGTGTCTCCTGATATGCGTTTGTCGAGGCCGCGCGCGATAGTTTCAACTTCAGGGAGTTCGGGCACGTTGTCAGCATACAAGATGCGAGTGAAAGAAACGGCGGTTGGCTCTCAGCTCTTGGCTTTTAGCAAAGAGCAAAAAGCTAAGAGCTATTTCGCGTTTGCCCCTCCACAGCCCGATTCGGTATTCTAAAGAGTACACACCAGTTCCGCCGATTTCCCGGATTTCCAGTCTCAGTCTTGACGGCAGCATCGGCAGCATCAGTGTGTGCGACCCCGGGGCGGCCTGATGGCTGCGAATGTTCCTATTGGAGTTTTCATTGACTAGCGGCAAAGCGAGCAGAGGTCGAACTGCGGTTATCGTCGGCGCGCAGTGGGGCGACGAGGGCAAGGGCAAGATTGTCGACGTACTTACCCGGACTTTTTCGGTGGTGGCGCGCTACGCCGGCGGGCACAATGCCGGACATACGGTCATCATTAATGGGAAAAAATTCATCCTGCAACTTGTGCCGGGCGGCATTTTGCGGCCCGAGTGCATGAGCGTCGTCGGCAATGGCGTCGTCATCGACCCGCTGGCTTTTTTGAAGGAAGTTGCGTCGCTGCGGGCGGCGGGCGTGAAGGTGGACGGCAATCTCTTTGTCTCGAATCGCGCCCAGGTGATTCTTCCCTACCATCGCATGATGGAACTGGGATCGGAGAACGCTCCCGGACGGGTGAAGATCGGGACCACTTCGCGCGGTATTGGACCCGCGTATGAAGACAAGATGGGACGGCGCGGATTGCGCGTGGCCGATCTGCTGGACACTCCGTTGCTGCGGGCGCACATCGAGAATACGTGCCGCGAAAAGAACATGATCGCGCATGCGCTGTTTAACTCCGAGCCGCTCGATGGCGACAAAATGTTTCAGGAATATGCCGCGGCGGCCGAACAGCTTCGGCCGCTGGTTCGCGACACGGCATTGCTGCTAAATCGCGCGCTCGCCGAGGGGAAGTCGATCGTTTTCGAAGGCGCGCAGGGGACCATGCTCGATATCGATCATGGCACGTATCCTTTTGTGACGTCGTCGAGCGCGACGTCGGGCGGAGCTGCCATCGGGACGGGCGTGCCTCCTACTTCGATTGATACCGTGATCGGTATCACCAAGGCTTATTGCACGCGCGTGGGCAGCGGACCTTTCCCCAGCGAGCTTACGGGTGCGGAGGGAGAAGACCTGCGCAAGCGCGGCAATGAATTTGGCGCGGTGACCGGGCGTCCTCGGCGAACGGGCTGGCTTGATTTGCCTCTGTTGCGCTACGCTGGCATGATTAACGGGATCTCCTGGCTGGTGGTCACGAAACTGGACGTGCTCGATCACCTGACCGAGATTCCGGTATGCGTCGGGTATAAGGTGGACGGCAAAGAAACGGACGAGGTTCCGGCGCAGGCATCTGGTTATGAAAAAATTGAATGCATTTACCGGAACCTGACGGGTTGGGCTACTCCGACGACATCTATTCGGACTGTGGAAGGCTTGCCGAAAGCGGCGCGAGAGTATCTGGCTTTCATCGAAAAGGAAACTGGAGCGCGGGTGGGAATGATCTCCACGGGGCCGGATCGGGAGCAGACGATTCTCGTTCCCGATTTTATAAGCGCGCTGGGACTGGAGAGCTGACTCACCGAAGGTTGCGATCATTTCAAGAAATCGCATGCCGGTTGAGGATTCGGATCAGGGTATCGCTTTAGCGATACCACTGGTTGCAAAATCAGGTTGCCCCTTCAGGGGCTGCTAGACAGAATGGAGCGACGGATGGTGGTGCTGGCGGTAACGTGGATGGCAAAAATCGGACGCGAGTCTGAAGTGGCCGCGACCTTCGAAAGACTTACGGCCGAATCGCGCAAAGAGCCGGGCTGCCTGATGTATCAGGTGCACAAGCACAAGACCGATCCGCGCCGGTTCTTCATCTACGAACAATACAAGGACGACGCCGCACTTGAAGCGCATCGGGCGGCTCCGCATTTTCTACAGCTGGCAAAAAAAGACTTGCCCAAAATCGCGGACCGCACCGAGGGGCACCTGTTCGAGCCGCTAGGGTAGGGAGTTTTCAGTTCCCGGTTCTCAGAAAACCCCGCGAGGTTGGGACTGAGAGCGGTTTCGGGATGGTAGACGGTGCGTACCGTTCCCTATTCCTTCGACAGCAAGGGGCAAAATCTTCCTACGGTTTGTCCGCCATCAATACACCGCCGGACGCGTAACTTTCTTTGGAGAGTTCAATAAAGGTGACGACGATGGCTTCGCGGCGTGCGCCTGCTTCCTCAACCATTGCGTCGGTGATGCGTTGCGCGATCTTGCGCTTCTGATCGGCGGTGCGACCCTGGAGCATTGTGACTTGAACGAGTGGCATGGAGTTCTCGGTTCCAAGTTCTCAGTTCTCAGAAAAACCAATCTCAGAATCGACGTCACTGAGAACTGCTTTACTGCGCCAATTCGTAGCCCGCGAAAAAGAAACTTAGCTCGAAGCGGGCGGTGTCGTCCGCGTCGGAGCCGTGAATCGCGTTGTGCTCGATATCGCTCGCCCATTTCTTGCGGATGGTGCCCTCTTCGGCATTGGCCGGGTTGGTGGCACCCATCAGTTTGCGCAGATCGGCGATGGCGTTTTCCTTCTCCAGCGCCAAGGCCACGATCGGTCCGCTCGACATGAACGTGGTCAACGAATGGTAAAACGGCCGGCTGGCGTGGACGGCGTAGAACTGCTCGGCTTGATGCTGTGAAATTTCCAGCATCTTCATGGCGAGAATGTGGAAGCCGTTCTTTTCGAACTGCTCGATGATGTCTCCGACCGCGTTCTTCTTGACCGCGTCCGGCTTGATGATGGTCAGGGTGCGTTGCAGTGTTTTCATAAGGTCAGGTCTTAGCTTTTGGCTTTTGGCTCTTGGCTCTTCGCCACAATACATTCAAGAAGTCGTAAGAGGCTAGGGCTAAGAGCTAAAAGCTAATAGCCGGTTTCTCCTAAACCTTGACTCCCAGCGCCGCCGCCAGCGTTTCGCCGATTTCTGCCGGCGATCGCGCAACTTTCAGGCCGGCCTTCTCCATTGCGGCAATTTTCTCTGCCGCTGTGCCTTTGCCGCCAGAGATAATCGCGCCGGCATGGCCCATGCGGCGTCCGGGAGGCGCTGTCTGTCCCGCGATGAAGCCCACGACCGGCTTTTTCATGTGCGTCTTGATGAAGTCCGCGGCTGTCTCTTCGGCGTCGCCGCCGATTTCTCCGATCATGATCACCGCTTCCGTCTGCGGATCGCGATTAAAGAGATCGAGCGCGTCGACAAAATTTGTTCCGATAATCGGATCGCCGCCGATCCCGATCGCGGTAGATTGTCCGATGCCCCGCTGCGTAAGCTGGTGGACCGCTTCATAAGTCAGCGTTCCGGAGCGCGAGACGATCCCGACGTTCCCTTCTTTGTGAATCGAGGCTGGCATGATTCCGATCTTGCATTTTCCGGGAGAGATGATGCCGGGGCAGTTGGGACCGATCAGGCGCGAGCGCCGGTTTTGCAGAAACTCCCAGGCACGCACCATGTCGAGTGTCGGAATGCCTTCAGTGATGCAGACGATCAGTTCGATTTCGGCGTCGGCCGCTTCCATGATGGCATCGGCCGCGTAGGGAGGAGGGACAAAAATAACGGTGGCGTTGGCGCCCGTCTTGTCCGCCGCTTCCTGCACGCTGTTAAAAATCGGCCAGCCTTCGTGGGTGGTGCCGCCTTTGCCGGGAGTGACTCCGCCGACAATCTGCGTGCCATAAGCGGCCGAGGCTTTCGCGTGGAAAGTGCCTTCGCGACCGGTCAGCCCTTGCACAATTAATCGCGTTCTCTTATCGACTAAAATCGACATAATTGCTCACTCTCAACCAACGACTTCTCTCGGGTGCTGACGGGCCTTTGCCCCGTTCTGGCGGGGCGGAGCCCCACCCCACACAACAGCTTATGCTCTGGCCGCGGCGACGACTTTGTCGGCTGCGTCTTTCATCGTTTCGGCGATAATGAAGTTCAGGCCCGATTCCGCCAGGATCTTTTTGCCTTCCTGGACATTGGTGCCTTCCAGTCGGAGCACGACCGGAAGTTGGATATTTGTTTTCCGCGCCGCCTCGACCACTCCGGAAGCCAGCGTATCCACGCGCAAGATTCCGCCAAAAATATTGATCAGCACCGCGCGTACGCTCTTGTCGCTCAACAGAATTTCAAAGGCGTGGGCGACTTGCTCGGCGTTTGCGCCGCCACCCACGTCAAGAAAGTTGGCGGGCATTCCGCCCGCGTATTTGATGATGTCCATGGTGGCCATCGCCAGGCCCGCGCCGTTGACCATGCAACCCACGCTGCCATCGAGCTTGATGTAGTTGAGATTATATTTCGAGGCCTCGACTTCAAGGGGATCTTCCTCGGTAATGTCGCGCAATTCGCGCAGGTCGGGGTGACGAAAGAGTGCGTTATCGTCAAAAGTCATCTTCGCGTCGAGCGCGAATAATCGGCCATCCGTGCAACTGATAAAAGGATTGATCTCAACCAGCGATGCGTCCGTGTCAAGGAAGGCGCGATAAAGGCCAGTTAAAAACTGGATTGCGGGATTGATCTGCGACGCCTTCAGCCCGAGCGCAAACGCGATTTTGCGAGCCTGGAAGGGCTCCAGTCCCATGCCGGGATCGATGTATTGCTTCAGAATCGCTTCCGGACGTTCGGCTGCGACTTGCTCGATATCCATGCCGCCCGCGGCCGAGGCCATGAACACCGGCTTGCCTTCGCCGCGATCGACGAGGATGCCGAGATAAAGTTCCTTTTCGATGGGCAACGTCTCTTCAACGAGCAAACGGCGGACGATGCGGCCTTCCGGTCCGGTTTGATGCGTCACCAGTTTCATACCCAGAATCTTGTTGGCAATTTCGCCGGCCTCTTCGACCGACTTGGCGAGTTTTACGCCGCCACCCTTGCCGCGTCCTCCGGCATGGATTTGGGCCTTCACCACCACTCCCGGCGCGCCTGCGCCGAGCAGATCTTTCGCCACGAGTTCCGCTTCCTCGCGGGTGGTAGCCATCGCGCCTCGGGGCACGGCGACGCCGAACTTCTTCAGAATTTGTTTTCCCTGATACT
>OCZU010002927.1_pt1 | contig 10813 bp, 10 predicted proteins | sample 1539001 | NCBI WGS metagenome assembly OCZU01 (sample SAMEA3539306, study PRJEB22396) | soil metagenome | biome: tundra; feature: field; material: soil | place: USA | collected 2010-05 | depth 0.15 m | reverse complement strand
AGTTCAGCCTTGTGCGCTCAATGCTTGTTTGAACTCCTTCAGGAAAAACTGCACGTTGTCTTCGGTCGCCAACGGACCCATCACGCCGATGCGGAAGACTTTACCGGCGAGGGGACCGAAGCCGCCGGCGATTTCAATGCCCGGCCCGTCCAACAGACGCCTGCGCACCTTGGCCTCGTCAACACCCTCGGGCACGCACACGGTATTCAGCGTGGCAATACGATGCTGCTCGGGAACGTGCATGCGTAGACCCATCGCCTCAACGCCCTTGACGAAAAACTTATGGCAACGGCGATGGCGATCCCAGCGGTTCTCGATTCCTTCCTCGGCGATGACCAGCAACGCTTCGCGCAAGGCGTAGAACATGGAAATCGGCGCGGTGTGATGGTAGCGGTGCGACACCGTGGAGTAGTCGTGAATCAGCTTGAGGTCGAGATACCAGCTGCGCGACGGCGTAGTGCGGGCGCGCAAAAATTCCATGGCCCGCGACGACATGGCCATCGGAGACAGCCCCGGAGGACAGCTCAGCCCTTTCTGCGTGCAACTGTAGGCAATGTCGATACCGGTCTGGTCGAAATTCACGGGCACTCCGCCGAGTGAAGTAACGCAATCGCCGATCACCAAGGCTCCAACATCGTGAGCGGCGACACAGATCGCCTTGCCCGACTGCAGCGCTCCGGTAGACGTTTCGGCGTGAACATAAGCCACAACTTTCGGCTTCTCACGCTGGATGAACTCACGGGCTTCATCGTCGGTGAAGATCTCGCCCCATTTTTTTTCAAAGCGTACGACGTTCGCTCCATGGCGCTTGGCCATCTCCGTGAGCCGGTCGGAGAAATATCCGTTGGCGAACACCGCGAACTTGGCCCTGGGCTCGACGAAGTTGGCAACAGCCGCTTCCATGCCCGCGCTGCCCGTCCCGGAAATGACGAGCGTGGCGCCGTCGGTCGTTCCGAAAGCCATCTTGAGTAGTTGCTGGACATCTCCCATGACTTGGATGAAGTAGGGATCAAGGTGTCCGACAATCGGCTTCGACAGCGCCTCATAGACCCGCGGGTGAACCATGCTAGGCCCGGGTCCGAACAGGTAGCGGCGAGGTGGTTGCAGGGCAGCGAAATGAGGGGCGGAAGTTGCCTGTTCGATGGCGCTCATAAGTCCTCGATTCTGTTTGGAGCTACTTAGATTTTACGGCACGGAGCGGATAGACGCCACCCGACGAGCCCACCGTTGACAGGTCCAATTTGTGCCCCTACACTGACGCTTATGGAAGTACATCTCACGCCTGATCAGCAACACCAACTTGCGGAACTCGCCGCCCAGCGAGGCCGTGACGCCGATGCGCTCGCGCAGGAGGCGATTAGCCGGTATCTCGCGGAGGAAGCCCGTTTTATCGAAGCCGTGAAGCTTGGCGAAGCGGCTTTGGAGCGCGGCGAATATCTCACGCACGGGCAGGTCGGAGAGCGTCTCGACCGGCTCTTCCGTTCCTAATGGAAGCTCGGTGATAAGACGCTATGGCACCGAGCGGACGATCTGTTTTTGTCTTGCCAAGAATCTGTTCCGATGTTCGTGGATATTTTCCGTCGATGGAGGCCCTTGATCCGGCCGAGCGACGACGGCTCCTCGTAGGAAAGTGTAGCTTTCGTCAGTCAAATCGGGGCTAAGCTCAATGCTCTTGCCATCTTCGGTAAATGTGATAAGAAGCCTGTCGAGCAGCGCGTGGATGTCCGCTCGAAGCAGAATCCCGTTAGCCGGACTGTTGTCGTCCGCTCCCTTTAATATACGAATATGGGCGGCCTGTAGAGCCGCGGAAGTAGCACATTCAGTTACCGCACACTTGTTCCGATAGTTGCGCCGGATTGTCTCGCCGAACGCGCCTTGATCGGGCCGCGACGCCTGCTCAATAAGCCTCCTTAGGCGCACAACCTCGCGGGCAGCTTCGTCTGCGCGATTAGGATCGCCGCCCCTTGGGATCGAGTCGTCGATGATGATGTCGTCAATGATGATATCGATCTGGCGCGCTGCTTCCGGCTGTAACGTTTCACCGGCCGCCTGTATGTTCTCGAAACGGTCGGCCCTTGGCATACGCGACAACTCTTCCTCATGGACGAGCAGATGCTTCGCGGGATCCCACAACATGTCGCCCCGAGACTTAACGAACTCAATATCGACTCGGAACTCGTGGCTGCCCAGCTTCACGGCATCGCCCAGGATTTGGCCCCTCCCGAAAATACCCCTTCCAAGAGTGCCCAATGGCTTGCCCATCTTAAGGAGGTACGCACCGTCACCGTCACGAGCCTTCTTGCCCGCATTGCAGGGCCAAGACTCTTTCGTAGTGCCTACCGAATCGAACTCATCCACGCGTTTCCGAAGCTCGTCGACATCCCATACCTCGGGTTTCCAGTTAAAGAGATAGGCTGGCTTTCCAGCAGGTATGAACTCCTCCGCTCGCATGTGGCCTCCTCGCTCGACGCTGGTGTCAAGCGCCAATATCCTGTATTCACCACCCTAAATCGGCGAATGGTGTCCCTGCACAATCATCTCCTCCGCGATCCGGCGAGCCTCGGGCAGGGTCGCTGACGCCTTGCGATCAATCTCTGCCGGCAAATCTTTTTGAATCTTCGCCAGTTCCTCGTCAAACACACGGGTCACCAGATCGGGAGAGTGTAGAACCGGCTTGCCATCTTCGCCGGGCACGCTGACCTTGTGCCGCACCCGCTGCGCAATCATCAAACGGTAGATGCGGTCGGTGGCCAGGTCCTCCATGTAGCCATCGAGCAGGCTGGCGCCCTTTCCGTTGAGCACGCCGTTGCGATACCTAATCACGGTGCGCACGGCCGCTCGCGTTCCGGCCAGGGTGGTTGCACCAACGCCTTTCGGGACTGGCCGCAAATCGGGGTGCGAATTGGGCAGCTTCGGCCGTTTTGCAATCTGATTGGGAAAAGGGAACTGGGCAACAGCAATCTCGTTCTGGTCGGGGTGGCCGGTCCAGGCTCCATCCATCAGGCAATCAGCTTCGTTCTTCTTGTCCTGCTTCAGAACCTTCAGAGCGCGTTCGTTCAACTCCGCATCCGTACGGCTGGGATAAAGCGCGGTCATGCCGCCGATGGCGTGGGCTCCGTGCTTGTGGCAGATTTCCGGCATCAGCGTGCGGAAGTTTTGGAAGAATGCCACGTCGTGCGGAATGGTGTTGCGGTCGGGCAAAATCCAATTGGGATCCTCGATCATGAAATGAATCAGCGAGGCCATGTAATCCCAGCGGCCGAGGTTCAATCCCAGGCAGTGGTCGCGCAGGTTGAAGAGGAATTCCTCCATCTGATAGGCCAGCGGGTGCGCTTCCACCAGAGCCATGCATTTGATGTAGTTCTGCGGCAGTCCTTTATGTTTGGCGAAAGCCTGAAAGAGATCGCGCCACCAAAACGCCTCCTCGGCAGATTCGCTCTTCGGGATGTACACGGAGAAATTGTGCGGCAACGACGCCGGATCGATCTGGTACCAGATCAGGGCCAGATCGAACAGGGAAGCGGACATGATTTCGTTCTTGAATACGCCACCTTGACTGAGGTGTAACCCGCGAGGGCGCACCCACGTGACGGTTTTCGAACGCTGCACTGTAACCCTCTTGTGCCTTTTCTTGTCATCGTAGCTGAGCTCATACTTATAGGCGGCGAGGGTGTTCTTGATCGCCAGCATCACGTTTTCCCAAGTGTTCGCCGTGGAATCTTCCACATCTACCATGACGGCAGGGGATCCGGAGTTCAGCAGTTTCACCGTCAACTCGGCGTCGTCGGCTGGGCCGGTCATCTGGTTGCGCTGGTCCGCGCACCAGTCGGGGACTTCGATCCGCCAGTTGGAAGTGGTTGCTTCCGAGGCGGGCAAATAGTTTGGCGGATGCCCGCGATGCGAAGCCTGCAACACCTCCGCGCGTTTGGCGACCAGCTTTTGCTGCCAGGGAGTGAATTGTTTGTGAAGCGGCGCCAGAAAGTCTATGAATCCCTTGGGGAGATCCTTATGGGGATTCAAATCCGCGGGGGCGTAATTCATGTATTGCGAAGTGGCGTTTTGAGTATGCAATGCCATGGGATGAGATCCTTCCACCTGCGCCGGCGGCTACCAGGTGTTGGACAAGCCGTCGGCGCTTATCCATTTGTGGTTCTGGGATTATCCTACCGCAAACGGCGGGGCGAAGTTTGCCGGTGGCCTTGCCAAGGGGAGTGGAAATGGGGGAATGCCTACCTACCGGATGTGATCGAGCGCGTCATCGACCGCACCCTCTTCGGGCTTGCACTCATGTTTATCGAAGTCGGATTGCAGTTGTTCTTTGGCTTTTTCGGAGTCGATCAGAAATTCCCGGCGCGTCCGGAAGGCTAATTTGCAGACGTCGCAATACGCGGTGCTGGGCGTGCTCCCGATAAATCTGACAATCTTGAGCTTGCGGTCTGGCATGGGCGACATCATGGCAGGGCGTGAATGAGGAGTCAAATGCCTTCGACACCGGTTGCCGGCGCACTCCGGACTTAGCGCGTAGCGACGAAGAAGTACGCGCTCATCGCAAGGCCCACTCCGATCACAAGTTTCCGCATTTTTCCAGGATCGGCTCTCTGTGCGTAATGCGCGCCAAACCATCCTCCGGTGAGGGCACCCGCGACCATCACCGCACACTGCGGCCATAGAATGGCGCCGGCCAGAAGGAACGTGATGACTGCGGCAGCGTTAATGGTAGCGGCCAGCAGTGTCCGGATCGCAGCCATGGCATGAATGTCCCGCATCCCCAGCGCCGTGAGCATTCCCAGCGTGATGAATCCGATGCCAGCACCGAAGTATCCCCCATAGATGGCAACCAGCAACTCCACGAACGAACTTACCGTGATCGCCTGCCACGACGCCGCCCGGAGATCGTCAATCACGGCATTCGTTCCAGCGATGGTGCGAATCGAATTGCCGAAGGCAAATAACAAGGTGCCACCCAGAAGCAGCCAGGGAACAAGATGCAGAAAAGTGTGTTGCGGGGTTTTCAGCAACAGCAGCGCGCCGACCCAGCCTCCAGTAACGCTGGTCGCGAGCAGCGGGATCAACAGGCGCAGAGGTGCGTTCAGCCGTTTTAAATAGGCGACAGTACTCGCTGCCAAGCCCGGCCAAAGCGCGACCGTATTAGTGGCATTAGCCTGCACTGGCGGCACCCGCAGGAACAGGAGTGCCGGGAAGGAAATGAAGCTGCCGCCGCCCGCCACTGCGTTCAGCGTTCCGGCAATGCCGGCCGCGAAAAACAGAAAGATGGCTTGAGAGAAGTGCAAGCCTTCCAGATGTATCAGAAAAGGCCGGGTGGGGAAACACCCGGCCGGTCCAAGCTGGGCTGCGTGCGGCGAAACTTAGTGCAGGTCCTTGATTTTCTTCCTCACGGCTGCAAGCAGCGGAGTGGGCAGTTCGGCATAGCCTTCCTGAGCTGCGTGTTGCTGGCCTTCGCCGTATATCCAGTTCAGAAGGTCTCCTAATGCGGCCGCACGGGCGGAATCAGACGATGGTGTTCGCAGGTAAATCCAGGTAAAACTGGCAATGGGATAGGAATCGGCTCCGGCTGAGTTGGTCAGCGAGGCCGAGAAGTTATTCCACCGCGGAACTTCCGCCGCCTGGCACGCTGCCGCAATGCCCTCAAGCGAAGCTCTCACAAACTTGCCGGCAGGATTCAGCACGGCCGCTTGGGAAATACTGCCCTTCACCGCATATTGATACTCGACATAGCCGATGGAGCCGGGGTTGGCCTTCACCTTGTCTGCCATGTCGGAACTGCGTTCCGCCGGTTCGCCAACCGGCCACTTCGGCGAAGGCGAGACTCCCACTTGGGCGTGAAACTTGGAACTCGTCTTGGAGAGAAAGTCGGTGAAGACGTAATTGGATCCCTTGCCTGCGGGGCGGTTGAACACTTGGATGGGAAGATTCGGCAAAGTGATGTCGGGGTTCAGCTTCGCGATCTGCGGTGCATTCCACATCTTCACGTCGCCCAGGAAGATCGCGGCCAACACTTCTCCCGAAAGCCGCAGCTCCTGGTGGACGTCGGGAAGGTTGTAGATGGGAACGATCCCGATCAGCACCACCGGCAGCTCGATCAAACTGCCCTCTTTCCGCTCTTTCTCGGTAAGCTGCGCTTCTCCGGCGGCAAAGTCGCCTGCGCTGTGAGAAATCTGTTTGATCCCTTCGCTGGTTCCAACCGGAAGGTAGCGCAGCTGAATGCTGGAGTTGCGCTTGCCGTACTCCAGTGTCCATCGACTGTACAGAGGCGCCGGTACGCTCGATCCAGATCCCACCAGGACAACTGCGTTTTGGGCTGTGGCTGGGCTGCCGTGCAGCACGAGAACAAGCAGAGTCAACAGACAGAGATAAAGCGTAAAGCTGATGTAGCCTCGCGTGGTGCTTCGCTGCAAAAGTCTTGCTGCCTTCATCGTGTCCCCCGTCACCATAAGGTTACCTCTCTGTAATTTATTCATTGGCTGCGCGAAGGGAAGGTAACCAAAGTAATTGCCCTCGTTTGGCTGGTGTAAGATGCCAGCGTCAAGAGTCTCTGGTGCGCCAGAGACTCTCTGCGTTGCGCTCACGGTGTGCCGGAGAGTGACTTGTGAAGGACGGGCCAACTATGTCGCAGAAAGACGTCGAAACAACAGCGCGTGAACTGCAATCCGCGTATGAGACGGGCGAGATGGTAGCGGTCCCTCCCTCGATGCGCCCCGGTTTCGACCTCAACGCGGCCTATGCGGTTGAAACATTGCTCAAGCAATTCCGCGAGGCGGGAGGCTACAAAGCGGTGGGCCGCAAGGTTGGTTATGCCAATAAGGCCATGTGGCGCGTGCTCAAGCTTGAAACCCTGGTTTGGGCCCACATGTACGATGACACCGTGCACTACAGCGACAGCAACTTCGCCACGCTGTCGATCGCCCACCCCCGTTCTCTGAAGATCGAACCCGAGATTGTTTTCGGCTTGAAACAGCCAGTCGTGGGGGAAGGCTCCGACGCTGCGGCTGCGCTGGCCTCCGCGGATTGGCTTGCGCTGGGATTCGAGATCATTGATTGTCCTTTTCCGGAATGGAAGTTTCAGCCCGGTGATTTCGTGGCATCTTTTGGACTGCATGCGGCACTCGTGATTGGTGAAAGAATGCAAGTCCGGCCAGAACTGATCGCCGATCTAGTGGATCAGTTACCTCGGTTTAAAGTGCGCATGTCGAAGGGCGGCGAGTTTGTGGAAGAAGGATCCGGCAGAAATTCTTTGAAGAGTCCCGCACTATGTCTGGCGGAACTGGGAGCCGCCATCGCACGGCGTTTCCCAGGCCAGCCCTTGAGCGCGGGAGAAATCGTCAGCTCCGGCACACTCACCGCCGCCCATCCGACCGGCGGCGGTGATCGCTGGACAGCGGAGATCGAGGGACTCTCTCTGCCGTCATTGACTATGCAGCTAACCTGAACGATGAAAGATGCCCGCTACGCCGGGCGCTACGACTGCAGCGCAGGCAAGGAAAAAGAAAAAGACCGCGCTGCCGTGAGCAGCGCGGTTCGAGGGTCACTGCGCCGAGAAGGATGAAGCGACGCAGTTGGTATTGGAAAGAATTATGCTTTGGCGAACCTGCGGCGAATTGCCCCCGCCAAACCGACCAGGCCGGTTCCCATCAGCAGCAGGCTGCTGGGCTCCGGAACCGCGCTATAGCCGATGAACTCCTGCGGCCCTACGCCAGGCTTCCCATTGAGCGGAGCATAGAGGATCAATCCGCTGTAGGCGCTGTTGGGGTCAGTCTGGGCCAGTGCGAGGTATGTAGCCTCGATTCCAGCCGCCCCCGAGGACGCAAACTGGGGCTGGGATTGCGCGTTCGATGAGAACAGGCCCCAAATCGCCCACTGCGCAGCTCCCGGGCCGATCGTGCCGGCAAGCATACTCTTGAAGATCAATCCCGCCGCTTTGTAATCCAGAATCATCGACGGGCCAAACATGCTGCTCGCGATGCCCTGCAAGAACGGCGAAGCGGTCGCCTGCCAGGTCTGACCGATGGCATTGTCGTTGTCATAGCTGTCGCAGATCAGGGCAGTGTAGTTGCTGCTGCCGTTGATCGAGAAAAGGTAGGGATATCCCTGATGGTTGCTTGACCCATGACCCTCGTAGGTCATCGTGACTGAGTTGGCGAAGGCCGGGCTCGCCAGAAGCAGCGAGAAAACCAGAACCGAGAGTGCGAGATGAAAGCGGCTAATGCGCATGAGTTTGCCTCCCAGCAAACAAGGATGGCTGTCCCTAGCGGCGCGACAGCGTGTCCTGCTTTCCTTCGTTAGGGGAGATGCGCCAGCAAATCTAAGGGAGAGATGAAGCCTTTGCTGAAAGCTGGCTGCGCCGCGAAGGGCGGCATTTCTGTTCACGGGATGAAACTGACTCCCGTAACGTGCAGTGAGAGTACCAGCGTGTGCGGCGTCTGAAAATGGCCCGACCGTGGTGTTACCAGCGTCACCAGCGGGCAACCTCGTGGCGACCCCGGCAAGTTCAGCGGAAATCCAGCCGCGGCAGCGCACCCCTGCGCCGTGGGGAGAAATCCACAGCACTTTTCTGTGCAAATGATTTCACTGTCTGCTACCATGATCGCCATAAGAAGGCGGATCTCCTTTGCTTTCGAGGGGTTCGCTACTGCGGTATGGCACTTCACCTGCATCTATGTTCTGTGGTGGAGTGCCTCCAGTCCAGGAGCCCAGGACGGACGCCGCAGGCAGGAGTGGTTTGTGCGCGATCCCCAGAACGGGAACGTCCAGGTCGTAGTGAGGCGCCGGCGAACCCGTCGCCACCGCCGAAATCGTTTCCTTCGCCGCTGGCTTGCGCTCGCCTTGGTCGCAGTTTTCGCTGCCAGCGTATCTACCCTGGCGTTAAAGTATTTTAGTCCGTCCCTGTTTCGCGCCAGAGAGTCCGCATCCTCCACCTTCGAGCAGACTGACCTGAGCCGCAGCCTCGCGGTTCCTCTCAGTCAGAACCTTGCGCATGTTCAGCCGGCGCGACCGGTCTACCCGTATTCGGTCGTACCCGGCGGCGTTGAGGATGCGAAAGAGCTGAAGTGGGTGGCAGAACACGATCCAGTCGTGGCGGCTCATTACGCAGGCTTCGATTATGCGCACGCACAGGTGGTGCGCCTTGCTCTGGCCCGGACCGTCTACGTCTCCTACCGCATCGGCAACCGCATCTACTGGACCCGTCGAAGAGTCACGCTCCACAAGGGCGAAAAGCTGATCACCGACGGAAGAATGACGGCGCGCAGCCGCTGCGCCAACCGCGTCGAGGAGACGGCACAGCAGGAAGCATCACCGGTCGAACCTCCCGTGCAGAAGTTCGACGAGCCAGTTCGTGCCGGCGAGGGTACGGCGGTGCAAGCGCCTCCCGTGGTCTTCGAGTCGGCGTTGCTGAATCGGCCCGGAGTTCCCGGCCTGGGGCCTGCGGGGCCGCTGAGTTTGTACGATCCGATTGCCGGCGGAAGCTGGGTTCCCATCTCCCCTCCACCTTTGCCCGAGGGCCTTTGCGGACCCGTGAGGAAGAAGGGTGGCGGGATTGAAGTCGAGGGTGGTGGCAACGGGAAAAAGAAGAAGTCAGGACCTTGTGGCACTGGTACGGAAACGGTCCCCGAACCCGGAACCTGGCTGATGTTGGCCTCTGGCTTGGCCGCCATCTACTGGCAGGCCCGCCGCAAACTTTCCCGCGCTTGAGACTTTGCCAAGAGCCAGGCGCTGCGGCTAGTCCTAGCGTTTCAAACGGCATCCTCTAACGCTGTACAGCATTCCCTTGCGGACCCTTCGCCTATTTCGGTAGGCTCTTCCTTCCTAACGTTCGGTTCCAGGGTTCGCGGAGGTTCAGGGTGCGTTCGCCACGTCTCGCTTTTTGTTTTTCCGTTCTGCTGGCGCTGGGAGTGCTCGCCCCAGCGTCCCCGCGCATGGCCGCTCAAGCCATCCGGCTGCATGTGGATCTCACCGATGCCCCGCGGAATATCTATCACGCGAAGTTGAACATCCCCGCCAATCCGGGCGCGATGACCCTGGTATTTCCCAAGTGGATTCCCGGCAATCACCGTCCCAGCGGCCCCATCGCCGCTCTCACCGGCATTCACATGGAAGCGGCGGGCAAGCCTCTGGCCTGGCAGCGCGACGATGTCGATATGTACGCCTTCCACCTCACCGTGCCCGCCGCGGCGCGCACCATTGACGTATCTCTGGACGCAATTACCTCAACCGACAGCGCAGGCGCTGGAGGACCGGCGGCCTCCAGCAATCTGCTCGATTTGAACTGGAATGCCGTCGTTCTCTATCCCCAAGGCGCCGCTTCCGACGCGGTTGAAATCATTCCCTCGGTCACGCTTCCGGCGGGCTGGAAATTTGGAATGGCTCTGCTGTCTACCTACGTATCCGCCGATGAAGTGGAATTCGCTCCAGTCTCGCTGACTACGCTGGTGGATTCACCGTTGATTGCCGGCGTGCATTACCGGCGAATTGATTTGACCACGGTCCCAGATGCGCCAGCCCACGAAATGGATCTGGTCGCCGATAACGAAACGGATCTGGCCATGAAACCGGAGGATCTGGCAGCCTACCGCAAGTTGGTGGCTGAAACCGGTGCGCTGTTCGGCGCGCGTCACTACCGGCAGTATCATTTTCTCTACACCCTCAGCGATCAGGTTGGCGGGCACGGTCTTGAGCATCACGAATCCAACGACAGCGTCGCCGCCGAGCGCACGCTGCTCGATCCCGATCTGCGCATGTTGTATGCCGACCTTCTTCCGCACGAATTCGCGCACTCCTGGAATGGCAAATATCGCCG
>OCZU010002926.1_pt1 | contig 10814 bp, 12 predicted proteins | sample 1539001 | NCBI WGS metagenome assembly OCZU01 (sample SAMEA3539306, study PRJEB22396) | soil metagenome | biome: tundra; feature: field; material: soil | place: USA | collected 2010-05 | depth 0.15 m | reverse complement strand
GGGGTCGGAATCTCCGGCACCGTGCTGGCGAACGCCGTCCGGCGCTGGGTCAACGCCCAGCAGGAGCCGCCTACCGCCGTGGTCAAGCGCAAGATCGCCCAGGCCAAGGCGGCCACATCGGCCGCCACCACCGCGGGCAGCAGCGCCTGGCAGAACGGGCTGGCGACCTCGCGCACGCGTTAGTGCGATCGGGCCGGATCGCAGTGACCCGATCCGGCCCGATCCAGCTCAAGTCCGGCCCGTCGGCTCGATTCCGCGCCATCCAGCGCGGTTTCCGACTTGGAGCCGCCTTCCTCTTTGTCGATTTGTCGACTATTAGCAGAACGGCCGAGCGTGCCCCGGTGGGACGGCGGAATCGCGGCGGCAGGACGGCGGCGGGACGGACTACTGTGTTCTGATGGATGGCGCCTGCGTGCTGGTGGATTGCGCCGTTCTCGTGGTGCCTCCCGCATCTTCGGTAGGCATGTCATGACGCGAGCCGAGCTGCTCAGCTACTGCCTGGCCAAGGCAGGCGCACGGCCTGATGAGCCGTGGGAAGGCGACGTGGTGGTCAAGGTCACCGAGAAGATATTCGCCTTCCTGGGATCGGACGCGGGAGCTACCGTCGGCCTCAAATGCGGCCGGGACCGGGAGACCGCCGACGAATGGCTGCTTCGCTATCCGGACGACGCCACTGTGATGGCCTACATCGGACGTTTCGGCTGGAACAGCCTGCGCTTCGGGAGCAAGATCCCGGACGACGAGGTGTTCGAGGCGATCGATGCTTCTTACGACGCTGTCGTCGCCAAACTTCCCAGGAAGGACCGCCCGGCAGTCTCGTGATCATGAATAGTGTCGAAGTGGTAGGACGGAGCGGCTTAGCGGGGATTTCGCGGGTCTCTGTTGCGCGGCGGCTGGTCATGAAGGACAGTGCTCGGGCATGAAGACAATGACGTTCGAGCTGCGGACCGGCGGCCGTGAGTGCGTGCACGATATTACCGGGCAGTGCGAGCAGTTCGCTCGCGAGGCTGCTGGCGGCGGCGACGGACTACTGCACGTGTTCGTTCCGCACGCCACGGCCGGCGTCGCCGTCATGGAACTCGGCGCCGGCAGTGACGATGACCTCCTGGCCGCGCTCGCGACCTTGCTCCCCGCAGACGACCGCTGGCGGCACTCGCATGGGTCGCGCGGGCACGGTCGCTCGCATGTCCTGCCCGCGCTCGTGCCGCCGTTCGCTGTCCTGCCGGTGCTGAGCGGCTCGCTCGCGCTCGGCACCTGGCAGTCGGTCGCCGTCGTTGATCTCAACATCGACAACCCCGACCGGCAGGTGCGGCTGTCGTTCCTGTGTTAGCAGGTCAGCGGCGGTCCGACAACCGGGCGAATCGCAGTTCATACGCCCGGCAGGCCGCGGGAAAACCGGCGGGTTGCCCACGTGGCAGCCAGTGGCCAGGTAGGTTAGGGACGCGACGTTCACGATCTCGCAACAATTCTTATGGCGAAACATAGACAAGCGCGGACCGCGCAAACCCTTAGCTGGCCGAGGCGCCGGGCTGTCGTGCTGCGCGGCGGCGTAATGGCAGCTGCGCTGGCGATCTGTGTCGTGCTTGGCGTTCAGCTGGTCGACGCGGTGACCGGCAGTGGTTCGGCTCCGCGCGCGGCGGCTCTCCCCAACTCCTACCGTGGCGCTGCGGAGCCGACAGGCGGGACAGCGCACGGTCAGGTCACTGGTGCCCGTTCCCCGGCGGCTCGGCCCAGCGCTGCCCAGTCCAGCCCGGCCCGCCCGGCGCCGCGACCCAGCCAGCACCAGATCTCCGGATCGCACGTGACCGCTATCGGGGACTCGGTCATGGTGGCTTCCACGCCCGCACTTGACCATGCCCTGCCTGGGATCTACATCGACGCCATGGTTGGCCGCCAGTTCTACACCGGCCTGCAGGTGATTGCGGATCTCAAGAGCCGCGGGCTGCTGCGCTCCGTGGTCGTCGTCGGCCTCGGCACGAACGGGACTGTTACTGGCGACGAGATCAGGCAGCTGTTCGCGGAGATCGGCCCGGATCGCCGACTTGTGCTCGTCAATACATTCGAGGCGCGGTCATGGGAGCAGGAGGTCAACTCCACCCTGGCCGACGCGGCGCGGAACCATCGCCGCGTCGTGCTCGCCGACTGGTTCGCCGCCATCGAGCACCGCACCTACCTGCTGTGGTCGGACGGCATTCACCCGCAGCCAGCCGGTGGCGTCGTGTACGCCAAGATGTTCAAGGCAGCGGTCGAGGAAGCAGGAAACCTTCCCGGCTAGCCGGGCCAGCGCGCTGGAGAGTCTCAGCTCGAAGGTCGGCGCTGGAGGGCCTCAGCGGGCAGTGATCGCGTAGGGCCGCGGTCGGCGGCGGAGCCACTGCCAGAAGGAGCGCCGCGGCGGGCGGGCGAGGATGCTGCCGCTGCCGACCCTTCCGGAGATGCTGATCAGCAGGGTGACCGGGACATCAGCGCCCCATGGTGCCCGCACTCGGACATTGCCGCTGCGCAGTGTCACGTCGTCGGCATCTACCACGATGCCGGGTTTCGTGACGATCGTCAGGCTGCCGCTGCGCACCTCGGCATCGATCTGGATCGAGCGATGAAGGATAACTGCCTGGGTAAAGTCGAGCTGGACGGTCCCGCTCGGCAGCGGTCAGCCTGCCGTCACCGGCGGCGATCCTGAGCACCTCGACGACTCGGTCCCGATCCTCATGCGATGCGCGCAGTTCCGCCGCCGACGCTACGTTGTCATCGCGTCCCTGCCACGCTACCTCGCCGGTCATGGACAAACTGTAAGACCGTAGCGGTCCCAGCCGGGACAATCCCCTACTTGTCTCGATGTGGCGGCGCGCTGTCGAGCAGCTGACGGGCGTCTAGCTCGCGGATCGCTACCCGTTCTGGTCGTCCGATGGCTAGCGCGGCCGGGTAGCCGGGAACGCTGACCAGGTCGTGAAGACTGAGCTGCCCGGCCAGGTCAGGCCGCCCGGGCCAGGCCTGCACGGCAGCCGGCTCGGCAGGCGTGCCGACCACTACCGTGGCCAGGTCGACGAGCAGGCCGTCGCCGGTCATCTTCACCACCGCCTCCTTCCTGACCCAGTAGCGGAGAAAGACGGCCGGCTGCTCGCTGACCGGAAGCGGGCGCAGCAACGCTGCCTCGGCCGGTGCGAGCACCGACCATAGCGGCGGCCCACCTCGCCAGCCCGCGACCTCCTCGACGTCCAGGCCGACCGGCGCGCCCCAGTGCGCGGCGACGCCGATCCGAGCGCCGGAATGCGAGACTGAGACCTCCAGCTCAGTGCCCGGGATCCGCGGCTTGCCGTGCGGGCGGCCACAGGTCGTGCAGCCGCGGTCCAGCGCGATCTCGGCGGGCTCGCGGTCCAGGTAGGCTGCCGCCGACAGCTTTACCAGTGTGCAGCCCAGCGCGAACCGGGCCCGGTCCTGCGGCCGCAGGAAGGCCGCGTGCCGCTGCCGTTCGGTTGTATCGAGTAATCCAGCCAGGTCAGGACGGCTATCGGCGAGATCGGCCCACCAGATATGAACAGTGCCGCTGTCGAGGTGCATGTCGACCATGATGCCCCTCGCGTGTCGGCTGGTCGGCACCCGCCCGGCGCGGCCTGGCCGCGGTTCGGCCCGGTTCGGGCCAGGCATGGATATGCGGTCAATTGGGCAGGCCAACAACGTGTTCATCTTCGGGGAGCTGAGAAACTACATCAATGAACGCTAATGACAGCACTGGCATGCTGCACGTCACGGACTCCAGGACCGGCCGCAGCTATGAGATCCCCATCAACGATGGCGCGGTCCGGGCGACCGACCTGCGCCAGATCAGAGTTGACGAGACCGATGTCGGGCTGCTCAGCTACGACCCGGCTTTCCTGAACACGGCAAGCTGCCGCAGCGCCATCACCTACATCGACGGGGACAACGGGATCCTGCGCTACTGCGGCTACCCCATCGACGAACTCGCCGAGGGAGCGTCGTTCCTGCAGGTCGCATACCTGCTGCAGCATGGCAGCCTGCCGAGTGAGAGCGAGGCGGCGGCGTGGGACCGGGAGATCACCCGGCACACGTTCGTGCATGAGAACGTCAAGAAGTTCATCGACGGCTTCCACCACGATGCGCATCCGATGGGAATCCTGGTGAGCACGCTCGGGGCGCTGTCGACCTTCTACCCGGATGCGAAGGCGATCTTCGACGAGGACAGCCGGCGCAAGCAGATCGTGCGCCTGATCGCGAAGACGCCCACGCTCGCCGCGTTCGCCTACCGGCATGCCATGGGGCTGCCGTACTCCTATCCGGACAACGAGCTGTCCTACGCCGGCAACTTCCTGAACATGATGGCGAAGATGAGCGAGCCCAGGTACCGGCCGGACCCGGTGCTCGAGCATGCCCTGGACGTGCTCTTCATCCTGCACGCAGATCATGAGCAGAACTGCTCCACCAGTGCGATGCGGGCCATTGGCAGCTCGCACGCCGACCCGTACTCAGCGGCCGCCGCCGCGGCCGCGGCGCTGTACGGCCCGCTGCACGGCGGGGCGAACGAGCAGGTCCTGAAGATGCTCACGCAAATCGGCTCGGTGGACAATATCCCCGACTACCTCGGCCGGGTGCGCAGCGGTGAGCTGCGCCTGACCGGTTTCGGCCACCGGGTCTACAAGAGCTTCGACCCGCGTGCCAAGATCATCAAGGATGTCGCCGACGAGGTGTTCAAGGTCACGGGGCGCAATCCGATGCTGGATATCGCCCTGGAGCTGGAGCGGATCGCGCTGGCTGACGAGTACTTCGTGAGCCGTCGGCTGTACCCCAACGTGGACTTTTACTCCGGCATCATCTACCAGGCCATGGGTTTCCCCGTGGAGATGTTCCCGGTGCTCTTCGCGATCGGGCGGATGCCTGGCTGGCTGGCCCAGTGGGAAGAGGGAATCCTGGACGCCGAGCAGAAGATCTCCCGTCCGCGCCAGATCTATACCGGCCCGGAACTGCGGCACCTGCCCGGGGCAGCGTCCTGAACCCGGTCGAGCGGGTAATCCGGCGGGTCGATGCGGCGCAGCAGCGGCACCGGCCGTCGGCGCTGGCCTTCGGGGTGATCAAGAAGTACGGCGACGACAACGGCGGGATCCTGGCCGCGAGCCTGGCACATAGCAGTTTCGTGGCGCTGTTCCCGCTGCTGCTCATCCTGGTCACCGTCCTCGGTCTGGTCGCCTCCGGTAATCCGGCGCTGCGGCAGCAGGCACTCAACGCGGTCGCGACTCAAGTCCCGCTGATCGGCCATCAGCTGGCCAGCAACGTCCACCAGCTCCGTAAATCCAGCGTCATCGGCCTGGTAGTGGGCTTGCTCGCGCTGACCTGGGGTACCACCGGACTGGCTCAGACTGGCCTGTTCACGATGGCGCAGGTGTGGAACCTGCCCGGCCCGGCCCGGCCCGGCTACCTTCAGCGACTCGGCCGCGCCGGACTCTTCCTCGGCGTGCTCGGCCTCAGCGTCGTCGTCACCACGTTGCTGACCATACTGGGCGCCTACGGCCATATCGGCGCCGTTGTCGTCGTTCTCGTCGAGATTCTCGCGGTCGCGGCCAACATCGGTATGTACCTGATCGGCTTCCGGGTCCTGACTCCCAAAAGCATCCCGTTTCGGAGCCTGGTGCCAGGCGCGATCGCCGGGGGCATCGCCTGGACGGTGCTGCAGGCACTCGGCACCTACCTCGTCCAGCACCTGCTGCACGTCAACTCGGTCTATGGCGTCTTCGCCACGGTGCTGGGACTGCTGGCGTGGATCTACTTCGGCGTCCAGATCGTGGTCTACTCCGCTGAGCTCAATGTCGTGCTCGCGCGCAAGCTGTGGCCGCGCTCGATCGTCCAGCCGCCGCTCACTAAGGCCGACCGGCTAGTACTGGCTGATCAGGCACTGCAGAATCAGCGCCGGGATGACCAGCGGGTAGACGTCTCCTTTGACGAGTAGCCGGCCAGAACGCCACCGCCAGCAGCAGGAGCAGCGGGCCGGTAGCGGGGTCCGTGCCTTAGCCGGTAAGGATGCCGCCGAGCCGCCGACGGCGATGAGGTATGGCAGCTCTGATCCCGCGGCCGGTCAGAGCTGCTTGGTCCCCTGCGCGGACCGGGTCGCGGGCACGAGGCCGACGGCGCAGGCGGTTAGGGCGGCGAGCAGCCCCAGGTAAGCGCCGATAGACCAGCCCAGCTCGAACGGCTTGAACAAGAACGCGATCAGCACGAACAGCAGCTGCACGGCGGTGCCGATCAGCAGCAGCGGCGAATGCGCCACCGGGAGCGTGAACGGCAGCTCATCCCAGCCTCCTCGCATCGCCAGGTAGCCGATGAGCACCACGGCAGCGAGGAGCGAAAAGGTCAGGTATCCGTGGGCGTTCATGCCGCTGACAGCAAAGGTGTCCGAGCTGAACCACGGCAGGAAGAGGGAGATGAAGACGACGAAGCTGGCCACGCCAATGACCCGGTCGGCTGTGCTCAGCCGGCTGAGGTCGAAACGGTAGGCCGGCCCTGATCCGGCTGGCCGCTCGACTCGGCCTGGCCGGCTCTGGCCAGGCCCCGGCTGGGGGCGCAGTGACGCTCCGCAGCTCGGGCAGAAGTCGGCATCGCTTCTGACCGGCGACTGGCATTGTGGGCACATTGAGGCCTGCCTCCTGGGGGAAGGGCTGAGGTAGCAGCAGTCTCGCCCCCCCGAGCCGTCCCCGCGATTGGCTAGGAACCAGCCGACGGAACGGGAATAGCGTCGTCCTGCAGCTTGCCTCGCACGCCCTGGCCGCCGAGCGCGATGACCGCCCGCGCGGTCACCAGGTGGTAGAAGATCAGCAGCTGGGTGAGAGCCAGGGCATCGGACCGGTGCAGCTCGGTGCCGATCGTGAACTCACCGAGTCGCTGCTGGCGCAGGTGACTGGCGAACTGCATCCGGGCCCAGATGGCTTCTTCCAGCTCGGTAGCCCGCCCCGCAGTGATAACGCCGGGGATGCGGAGCTCCTGCTCGCCGGGGCTCTCGATCAGAGTCAGGTCACCGTTGCTGGCACTGTCGCTGACCACGCCAGACAGGTCGGGGTGCGGCAGCGAGTCACGCAGGAACAGGTGTGCGTCGAGCCGCGCGGCATCACGTGCGGCGCCTGGGCTGAACGATACGACCAGGTCGGCGTGGTGCCGCTGCGGGCGGATGTAGGCCTCTGAGTCCGGCTCCCGGCGGTCCAGCTCGGCCAGGACCTGGTCGGTGGAGTAGCCGCGCCGGGAGCAGTCGCGGGCGACCTTCCACTGACGCCGGAGGTCTTCGGGCGGGCTCAGGTAGACGCGGACGTCGAACATGTCGCGCAGTGCGGGCGTGTGGTTGGCGAGCAGTCCCTCGGCGACCACGAACCGGGCGGGCTTGAAGTAGAGGGCCGGCCCGAAGGTCCCGTCGGTGTGCTGATAAACCGGCTTGAGGATCGGCTCATTGCGCCGCAGGTGTGCCAGGTGCTGGGTCAAGATGTCGAGATAATTGCAGTCCGGATTGATCGGAGTTATCCGCCGTTCGGCCCGTTGCCGCCGGTCGTAGCGGTGGTAGTCGTCCGTGCAGAAGTGGCTGACCTGATCCTCGCCCAGTACCCGGACCAGGCCGCGGGTGATCGTGGTCTTGCCCGAACCCGAGTCACCGACGATGCTGAGCATGATCGGCCGCGGCATCAGGCACCATGTTCGGGTCGGCAGAAGATGAACGAGGCGACCTGGCCCTGCCGGACCGGGTCGTAGCCGTTGATCTTGACGTAGGCAGCGGGGTTCGCCTGCCGGCAGGCGTCGAGCTCGGCCAGGACCACGGCGGGATCGCCGACATCGAACAGCGGCAGTTTCCACAGTGTCCAGTAGTGATCGCGCGGGTCGGGCGCCGCGCTGAACTCGATACCGACAACGAGGCCCTGCCCGACGATCGAGCGGATCTGGTCGGCGATCTGCACAGCGGAGAGTTCCGGCAGGTAGGAGAATGTTTCGAGTCTCATCAGGTCGCCTTGTCCGGGGTGTCAACGGGCTCGAAGTCGAATCGGATCTCGCGCCAGGTCTCCAGCGCCGCGGCAAGCTCGGTGGAATGGCTCGCTGCTCTCTTCAGGATCTGCGGACCTTCTGCTCGCAGGTCGTGGCCCTCGTTGCGCGCCTGGACGCATGCCTCGACGGCGACCCGGTTTGCCGCCGCGCCCGCGCGGCTGCCGCCTGGATGCCCGGCCGAGCCGCCGCCGAACTGCAGCACCGAGTCATCGCCGAATAGCTCGACCAGCGCCGGGATATGCCAGACGTGGATCCCACCGGATGCGACCGGCAGGACGGCGGGCATCGATGCCCACTCCTGGTCGAAATAGACGCCGCGGCTCCGGTCAGCGGCGATGACATCGTCGCGCAGCAGGCTGATGACGCCCGCGGTGGCCTCCCTGTCGCCCTCCAGCTTGCCGACCACGGTCCCGGTATGCAGATGGTCTCCGCCAGCTAGCCGCAGCCACTTCGCGAGCACCCGGAAGTGGATGCCGTGGTCCTTCTGCCGGTCGTAGACGGCGTGCAGCGCGCGGTGAACATGCAGGAGCATGCCATTGCGCCGGCACCAGTTGGACAATGTCGTGTGCGCGGCCAGGCCACCGACGAGGTAGTCGTGCATGATGATCGGCGAGCCAAGCTCTTTGGCGAACTCGGCTCGCTCCAGCATCTGCTCGCAATCCGGCGCCGTGACGTTCAGGTAGTGCCCCTTGCGCTCGCCGGTCTCCTGCTCGGCCTTGCGAACCGCCTCCATCACGAAGAGGAACCGGTCACCCCAGCGCATGAAGGGCTGGGAGGTGATGTTCTCGTCATCCTTGGTGAAGTCGAGGCCGCCACTCAGCAGCTCGAAGCAGGCCCGGCCGTAGTTCTTGGCCGACAGCCCGAGCTTGGGCTTCAGCGTCGCCCCGACGAGCGGCCTGCCGTACTTGTTCAGCTTGTCCCGCTCAAGCTGGATGCCGTTCGGCGGGCCAGGGAAGGTCTTGACGTAGGCGACCGGGATCCGCAGGTCCTCAAGCCGCAGCGCCCGGATGGCCTTGAAGCCAAAGACGTTGCCGGTGATCGACGCCATCATCGAGGTCACCGAGCCCTCTTCGAATAGGTCGAGGGGGTAGGCCACGTAGGCGAGGTACTGATCAGCCCGGCCGGGCACGGTCTCGATGCGGTAGGCGCGGGCCTGATAGCGGGACAAGGTCGTCAGCCGGTCGGTCCAGACCTCCGTCCAGGTTCCGGTCGAGGACTCGGCGGCCACGGCGGCGGCGGCTTCCTGCGGCGATACCTCCGGTTGCGGCGTCAGCCGGAATACGGCAAGGAGGTCGGTCTCGCGCGGCGAAAAGTCAGGGACCCAGTAGGTCTCCTGGTACTCGCGAACTCCAGCTTTGAACATATCCGCAGCCTAGAGCGGTACGACTATCGAGATAAGGGCAGATTTATCTATGTCTCATAGAGAACGCTCTATGACTTCGCGCGCTTCGGCTGACCGCAGGAAGCCGCTGAAGGCCTGCACCGAGGGGCGCGGTGGTCCGCCTGGAGGGAACAGCACATGCCAGGGGCGCTTCATCGGCGTGCCCCGGACCGGGACCTGGACCAGGCTTCCGTCGCGTAGCTCCCGGGCGACCGCATGCCGTGAGATCAGCGTCACGCCAAGGCCGATCGCCAGCGCCTGCTTGATGGCGCCGTTCGATCCGAGCGTCAGCAACTCCGGTGAGCCGAGTTCCAGGTCCATCAGCAGCCGCTCGGTAGCCAGCCGGGTCCCTGATCCCTCGCCGCGCAGCAGCCAGGGCGTGGCGGCCAGGTCGGCTGGCACCTCCCTGCCGACCACGACAAGCTGATTGTCGAGCAATGGGAAGCCGCGCAGGCGCCCGCCGGGCGGGCGGCCACCGATCCCGATGTCGGCCCGGCGGGATTCAAGCCGTCCGACGACAGTGGCCCGGTTTCCGACCTCCAGCATGATGTGGACGCCAGGCTGCAGCTGCCGGTACGCCTGCAGGAGCGGTGGCACGAGATACTCACCGGCGGTGTTCACGCAGACCAGCCGGATGACCGAGTTCTCCGGCCTAGCCGCCTCCTGGGCGGCATCCCGGCCCTGCTCAAGCACCCCGAGAACCTGATCAGCGAACGGAGCGAAGGCTTCGCCCGCCTCCGTCGGCCGGACCCCCCGGCCCTGCCGCTCGAACAGCGTCACCCCGAGTTCGCGGGCGAGCGCCGCGACCGCGGCGGAGACGGATGGCTGGCTCACCAGCAGCTGCCCAGCCGCCGCCTGGACGCTGCCAGAGTGCTTGACCGCGAGGAAGGCCCGGATCTGCGTCAAGGTGATAGCCATCTGCCTATCATTCCCGCTACGTTGGCGCCTCCCTGCTGGGAGGCCTCAATGTCGCGTCAACCCATCTGGCTGATCGGCACTGAATCTTTGATGGAAATTTATAACAAAAGCAGCGTCTGTTCCGGTACTGCCAAATGGACGATCATGGCCTAGCCTGACACTGGAAACTATGACGTGGCCGTCCTCTTCAGGAGAGGAAAACAGGTCGTGAAGAATATTGCGCCAGCCATCCGGCCGGGCGGAGCCCGATCAATCTGCATCGCCGATGTCCGTGACGTGCCGCTGGACCAGCTGCCGAGGGACGCGGACTGCGGTGACTTGGTAAGCAGGGTGATGGGGAGCAGGGCCTTTGCGTAGTCGGCTGATGGTGCTTTGAGCAGGCAGGATTGGTCCGACACGCCGGGATCATGGTGATACGTGAGCAGGCACGGCGTGGCAGTGATCATGAGGTTGTCGAGACGCCGTGATCATCACCGGGAGCCGTGCCTGCCGT
>OCZU010002925.1_pt1 | contig 10814 bp, 8 predicted proteins | sample 1539001 | NCBI WGS metagenome assembly OCZU01 (sample SAMEA3539306, study PRJEB22396) | soil metagenome | biome: tundra; feature: field; material: soil | place: USA | collected 2010-05 | depth 0.15 m | reverse complement strand
AAAATAAGTCTGGACGAAATCGGGGTATGGGCGGGGTTCGGTGGTTGGGGATGGTGTGACAAAAAGTGGCCAAGCGCCGTGGAAGCGTGAAGCGATGGACAGACACCTTTGAGGCTTGTGCCATTCAACCGATAACAGAGCTATCCTGGAGGGCAGGGGATCAGGCGGCGCGCTGATAGAAGTTAAGCAGTCCGCCGAGGCGTTCGGATTTGTGAACGGTCCCTTCGCGACGAACAGTTGGTTGGTGAGGGAAAGGGATGAGATTCTTGAGTCCCTGATGATTGCGCTCATGGAGAAAATGCAGCACAAGCTGAGTAATGGCCCGATGTAGGCTGGACTCACCGATCAAGATTATGCGGTCCAAGCCAGACTCTTTTTCGGCTTCGCTCAAACCCAAACCACTTTTGTAGCAAATGGCTTTCCGAAAAACGGGGAGTGGTAATACACGCAGATGCGCAGCCCTGTTTTTAACGACGTGCTTTCGGTGAATTGTCGGTTCCGAATGAATTCTGTGTCACATGTCCAAACCAACTTGACGGGCGCGTCACGTTCTGAAGAGCGAATGGTGAGCGCATGTTTTTTTATGTTAATGTCCTGGATTGTGCCGCAGAGTTCTCTGGCTTGCGGTGAATGTGCCCAACTCCCGGCGCAGGACGCGAAAAAAATTGCCACAAGTATTATCCCAATTCTTATCGTGTCTGGCTTCATGGTTGTATCATAGCTCCGTAGTTGATGGTGATTTGATTAAATGCTCGACGATAATCGGTTCTTTCTTCTGCTCGAACAACATGTAGAGCGTCGGCAGAATCAAGAGAGTCAGCAACGTTGCGGAGACCAGGCCACCAATGATGACGATGGCCAGCGGGCGCTGCGTTTCCGAACCGATGCCATGCGAAAGTGCCATCGGCAACAGGCCGAGTATGGCGAGCAGCGCCGTCATCATCACGGTGCGAAGCCGCGTGGCTGCACCTTGCAGAACGGCCTCATAGGGTGTCAGCCCCTCATCCTGAAGTTGGTTGAAGTAGCTGACCATGACCACGCCGTTGAGGACAGACTGGCCAAAGAGCGCAATAAAACCGATGGCACCGGAGACACTCAACGGAATGCCCGTGAGGAGCAGTGCAAAAATTCCACCGATGAGTCCGAGCGGCACGTTGACCAAAATCAACAGCGCACTCTTGACGGATTTGAACGCATTAAATAGCAGAATGAAAATCAGAAAGATACTGACGGGAACAATGATGGACAACCGCTTCATGGCGCGCTGTTGATTTTCAAATTCACCGCTCCAAGTTACAAACCAGCCGTGCGGCAAAGAAAATTTTGCAATGCGCGATTGCATGTCGGCTACGACACCGCCCATGTCGCGGCCTTTGATGAAGATGCTGATGGCGGAAAGGCGGGTGCCATCTTCGCGGCTGATGTTCATGCTGCCGCTGGTTTCCTTGAACGTGGCCACCTGTTCGAGCGGGATGTGCAAACCGTCTGGCGCGTCCACAAGAACCTTTTTCAAGTTCGCAAGACTGCGTTCGTCTTCGGGCAGGCGCACGACGATACTGAAATGCTTTTCGCCTTCCCACAACTCGGTGGCCGCCTTGCCGGCAAGACCGGTTTCGATGACATCTTCAATGTCGCCGATGTTAAGGCCGTATCGGGCGGCGAGTTTCCGGTCGATCTCGATCAGCGCCTGCGGCACTTCGCCAGCGCGATCAACGGTGGCGGTATCCACGCCGCGCACGTCGGCGATGGCCTTGCACATCTCCTGTGCCTTCTGGCGCAACGCCGCGGAGTCATCACCGAAAACTTTGATCACCACCTGCCCGTCAATCTGCGAGATGCTTTCCAGCACGTTGTCCATGATGGGCTGGTCAAAACTGAAATCGAGGCCTGGCAGCGTATTGAGGTTCCGGTTCATCTCATCAATGAGCTGTTCCTTGGTCACGCCGGGCCGCCATTCGCCGGGCGGTTTCAAGTCCACAAAAATTTCCGCCATGTTGATCGGCTTGGGGTCGGTGCCATCTTCGGGCCGGCCGGATTTGGAAATGACAGTGCGAACCTCCGGCGTCTTGTGGAGCAACTCGCGCATTTTGCGGCCGTATTCGCGGGCCTGTTCCACAGAGACGCTGGCCGGCAGGTTGACGTTCACCCAGATAGTTCCCTCGTTCAATTCCGGCAGAAATTCCGTGCCCAGTCGGGGAGCCAGCAACAGACTCACACCCAAGGCTGTCATTGCAGCGATGATAACAAAATTCGTATGCGCCAGCGCCCAGCGGAGTGTTGCAACGTAAGGTTTCTTGACGAAGCGCACGACGGCATTTTCCTCGTGCGGAATTTTTTTGCGCAGCAGGAAGAGGCAAAGCAGCGGCACGAGCGTCAATGAAAAAATCAGCGAACCCACCAACGCGCTCGTAACGGTCCAGGCCATCGGCGAGAAGATGCGGCCTTCGTGGCGTTGCAGTGTGAAGATCGGGATGTGCGCAGCGATGATGATGAGCATCGAGAAGAAAGTCGGGCGTCCCACCTCGACCGTCGCATGTTCAATGGCTGCGCGAAACGCTTTTTTGTCACTGCCCGGTCTCAACTCACCGAGACGACGAAAGACGTTTTCGACGACGATAACTGCACCATCCACAATGATGCCGAAGTCCATTGCTCCGAGAGAAATCAAGTTGGCCGGGATGCCACGCCAGGTCAGGCCGATGAACGTGGCCAGCAGTGAAAGCGGAATCACGATGGCGACAATGGCGGCCGCGCGGATGTTGCCGAGAAACAGCAGCAACACAAACGTCACCAGAATCGCGCCCGTGGCGAGATTTTCAAAGACGGTGTGCAGGGTCGTGCCAATCAGCCAGGCGCGATCATAATAAGGAACGATTTTGACGCCTTTGGGCAGGATGGATGAATTGAGCAATTCAATGCGGGCCTTGAGCGCCTTGAGCACTTCGGAAGGGTTATCGCCCTTGTGCATGTCCACAATGCCGAAGACAATGTCGTCGTCGTTGTCTTGTCCGGCGATGCCCTCGACCGGCAAGTTGCCGAGGGTGACGTCAGCGATGTCTTTGACCAGCACGGGCGTGCCGTTGTGAGCGGTGATGACGATGTCCTTGATTTCATCGGCGGAGCGCAGCATGCCCACGCCACGGATGAGATATTGCTGTGAACCTTGCGTCACTTTGCTGCCGCCCACATTGGCGTTGCCGCGACCCAGCGCCGTGTAAAGTTGCTGCAACGCAATGCCGTAGTAACGCATCTTCGCCAGATCGGGATTCACCTCATACGTTTTGACCAGGCCGCCGAAAGTGACGATGTCTGCCACGCCCGGCACTCCACGAAGGTTTCGATCCACCACCCAGTCTTCCAGCGCTCGTAATTCACGCGTCGTGTAGCCCTCGCCTTTCAAACGGTAGCGGAAAATTTCTCCGATCGGCGTCGAAAGCGGCTGGAGTTGCGGTTGCACACCTGGCGGCACGTCAATGGCAGCGAGTCGTTCGAGCGTCTGCTGGCGGGCCTGCAGGTCCGTCGTATGATCATCAAACGTCAGCACGATGTATGACAACCCGAACTGCGTGTGTGAAAACATCCGCACCGCGTGCGGCATTCCATTCAGCGCCGTTTCAATGGGAATCGTGACCTGTTTCTCGACTTCCTCCGGCGCGCGTCCCGGATACAGCGTGATGACATTCACCTGAATATCCGAAACGTCCGGAAACGCCTCAATCGGCAGGTGAATGAACGCCGCCACCCCGCCGCCGATGAAAAGAATCGCCATTAGCACGATGAACAACGGCTGATGCAGCGCGAAACAGACGACACGCTTAATCATGGGACAATTGCGAGGGTGGGAGAAAGGCGGCGCGACATTATTCCATCAGTTGTTGCAGCAAAACGCAGCCATCCGTTACGATCTGTTGACCGGCTTGCAAGCCGTTCATAACAAGAACGCGGCCTGCCTGTTCTGAACCGACGGCAATCTCGTGCCGGGTGAACTGGCCGGGTTTCTCTTGAACAAAGACAAAATGCTTTTCACCTTTTAGAAAAACTGCCGCCGCCGGCACACTGATAGTTGGAACTTCTGCGCCGGGCAGATTCACGCTCACAAACATTTCGGCTTTGAGCAGACGGCGCGCGTTGTCCACTTGGCCGCGCACTTTGATGGTGCGCGTATTCGGGTCAATGAATTCGGAAACATTGTCCACGCGCCCGGTGAAGGTCTGCTCGGGAAAGGCGCGGCTGGTGAAAGTGAACTTCGTTCCCGGTTGTAAATGCGGCAGGTCAACTTCCGTCGCATCAATCTGAATCCACAACCGCGCCGGGTCGCTCACGACGAACATGGGCGCGGTGAATTGCGGCAGATTCGCCAGCATCTGGTCGGGTCGAATCTCCTGGCCGGGGTTGACGCTTTTGTCAACCACCGTCCCGGCCAGCGGGCTTTGGAGAACGAAAATTTCATCCAGCGAGTCGGCACTCGCGCCGTACACCGCGAGTTTTGATATCGCGCGCGCATGTTCGGCTTCGGCCTGGGATTGACTGGCTTCGGCGGCTTCAACCTCTTTTTGCGCGGCGGCGCCGTGCGCCAGCAATTCCCGCAAGCGCGCCAGGTTACGTTGGGCCAGTGTCAAATCGCTTTCGGCTTTTCGCGCCTCCGCCTGCGCCTGCCCGAAATCCGGCGACTCAACTTCCGCCAGCGGCGCGTTTTTCTCCACGGTTTGGCCGATGTTCGCCATGATTTTTCGGACGCGGCCGGCGAACGGCGTGAAGACGCGCACCGTCAAGTCATCATTCCAAATCAGCCGGCCAGAAAGCGGGATTCCGGCGGGCGCGCGCGACTCGACCGACGCTAATTCCAGTGAAGCCAGTTGCGGTGAATCCGCCGGGAAAGAAATTTTTTCGCCGATGACTTTGGGATCGGACGATGGCTCCGGGTTCGGTTCGCGGTGACAGCCCGCGACCAGAGCCGCGAGGATAAATGTGCTGAGGAGGTGGAAATTTTTCATTTAGTCTGAGGGTTCATCACTTCCGTGGCGGCTTTCAAATCGGTGACCGCACCGGCAGTGTCCGACCTGGCCTGTGCGGTGGCCAAGCGGGCGTCGTTGTCAGCGCGTTCGGCTTCCAGCAAGTCCACCAGGGACGCGCCGCCTTTTTCGTAGGCAAAGGCAACCGACTCGCGCACTTTTTGCGATTTGGGAAGAATTTGATTTTGATAACGCTGCAATCGTTCCGAAGCTTCGTGGTATGCGGCTTGGGCGCTGGCAATATCCGAAGCGGCTTGCGCCGCGGCTTTGGCGAGCGCGAGCGCGTTTTTATCCACCGCGACCTGGGCGGCTTTGATTTCGCCCCGGTTCAAATTCCAAAGCGGCAGCGGAAAGGAAACTCCGATGCCAATCGTATCCTCCGGCGGCCCGCCATCCGGCGGATTGTGTTCGGCCAAAAATGAAAAAGTCGGGTCGGGAATCCGCAGGGTCTTTTGCAATTTGAGATCGGATTTCGACTGGCTCAAATCGGCTTGAGCGGCCAGCACATCCGGACGGACGGCGTTGGTTATTGATTCGTCAATTTGCGGAGCGGCGACGGCCATTTGCGCCAGCGCGTCGGCGGGCTTCCAATCCCCTTTCGGTTGTTCAACGCCCAGCAAAATGTCCACGGCAATCCGGGCTTGCACCGCGGCGGACTCGGCGGATTTGGCCTGAAGTTCAAAAACGTCCGCGTTATTCTCAATCTGCTTTTCGTCGGAATCCGAAAGGTCGCCCGCTTTCAATCTCGCTTGGGCAATCTCAACTTCGTGGTGCAGCATCCTGGCGGACTCGTTCAAAATGCGCGCGTTCTCGCCCGCCAGCACTGCGGCCAGATAGGCTTTGGTAACGCCCTGATTCAGCAAGCGACGTGCCTCGTAAAAACGGGCCCGCGCACCGCTCATGCCGGCTTGAGCGGAAGCATTGCGATTCTGACGTTTGCCGCCGATTTCGATGAGCTGGTTGATGGCGAAAATCGTGTCGTAACTGCGATTCCAAAGGCCGTTGCCCAAAGGAGTACTGCTTTCGTGAGAACCAATTCTCGCGGTGGAATAGGAAAAGGTGGGATTCGGAAATTCCTTGACCACGAGGAGCTGCGCTGCCGCCGCGTCCACGCCGCTCTTCGCCGCAAGCAAATCCCAGTTGCGCTCAAAGGCGATGCGTTTTGCGTCCGCACCTGAAAGGGTGTTCGTGGCCGCAAAATTGTTTTGCGCCAATCCTTCCGCCTGAAAGGCGCTGAACGCCGCCGCGATGAGAAGCCAGACAAACCGCGTTCGTTGGGCAAACACACGAATCAACATGTCTCATTGGAACAGAGACGGGGTCATTTCGCATATCAGGCGCCGGATAATTCTTGCTTAGGGCATCGCCCTATGCGGAGCACCGGTCAACCGGTCGGATAATTTTCGTGCCAGCGGACGGCTTCGCGCAGAAGTTCGGCGGCGTTGGTCAGCTTGAGTTTTTCTTTGATGTGCGCGCAGTGGGCTTGAACGGTTTTCATGCTCACCTTCATCATTTCGGCGACTTGGCGCGTTTCGCAGCCCTTGCCAAGCAGTTGAAACACTTCGAGTTCGCGGTCACTCAATTGTTCCACCAGCGAGCCGCCGGTCGGCAGCCGGCCATCCACAAATTTTTCCGCGAACACCACCGCCAGGCTTTCGCTCATGTAGATTTTCCCGTCCAGCACCTGCCGGATCGCCGTGATGACTTTTTTGGCGGTCTCTCGTTTCATGATGTAACCGCGCGCTCCGGCACGCAGCGCACGTTCCGCATAAAGGCGCTCGTCATGCATCGAAAGAACAATCATCGCGATGCCGGGATGCAGCCGTTTTATGTTTTTGATCAGTTCAATCCCCGATCCGTGCTTGAGGGAGATATCCACAACCGCCACGTCGGGTTTGGTTATGGAAATTTCCTGTAATGCATGGGGTGCATCTTCGGATTCGCCGCAAACGACGAGGTCGGGCTGTTGCTGAATCAGATGGGTCAGCCATTCGCGCACCAACGGATGATCGTCCACGAGAAAGATTTTTACTTTCGGCTTATTCACGGCGGAATTTTTCGGAATTGGGTTTGGCGCGCAGTTCACAGTTGACGAGTGTGCCGCTCGTCCCATTCCGGCGCGCGCTGAACTTACCACCAATCATACCCGAGCGATGCGCCATAATCCGCAAACCCATGCCACGATTCTTCGGCAGCGCTTCGGGCAGGCCGGCCCCGTCGTCTTGGATGGACAACAAAGTGCTTTCTTCGCTTGCATCAAGACGAATCAAAATGTTTTTGGCCTTGCCGTGTTTAATGGCGTTGCCGACCGCCTCCTGTGCAATCCGATACAGATGTCCGGCGGTGGCGGCGTCATGGATGAGCACGGGCAGGTCGCATTCAAAGCGGCAGGAGACTTTGAACAATTCACTGCTTGTGGCGGCAAATTCCTCCAGGGCCTGCATTAGACCATCGGCTTCCATTTCCACTGGATACAAACCTTTGGCCAGCCGGCGAGAAAGGTTGATGCCTTCTTCGACTAACTCGACCACTTTGTAGGCGTCGGCCGCTTCAGCAAGATTGAGCGCGACCAATTTTCCCTCAAGCACCTGCCCGGCCAGCGTTGCGCCGGTGAGATGCTGACACAAACCGTCGTGCAAGTCCTGGCCGATGCGGCGCTGTTCCCGTTCACTGATTTCGAGAAGTTCGCGTTCCAACCGTTCGCGCTCGGCCATTTCTTCGGTGAGCGCGGTGGTTCGTTGTCGCACCTGTTCCTCCAGGTTATGATGAAATGACCGCAGACGGGCCAACAGCCAGACGACCACGAGATAAAACGTCAAAAGAATAACCGCGTTCCAGATAGGAACCAGCGGACTTGAAAATCGCGCGCCACTGGCAACATCCCCCACCACCCAAACGGCGACGCTCAGCACAGAAACCAAAGCCCCAAACCCCTTGCCTACAAACCAGCATGCCAGCGCCACGCCGAGCAAATAGAAAATGGAAAATGAAATCTCATTGCCGGTCAAATAATCCACCGACCCGACGGACGCAAGAATCAGAAACGCAATCGCAATTAAAACGAGGCGTGAACGGTGTTCCAGCATTTTGACAAATCGCATCATGAACTTGCGGTTTCCAGCTCGCGTTTCACGAACACCAGACCCTTTGCAAAGTGTCTAACGTAATGTCGGCAGCAGTCAAGATGCGGGATTGGGAGATAATTTTCAGAATTTCCAGTGCCGCCTTGCGCCGAATACCGGGACCGGCCAACCACGGAAGACGATCTTTGCTCACCGTGTTGAAGCGACAGGCCGTATTTTTGATGCCGACGATTTGAGCAGCGAATAGCATTAATCATCCGGTTGGCATTTCACCAAACAAAGTTCTTGGGCTAAGCAGGCGTATACTTTTCGCCTTAATTTGATTGTCCCACGGTTTGAGACCCGATCGGAATGGCAAGGAAATCCATTGCGTTTGCAATGCGGATTTTTTCCTCGGGATCGTCGGTCCGGGCGTAAGCGCCTTGCAGCGCGGGAATGGCCTCGGGACTCTTGAACTGCACCGAAGCCGTCACCGCCGCCTCGCGAATCTGAGGATCGCGGTTGTTCAACTCGGAAAGGATCGAGTAGAGCGAACTGTTGTCATCGGTCATGGCCAGATCCATCAACTCGGCAACACGCCGGGCGACGTAATCTTCATGAGTTTCCGGAGAGAAAGCATGATCGATTTGTGAAATGGCCGGCTGTGCCGGGCTGTTGTTGGCTCTGATTACAGTAGTCGTCTCGGGCGCGGGAATCGTCGGAGGGGCGGCTTTGGCGTCCGGCGATGCAGTTTGGCTTTTATCCCGACTCGGGCGCGCGAACAAAATCGCCAGCAAACCGGCGACGCTGAACAGGAGAATGAGGATTACCATCTTCGGGCGCATATTTCGCAAGAGTGACTTTGTCGGAAATGTCTTTTCAACCTGGGAAAAGGCCAGGACAGGGATCGCCTGTCTCGGTCTGACTGTTTCTTCGCGGCGGAGGCTCAAGATTGGGCAAACCCAGCCCCGCCAACTACGGTTACTTCACCTCGGTTACAGTGCCGGTGATAGTGATTGAGCCGGTGACCAGTCCCGGAACGCCGTTGGTGCCGGCGCCGGCGCCGGCAAGATTCGGGGCGGATACCTGGTCCGCTGCCAGAGTTGTCTTGCCTGATTTGACGGACGAATAACTCACCGTGGCCGCGCCTCCGACATGGAAATATGGAATGAGGTTGTAGGAAGGAGCATTGGTGAATTCCAAACGCAGATTTTCAATCAATTTGCCTGTACTCAACCTGGTGACCGTGTTGTAAATGCTCTCGTCAATTTGTTCCGACGAGGTGGTGCCTTCAAAAAAGGAGGTGACATCCACCGCGTTGGTGCCGAAGCGAACTTCGATGGTTATGTTGTTCGTATCGACGTTAAAGTGTTTCACCCGAACCAATTTTGCGTTCAAAGGGAAATTGTTGGTGGTCGCTGCTCCCAGCCATGCGATCACGTCCTTCGTGGCCACCCCAGTTGTGACCGCCGTGGCAGAGATGTCATTTGTGGCGGGACTATTTGTTTTGTACGACCCTTGGGTGAGGAAGGTCAGTTGCAGATTGATGGTCTGAACCGCGTTGGTGTGCCCGGCAGCGACAACATTGAGGGCATGAATTCCAACCGCGAAGGCTATAAAAAACGACAGGCGAGTGATTCTTGTGATTTTTTTCATTTTGGTTTTGATTGTTTGATTTACAGCATCTTTATTAATGGACCTGACTGAGCGTGCGATACAGCGCACCAAGGCAGTGGCATAGTAGACTTGAGGGGCTTTTCCTGTCTGTAAGGCGCGGTATATTTTTCATATGGGGCGAAATCCTATACTCATCGTTCGTCGCGCGATCAAAATGATGGCGGTTCGTGTCTGTCACTTTACGCCTCTCTCCCCTCTGTCACTTTATGTTCGACTATTCACAGCCAACATCGCGCTCCACATGCTCCGCTTGGGTTCGGACCAATTTTTTGACCTAGCGCCGGGCTTTTGAAGAACCGATCGCACGTATTGCCTCTGGGTAGTTTGGATTCGTGGTTCTCTTGGAATGTTTCCACCGGCCAAGCCGACCAAACAAATTTTGTTGAAACCGCCGATCACGTTTCACAGTGGCCGCTTCGGATGTCCAATCAAATAAATTTGCCCAGGTCCGGGAACGCTTTTTGTGGCAGCCAGCATTTCCGCTGAATTGGCACAGCGATGGCCTTTTGGTCGGCGGAATTTTGCGAGTGTCTGGGCAAATTTAGAAGCCGTGCGACCGATCTGAAAATACCAAAATTCCATTTCGTAATCGGGGGAGAGCAGATCGAGAACTTCCTGTGTGGAATGGCCGAATTGCTCGAGTTGTTCGGGATGAACTTCAATGAAAAGAAGTGGGCGATGCCGCCTAATGAGGATGCGGGCGCCTTGAAGGATTTCATATTCGGAACCCTCGCAATCAATCTTCAGCATGGCAATTGAGGGAATGTCGGCGAGGTCTTCGTCCAAGGTGGTCACGGGCACTTTGACCACATTGCCGCCCTGGTGAGTTAAACGTGCTTCATCCTCCCAGTTGCTGGCAGCCGGGATCGAGAGACGTTTTGCCTTCCGCGCTTCCGCAACGGATCCAGACAGAATCGAGCCGTTCAATCCCAACCAAAAAGAAACTTCGCTTCGGCGCGAGCCACAGGCGATGTTCCGGGTTTCCACGTCTGGCAGCTGATTGAAGAGGATATTCCACTGAAGAAGTTTGAAAAGAAACGGCTGCGGTTCGTAGGCAATGATC
>OCZU010002924.1_pt1 | contig 10822 bp, 11 predicted proteins | sample 1539001 | NCBI WGS metagenome assembly OCZU01 (sample SAMEA3539306, study PRJEB22396) | soil metagenome | biome: tundra; feature: field; material: soil | place: USA | collected 2010-05 | depth 0.15 m | reverse complement strand
GGGACGTCGCCGGCGTTGCCGCGGTCGTGCAGCGCCTTCGCGATGAGCAGGGTGTTCAGGACCTGGAGCCTGGCCAGGGCGGCCAGCTCGGTCGGGTCGTCGTCAGGCACGACGGCCGCCCACTCCGCGAGCTCCGGCCGGCTGGCCATGGCGGTCACCTGCCGGTACCTCGCCCGGTAGCCCCAGCGGCGGAACAGGTCACCGCGCGCGAAGGACGACGCCACGCCGAGGGGGCTGCGGGTGAGTACCGCGACCGGTGAGCCCGGGAAGAGGGACAGCAGCGCCGGCAGCGCGAAGAACAGGTTGGTCTCCTTGATCACCTGCCGCACCGGCGCGTGCTTGGCGGCGGCGAACGTCACCAGCCAGTGCCGCCCGTACGACCCGAGGTCCAGCAAGGCGTCGTCCTCCAGGCTCAGGCCCGGGTTGAGCGCCGACAGCGGGTGAACCGGGCTGACCTGCTGCCGGAACGGCTCGTTGTGCTGCCCGGTGACCGGCCGGAGGGTGTCGGACACCCAGTTGGAGCCGACCCTCTCCATCACGCCGAGCAGCAGCAGGGGCGGCAGGATGCTGCCGTCGGCTTCCCGCATCGCCCGGACCCGCCCGGCGATCTCCTCCAGCACGCCGGGCTCGTCCCGCATGCCCGGCCCCGGGGATGCCCCGGCTGCCGCAGGCTGCTCGCGCGTGGCTGCCACCTGGTCCTCCTGCCTGCCGCCGTGCGCGGGCTCCCCGTCCGGGGGCCGCCCGCCTACAATCGAAGGACAGCACCCCCCGTGGTCATGAGGCGACGGTGAGAGACGCTCACTCGCGGCTCATCACGCGCTCAGGCCAGCCCCGGACACCCTGGAGATCCCGGCCGTGAGCGCGGACGCACCCGGCGAGGAGCGGCCGCCGTTCAGCGCCGTGCTGACCCGGTGGCGCGAGCGGCGCGGCATGTCGAAGAAGAAGCTCGCCGCGGCGATGGGATTCGACGCCTCCTACCTCAGCCACGTCGAGGCCGGCCGGATGCACGCCAGCGACCTGTTCGCCCGCAAGGCGGAGGAGGCACTGGACGCCGGCGGCGAGCTGGCGGCGGCCTGGCGGCGGGACAACGGCGGCAGCGACGGCGCCAGTCCCCCCATGGCAGGGGGGCTTGTCGTCGGGGACGACCATGCGGAGCTCTCCTACGACGGCGCGTTCTACCGTGCCAGCCAGCGGCGGGTCCTGCTCAACGGCGGCCCGGAACCGGTCACCCGGTACCTGATGCGGATCAGCGTCGACCGCTACCCCGGGCAGCCGGAGCGGTCCAACGCCCTGTACCGGGCCAGGCCGCTGACGTGGGACGAGCTCGGCCTCACGGCGTCATGCGACGGGGAGCCGATGACCTGGCAGGTCAAGGCCGACCGGGACGCGTTCAAGGAGGCCTGGCTGTGCTTCGGGAACGACCGCGGCCGGTTCCCGCTCTACCCCGGCCAGCAGGCCGTCATCAGTTACTCCTACACCGTGGACGACGGCCGGTGGGGGCCGTGGTTCCAGCGCGCGGTCCGGCTGCCCACCCGCCGCCTGTCGGTCGGCCTGGCCTTCCCCGCCGCCCTGGACCCGGTCGTCTGGGGAACCGAGACCTCGGCCACCGCCGAGGCCATCCCGCTGCGCACCATGCCCGCCCGCGCCGAGCACGGCACCCAGGCCGTATTCTCCTGGGCAGCCAGCGACCCGCCGGTGGGAGCGCGGTACCGGCTCGAATGGCGCTTCCGCAGCAGGCCCGACGACAGCAGGGAGCATCCCGAATTGCGCACCGCGGCAGACCGGATGAAGGCAGCAGAGATCATCCAGGACGGCGACCCTGTCCTGCTGGAGCAGGCAGCCCCGTTCCGGCTCCCCGACGAGGCCGGCGAGGCTAAGGCGGTGATCGCTGAGCTGTACGCCACGCTGCAGAGGGCCGGCGAGCAGCACGTCTTCAGCAAGGGAATGGGCGTGGCCGCCCCGCAGGTAGGCATCCCGCGCGCCGCCGCGATCGTGATCCCGCCCGACCCCGGCGCCGAGCCGGTCGTCATGCTCAACCCCCAGGTCATCAGGGAGTCGGCCGAAAGCGACGAGCAGTACGAGGGCTGCCTGTCCTTCTTCGACATGCGAGGCCTCGTGCCCCGGCCGCTGCACATCGAGGTCGCCTGCACCCGCCCCGACGGCCAGCAGTACGTACTCTCGCTCGACAACGCCATGGCACGCCTGGCCGCCCACGAGATCGACCACCTCAACGGCTGCCTCTACACCAGCCGGATGCGCGAAGGAACCCGCCCGATCCCGGTCGCCGAGTACCGCGGCACCGGCAGCGCCTGGGCCTACCCCGCGCAGGCCGGGGCGGCAGAGGGCCAGGCGGTGCCGTGACCGGTGGCGGCCTGGAGCGGGTCCCGTCGCCCGGCGGGGCCTGCTGGATGTGCGGGCTGCCCGCTACTCCTCTTGGTCGGTGGCGCCAGGGTCGCGCAGATCGCGGAGCCCTCCGCCCAGGTCAGGACGGTTGAACGGGTAGAAACCATGGAAATTGATGTGCTCGAACCCCAGAGGCGACAAACGGGCACGGATCTCTGGACTGATGCCCAGGCCGCCGGCCTCCAGCTTCTTCACCGCCGCATCGGTGTACAGCGAGTTCCACCAGGTGATCGCGTTGAGACCCAGGCCCAGCGCCCCCAGCTGGTCCTCCATCCCGCGTTCATACCCGCGCATGAGGCGGCCGAGGTTGCCGAAGAACACCCGGCGGGCCAGGAAGTGGCGGGACTCGCCGATGTTGAGCTGGGAGCCGATCATCCTGCGGTACTCCTCTACGTGGATGAGCTGGAGCAGGTGCAGCGATTTGAAGATGCGGCCGTAGTTGGCGAACGCGTTGCCCAGCCCGGTGGTGCGGCCGTCGGCGGTCATCATCTTGATCAGGTCGTAAGCGCGGACCTGCCCTGTCGCCAGCGATCCGGCGACCCGCAGCATATCGTCCCAGTACTGGACGATCGCCGGGAGCGACACCCGCCGCAGGTGCAGGCCGTTGAAGGCGCCCCACCCGTTGCTGTCCCTGGCGTTCATGGTGAGCTCGCCCTCCAGCATCGCGGTGTCGATCCACCACAGCTGGGTGTCGGTGATGTCGGCGTGGCGGGGCGCGAACTGGTAGCCGCAGACCGCGAACATCCCGTACACGATGTCGCTGTAGCTTCCCTGGTCGGTTGTGATGATCTCCGGATGCTCGGCGGCGTCCAGGCGGTGGATGGCGTCCAGAATGTAGAGGGAGTCGCGGATCGTGCCGGGCACCAGCAGGCCGCCGAGCCCCATGACCTTGTCCGAGACGGTGTTCAGCCAGGTCGCACCTCTGGGCCGTTTGCCGACACCGAAGTACAGCGGCGACGGCCGCGCGTACAGAGACCGGACCGGCACCACGAACCGCATCCCGTCGGCGGAGGCGACCAGCCCGCCGCCCCAGTCGGCGGTGATATCGATCCGCCCCTGGGAGTCCACCAGGCTCGCCGACGCCGCGCTGATGCCCTCGCCGTGGAAGTAGCCCTTCTCCGTCCCGATCAGCCGATGCTGGGTCAGCGCCGGTACCCTCGCCTTCACCACCGGGATCAGCCCGACGTTGCAGGACCTCGCCACCAGCAGCGCGGCCAGGCTGATGTCCAGATCATCGCGACGGGCCTGCGACCCGGAGATGTGCGGGACCGCGTCCAGGAACCCGGTGCGGCCGTTCAGGATCAGCTCGGGGTAGTCGATCCGCGGCAGCATCGCGGCCACTGCGTCGTGCACCGCTTTGAAGCCGTCCGGCAGCGGTGCCGCCTCCAGCCGGGACAGGTGCAGCTTCCCGGCCTTGATCTCCGCGGCGGGGTTGGCCGCCATCCCCGCCGCGACCTGCTTGCAGGCGCCGTCCAGAGCCTCGGCCAGCTCCGCCAGGTGCTAGCGGGGATCGGCGGGAAGACCCAGCGCGGTCAGGATCGTCGGCCGCTCGGCGACCCACAGCCGCGGTTCGATGAGCCGGCCGCGCGGGTCGCCCCACTTGTCGGCGCCGACCGCGTACACGTCCCGGCGCCGCAACCCGGTATGCAGCGCCTCCAGTACGCAGAAGGTGTAGGCGGGCCGGTCGATCAGCGGCGCTCCAGCCTGGGGTTGGCGAACACCAGCCGCCGCCACGACCCGGTGATCAGCTCGTCGAACTCCCTGACGTGCTCCGCCCCGGGCTTCTTGCGGGCCATCAGTGCCGGCAATGCCCGCAACGCCGCCACTACCGGAGTACCGGCGGCCGTGCACCCCCACGGCACCACCGAGGCCAGCAGCTCGATGAACGGCCGCACTGTCGCGTACCGGCCGGCTAGCTCGGCCCGCCGTTCCAGGTCATTGTCGTCCTCAGCCCCGGCCTCGGCCACTGCCGGGAGCAGCGCGAACACCGTCTCCACTGCGGCCGCCAGCTTGTCGCGGGACACCACCTGCTCGACCGCCGACATCACCTCCGGCATCGTGGCGGCCTTGTCGCCGGCCTCCTGCGGGGTGCCCAGCGCGACCTTCCACGCCGCAGCCATCCGTACCGCGGCCACCCGCAGCTTCGGCAGGTTCTTCAGCTTCTCCCTGTTGCCCGCGCGGGCCGCCCACGCCAGCAGCCTGGTGGCCATCAGCAGGTCGAACAGCAGTAGCGCGTCATCGACCGAGGAGCCCTCCAGCTCCCGCACCATCGACAGCAGCGTCGCCACCCGCCGGGCGCCCTTCAGCTGCCTGATCTTCGGGGCCTTGGCGGTCATCCCGTACGCGGCCAGTTCCGCCAGCTTCACCGGCGCTACCCCCGACACGTCCACCGCCCCGGTGCCCAGCCCCAGCACGTACGACGACCGGTCCAGCGCGTCCAGCATGCCCGTCCCGGACAGCTTGGTCACCGGGGTGCGCATCCACTCCAGCATGGACACCTTCTTGCCGTCCGGCACCTCCAGCGTGCCGATCAGCTCCCGCCGCATGTGCACAGGAGCACCCGCCACGACCTGCTCGTTGATCGCCTCCAGCACGGGCCGCCGCACCTCGGTCACCAGCCGCGACATCGTCGACAGGCCCGGCAGCAGCACCCGGTTCTCGATCAGCCACAGCACCGCACGGTCGAACAGGTCCCGCCGCGAGTCCCGCGTCTTGGCCACCCGCGAGGCGATGAACGCCGTCACCTCCGCCTCGGCGTCGTCGAAGTCGCGGTACCCCAGCAGATCGCGGATCTCCCACGCGTGCTCGTACTGGGTCTGCAACCGCTCCGGGTACAGCTTCACACACGACGGATCATCGATGCCCAGCTGCTCGGCAACGTAGTCGATCACCACCTGCGGCACTCCGACCGGATCCGACTCGGTAAGGAACGTCCCCAGCATCCGAACCGTGCCCCACTGGATCGACCAGCCCAGGCGGTTGTGCCGACGACGCTTCGACCGGACCGCCTCCAGCGCCGGACCGTCCAGGAAGAAGAACTTCTCCAGCTCCGCGGGCGTCGGGTCCACCACGAACGCCCCGTACCGGGCAGCCTGCCCGGAAGACAAGTACTCATATGCCACGAGCCGTGACCGTACGCGCGTAACACACCACTACCGGTCAGTACGCCCCAAAATGCGACCGAGATATCCAGCCATCAACCCAACATCGCCTCGGACCTGCGGCTCAGTGCTTAGAGCTAATACCGGGACGGATAGTCCCAGGACCCCGGGTACGCCTGCAGAGTCCGGTCACCGAGTTCCCTGTCCGCCGCGAAGTTGTCCTTGCCGCCCGGATGCTCCCGCAATGCACACACGGGAGCAGGCATCATGGAAGACATGCTCACCACCGAGTATGACGGCTGCGGGCGCTGCCTGGTAGCGCTTCGCCGGCTGAGCAGGAAGACTGACAAGACCAGCAGCCCGCAGCGCCAGGGAGACCAGGACCTGCAGGCGGCGGTCGACGCCGGGGGCCACATCATCGCGTGGGCCGATGACTGGGAGGTATCGGGGGCCACGGACCCGATGACCCGCAAGGGTCTAGGCCCGTGGCTGAGGGGCGAGATGGGACCGTATGACGGGATCGTGGCCCCCACCGTAGACCGCGTCGGCCGCAACGTCCGCGACACGCTGAACACTCAGACCTTGCTGACCAGGCAGGACCGGGTCATCGTCACGGCCGATCACGCGGGGGCCTGGGACTTTTCCGACCCGAACCAGGAAAACGAGTGGCTGATCAAGGCGTGGGGGTCACAGATGGAGCTGCGCGCGATCCAGAAGCGCAACAGGGATGAGACGGTGCGCGCACGGGAGAACGGGGAGCCCAAGCAGCGCCCGTCCTACGGCTACCTGTACGTGCGGCCCGCCCCCACGGCGAAGATCGACCACGTGGAGATAGACGAGGTCGCCGCAGAGATCATCCGCGAAGTGGTGTCACCCGCATCCTGGCAGACGAGACGGGCAAGATCACCTGTGCCACGGAGGCGGCCCGGCTGACCCGCGAGGGGATACCCGCCCCGGCCGACCGCCTCGCCCAGCTCTACGCCCGCCCGATAAAAGGCGGCCCGTGGACCCCCAAGACCGTTAAGCACATTCTGACCAGCGAAGCCGCGCTCGGCTATCTCATGCACGACGGGCGGCCGGTCATCGCCAGCGGCAAGCCGGTCCGCATCGCCGAACCGCTGTGGGACCGCCCCACTCACGACGCGCTGGTGACGGCGACAGCGCCCAAGCGCAGCGGGAGCCGTGCCCCCAAGGGCGTTCGGCTCCTGTCCGGGGTGGCGTTCTGCGGCAACTGCGGGGCGCGGCTGTATCTCACGGGCCGACGCGCCGATTCCAACGCCTACGGGTGCACCGCGCGAGTACGCGGCGTCCCCGCCTCGGTCGGCTGCAAGCCGGCCCCGGCTATCGGGGTTACCATGTGGATTATTTAAAACCCTCGGGCTGCAAGCTTGTGACCTGCGACGATGCATGTGCGAAACGGACGTTCTAAATAATCCTCCATGCTTGACGCCCAGGTGGGGGAATGGTTCCTGGCCCGCTACGGGGCGGGCGATGTCATGAGGAAGATCTACGATCCCGGTACCGGCCACGCGGCCCAGGTAGCGGAACTTGAGGCCACGCGCAAGCGGCTGCGGGACGACAGGAACGCCGGCCTCTACGATTCCGCTGATGATGCGGAATGGTACCGCATGGAATACAAGCGCCTCGGGGACGAGATAGCGGCGCTTAAGGCACTGCGGGAGCGGAAGCCGGGAATCCGCACGGTGCCCACGGGCCGTACGATCGCCCAGGAATGGGAAAAGGCGGATGACGCGCGCCGGCGGGAAATGCTGGCAGAGTTTGAGGTCCGGGTTGCGCTGCACCCGACCGGGCACAATCCGCGCGTGGCGATAACCGGCATGGAGATAAGCCCGGACGGTCCTGAAGCGGACGACTGAACAGTCAGAAGAAAAGCGGAACCGCCCGCCCCTGACGAACAGGGGCGGGCGGTTCCGCTGTTTCCGGCTGGTTTTCTCTAAGAGGCTGCTTGAAAACTTAGGTGACCTGGGGCTTGGTCGCGGTGCCGATGCGGCCCGGTGTGCGGGCGCGTCTGCGGGTCATGACGATGATCATGGGGTCAGACCGTGAGGAACAGTGGTGCGGCATGCGCCTTGAGCGCGCCGGGCTCCCATTCCGGCACCCGCGGCGAGCAGATCGCCGGGCGCTTCGGGATGATCCGGACCACCCCGTTCCCCGCGATGACTACTTCCGCCCTTGGAGTCTCCGCCTCTACCGGATCGCCACCCTAGCTGCAAGGACAGCCGGCAGCGTGATTGCATGATGTGCGCATGAACCAGGACCGGCTCGATGCGCCAGAACCGTCAGCCGCACACGGCCCGCTACAGGCGGCCCGGAAGGAGTTTCGACGGGTCCTGCCACGCATATCTCAGGCCCATCGGCTTGCCGTTGAGCCGGGCAGCGTCTCCGCCTGGCGGCGGGACTTCGGCGCGCTCCACGCAGGCGCCGCCCCGCGCCGCGTAGAAGGCGCGGGCATCGCTGTTCTGCTCAAGCACCCACAGGTACAGGCCGGACGAGGGTGACCAGTCCACCACTTCCTGCCCGGTCAGGGCCAGCAGCCGGGTGCCGATCCCTTGTCTCTTCAGCCCATGTGCGATGTGAAGGTTGTCGAGGTACGCGCCCCAGGCGGGGTGCTCGCCGAGGAGCGTGTGCGCAAGGCCCGCGACCGCGCCGTCGATCTCGGCGAGAATCGTGCGTGCCTGCGGGTCCGGGCTGGCGAGGCGCCCGGTCCATAGTGGCAGCAGGTACCCGGCGACGTCATTGCCGAGGAAGGCGTCGGAGAAGGCGCCACGGTAGTGCCGCTGCCAGCTGCCGGCGTGCAGTCCGGCGATGGCATGCGCGTCGCCCGGGCCAGCCGCCCGGAACCGCAACCCGGCTGGGACGGGCATAGGCGCTCCTCCTTATAGACAGGTAGATAGCTAGTTGCCATAATAACTATGTGCCGAACGCCGACCTGCCTCTGGACGTGGAACTGGTCAAGGCGCTGGGCAGCGAGAAGCGGCTGCTGATCCTGGAGTGGCTGCGTGATCCGCAGGCGCATTTCCCCGCCCAGCGCGACGGTGACCTGGTGCGGGACGGGGTGTGCTCGCTGTTCATCGCGGACAAGCTCGGGGTGAGCCAGCCGACCTGCGGGGAGCACCTGAAGGTCCTCAGCCGCGCCGGCCTGATCCACGGCACGAAGATCAAGCAGTGGGTGTTCTACCAGCGCGACGAGGCCCGGATCGCCGCGGCGAAGGAGTTGCTGAGCGGTGACTGGTGACCTCGGGCCGGCTCCTGCGACCGCGGACTGGGATGTCTATGCCCGCCTGATCGCGGATCTGGACGCATCCGGAGCTCGCTACCGGCTGATTGAGCACGCGCCCGAAGGACGCACCGAGCTGGTCAGCGCGCTGCGCGGTCACGCTCCGGCCAGCGCCGCGAAGTGCCTCATCCTGCTGGTCAAGCTCTGCAAGAAGCAAACCCGTTACGTGCTGGCCGTGGTCCCGGGCGACGCCCGGCTGGATCTGGCGGCCGTCAAGGCGCTACTGAGCGCCAGCTACGTCGCATTCGCCGACACCGGCAAGGCCGAGCAGCTCGCCGGCAGCGTCACCGGCACGGTGCTGCCGTTCAGCTATGACCAGCGGCTGGAGCTGATCGCGGACCCGGCACTACTGGACTGCGGCGAACTGTACTTCAACGCCGGGCGGCTCGACCGCTCGATCGCGCTGGCCAGCCAGGACTACCTGCGCCTGGCCCGGCCCCGCATCGCCCGCATCATCGCCACCTGACCCCCGCCTGCCTGACCCCCGCCAGGTTTACGGGCCCGTACCGGGCCCGGGAATCGGAGCCCGGATGAACGAACGAACCGGCACCGTCGCAGACCGTCTCGCCCGCCTCGGGCTGCAGCTTCCGCCGCCCCCGGCCCCGGCCGCCGCGTTCGAGCCGTATGTCCGGCACGGCGGCACTATCTACATCTCCGGGCAGATCGCCACCCGGGACGGGCGCCTCGTCGCGGCTGGCCGGCTCGGCGGCGAGGTGGACCTCGCGGCCGGGCAGGACGCCGCCCGGGCGTGCGCCCTGAATGTGCTGGCACAGCTGCAGGCTGCCGCCGGCAGCCTTGACGCGGTGACGCGGCTGGTCAAGCTCACCGTCTTCGTCGCCTGCACCGGCGATTTCGCGCAGCAGCCGCAGGTCGCTGACGGCGCCTCGCAGCTGGTGCTTGACGTCCTGGGCGCGGCCGGGGCACATGCCGTTCGGCCATCGGGGTCGCCGCGCTGCCCCTGGGCACCCCGGTCGAGGTGGATGCCATCGCGCAGGTCAGCACCGGCGCCGCCCCCGAGGAGACGCAGCCGCGATGACCGGGGCGATGCAGGCCGAACGCGAAGCAGGCCCGGTCAGCGCCGGTGAGATCCGGCGTACCTACCAGCAGATCAGACCGTACCTGCGGCGCACGCCGACCCTGACCGTCCCGCTTGCGGCGCTGACCGGCGTCGGCCGCGATGACGCCGGCCCGGGCGTCGTGCTGAAACTGGAGCAGCTGCAATGCGCGGGCTCGTTCAAGACGCGTGGCGCTTTCGCGAACCTGCTCCTGCGCGAGATACCGCCCGCCGGAGTGATCGCGGCCTCCGGGGGTAACCACGGCGTCGCCGTGGCCTACGCCGCGCACCGGCTCGGCATACCGGCCACGATATTCGTCCCGGCCATCGCCGGCCGCGCCAAGATCGACGCGATCCGCTCGCTCGGCGCCGGCCTGCACATAGGCGGCGACCGTTACGCCGACGCCTGGGCCGCCGCGCAGATCCGGGCCGCGGAATCAGGCGCGGTCCAGGTGCCCGCCTTTGACCAGCGGGAAACGATCCTCGGGCAGGGAAGCGTCGGCCTCGAACTCAGCCAGCAGGTCGGGGGCCTGGACACCGTGCTGGTGCCCGTCGGCGGCGGCGGGCTGATCGCAGGCATCGCCGCCTACTTCACCGGCGCAGTGCGCGTCATCGGAGTCGAGCCTGACGGCGCACCCACCCTCACCCGCGCCCGCGCCAGCGGCGGTCCCGCCGATGCCCCGACCGGCAGCATCGCTGCGGACGTGCTGGCCCCCCGCCGGGTCGGCGACCTGGTGTTCCCCCTTACCCAGTCCTATGTCAGCGATGTCCTCCTCGTCGATGACAAGGCGATCCGCCAGGCCCAGCACGCACTGTGGCGCGCCGCCCGGCTGATCACCGAACCGGCCGCGGCAGTTACAAGCGCGGCAGTGATCACCGGCGCCTACCGCCCCGCACCCGGCGAACGAGTCGCCATCGTGATCACGGGCGCGAACACCACGCTGTCCGACTTCCAGACCCCGGCGG
>OCZU010002923.1_pt1 | contig 10823 bp, 9 predicted proteins | sample 1539001 | NCBI WGS metagenome assembly OCZU01 (sample SAMEA3539306, study PRJEB22396) | soil metagenome | biome: tundra; feature: field; material: soil | place: USA | collected 2010-05 | depth 0.15 m | reverse complement strand
AGTTGGAACTCATGACGATCCACGTCTCTCGCTTCGTCAGGATCGAGCTTGCCGCGGATCGTCATGAGTTCCAACTGTGCTACCATCTGGCCGGCTTCGGCCAGCGCCTCCTGGCGGCGATCCCGCATAATGGCGAGGATCATGCGGTCGTGAGCGATCTCGGCCGAGAGAACGAGTGCGCGGCGGTTCGCGGGATCTGCGGCCAGCGTAGCCTCCACAAAGGCATTCGCTTTGCGCAGATTCTCCTCGGCCTCCCGGAATTGTCCCAGGTGCGAGTCCACCGGAACGCCCTGGATACGTGCCACCTGAAGATAACCCGCTCCGATCTCGAGGGCCAAACCTCTATCGCCGTGGACCTCCGCGCTCAATCCCGCCAGGTACGCGAGCGAATCGGAGACGATTCGATTTCTGGCGTTGGTGGCGCCGCTCGATCCCCGAACTCCGCTGTCCAACTCGAGGAACTGGCTGGCCAACTGGCGCACCTGCAGAAATCGGCGCTGGGCAACGTTACGCTCACGATTCGCCCCATATAAGCCTAGCGACAGGCCGGCCAACGCGAGAACCGCAGCAGCTACTGCCAGGCGGTGCCGGCGCGTGAACCTGCGCACGCGATACCACGCGTCTTCCGACCGCGCCCGAACCGGATACCCCTCCAGAAACGCGCGAATATCGTCGGCGAATGCCGGGACGGAAGGGTAGCGCTCCTCGGGCTCTTGTCGAAGCGCTTTGGCCAGCACAAACTCCAGATCTCTGGGAAGGCTTGATTTTTGTGGGGCAGGCGCTTTCGCCTGCCAACTTGGGTTGACAGACGAAAGCGTCTGTCCCACCAAAAGCAGCCTGTGAAGGACGGCCCCCAGCGAGTAGACGTCGGTGGCCGTGGTCTGCGCTCCGCCCCGGAGCTGTTCCGGGCTGGCGAACTCCGGCGTCAATTGCCACTCCGCGGTTTGCGTTTGGTCGTGGCCGGTTTCGAGGATCTTGGCGATCCCGAAGTCCAACAGCTTCGCCCGGCCCGCGCTGTCCACTAAGATGTTGGACGGCTTCAGGTCGCGGTGGACGATTAAGTTCCGGTGGGCATATGACACGGCATCGCACACCTGGAGAAACAATGCCAGCCTGTCGGGCAGATCCAGTTTTTCGGCGTACCCATCGATGGGCGTTCCCTCGATGTAGTCCATCGCGAGATAGGGCCTGCCGTCAGCGGTGTGTCCGGCATCGATCAGGCGGGCGATTCCGGGGTGGTCCAGGGCGGCCAGGATGTGGCGCTCCCGGAGGAAGCGATCCCGGAAGACCGGCTCATCCCCGCCGGACCGGAGGAGCTTGATGGCAACTCGTTGCTCCACATCGCCCGCGGCGCGCTCCGCCAGGTACACCGAGCCCGACCCGCCGCGGCCAATGGCGCGAACCAGCCGGAACGGCCCACAATGTTGCTGGGATTCTTCTTGCATGTAATGTCACCGCTCGGGCGGAGTGTGGGCGCCTTCCGCCATTACGAAGCTGTGCATGCCGCCTGCGGCGATGGCGCTTACCCCTTGCACCCCGGGAACCAGAATCGGCAGGTTGCAGTTGGTGGTGGTACCGTTGCCCAGTTGCCCGTTTGCATTGTATCCCCAGGCCCAGACCGTGCCGTCGGTTTTCAATGCCAGACTATGACCGTCTTCCACGCCGAATGACGAGATGGCGGCCACGTTGCTCAGGCCCAAGACCTGAACGGGCACGTAGCTCCCCGTGTTCGTGCCGTTTCCCAACTCGCCGGCGTCGTTGGATCCCCAAGCCCAAACCGTGCCGTCCGACTTCAACGCCAGGCTGACCTCATCGCTCGCACTGACGGCGACCATGTGGTTCAATCCAGGGACCGGGACCGGCACATTGCTGTCCGTGTTGCTGCCGATGCCCAGTTCCCCCAGATTGTTCATTCCCCAAGCCCACACCGTCCCGTCAGACTTCAGGGCCAGGCTGTGCAACCGACCGGCAGAGACGGCGATTACATCGCTCAACCCCGAAACCTGGAAGGGCCGGTCGGTGCCGGTGTTGGAGCCTATGCCGAGTTCACCATAAGAATTAAAGCCCCAAGCCCACACAGTGCCATCAGACTTCACGGCCAGGCTGTCCGCGCCGCCAGCGGCGACCGCAGTCACTCCGCTCAGCCCCAAGACCCGGACCGGTAAAGTGCTATTACGTTTGCTGTGGTTGCCCAGTTCGCCTCCGGCATTCCCGCCCCATGCCCAGGCCGTGCCGTCGGCCCGCACAGCCAGGCTGTGGGACTGTCCAGCGGCGATGGCCACCACATCGTCGAATCTCGACAACTGCACCGGCCGGTTTTGGTCCTGGTTGGATCCGATGCCCAGTTGTCCCCAGTTATTCCTTCCCCAAGCCCAGACCGTACCGTCGGATCGGAGTGCCACGTTATGATGCCAGCCGGCCGCCAGCGCCACCACACCGGTCAACCCCGCGACCGGCGCGGCAACCCTCGTGCCCGTGAACGTGCCGTTGCCCAATTGCCCATACTGGTTGGCGCCCCACGCGGCCTTCAGGTCGCCAATCGGGCGCCCCGATTGTCGCGGAGCACCGGAAGAGCTTTGATATTCACGTGCGAATGCCACCGCCCGCAAGAGCGAATCCACATCCCTGGCCTCGCTTGCATCGGGCTTGCCGCGGCTCAGCAAGCGGTCGAGTTGCGCGGCGATTCTGGCAGCATGGGCCGGCACATCCTGACGGCGATTCTGCGCAATAGCAAGGATCATCCGGTCGTGGGCGATCTCGGCGGAGGTGAGCAGGGCACGCCGATTCCCGCGATCGGCAGCCAGCGCGGCCTCCACGAATGTATCCGCCTTTCCCAGAGTGTCCTCCGCCTGCGCGAATTGTCCCAGGTGGGAATCGGCCGGAACGCCCTGGATACGCGCAACCTGAAGATAGGCCGCGCCGATCTCGAGGGCGAGATCCGGTTCGCCGCGAGCTTCCACCCCCAGTCCCGCCAGGTACGCCAGTGACGTGGACACGATTCGGTTTCGGACGGCCCTGGTGTCCGGCAGTCCCCGAATCTCGCCATCATATGCAATGAATCGATTGGCCACCTGGCGCACTTGCAGAAAGCGCCGCTGGGCGGTGATGCGCTCCCGATTGGCGGCGTACAGTCCCACCGACAGGCTGGCGAAAACCAACGCCGCCGCGGCCACCGGCAAACGGTACCGTCGCGCAAACTTGCGCATCCGATACCATGCACTGCCCGATCGCGCGCGCACCGGACGCCACTCCAGAAAGGCGCGCAGATCGTCCGCCAAGGCCTCCACGGAGGGATACCGCTCGTCAGGCTCTTTTCGGAGAGCTTTGGCCAGGACGAAATCCAGGTCTCTGGAAACCGCCGCGTTCAGACTGCTGGCGGGCGCCGGGTCTGTCGCGCAGATCGCCAGTTCCACCGCGGCCGGAGCATCCGATGAAAACACGTGCGGCGAGCGCCCCGTGAGCAGTTTGTAGAGAACGGCGCCCAACTGGTACACATCGGTGGCGGTGGTTTGTGCCCCGCCGCGCACCTGCTCCGGACTGGCATACTCCGGAGTCAGCAGCCGCTCCCTGGTCTGGGTTTCTTCCTGGCCCGGTTCGAGGATCTTGGCAATTCCGAAATCCAGAAGCTTCGGCTGGCCGGCGCGGTCCACGAGAATGTTGGAGGGCTTCAGGTCGCGATGAATGATGAGATTTCGATGTGCATAGGAGACGGCGTCGCAGACCTGAAGGAACAACGTCAGCTTGCCGCGTACGTCCAGTTTCCCGGCGTAAGTATCGATGGGGGTTCCATCGATGTAGTCCATCGCGAGGTAGGGCTGGCCATCGTCCGTGTGACCGGCATCCAGCATACGGGCGATTCCCGGGTGGTTGAGCGTGGCGAGAATCTGGCGTTCCCGCAGGAAACGGTCCTGGAAGGCTGGGTCATCGCCGCCGTACCGCAGGAACTTGATGGCCGCGCGCTGCTCCACTTCTCCGTCGGCCCGCTCTGCCAGGTAGACAGAGCCCATTCCGCCACGGCCTAGAAGACGCACCAGCCGGTATGGTCCGCAGCGGTCCTGCCGGGTTTCTTCCGCCTCATGGCGGGAACGGAGCGACTCTTCCGCGGACCCGGCAACACAGTCGGTCAGAGAGTGGTTCGTTCCCGAGTCGAAGCGCAGCAGTAGCTCCACATCGTGGCGCAGTTCAGCAGATACCTGCCGCTCCAGAAAGTAGCGTTCCCGCTGTGAAGGCGAAAGGTCGGCGACATCGTGAAAAAGACTCTCAGCTTCGCGATTCATCGGAGCCACCGGCTGCATCGCGATTATATACCACGGGGATGACACACTATGTCCTGGTCATGACGCGCGCCGCCAAGGACAGGTCGGGTTTGGGCCAGGCTCAAAGAAAACTGACCCTTGCGGGGGTCTCTCTGCCGGACGATATCCGCGCTGCCCAGGACCGGCTGATCAGCCGGCAACGGGCGGTTGGGTGGCGATGGGCGCGCGCGACAATGCGGCGGCCGAGCAAGACCTGCGTGCCATGGAGGACACACTGGCGGCGATCGAGAAGTTCATAGGGAAACAGACAGGGTACGGAGCCTACGCACGTGGGGACCCGTCCAGTAGATTCAACCAATCCGAACAGGCAGGAGAACGATCCGGGCGGCCGAATAACCTGAGTCCCGGGGCGTTTTGAAAGCGAGCACCCCTGGATGAGATTCACCTGAGATGGTGCCGTTCGCTGCCAACGGAGCGATTTCCCGATCAGTCCGCTCTCTGAGCCCTTAAGCTCCGAATATGAGCCTTGACGTCATCGCTGATGTTTATGCTGCCGACGGCTTCGCCCAGTCGGGGACTTACTACGTAAAAATGCGCTTCTAGGCCGATTGCCTGGCTGGAAATCGCGCGCGTTGTCGAATCGCCGTGCTGAATGAAGCGCCGCGCGTCCTCCTCCCCAAACCAATCCCGAGCGTTTATCTGTGTGTCCGATTCTGTAAGCCCCTCATTCCGAAGGTCCAAAGTACCGCCTTCCTTTCCAGACTCAGAACCGTTCACCACGCGTGTCGCAATATAGAACCAGTGAGCGAATTCGTGGACGAGGAGGGCTCGCACCGCCCCGTGATCGGTACAAAGAGCCGTGGGCGCAGGAATCTGAACACCAAAATAGGCGCCGTCGCCCTTGCGTAGCGCTGTCACCCGACCACAAATCAGTGCGCGCTCATGCGTCCAAATGTACGGCACTACTTCGACCGGCGGCATTGTCGCGACCCTGGCTGTACTCGCGATTTCTGCCCGGATTGACGCAACCCTCTCCACACCCTTCAGAAGCCTTGCCAGTGGAGGGCTCGCAGAAATCGGAAGGCGTCCACCAGCGAGCCAGACACCGTCGTAGCGGATAGGCAAAACGGTTTCCATCAGTCCCTTTGGGCGCCGTTGCCGAGGCTGGATGGCGTGCCGAGGACTCGCGCGCTCCTGGTGGTGGAACGGCTGGAGCTCGAAGCCCCGAGAATCGCAGCGACGGTGGACAGGACTAAACTGGTTTTCGTGTTACCCTCCCGCAGGATGATACTCCGAGAATCCGAGCAGTTTGCTGGACGTTGGAATGAGTTACTGGGCCGTGACGGGCGCCTCTTCCAAAACGGGCACACGATTGCGAGTCGCCAGCAGCAACTCGATGGCATCGGCGAGGTGCTCTTCCGTGATGTGATGATCGCCCCGCTCGACGCGGAGTGAATAGGCTTTCGAGAGCACATCCGCCGCGCGGAACCCCTCGGGGGTCTCGAACTTATAGCAGGCGAGTTCGACCTTGAGGCCGTTTGGATCTTGCAGGTAGATCGAGTCCATGAACCCGCGATCGCGCTGTATGAACTCGATGCCGTGTTCGCGCAATCGAGCCGGGGCCAGGGCGAACGTTGCCCGCGACACATTGAACGCCAGATGCTCCACGCAACCAATCTCCCGTGGCGCATGTCGCCTGGCGTCTTTCCTTGACTCGTCGGTGAACACGGTGAGAAAGCGTCCATCGCCCGGGTCAAAGTACAGATGATTCTCATCGGGCTTGCCAAGGTTGGGCTGCTCGAAGATGAACGGCATGCCCAGCACGCCCTGCCAGAAATCCACCGCGCTCTGCTTGGTGGATCCAACGATTGTGATGTGGTGAACGCCCTGCACCTGTGTCTTCTTCACGCTTCACTCCTCGAAAGATTCGATATCGCATCTATATCCAGTATGCGACAGGAAGTCACGGCCGTAGCCGGAGGGATGCCCCGCGCAACGCCTTGACGACCGCTGTCGCGGACAGAGGCTTCTCCCCATTTTGGCTTCCCGGGTTGGGTGAGGGGAGCGCATCCATGCAGGCCCTGCTGGCCGGCCACGGAGTCTCGACATTGCGGCACGGGTTTTTACGGAGGCGATCAGGGGGGCTTGCCGGCCGCCTCGCGCGCCGGGTGGGACGAGGCTGATGCCGTAGGGGGGGCGCGCCCGCGGGAATGCTTGCGCCTTAAGGCGAAACGGTTCGACGCTGGGCACGCTCGTTATCCGCCTTTTTGATATTCTAGGGGAAGCCGTTTCCAGGGTTCAGTTCGCAGAGCGGCTCGTGATTACCTCAGGAGACCTTATGAGTATTAGAATCAATAACGGATCGATGCTGATTCCCGCCTTGGCCCTGACGACAGGACTGGTATTTGCGCAACCGGGTGTCCAATTGAGTGCGGCAGACTCGGCCGGCTCGGTTACGACCGCCACTATTATCGCTAGCAGGGCCAGCAGCGGCTACTTTATTCAGCCGCACCCTACGGCACCGCCCAATCCGCAGATTGCAACCGGACCAGACGACGTCCTCACCATCGTCAACGGCAACATTTCGCGTTATCCGAACCCAGACGCTGCCGGTAACACCGGGACTCTAGACCCCAATAATTACTCACCCACGGAATTCGTTCCTTTGGACGCGTGGATAGGGCCTACCCTGGTGGGAACCCAATCCGGCGGTGACGCTTTGTGCCCGTCGGGGATCGGCAATTCGAGCTGCGTGATTGACAACGCCTCGATCCGCTACGATCAACTGCAAGGCCGGTTCGTGGTGCTGTTCACCGTGACCGATCTGCCCGCGCACCGATCGAACTGGGTGCTGGTGGTATCGACCGTCTCGCAGTTCCAGCAGTGCCCGGTTTCGGCTCCGTTCGGCTCGGCTTGCCAGACCCGCAGCTCGTTGTTCACCCTGCCGGTGATCGCGCCGATCATGGCGAGCACCCACACGGGTGGCCAAGACTCGGCCAATTGGGTCCTGTATAAGATCCCGATCAACCTTCTGTATAATTCCACTCAGCAACCTAACGGCTTAGGTCTCATCAACGGGGGGGGCCCGCTGAATTCCGCCGTGAGTACACCTAACACGGTTACGACCGAGGGCGGCTCGGCAACGTTTTTGACGACTCCGTTCTGCCCGGCTGGCGGGCCCACGTTGCCTTTGACCTATGGCAATAGCCTTGTCAACGGTACCGCCGGAGTCAGTGGCCGAACCTGCACCAACTATTACCCGACCGGGGCACGCTTCGCGATCGACAATGACAATCTCATTCTGACGGCCTCCGTGCTCGATCAGGCCTACGCGCCCAATGAAGGCAACTCCCCCAATGTCACCGGGCAGTACCAAGGTCCGTACGCCGGAACTCGCGTGACCACCATTGCCAAGATAGTGGTATACAACGGGTCGCCGTTGAACTTAAGCCAACCTGGTCCAGGCGGCTGCACCGGCGGCACTCCGGCCGACTGCCCCGCTGTCAGCCACGCGACTGCGGCGGCCGTCAACGACAACGCGTTTTTTCAGGACGTGCAGCAGTCGGGCTCTCCAGACAGCAGCTTCTTCACGTGGATACAAATCGCGAAGAACCTGGGTCTGGCCGTTCCTTCAGCTACCGGCCCCTGCCTGAACGGCAATCTCCCCGCCGGCGCCAATCCGCCGGTCCTGCAGCCGCCGGGGTCCGGCACGCCGACAATCCCCGGCCCCAGCCAGTTGGGTTGCCCGTACTTTGGACCCGACGCCATCGTCACCCGCGCTGAGATGGCCTACTGGGTCGTGAAATCGCAGATCGACGAGGCTCAAATCACCAATTACCTCTGCGCGACCGGTGGCGATCCCTCGGGCCTGAGCCCACAGTGCAGCGCCGGCATACCAGCCAGCAGCTTCGCCGATCTCGGCGCCGCGGGTGGGTCGATTGTGAATCCGTTCCTGGGTCCAAATCCGGCCTTGGGCATCGTCGGCGTATCCAACGCCCAGTTGATGCGCTACATCGAAGTTATGGTTCGCCGCGGGTACACCCAGGGATGTAGCAGCACCATCGATCCCCTGTTCCGGTACTGCCCGAACGACCCGGTAACACGCGCCCAGATGGCGGTATTCCTGATCCGGGCGAAGATGAACAACGTGTTCCCGACGACCCTTTCGGGGATTCCGCTGGTCACTCCGTACGGCGATAACTTCGGCCCGAACCCGCCGCCACCCCCGTACTTTTCCGACGTAACGCCTAACGATCCGGTGTATGGGCCCTACTACATCTACATTCAGAAGTTGCGCGAGTTGGGGATCACCAACGGCACCGGCCCTACTACGTTTAGTCCAGGTAACAACGTGACTCGTAAAGAGATTGCCACCTTCGTCGTGAGAGCGTTCTTCCTGTAAGTAGCGTCTCAAGGGGGGAAAAGGGTCTGGCGATCCTGGCTGGACCATTTTTCCCATGAGAGCTCGGGGGTTCCCCCTTGAACTCTCGGCTGGTCGCGATATCGGCGGTCGCATCGTTGGATTGACGGCCTGCGTGCTGGAGAGCGAAGTGTTTTCGCCCAAGTTTTGTCGCCCCAGCAGGTACTGCGCGCCGTCTCGTTGCCGGTTCTGGACGTTCACGATCTCCCGCTGGCCGGGAGTGTGGTTCAACCTGCTACCATCGCTCTTGGTTATGAAAAGCCTATCTACGGCTCAGAAGATCGGGTTGTTCCATGCGGCTATTCTCTACGTTGTTGCAGGAGTATTCCATTTCACTAAAACCGAGGCCTATCTGAAGATCATGCCTCCGTATATTCCATATCACGTGCCTTTGGTACTCATCAGCGGTGTTTTTGAAATCCTTGGCGGCTTGGGGCTTCTTTTGCCTCAAATGCGTAGGGCGGCGGCATGGGGGTTGATCGCGCTTTTGATCGCCGTTTTCCCCGCCAACATATATATGGCCACAAATCCGATCCAGGCGGGCGCGGTTTCTGTGGCTCCTGCACTTCGGTGGGCACGTCTACCGTTACAGTTGCTTCTGGCCTGGTGGCTGCTGTGGTGTACTCGGTCTCGCGCGATATTTCCTTGAAGCGGTGTAGCGCGAATCGCTTTGCAAGGCTCCCGGTCCAGGGCCAATTGCCACCACCGGGAACTGGATGAGAACCCATCGGGACAACTTCTCAACCAGGGGGAACGTGAACCCGTACGTGGGCGCCGAGAGGGAAAAGAGCGGCGGACCGGCGGTCGTCTTACGCTGACACGCCAACCCGTTGAGCCAACACTTCAGCCGACCGATTCCCGAGGCGGCGCGACCTTCAGCCCCACACGCCGAGTTCTCAACTCGTGCCGTTGGATTCGCAAGGCGGTCTCGGTTCCCTTGCTCCAGACGACCTCACCCACAACGATCAATTGCAGGTGGACGCCACCGTCGAGCAGCACGGGCCAGTCGATGGCCACGTCGAGTTTCATTCCCGGCTCCAGTGGACTTTGGGCGGCAAAGCGCAAGCCGGAACTGCTTAGGTCGATGGTGCAGCCAGAGCCGGTCTCCACCTGCGCGCGGCTGCCCCGGACGGTGTAACGAAGTTCCAGGTTCAGAGAAAAGCGGGTGCTGGCGCGTCGCTCCGAACTTACGCTCTGCGGCCTTCGCACCCGCCGTTCCCTCTGACGCTCCATGCCCCCAGTATCAAGGCACGACGGGCCTTTTGAACAGTACTGTTAGTAAGGGATAACGTACCGTCTTGCAGCGGGCGGCGGGCTTCACTGTGCAGCCATAGCCGCCGGGGAACCTAAGTATCTCGGCGTCAGGGAGGGTGCATCCGGTCCCCACCCGGCACACGCCAGGGGTTGAACCGGCTCTCGCGTAGCCGGCATGGTCCAGTTCAGCCGCGCATCTGGACAGAGTTATCGAGCATTGCCTGTAGGGTGTCTGCCCCTTACTAACAGTGAGAAAGCAATCAAACCGCCACCAGGCAGTAAGAATTGCGACGGTTCCCTCACCGCCTGAATACTGACCGTACCGACCGTAAACGGCTGGGATGCTTCCGGGTCGAAGTTGAACTGGTTGGCCGTCCCGGCGCCGCCCAGTAACTGGTAAGAGCCCGTGAGCGTGCCTGCCGGTGCATTCGTTGCCACATCGAAGCGAAATAGTTCGATGGGCGCCGGCACCTGGCCGGGATCGAGCGAGAAAGGCACATTCGTGGTCAACAAAAGCCGTCCGGAGGAAGCCGCTAAATCGCACCTGAGCGGATGTATGATCGGGTAGATCCCATGTCCGATCTTCAAGAACAATTCGGCCAGATCGACATCTACCTTTTCGATCAACTGCTCCGAGGCCGTATCGCTCCGGGGATGCGGGTGCTCGACGCGGGCTGCGGCTCCGGCCGCAACTTGGTCTATTTTCTCAGAGAGGGGTACGACGTGTTCGGCGTGGACACGGACCCAAACGCAATCGAGCACACGCGCCGCCTCGCCCGATCCCGCGTCCCGCCTCTTCCCGCAGGCAACTTTCGGGTGGAGGCCATCGAAGAAATGGCCTTTCCAGACGCATTCGCCGACCTCGTGCTCAGTAGCGCCGTGCTCCACTTTGC
>OCZU010002922.1_pt1 | contig 10823 bp, 11 predicted proteins | sample 1539001 | NCBI WGS metagenome assembly OCZU01 (sample SAMEA3539306, study PRJEB22396) | soil metagenome | biome: tundra; feature: field; material: soil | place: USA | collected 2010-05 | depth 0.15 m | reverse complement strand
GACTGCTGATGGGATGCCGTGCCCCGCGTTGGCGGGAGCACTTGATCATTAGGTCTGGGGTGCCCCGAGTTTTCCGGACTGCGGATCCTTTAGGATCTTCACCGGAAAGGACAAGATCAGGTGGCTGGAAAATACAAGACGTTCTCGCCGGAGTTTCGCGAGGAAGCGGCCCGGATGGTGGTTGAGACATCCCGCGCTATCTCTAGCCCTGGCCTTTCACCGGAGGTGAAAGCCTGACGGCGCGGCGGTAATTTAAAAGTGCTCCTGAGCTGGGACGATAAGGGTGTCGAAGCCGTTATCGGGTCCAGTTCGAGGAGCACTTTCAAGGTGAAGACTACCGGGTGGTCGCAGGGCCTGGATGTGACTGCTGGCGGTCAGGGGATCGTGTCGCATGCCGAGCTGGTGCTGCTGCGGGCGCTGTCGGACAGGACGGACCTGACCGGGGGGGCTGTCGCGGGCGCTGGCCACGCCGCGGCTGCTGATCCATGACCGGGGCCGGGTGCTGGCCGACCTGGCCGCCGCGATCGCTGACGGCGCGGAGGTGATCAGCGATTTCGCCGTCATCCGGCATCAGCAGCAGCTGTTCGGCCCGGTCGCCTCGGTGCCCACAACTTGGCGGATGCTGAGCGAGATCGCGGCCGGCGGCCCGCGGGCGCAGGCCCGGATCACCGCGGCGGTGAACGCGGCCCGGCGGCTGGCGTGGGCGGGCATCGAGGCCCGTCACGGCGCGATCCCCGGTGTCGCGATCGCGGACAAGGTGCTGGAGGGGGTGACCCGCATCCGGCTGGATGCGACGGTCACGCCGGCGCACTCAGACAAGGAAGGGGCAGAGCCCAACTTCAAGGGGTTCGGTCATCACCCGTTGCTGGCGTACTGCGATAACACCCGGGAGCCGCTGGCCGGGATGCTGCGCCCTGGCAGTGCCGGGCCGGACACCGTCACCGATCACCTGAAGGTCCTGGATGCGGCGATCACCGCGGTCCCGGCACGCAGCCGGCGGCGGCTGATGGTCACCTGCGACGGCGCCGGGGCCAGCCACGGGCTGATCGCCCGCCTCGATCAGCTGGCGTCCCGGCCCGGGCATCAGCTGACCTACTCGGCCGGCTGGGACCTGGGCGAGCGCGAGCGCGCCGCGATCCGCCTGGCCCCCGCCGAAGCGTGGCAGAACGCCATCGACGCAGCCGGCGCAGTGCGGGAACGCCGCGCCGATGACGGCTGCGCCGACACCGGCTGTGCTCATCGCCGCTGCTGGGTCGAGGAAGCCCACGTCACCGAGCTCACCGGCCTGCTGCGCCAGGGACCGGCCGGAGACCAGCTCGCCGCCTGGCCCGCCAGCATGCGGGTATTCGCCCGCCGCGAGCGCCCGCACCCCGGCGCGCAGCTGACCCTGTTCGAGACCCAGGACGGCTGGCGTTACAGCCTGCACGTCACCAACCTGCCCGCGAGCCTGCGGGGCTGGCGCTCCCAGCCGGCCTACATCGACGCCGCGCACAGGGTCCATGCCCGGGTCGAAGACAGGATCAGGACCGGGAAAGACTGCGGCATCGGCCACTTCCCCTCCATCTCGATAGCGATCAACTCCGCGTGGCTGACCGCGTCCCTGATCGCCGCCACCCTGCTGGCCTGGCTGGCGCACCTGGCCCTCGATGGCGACCTGGCCAAAGCCGAGCCCAAGACCCTGCGCTACCGCATCCTGCACGCCGCCGGGAAGCTGACCCGTGGCGGCCGACGCCAGCGGCTGAACATCGCGGCTGCCTGGCCCTGGGCAGCTGCCATCACCGCCGCCTGGGCCCGCATCGGCGCCCTGCCGCAGGCACCCTGACCAGCAGCAAGCCATCCCTGCAATCACGGAAGGACAGGCATCCGGGGCCCGTGGAACCCCGGCAGCCCGGCTCGCCAGCCGGAACACCGTCATACCCGGAAACTAAAATCAAGATCAACAGAGCGGCTCAGCCGCCGCCCTGAACCTGCCACCTGTTCGCGTGAATGATCAGGGTCAAGACCGGCACACTCTACGACGAGGACACCGCCTGGCAGCACCACCACGCTGACACTCAGACCGCCGCTGCTTGACAAATTTCAGGATGGGATGTCTGCCAAAAGACTCGCCGCTGGGACATGGGCCGCCACCAGTCTTGCCATCCTCGGCCGCTACATGACAATAGCCCGCAGACGGTCATCCGACACGGAGCGAGGCGGCGTCGAGACGCCTGGTCCCCTCGGCCCTGCACACCGTCGGGCAGTACGCGAACAACCCGGTCGAGGCAGATCACGGACGGCTCAAAGCCCGGCTCCGGCCGATGCGCGGGCTGAAACGTCACTGTTCAGCGCGGATCCTCGCCGCCGGTCACGCCTTCGTGCAGAATCTGCGCCGCGGCCACTACGACATTGCCACCAACGTCCCCGATCACCACAGGCTGCGGAAGACCTTCGACGACTTAGCAATCACCATATGACCAGCGGGCATTCGAGTGATCATGCCCTGACCGCGCACAGAGATGGCGCAACGCAACAGTGCCTTCCAGGCCACCGGCATGGCCGGCTTCTGGCACCCTGCAGGCCGTTATCGCGATTTAGCGCCGTCAGCGGGCCGTTAGGCCAGCCTCGCCACGGCCACGTTGACGGCCATCGTGCTACCGGGAGTACCGTGGTAAATGCCCTTCAGCGGCGGGACGTCGCCGTAGTCCCGCCCGGTGGCGACGATCACGTGGCGCTCGCCGACCTGCGCCCGGTTGGTCGGATCGCAGGCCACCCACTCGCCGGCCCAGTACTCGACCCAGGCGTGGCTCTCGCCGGCCACTTCATCGCCTGGCTGTGCGTCGGGCTGGGGGTGCAGGTATCCGGATACATACCTGGCCGGCAGCCCGACCTCGCGCAGCAGCGCGACCGTCAGGTGCGCCATGTCCTGGCATACGCCCTGGCTCTTGTCCCACGCTTCCTGGGCGCTCGTCTGGACCTCGGTCGCGCCCGGCACGTAGGCGACCTGGTCGCTGACCCAGGAGGCGATCTCGGCGGCGGCCTCGAGAGGGTCGGCGTGCGCGGTGCGCTGCCGGGCGGTAGCCGCGAGCGTCTCGTCGACTGCCGTACGCTTTGTCGGCGTAAGAAATTCCAGCAGCCGGCCGCCCGCCGCGCGCTCACGCAGGACGGCCCACGGCAGCGGCCGGGCGAGCATGGCAGCGGGCCTTGTCTCGACGGTGGCCTGGGCGCGGATCACCAGTTCGTGGTGCGGTGCCTGGATGTCAAAGGAGCTGACCAGCGTTCCCCAGTAATCGCTGTAGGTCCACATCGGCGCCGGGACGTCGGTCGAAACGCGGGTCTCCAGCACTGACTGCCGGGGCAGCGTCCGCGGGGTCATGCGGGCCTCGTTGTAGGACGCGCGCGCCGATCCTTCGTAGTACACATGCGTCCGGTGCACGATCTTCAGCCGCCAGCCCGTGCTCAAGCTTCCTGCTCCCATGCCACCGGCTGCCCGTACGAGAAGTAACGCTCGGTGATGGCCTCACTTGCTTCGAGGCAGGTCTGCTGGAGCGCGCTCAGCAGGTCGGCGAGCTGGTCAGGCAGCAGCTGCGGGTCTGCATATTCCAGCCGGGTCCGCATCCGCCCGATCGGCCGCCGCGCCGGGTCGCCCATGCCGGCTCTGATCGGGTCGGGATCGAGGGCGGCCAGGCACTCCTCGGCGGTCGCCAGTGCATGCAGCACAGATCTGGGGAACAGGCGGTCGAGGATCAGGAACTCCGCGACGTGCCGGGCGCCGCCGGTCCAGGTACGCGTGCGGATGAATGACTCGTAGGCGCCGCACGCGTGCAGCAGCATCGGCCAGCCGAGCTCGTAGGGAGCTGCCGGCATCCGGGCGAGCAGCATCCTGGCCGTCATGTCTACCCGCTCCACGCTCCGGCCGAGGACCAGGAACAGCCAGGCGTCGTCGCGGCTCATCGTCGAGTCGGCAAGGCCGAAGAACAGTGCCGCGCGCTCGCGGATGAACCGCAGGTAGACGTGCGGGCCCAGCCGCTCGGCGGCCCTGCGCTGAGCCGGCAGCCCGAGTCCAGTCACGTTCAGGCACTCCCACATCTCGCTGGAGATCATCTCGCGGACGCTGCGCGCGCCCGATCGCGCCGCCAGCACGGCCCCGGCGATAGCACTCGGGCTCTTCTGGTCATAGGCAAGCTGATCCAGCGCCATCCCGATGTCCAGCCGGGTGGCCTCGGGCGGCGGTATCCCCAGCACAGCCAGCAGCGCGCCGCACCCCGCGTCCTCGTCTGCCTGGGGCTCCTCCAGCATGCGATGCACGTAGACATCGACCATCCGGGCAGTGTCGTCCGCGCGCTCGATGTAGCGGCCGGTCCAGAACAAGGTCTCGGCGATGCGGCTGAGCAGCCCGGTGCGCGCAGTGGACCCAGTGCTCATTGCTGCTCGCCCGACGCCGGACCGCCCTGCCGGCCGATGGCGGCGCCTTCGGGAGCGCGGAGAGCGGGCACCAGTGGCTGCGGCGTGCTGGCGGCGGCCGGGCGCTCATCGCCGGCGAGTACCCAGGTGTCCTTGGATCCCCCGCCCTGGCTGGAGTTGACGACAAGGGTGCCTTTCTGCAGGGCCACTCTGGTCAGGCCGCCGGGGAGCAGCCACACATCGCTGCCGTCGTTGACGGCGAACGGCCGCAGGTCGATATGGCGCGGCGCCAGGTCCTCGCCGGTCAGGACCGGGGAAGTGGACAGCGCAACCGGCCGCTGCGCCATCCAGCTCCGCGGCTGCGCGGTTACCAGGGCGCGCAGCACCGCAAGGGTCTGTTCGTCCGCCTGCGGGCCGATGACAATGCCGCTGCCGCCGGCGCCATCCACGGGCTTCAGCACCAGCTGGTCGAGCCGGCCAAGCACCCAGTCGAGCACGTCGGGCTCGTCGAGCCGGTAGGACTCGACGCTGCGCAGCAGCGGCTCCTCGCCCATGTAGTACCGGATCAGGTCAGGCATGTAGGTATAAAGCAGCTTGTCGTCGGCGACGCCGTTGCCGACCGCGTTCGCGATCGTGACGTTCCCCGCCCGCGCGGCGTTGACGATGCCGGGACAGCCGATTACCGAGCCGGGCAGGAACTGCAGCGGGTCGAGGAAGTCGTCGTCAATGCGGCGGTAGATCACATCCACCGGCTGGTTGCCCCGCGTCGTGTGCATGAAGACATGGTTACCCGAGCAAACCAGGTCCCGTCCCTCGACCAGCTCCACCCCCATCAGCCGGGCGAGGAGGGTGTGCTCGAAGTACGCGGCGTTGTACACGCCCGGGGTGAGCACGACCACCACGGGATCTCGGGCCTGCGGCGGGGCCGCCGCGCGCAGCGCCGCGAGCAGCCGCGCCGGGTACTCCTCGACCGGGTTGACGTGCTGCTCAGCGAACAGCGCGGGGAACGTCCTGGTCATCGCCAGCCGGTTCTCCACCACGTAGCTGACGCCCGACGGGATGCGGACATTGTCTTCCAGGACCCGGAACTCGCCCCGCTCGTCCCTGATCAGGTCGATGCCCGCGATGTGCACCCGGACGCCGTTGGGCGGCGTCAGGCCGACGACCTCCCGCCGGAACTGCTGCGAGGTGAACACGGCCCGCCAGGGCAGCACGCCGTCGGCGAAGGCCTGGCCAGGCCCGTAGACGTCAGCGAGGAATGCCTCAAGCGCCAGCACCCGCTGGCGCACCCCGCGCGCGATGAGATCCCATTCGGCCGCGTCGATGATCCGGGGAATAAGGTCCAGCGGAAACGGCCTTTCCTCGCCCGCGTAACCGAAGGTCACTCCGCGGTTGGTAAAGACGCTGGCCATCTGATCTGCCCGGTAGCGCAGCTCGCTCGCATCCAGCGGCTGCAGGGCGGCCAGCAGAGCCTGATAAGGGGGCCGCGGCACCCCGGGCCGCTCGAACATCTCGTCCCATGCCTCGGCCAGCTGGTAGCTATCGAAGATGTCCGCCACGATCAGAGCGTAGCCGGGCTACATTGCGTGGTCATTTCCGAATATGACCAGAATAGTTCGGCGGCTGGTGCCCCCAGGGGCCGACGACATCAGGAGGGCGTCTCGGCACGCCACCACCCTGGCAGGCCGGCGTCGCCGACTACCCCGACCGCCGGTCACTGGGCGGCAGCCGCCGCGCAGTAACGGGCAGCAGCCGCGCGGCCGGCCTGGTCGCCGCGATCAACCTCGCATGGCCTGCCTCCAACGTCACGGCCAGCTGCGGGTGCCTGACCAGACGTTCACCGGCGCGCCCAGAAGCTCGCGGGTACGACATCGCCGAAGCTTTCTCGCAGGTAACGGGAGTCTGGGCCAGGCGGCGATGACGCCCACTCGGCGGTCGGTAGTGAGGCGGCTGCGCGACATGCCGATGTTGGAGCCCGATGTCGGCGCCACGGCAGAGTAGTCGCGGCCGGTCGCGACCGTGACGTAGCCGGTACCGATCCGGCGGCCGTTACATGGGTCGAACGCGACGGCGACTGCGTTCGCCGCGCTCGACACGATGACCTCCACCCAGGCGTGGGTGCCTTCCTGACCAAGCAGATGGCCGAGACGTATCGGGCGTGCAGCCCGACGAGGTGGCACAGCGCGAGCATCACGTGCGCGGAGTCCTGGCAGACTCCGCGACCGCCGGTCACTGCCCCGGCGGCAGTAGTCCGCACCGATGTGACGCCCTACCCGAGCAGCGGTGACGTGATCACCTGGGAGCCGAGCATCATCCGGCCACCTCCTCGGCCCGAACCACCATCGACTCGAGAAGCGGACCGCCGAACGTCGTCGCCATGGCCACATCCAGCGCGTCGCGTCCCCGGCCGATCACGATGCGTCCCTTGCGCCGCATGTTGTTGCGGGGATCGAAGGTCCACCACCGGTCACCGAGCCAGACTTCCATCCAGGCCGCAAAGTCCATGGGCGCCGGGTCCGGCGGGCCGTCGAGGTCGGGCAGGTATCCGAAGACATAACGGGCCGGAATGCTCAAGGCCCGGCAGAACGAGATCGCCAGATGGGTAAAGTCACGGCAGACCCCGCGTCCGGCCGCGTACACGTCCGCGGCAGTCGACAATGCGGTCGTGCTGGCGTACTTAAACTCCAGATGACCGTGGACGTAGTCGCAGATCGCCTTGACCCGGCCGTAGCCCGGCGGAAGGCCGCCGAATCGGGTCCACGCCTCGTTGCCGAGCACGTCAGGCAGGCAGTAGCGGCTTGGCAGGGTATAGATCAGGGTGTCGTCGGGCAGCGCGCCGGGCCCGCACTCCGGGGCGTCCTGGTCGGCGTCTTCTGCGGCATCCGATACGGCAGCGATCGCGTCGTACCCGAAGCTCGATCGGCCGACAGGGAGCACACCACGGACACAAGAATTTCCGTAAAGATCGGCGTAACCGCGGATCACCATCGGCGGTTCGGATAGCCACTGCTCACGCTGAACAGTAACGTCCGCGGACTCGCCCGGCTGCACCTGGAAGATCACCGGCGTCTCGATCTCGGCCACATAGATGAAGTCGCATCCAACCCGGATCCGCCGCGGCGCCATTACCGCATCCTCCTCGCGCCATGTTTCCCTGGGGTTACGGGCCGCCGGAGGCGAGCTGCGAGACGCGCTGGCGGCCGCAGCCCTCGACGAAACCACGGCGGCCGAGGAACATGCCCAGGCTACGGAGATCGACGCAGCATTGCAGGAGCCGTATCCAGGCAGGCGCCGAGTTGCCCATACACTCGCACGGCTCACCCGGGTGCTTGTCCACGTCGGATCGCTGACAACAGCAAGCGCCGCCCTGATAGGCCCGTTGCACACCCTTGCTGGCTGGCTGGGAACCCTCGGAACGCCTATCCTCAGCATGCTTCCCGGGTAAGGGAATCTCCGGCGCTCCTCCGCTGGACGGCAAGCGATCATGACCGCCTCTGACGTTAGCCCCAGAGGGCTGCCCGGATCTTCCCCGCGTATTCTCCGTGACCCAGCCATCTCGCCACTGACACACGATTACCCGGTGAGCTGACCTGCAGAAACTCAGCAAGGCGCCGGATGCCGCGATCTGGCGGACCGCTCGCTCTTTAGTTAGGGCAGCGAAGCAGGCACCAGTTCTGACCTGGTATTTCTGCTGGTGGCAGGTGTTGGGTTCAAACCAACGTAGGCTAAGCCGACGGTTTTACAGACGGATCTCCTTCACCGCACAGCAAGCCGCTGACCTGCCACTTTACGGCTAAGGCGCGCTCACGCGATGACAAATGTTCCGTCCAGATTCCGTGCTTTCTCGTCTCCGCATTCGCAGCAGGTCAGAGGCCTTTCTTGGTTTCGCGACCATGCCAGGCGCCAGCAGATAACCCGGCTCCGGGTGCGGATCCGCAGGGACAACCACCGCGACAACCCTCCGCCCTTACGGCTACGGAAACGGCATCAAGAACCGGACGGGGCACTCGCCGCCGAACTCCGCCAGGGCTGTGGTCCGCTCCGTGACCGGCGATCGGCGCCAGGGCATACACCAGAGCCGTCCGGCGCGACCGCCGACTCGATGCCGATCAAGACGCTGGACGCCCAGATCCGGGCGTTCTGTGCGGCCGCAAGCCGGTGAGGACAGAGATCGCTGGCCTGCTTCTGACGTTCCACCAAGACCTACACATGAGGTCGTCGTGAACCTCACAAGTAGCCGATGAGCGGGCGGGCCCCCCTGCTCGGCGGCGACTTCAGGCTTCAGGGATCTCGCGGCCGAAGTTTTCGAGGGTGATTGCGTCTGGCTCGGGGCCGCCGCGATGGCCGGTGTCCAGGCCGTCGATCGCGGTGATCTCGTCCGCGGACAGCTCGAAGTCGAAGACGTTGATGTTCTCCGCGATGCGGCTGGGCTTGGTGGACTTGGGGATCACCGAACGTCCGTGTTGCAGACCCCAGCGCAGCATCACCTGGGCGGGGGTCTTGCCATGGGTAGTGGCAATTTCTGCCATGACCGGGTCGGCGAGGGTGCTGCCGTGGCTACCGTCGCGGTAGAACGTGATCCCGCCGATCGGTGACCAAGCCTGGGTGAGGATGCCGTGCTCGGCACCGAAGTCCTGCACCTCTGGCTGCGCGAAGTAGGGGTGGACCTCGATCTGGTTGACCGCCGGCACCACCGTCGCGCGGTCGAGCAGCCTGCTGAGGTGGCCGACCATGAAGTTACTGACCCCGATGGATCGGACCCTGCCGTCAGCGAGCAGTGTCTCCAGCGCCCGGTATGCCTTCAAGGTCTTGTCAAACTCCGACGGGAGAGCCTGGTGGAGGATCAGCAGGTCGATCTGATCGACGCCGAGCTTGCGCGCGCTTTTCTCAAAACCATGCAGAGTCTTGTCGTATCCGTAGTCGCTGATCCAGATCTTGGTCTCGACAAAGACCTCCGGTCGCTCGAGGCCTGAGTTCCGGATAGCCTCGCCCACCTGCCGCTCGTTGCCGTACGCCGCGGCTGTGTCCACGTGCTGGTAGCCGTCAGCGAGCGCCGTCTCGACTGCGGCCCTCGTCTCCTCCGGCGGCGTCTGGAAGACCCCAAGACCGAGGGCGGGCAGGTCGACACCGTTATTCAAGGTCACGAATTCCATGCCTCAACCGTAGGCCCCAAGACCCAGGCGGAGGCAGGCACTGCCGCTACCCCTCCTGACCGATCCAATCGCAACACGCACACGCCCGCTCATGCCGCTGCGGGCGCGTTTCGGTCAGAGTCCAAGTACGCGGCGCAGGCCTCGGTCGACATCGCTCATGAGGGCAGTCGGAAGCTGGCCGGCCTCGGTGTCAAGGTCGCTCTTGTCGAGGGTAACCAGGGCGGTGACGTTGACGACGGAGTCTTTGGGCAGGCCCGAGGACGCCGCCGGCAGGAAGACGTTTCCTGGCATGGCGGCCAGGCCGGTGTTAGCCGTGATGACGGCGGCGATGGTGGTATTCAGGCGGCTGGCGTTGAATGGACCGGACTGGATGACCAGGACCGGGCGGCGCTTGGCGGGCTTGCTGCCCCGCGTCTCGCCTAGATCAGCCCACCAGATGCTGCCACGCTGGATCACCAGTCGTCCTGGCGGGCCAAGCGGCTGCGCCCGGCTGCAGCGGCAGCTGTTGCTGAGTCGTCGGGTCCTGCTACCTGGAGCGCTTCGTCGATTTGCTGGATGAGCGACCGCGCGGCAAGATCATCGAGGTACCTGCGGGCGGCGCGGGCGAAGAACTCGGACCGGCTGATGCCCAGCTCTGCGGCTTGCTTCGTGGCCTGCTCGAACGTGTCTTCTGGCAGGGAGATCGCTGTTTTCATAGCACAAGTATAACTGGGTATTACCGTCCCACGCTAAGATCTTATTCCAGCGTACAGCAGCATCAGGAACTCGCACTCTCATGACCGCTGGGCGGTGATGGCCGATGACATTACCGTGTCCTTCCGGCTGTGGCGCCGCCCCCGGGTGCGACCGGGCGGGCGGTATTCCGTCGGCCGGCGCAGATCGAGGTCGACTCCGTGGAGCTGATGCCCTTTGCCGCGATCACGCCGCCCGACGTCCGCCGGTCCGGGGAACGCGACCGTGGGTCCCTGCGCGAACGCGCGGCCACGCCGGCCCGATCGCCGACGACACGCTGCTCTACCGGGTGGAGTTCCACCTCCTCAGGTGACCGGCGCGGTGAGCACCGGTACAGGCGGGAGCGCCGGTCGCCCGGGGCCAGCGCGCTACCCGGCCGCCATGACGTGCCAGCGACGTTGGCGAGCGCCGGCGCTGATCACCAGGCGCCCGAGCCTCCGGGCGGGCACCTTAACTCACGCTCCGTGGCCGCGGCCAGGGGATACGGGAACAATATCCGCCGATCGGATCGGCCGGGAACCCGTCGCCAGCGGTGTTCTGCGTGGGCGTTCGGGA
>OCZU010002921.1_pt1 | contig 10825 bp, 18 predicted proteins | sample 1539001 | NCBI WGS metagenome assembly OCZU01 (sample SAMEA3539306, study PRJEB22396) | soil metagenome | biome: tundra; feature: field; material: soil | place: USA | collected 2010-05 | depth 0.15 m | reverse complement strand
ATTCGAATCCTCTTACTGCGTGTCCACCAACTTTGGCAGGTCAGAGTGACCGCTTTCAAGCGAATTGGGAGGCGGCGACGACGGACTGCTTTTGGCCGAACTCGGACCGTCGAGTCTCTCGTAAGCAGACGCCCATTCAACGGCCCGCACCATCTTCTTGACCTCGCTCGGTTACAAGTTACGATACGTTAATGCCCAACAACATCAAGTGCGCGGGTGCGGACTGAATCGCGACGAGCATCAACCAGTAGAGGTACATCACGCTGCACGCCGAAGACCGGAAGCCTGTTCGACGAGTTCCAAGAAAGCAATCTGACTCGGTATTGCCCCAATCCCAAAATCGTAGCTGCGCTGCCACGAGACCGGTGGCTTCTCACCAGCCTGTTGCAGAAAGCGATCCGCCGTGGCCGCGTTGACTATGCGGTTGCCGCCGCAGGCAGCCTCGTGGCCTTGGAGGCTGACTACGTAGCGACTCGGCTTCCCGTCATTGCCTATGAAGACGTAGGCGTCGCCGACCTGGCATGCCTGCTGTGGACGAAGCAGGCGGCGGCCACGATCCCGGTTCAATCGGAGGCCGAGCGGCGGCGGATTGCCACCGCTATCGCGGGGCGCCTGGCTGACTGTCCGAAATCTCGGACGGCGTGCGACATCGTTTGCCTCACTGACTGCTCGCCGGAGACCAGGCAATATGCCGACGAGCTTTCTCGGCTCGGCTTGACCGACTGGATAGATGCGGCGACGGCCACGACGCAACCACTGATCAAGAGAGCAGTGGCGTGGCGCTTCATCCTCGGCCTAGCTGCTGGTGGCCGGCGTCCGAACATTGCTGTGGCAGGCAGTCGCAACGCTGTGCTGGCCACGGCGGCGGAGGCCATGCAACTTCCACTGGGGCTAGTTGCAGCGATCCAAGCAGGGACCGGTACGCACAATCTCCATGCTGCGCTGGCCCTCGCGCACGAACTGTTGCACTCGACGACTAAAGTGGCCACTAAGCGGGGCAACACGTCGCCACTCTCAGGGGCGAGTTGCTGGCGGAGTAATGCTCTGCGCCCTCGATACGTACACACGTGCGGGCCGGATAGCGTATCGGCGCGTGCTGTCATCAGCGCCCCGCCTAACGGCAATGCTCCACCGACATGCACCGCGTGGCGATCCAGTCGAATGCATAGGAATGTTGATGTTTCACCTTGAAGGCTCAGCGCTTAGCCGCCGTGTCGAATCCTCTGCCAGTTCGGCAGTGCAGGCTGAGGTCGAGCACGCGGAGACTATGACCGTCGGCTTCGAAAGCGCGGAAGGCGCATTGAAGGTCCGCAACTGGTTGGGCCTTCACCAGCCGCTAATCGACGCCGCAAGAGCGCGGGTCATCGGCGGTGTTCATACAACCTCGGCGGCCTCATGACCGTACCGACGACCAAGCTAACGTTGACGCGTCGTGCATGGTGGGTTCCCAGCGAGCGGCGGCCATTCAGCGCGATAGATGTCCTGCAGCGTAAAGGAACTGGTCGAGAACAGACGCTTGATGCTGCCCTCGCTCAGATTAAGGCAGCGGCCAAGCGCGGCATAGGTCATGCCGCGCGCCTTTAGAAATTTCTTGAGTGCATCGGTTATTTGCGCGACAGTGGCCATGAGATGGAGCAACCAAGAGTAACGGAAACCGATACTTTATTTCATAGTATTGACTTATGCAATGACCAAAGTCGAGAATCGTGGCAGGGAAGGCACAATCCGGTTTGTCTCATTGGCGGCGGTTGGAGGACTAGCCATGCGGAAAGTTGGCAACGTCGCGGCACTGTTTCTTCTACTCGGATTTCTTTCTATGGGCTCTGCGAGTGCCAGCGGAGGACCGCTTGGCATCGATCATCGGATCGGCTATGACAATAGCGGAATCTGGAACCATAGCGTTGAGATGGGGGTGTTGGATGCGATGATCGTCGGCGAGATCGGCTGCGGAGTCTGGGAAGGGGGAGAATCGCGCCATCACTCACATCAAGCGGGGCGCCAATAATGTGGCTCGGACTGGGGCACCGTCGGAGGCGCTGGAGCACTGGGACTACTACTTGCGCTATCGCGAACGACTACTACGCCCTACTACGTCAAGCGGTGTCCCGCCCGCTGGCAACACATAGTCTGGCAGTCGCCAGCGGTGTAGTGAGCAATGGAGATCGATATGACTACTCGGACAGAAAGTGAAATCCCGGCGCTAATCTTGCTCGCAACCTGTATGACTTTTGCGTCGGTGAACGCTCTTGGAGCACCCCGTAGCATCCTTCTCGAAGAGAGCCAAATTGAATTTGTCGTCAAGGAGATGGGGGTCCCGGTACCTGGCAAGTTCAAGCGGTTCGACGCAACGATTGATATCGACCCGGCAAAGCCGGAGAAGTCGAGCGCCAACCTCCGCATCGAGCTCGGTTCCCTGACGACAGGAAACGAGGAAGCGGATGCGCTAGCGGTGGGTCCGGACTGGCTGGACAAAGCCCATGCCCAATATGCAATATTCAAGAGCATCTCAATTCGCGCACTTGGCGGGGGACGCTATGAGGCCAAGGGCGCCCTGAGCATCCGGAACCACGAGCGCCCCATGATCATTCAGTTCAGCAGTGCCGACCGGGCCGGCGGCAAAAACGTCATCACCAGTGAATTCATCATCAAGCGATCCGAATTCGGCATCGGCGGCGGCGAATGGAACGAAGGCGGCGTCGTGGCCGAAGAGGTGGCCGTCAAAGTCCAGCTCACGCTGGCGCCAGCGGCAGCCAAGACCAGCGCGACCGACATCTCGCTGACAAGACTGGCGGAGAACGAAACCGACAATAGAACCACGCCGACGGCCCAGTGAATTTATCATCGTCCGCCGACGTAATTGTAGGTGTCGAAAATCTTAGGCTGCATTTCGACGACGGCAAAATCAAAGCGCTGAACGGAATCGACCTTGAAATCCGTGAACACGAATTCGTGGCGATCGTTGGACCGAGTGGCTGCGGCAAGTCGAGCCTGTTAAATGTTATTGGCACGCTCGACACCCAAACGTCGGGAGAGATTTATTTTCGGTCACGTCCGTATTCGACCATTCGCGATGCCTCGCTGTTTCGCAGGCAACATATCGGCTTCATCTTTCAGTCGTTCCATCTCATCCCAACCCTATCGGCACTAGACAACGTCATCGTTCCGACCATCGGTTGCCCGGGCTCCGCGAATCACCATCGGGAGCGTGCCCGCGGCCTTTTGTCGAAGCTAGGACTGCGCGAGAGGTTGCATCAATTCCCAAGCAGGACGTCGGGGGGGGAGCGTCAGCGTATCGCTATTGCACGTGCGTTGATCAACGAGCCGGATGTAATCCTTGCTGACGAACCCACAGGTAGTCTGGACAGCACCAATGCAGCACAGGTGCTGGACGTGATTGCTGAGGTCAGGAAAGAAAAAGGTCTGACCCTCATTTTAGTGACCCACGACACCACTGTTTCTTCCCGTGCCGACCGAGTGGTACATGTGCGCGACGGAAGAATCGAGCATCAAGTGGAGCCGCACAGGTGAATCTTCTCAGTTTCGCGCTTGGCAACCTCCGTCACCGACCGGTTCGTAGCAGCCTGACTGTTTCTGCCATTGCGCTTGGAATTGCCGCAGTGGTAGCGCTAACCAGTATCGCCTGGGGGTTCGAGGCGAGCTGGCAAAAAGCCAATGATGTGGGAGGCACTGACCTGATCGTGACCCGGATCGCCAGCGAGAATGCCATGCCTTCTCCGTTCTCGGCGGCCAAAGTGCAGCAGGCACTCAAGGGCTATCCTCACGTGCAGGAGGTGGTGGGGCAACTGACTGAAATGTTGAGCGTCAGCGATGACGTTCCGCCTGTCTTCGTGTTCGGATGGACGTATGGCAGTTACCTGTGGAAACACCTCAAACTCGTAGACGGCCGCTGGCCGCGCAACGACACCGACCCGGAGGTCATGATCGGCGCCTTAGCTGCTGAGATGCTACACGAGAAGATAGGTGAATCGATAGAAATCGAGGGTCGACAATTCCGGGTATCGGGGATATTCGAAAGCTCGGCAGTTGTCGAAAACGGATCACTAATGATGACACTCACTCAAGCGCAGCAGATCAACGACAAGCCGGGGAAAGTGAACGTACTGACCGTAAAGCTGGATAGACAAGCCGCTGACGCTGACATCGATGACTTCAAGGCTCGGGTCCGCGAGACGATGCCTGGCTTCGTCGCCATCACCTCGGGCGAACTGGTTAGCAAAAACACGGTTGTGCGCATTTCCAAGGCGATGAGCAATGCCACCATCCTCATCGCCGCCCTGGTCGGCGCATTGGTCGTATTCAACACGATGCTCATGAGCATCAGCGAACGCACCAGAGAGATCGGCATCCTGCTCACGGTCGGCTGGCAGCGGCGCACCATCATGAAGCTCGTTCTTTGCGAATCCGTAATCCTAACGCTGGCGGGGGGCTTCATTGGCATCCTGATGGGTATTTCTATCACATGGAGCCTTGAGCACCTGGATCTGCTGCGCGGCAAAATCGACGCCGTGTTCTCTGCCCCGTTTCTAATGGCGGTGCTCGGGTTGTCCGTGTTGCTCGGTATCGGCGGCGGCCTCTATCCGGCACTCAAAGCGTCACGCCTGCTGCCTGCGCACGCGCTTTGGCAAGAATGACGAAGATCGTCCGCACACTCGCTATTCCGCTGGCGATATTCGCATGCTCCGGCTATGGTGCCGAATCGGAAACGATCCTCTCTCCGAACGCGATTGCCGACTCAATGAGGCAGGCAAGGCACTCCGACGGATTCGAGGCGAGAATGAACGTATCTATAATCAGACCCGATGGCCGTCGATCTGCGCCCTTCAAGCTGGCCGTGATCGGGCGATTCAATGCCGAGACTAAACGCCTGCTTATTCGGGGGATTTCTCCAGACAGAGTGCGCAATCGCTTCGTTGTCGCCGAGAGAAGCGCCGATGGCCGCGTCAGAGCGATTTCATATGGAGAGCATCTCGCCGATGGCACCGCGAAAGCCGACCCATTCGAGAAGCTATTCGATTCTGGCCTAGTCATTTGGGACATGTTTACGCCTTGGTGGGACTGGCCGAAACAAAGCTTGGGCGAAACAGACCAGGTGGCCGGACACGACTGCCGTAGCGTCCGATCGCAAACCGATTCGGACAATGCCCTCGTCCGAGAGGTCATCAGTTGCGTAGACACAGACCAGAGACTGTCGTTGAGGACACAACTTTTCGATGATCGGCACACGCTAGTCCGCACCATTGTCGTGGAGCAGACATTGCGCAAGGCATCGGCCGTTATGGCGGCAAAGAAAATGTCGATCACCGGAGCCGACAATGGGGTGACCGAAGTCGAGGTCTACGGTGGAGATGAGCATTATGTCCTTGACAGTGACACCTTCGCCGCTCTCGACGCCCATTCGGCAGCGGGCAGGTGAGGCGAAAGATGCAAGACCTGGACGATCTGGCGCCGATGAAAGACGTATCTGTCATCCGGTGCAACTTGGTCGTCATGGCGGCGATCAGGTTCCTAACGCCCGTTTTTGAGAACTGTTTCATCTTCACGATCGCTGAGGGCACTGCTAGGCAGCAGGTTGCAGAGCTAAGTCGACGCTGCCAAGTCTTCGCGCTCGAGGACTCGATCCCTACACGCGTGCGCAGTAAATTCAACGCGTCCCCGCACAGACACCTTTTCCGGGCTCGCTGGGGCTTTGGCATGGGAAATCGCGTAAACATCGAGGAACCCATATGATTTTCCATAAAACTTGTATTGTCTTGTTCACCGTGGCCGCTGCAATCGTCCTTGTGAGCTGCGCCGTCAGGTCGCCCGTTTTGCAAGCGGACGTGGCGCCGGTTGCTCACGGCAGCAAGCAGCCGGACCTAAAGGCCGTCTATTCGGATCTCGCAGTAGCAGGCGGAAAAGTATTCACGCTGAATCCGAAAACTTCTACTGTCCGTGTCTATGCATTCCGGGGCGGCCGTGCCGCCAAAATGGGGCATAACCATGTCCTTTCTGCACCTCAATTCACGGGACTTCTCTACCTGGCGCCTAGTGGGGCGTCTGGCTCGCGTTTCGATCTGGAATTCCGCCTCGACGAACTGGAGTTCGACAAACCGGAGCACCGCTCGCCGCTGGGCAACGCCTTCCCCGCAGTCCTGCCACCCGAAGCCATCAAGGGCGCGCATGACCACATGCTCGGTGAAGACAATCTACAGGCAGACCGATTCCCGTTCGTTCGCATCCATTCCCTGCAGATCTCCGGCGAAGCACCAAAATTCGCGGCGAAGGTGGAGATCGAGGTGCATGGCCAGAAACGCGAGATGTGGATTCCCCTTACCGTCGAGGGATTACCGGATCGTCTTTCCGTCACCGGCGCGTTCGTGCTGCGTCAAAGCGATTTTGGCGCGCAGCCGTACACCGTGCTCGGTGGCTTGCTCGCAATGCAGGATGAGGTTGTGATCGAGTTCCATTTGATTGGCAGTTGAGCCCAAGTACCGCAAACGATTTATAGACGGAGCACGTCTTGACCACTTTGCCCGCCACCTACACTCGTGCTGCCGTCGGCCTGCATTGGGCGATCGCCCTGTTGATCTTCACCGCATTTCCTCTTGGCTTGTACATGCACGGCCTACCGTTGTCCCCGAACAAACTCAGACTGTACAACTACCACAAATGGATAGGCGTCACCGTGCTGATTCTCGCCATACTGCGCGTGACACTGCATGTCAGGCGAACTACCCACCGTCCACCTGACGTGCCCGCCACGGCGCCAAAGTGGGAACAGTTTGTTGCGCAAGCCATGCACTATCTGCTCTATATGCTGATCTTCGCCGTGCCGCTAAGCGGCTGGCTTACTAGCTCTGCCCAAGGGTTTCAGACCGTATGGTTTGGTGTAATACCGTTGCCCGATCTGGTCGGCAAGGACAAGGAAATGGCCAACGTGCTTAAGGAAATACACAAGTACCTGGATTACGCGATGCTCGCGCTCGTAGGTGCACACATCGCAGCCGCGCTGAAGCACCATTTCATCGCGCACGACGAAATCCTCGCAAACATGATCCCCTTCCTGCGCCGGTCGCGAGGGAAATCCGCCGCCAATTCCGCTCGGCCCAGCCGATGACACATGGTTCCGCGCTCGGCGTAGACAACAGACAATCCTGACGATGAAGTTTCGCCAATTTACCGGTCGCAACGGACTTCCCGTGCGCGTTGAGTTACATGATGGCGTACAGAAATGTCACGCTACAGTGAACGTTGATTGAATTTCTTGATCTCTTGCTTCGAGGTGGCGGCATGAATACCTGGGTGACGAATGGAATTTTCGCTTTGTTCTTTCTGTTGGTATCAACCGGCATGTTTTTCTTCGCGGTGACAAGAGGAGCGTTGATCCTGCGCGGCCTTGTCTCAGCCCCACAAAACGCGAAGTCACACGTGTATCCAATTTATTCGAGCATGTGGCTTATCAAACTGGTTGATTTTCAACCCATCATCTCGGCAATACTTCTGTTTCAGTATCACCGCCTGGTGTCCAAGATCGTTTCCGGACTGGCGCGAGCCGATTTGCGAAACAAAAAGGTGCTCATTACTTCGTGCGCATTTGGCAATGTCATTCCTCGCGTGGTGGCCGCAGCCTTCCAAGCGGGGGCCGAGCGGGTCTTGATCGCGGACATTATTGGCAATGAACTTGTTCACGCGAAGACCAAGCTTGGCGAGCTTTCCAGGAAGGTCGATTTTGTCGAAGACAATGCCACCTCGATGAAACTGGAAGACGGCGCGGTCGATGTCAATGTGATTTTCTTCCTGCTGCATGAGTTGCCACACGATCTGAAGGGACAAGCGCTGAGCGAGGCGGAGCGGACGCTCGCCCCGGGAGGGACGCTCTACCTAGCGGAATTTCATCGGCCGAAATGGTGGGTACTGCGCGCCCTGAGTTGGACTTACTTCAAGGTGTTTGAGCCGCTCGGCCTCGCGCTATGGGACACACATGATCCTGTCTCCCGTCTGCAGGACATGGCAGGCTTGAGGTGTGAACGCACAACCTATTTTTGCGGAAACTTTCAATTCATTACCGCAACAAAACCACATTACTTATAGCCTGTAGAAAATGGAATGCAAATGCTGACTCAACTCGGCTTGAACGCGGCCGGTCAAACGGGAGCCAGCGGCGCGTCCGGAGCTGCAGACAGTGACGGAGATAGCGACGGTAGCGTCGCCCGTGCCGCGCAAAGCCGTACTGGACAAGCTCTCGCAGCCTTTCTTCACACGCTATTTCAGACGTTGGGCCAGAATTCTCAAGCATCTGGCAGTGCACCTGACAACGATAGCTCAAACAGTACGGCGTCCGCAGTCAATTGCAGCTACGGCGGCCTCACCGCAAATTTGCAAAACCTGCTGCAAAGTCTGAATTCGGTTCCACGCAAGGCAGCAGCCTGAATAACCTTTCCGTGAGCTTCCAAAATCTGGTACAGGCATTGAATGCCAACAGCACGTAGGGTGTTTCGAGTTCTACTACTGGCAGCCAGCAAACGCTACAAGCCTTCTTCGGCTTACTGATCACAAAGCTGTCGCCCACGCGAATCCGACGTCGGCCCGTTTGTCGGCCTGAACTTCCGTTGGCTCCGGGCGACTCTGGTGGCCGGTATGAATTTGTCAGCGGCCGTGGTCAGGAAATCACGTCGAACGGCTGCTTTGACGTGTCGGCCGAGCGACACGAGATCGCCGAGCGCTACGCAAATGGTGCTGCATATCCCGATTTGGTTCTATCGCATGCTGCGTACTTATGCGCATGGCGACCGGGCAAAGAAGCGCCGCGCGCGAGCCGCCGGCGGCGATAAGCAAGACCAATATCTCTTCTTGAGTACGCAAGGTAACCCGCTTTATCGCAGCAAAGAAGAGTCGCGCGCCTTCGACCCGACCAATGAGTTGCGACATGCCAAGGCGGGTCAGGGGGTCCGCCAATTCATTACGAAACTGATGATCCGTTTGGGGCTGCGCGCGCTGACGCGGCGCAACGATGCCTAGACGAGGGCACCATCTTCAGCTCTTAAAGCCGGCAGGAGCAATGGCACGGGTGCATGGCGAGAGCTGGGTATCCGCTGCGTTTGCTGCCAAGATTCTGCCGGCACTTCGTCACGCCGTACGTCTTGAAAGAACAATGGCAATTGTGCCTGATGATGGTGGCGTGTCGTTCTGGGCCCATAGTGTGTGATCCATGAAGCCAGCTCCGAGGCATCCAGACTTTCCGATTGGGCGCATCTGCATGACCTGCGGACGCGGCGCCATAGCCACTGGAGTCCGGCGAGCGTCTGCCAACACGATGAATCGCTACGAGTGAATCACAAATGTTCGGCTTCGGAAAGAAAGCGCGGGAGCGCAACGACATCGTCGACTGATTTTGCGCCACCGCACCAAAAGGAGTGCGGGGATGACGATTACACAAGAAGTACTCGATGCTTTGCCAGAAACCGGTGGCATCGGACGTCACCTGCCGAAACGAAGGCCGTACGCCCGGCACCTGCCAAAAAAACCAACGCCGCGGCTGGCTTCAGATTCGAAGCGACGGCGTGACTATCCGATCGGGCGTTCGATGGTGATCTGTTGGATTTCCACGCGGCGGTTCGGTTCGAGGCATGCGATGAGCGCCGCCTGTGCTGTTTCCTTGCATTGAACCACCGGGTTCGCGTCGCCCTTGCCAATGGCGATGAGGCGATTGGCGGCGACCCCTTTACCGACGAGATAGGCCTTCACTGCGTCTGCACGGCGCTGCGACAGCTTGAGGTTGTAGGTGTCGGATCCGAGTCGATCGGTGTAGCCGGAGATCGTGATCCCGGTGATCTGGGGATCGCGCACCAGCGCGCCTGCGATTTCGTCGAGCTTCGGCTGTAGTGCCGCGAGGTCGGCGCGGTCGAACGCGAATAGTTCCCTGGCCGAGAGGGTGTAACGTTCGAATCTCGGCGCAGGCGCGTGCGGTGCGGGGGGCGGTGGCGCCGTGGCCACGACTGGCGGCTTCTGGATGTAGATCGTCGGGCCGCGGTCCACGTAGACCGGATACGGATAGTAGCCCGGGTACGCGTAGTAACCCTGGTACGCGTTGTAGCCTGGGTACGCGTAGTAGCCCGGACCCGGGTAATAGTACGGGTACGCCGCCCACCCTATAGGCCCACCGAAGTAGACCCCACCGCCGTGCCACCCACCGCCGTGCCACCCACCGCCGCCTCCAGCGTTGGGGTGCCCACCGCGTCCTTGGCCCAGCACGACCCCACTGGCGAAGCTCGAGATCAGCAGCGCCGCCATTAGCAATCCGAGTTTTTTCATGGACTTCCTCGTCAGTCGTCCGCCGTGGGTGCTACGTTGAAGCCCCGGTCGGGCTTCGCGTTCGGGAGGACCCAATAGCGTCAACACTGCCAAGTCTGGCCACGCGCGCTACCGCGCGGGGCATTGGCGCAAGACACTAATACAGTAACGCGCGAGCCGGGCTTACGGTTGAATCCGAGTTGAGCGATGAAGAAAACCGGGTGAGCGGCTTGTCCCAATTTCGCCTGCGGCCGATGTGGAGCGATCCGTGAAGGTCCGCCTTAGGGCGAAGCGAATGGCTACAGGGTCGAACTCGGCCATCGCGAATGGCTCAGTACGGCCACAAGCAGCCGGGCAGCGTCGGCGTTCAAATCCCCGCAAAGATACTATGAAGGGCTGTTCGTGATTTGCCCCCTTGAGTTGAAACGGGAGTTCGACCAACTCGATTTGACGGAAGGAGAACGAAATGAATGCGTCTGTAACAGCCCTTCAAGGAAAGCATACGGTAGAAGCGAGCGAGCTGTACATGGCCTTC
>OCZU010002920.1_pt1 | contig 10831 bp, 8 predicted proteins | sample 1539001 | NCBI WGS metagenome assembly OCZU01 (sample SAMEA3539306, study PRJEB22396) | soil metagenome | biome: tundra; feature: field; material: soil | place: USA | collected 2010-05 | depth 0.15 m | reverse complement strand
GGTGTCGCTCTATGAGCAGGCCTGGCAGCAGGCGGTACCGATCGCGGCTTTCAATTTGGGCCAACATTACGAATTCGGAGTGCATCCCGACCAAGCCGAGGCATGGCGTTGGTACCAGCGCGCCGCCGATGCCGGCGAACCAAACGCGTTTGCGCGCTTCGCCGAGCGCGATGAGAGGAATGCGCTCGGCGAGACCGATGCGGGCAAGCGGAACGCGCAATTGTTCGCCGCCTTCACGCTGTACGCCGCCGCCGCCGAGCGCGCCCGGCTCGAGGACTGGCCCGATGATGCCTGGAAGAGCTGGCGCTATCGGCGCGCGACGCTCGCACGCATTTTGGCGCACGAGGACATGATGCAGCAGGTCGCGAATGCCTACGGCGACGTTCTGGCGAGATGGAACCCTAATTCACGCAGCTCGGGGCAGCGCATCGAGGGAAAATTCGACCGCTAATAAAGCGCACGTGGCCTAGTTGAGCGCACATCGCCGAGTTGAGCGCACATGGCCTAGGCACCGCATTTCGGATCACGCGGGCAGGCGCCGCTACGGGGACAAATCACGCATGCGGGCGCATCGAGCGCGGCCGCGATCCATGCAATGTTCAACACTTGCGATACGGCGCGGATGCATTGTGCGGCGGACTCAGGTATAGCCCCGTCACCCCCACCGCGCCTACAAGACTCGGCCACCGCGGCGACGATACCGTCGCCGTCGTACCCTTGGGCATCGAGCGCGGGCAATAGATCGACACCGACGGAGAGCACGTGCACCGCATCGAGCGCGTCGCTCGTCAGCAGCGAGTGGCAACAGTAAAGCCTCGCGCGCTTGCCATCTTGCATGATCGAAATCTGCGACTTCGGCTGCCGCAATGTCGGTGCCGGCGCGGGGGTCTGCTGCAATAGCCGGAAGACGGCCCAGCGCGGGCAAGGGTCGGAAACCAAACTCATATTGCCCCAAGGCAGCGGAATGCCGTTCGCGCGGTAGACCGCGCGCAAGAAGCCGGGCGGATAGGCATCGAAGAAATGCCAATGTCGGTACGGTGAAACCGCGGTCATGCGGCGCATGACGACCGCCGGCGTCACGCCGAGCTTCGTGCAGGCCGACACGCTATGCGCCTCTCGAATCAAAAAGCGACGGAACGGGATGCGCGGGCACAACAAGGCGCCCGCAAAGAAACTGCATTCGAAATCGCGCCAGGCGTGCAGCACGTCTTGAGCACCCATACCCGCGGTCGACGCCCCTGCGGTCGACGCTGCGGATTCGATTTCGCCCGATTGGGTTGCGCTGTGCGGCGAGATCAATCCGTCGCCGTTGTGCAAAATCTTGTGCCCGATGAAGAAGGCCAGATCGTATTTGAGGCGATCCTCCAGCGCGAGCAAGCGCTTGTTGAGCAGCACCGTGCACGGCGGCTCGAAGCGAGCGCGGACCAGCGCATCGCGCGGGCTGTCCGTTTCACCGTCGAACCATCGGATCGCAAGCCCCTGCTGTCGGCAGATCTCGAGCAGCTCCTCGAGGCTCAGCGGCATGCGGCGTTTGCCGGCCTCCTCGGCCGCGCGCTCTATGTCGGGAAAATCGTTATGTCGCGTTTCCTGCCATACGCGGATCAAGAGTTGCGCGAATTGGCGTCCCGTCGTACCGGTCTGCGACAAGAGTTCGGGTAAGGCGTTTTGCAACAGCTCATGGGAAAACAGAAACGCCGGTTCGAGCGGCATCGCCTCGAGACCACCGCGTTCGGGCCGCGCCGGTGCCGCTTCGATTTCGGTGTTCTCGTCGAGAAACCAACGCGGCTCCTTGCTGAATACCCCCGCGAGCATCTCCAGCGTCCCCGCCGACGGCATGCGTTTACCGGTTTCCACCATGCTCAGATAAGAGACCGAGGGGGCCGCCGCGGCGTTGATCTGGATACAGCGCGACGACAATTCGTCGAGCGTCAGGCCATTGCGTTTGCGCAAGGCGCGCAGCTTTGCGCCCAGAAAATGTCCCTGTCGAATCAGTCCCGCCATGCCTGCCTACAGTTTGTGAAGTTCACAGTGTGAAATTTCTGTTGTGTAAATTCTCTCCCATACACTTTAATCTTACTCCACCCCACGGAGCAAGTGGCAACCGCAAGCGGCAACAGGAGATCCCTCGATGAAGAGTCCAGAAGACAGCTCGGCGCGTCTGAAATCGGATTGGTCCGATAGCCGGCGCTGGCAGGGTGTGAAGCGGCCCTATTCGCCGGCCGAAGTGCTGCGCCTGCGCGGCTCGGTGACGATCGAGTACTCCTTGGCTCGCCTTGGCGCCGAGAAATTCTGGCGTCGCCTGCAGAGCGAATCCGTGACCGGCGCGCTCGGATGCATGAGCGGCAATCAAGCCGTGCAAGCGGTGCAAGGCGGCCTCGAGGCCATTTATTGCTCCGGCTGGCAGGTCGCCGGCGACGCCAATACCGCGGGAGAGATGTACCCGGATCAGAGTCTCTATCCGGTCGATTCAGTGCCGCGCATGGTCGAGCGCATCAATAATGCGCTGCTGCGGACCGACCAGATTCATCACATGGAAGGCAAAACCGACACCGACTGGATCGTCCCGATCATCGCCGACGCGGAGGCGGGCTTTGGCGGCAACCTCAACGCATTCGAACTGACCAAGGCCCTGATACGCGCGGGCGCCGCCGCCGTGCATTTCGAGGATCAGCTCTCCTCGGCCAAAAAATGCGGCCATATGGGCGGCAAGGTGTTGGTGTCGACCGACGAAGCGATCAATAAGTTGGTTGCGGCACGGCTCGCCGCCGATGTGCTCGGCGTGCCGACGATTCTGATCGCGCGCACCGACGCCGATGCGGCGAACCTGCTGCTCTCGGATCACGATCCGCGCGATGTACGCTTCCTCACGGGCGAACGCTCGAGCGAGGGGTTTTATCACGTCAAAGCGGGTCTCGATCAAGCGATCGACCGCGGCCTGTCGTATGCGCCGTACGTGGACATGCTTTGGTGCGAAACCTCGCGGCCCGATCTTGCACAGGCGCGGCAGTTCGCCGAGGCCATTCACGCCAAATTTCCCGGCAAATTGCTGGCCTATAACTGTTCGCCCTCATTCAATTGGCAGTCGAAACTCTCACCCGATGCGATGAAGGCTTGGCGCGAGGACCTCGGCGCCATGGGGTATCGCTTCCAATTCATCACGCTGGCCGGCTGGCATGCCTTGAACCTGTCGATGTTCGAACTGGCATCGGCCTATCGCGAGGACGGCATGCTTGGCTACTCACGGCTGCAGCAGCGCGAATTCGATTCCGAGCGCGCCGGCTACCGGGCCGCGAAGCATCAAGCATTCGTCGGCACCGGCTACTTCGATGCCGTGCAAACCGCGATCACGGCGGGGCAATTCTCGACAGGAGCATTGCACGGCAGCACCGAGGAAGAACAATTTACATCTGCGCCGGGCGCGGCGCCGAAGCGTGAGGTGGCCTGAGATCAGGCGAGGCGCCCATGGCACAACCGCCAATGCGAATCCCATGAGTACTGCCGCGATACGCAGCGCGCCGGCGGCGCCGGCGGCAGTAGTTGCGGCGGCAATCGCCGAACAATTCGTGCTCTATAACGACGAGTTCGGCCGCATCACACGCCGTGCCGCGCTGCATTTCATGGCCTGCGATTGGAGAGCCGCGCAACAGGATTCGGTCGCGCGGATCGAGTTGTACGAACAGCGCGTCGCGCGCTGTGTACGTGCGATAGCGGCTGAATTGCAGAACCGGCGCACCGACGTTTCCGTCTGGGCCGAGATCAAACTCGCCTACGAGCAAATCGTCGCACGCCGGCCCGACTGCGATTTCTATCGCACCTTTTTCAACTCCGTGACGCGCGACAGCTTCGGCACCGTCGGCGTCAACCGGGACGTGGAATTCTGCGCCACCAATGTGGGCCGCACCTCGGGAGCCGTAGCGATTCGCGTCTACCGCGTCGGATCCATGCTGCCGGCGGCGGTGCGCGAAATACTCGCCGATCTGCCGTTCACGGCCTTCATCGCCGATAGCAATGCCGCAGTCCATCGCATCAGCGCCGAAATCGGCCGCTATTTCGAAACCCATCGCCAGAGCGCGGCACCGGAATCGATCGAGTTGATCGAGCCGCTGTTTTATCGGGGCTCGCGCGCGTTCGCCGTCGGGCGGCTCATCGACGATAACTCCATGACACCGCTCGTCATCGCCTTCGGTAATTCGAGCAGCGGAGTGGCTGTCGAAGCCATCATGCTGTCGCGCGCCGAGATCGGCTCCCTATTCGGCTTCGCGCGATCCTATTTTCATGTCGATCTGCCGGTCGTCGGCGCGGCGATCACCTGGCTGCACTCGTTCATGCCGCGCAAGCCGATCGATGAACTCTATACGGTTTTGGGACGCGCCAAACAAGGCAAAACGGAGCGTTACTTTGCGCTGCGGCGCCACCTGGACAACTCGATCGACACGTTCGTACATGCGCCCGGCGAGCCCGGTTTGGTCATGATCGTCTTCACATTGCCCTCGCACGATCTCGTGTTCAAGGTTATTCGCGACCGCTTCGGCGAGCCCAAGAGAAGCACGCGCGCCGATGTCATCGAACGCTATCAGTTCGTGTTCCGTCATGACCGCGCGGGGCGCCTCGTCGACGCGCAGGAGTTCAAGCGGCTGCGCCTGCCGCGCGCCCGCTTCATGCCGCAGCTCGTCGAGGAACTGCTCAGTGAGGCTAGTCAAAGCTGCCGCGTCGAGGGCGAGGATTTGATCGTCGAACATTGTTATATCGAGCGGCGCTTGCGCCCGCTCAATCTGTTCCTGCGCGAGGCGGACCCCGCGGCGGCGGAGTCCGCGATCGTCGATTACGGCAACGCACTGCGCGATCTGGCGGCGAGCAATGTGTTCCCCGGCGATCTATTGCTGAAGAATTTCGGCGTGACCGGGCATGGCGGCGTCATTTTTTACGATTATGACGAGCTCTGCCAGGTGTCCGAGTGCGTTTTTCGCGATTACCCGACGCCGCGTTCGGATGACGAGGAGACGAGCGCGGAGCCCTGGTTCTACGTCGGATCCAAGGACGTGTTTCCGGAGCAATGGCTGCAGTTCTTAGGGATACCGCCGGCGCTGCGCGAAGTATTCTTGCGCCACCACGTCGATTTGCTGACGGCGGCTTGGTGGCGCGGCGCTCAACAGGCGTTGGCGTAGCTCTGATTCCCGACTCTGCGATCGCGCGATCGCGCGATCGTCTACAATGCGCCGCAATCACAGGCGCCCGAAAGCCAGCACGGCATGTCCAACTCCGCCCACAACAAAACCAACGAACGCCTGCGGGGGATCGCATCGATGATCGCGGCCGTGTTCGTGTTCGCGATCATGGACGCGTCGCTCAAGCGCCTCTCCACGCAATACGGAATGTTTCAGGTCGCTTGTATGCGCTCCCTGTCGTCGCTGTTCTTCATTTGCTTGCCGCTCGCTTGGCAAGGTTCCTGGAGAACGCTGCGTCTGCGATCACCGATGCTGCATCTGTTTCGCGCCTTGCTCGGCGTCGCGATGCTCGCGAGTTTCGTCTATGCCGTGCGCAGTCTGAGTCTCGCCGAGACGTATTCCGTGTTTCTCTGCGCGCCGCTGTTGATGACGGCTCTATCCGTGCCGCTGCAGGGCGAACAGGTTCCCGCGAGGCGCTGGATCGCGATAGGCATCGGGCTCGCCGGCGTGCTGCTGATATTGAGACCATCCGGCCGTGCATTGGGCTCGACGGCTGCGCTGCTCGCGGCAGCTTTGGGCACGCTCTGCTATGCGCTGAGCGCCTTGACCGTGCGCACGCTCGGTAAGACGCACTCGAGCACCGCCATGGTATTTTGGGTGCTTGCGATGATTGGGGTGCTGAGCGCGCTGCTCGCGCTGCGTGATTGGCAACCGATACCGAGCGCAGAATGGCCGTGGCTTGCGCTCATCGGGGTCAGCGGCGCGCTGGGTCAGTTTTGGATCACGGACGCATTTCGACGGGCGCCGCCTTCGGTCGTCGGACCGTTTGAATACACGTCCATGCTATGGGCGTTCGTCATCGATTGGATATTCTGGTCCGCGCAGCCGACCGGCGGCCTGCTGCTGGGTGCAGGCGTCGTGATTGCGAGCGGCATTTTCGTGATCGTGGACGAGCGCCGCATGGCGCAACTGGCGATGAATCCCGGCTCGCCGCCGCCTTAAACTCGTCGACGACCGCCGAGGCCTAAATGCGCCCGAGCAGCAACAAGACCACGACAACTACGACGACTAGACCCAATCCGCCGCTCGGGTAGTAGCCCCAGCCGCGGCTATAGGGCCAGCTTGGGAACGCTCCGATCAGCAGCAGGACAAAGATGATCAGCAGAATGGTGCCTAGGGACATAATGTTGACTTCCAGCGGTTGAGTTACGGGCTCGACGATTACAAACTAGCGCCGACGCCCGCAAGGCACAGTCAGCCGGAGGAAGGCTTGGGCGTAGGACGCGTCCTATGCCCCTTGATATCCGGTGCCCCGCCCCTATGCTCATCAAATTGAGGAGGTCCTAATGAACGCGGTGCGACGCAGTCAAGAACGAGGATTTGCCGATCACGGATGGCTCAAGTCCTTTCACAGCTTTTCGTTTGCCGAGTACTACGATCCGCGGTTCGTCGAATTCGGCCCTTTGCGCGTCATCAACGAGGATCGCGTGCTGCCCGGCGCCGGCTTCGGCACGCATGGGCATCGCGACATGGAGATCATCAGCTACGTGCTCGCGGGCGAGCTTGCCCACAAAGACTCGCTCGGTAACGGCTCGACGATTCGACCCGGCGATGTACAGCGCATGAGCGCGGGCACGGGCGTGCGGCACAGTGAATTCAATCCCTCGTCGACCGAGGGCGTGCATTTCCTGCAGATTTGGCTGCAGCCCGATGCGCAAAACCTTGTCCCAAGTTACGAGGAGAAGCGCTTTGCGGCGGCCGAGAAGCGCGGGCGGCTACGGCTCATCGTATCGCCCGATCGGGCGGACGGCTCGCTGCTCATGCATCAGGATGCCAGGCTTTACGCCGGCCTATTCGATGCCGGCGAGTCGGCGCAGCTCGATGTCGGCGCCCCCCGCCGTATCTATGCACACGTCGCGCGCGGCTCGATCAGCGCGAACGGCGTGGCACTCGAGGCGGGCGACGCGATACGCGTCACCGAGACCGGCAGCTTGAGTTTGACCGAGGGCCGCGGCGCGGAGGTACTCGTGTTCGATTTACCGGCCGCGCGCTAACCTGCAGGCATCAATTTGCGGTTTGCTCGCGCTTGAGCTTCGCAATCCATTCGTCGACGAGCTGCTCGAGGATCGTCAGAGGCACGCCGCCGTTCTCCAGCACGACGGCATGGAAATCCTTCAAGTTGAACCGGGGCCCCAAGGCGGCCTTGGCTCGGTCGCGCAGCTCGAGAATCTTGAGCTGGCCGACTTTATAGGCGCAGGCCTGCCCCGGCAGACCCATGTAGCGCTCCACCTCGGAGACCACCTCGCCCGCAGGCATCCCCGTCGTATCGGACATGTACCCGATCGCCTGCTCCCGCGACCAGCCTTTCGAATGAATTCCGGTGTCGACGACCAGCCGCACCGCACGGAACAGCTCAGCCTGCAAACGGCCGAGGTCGCCCCACGAGTCGTCCTTGTACATGCCGATCTCGGCGGCCAGTTGTTCGGCGTACAGTGCCCAGCCCTCCGCGTACGCCGAATAGATCGTCTGCTGGCGTATCAGTGGCAGTCCCTTCAATCCCATCGCGGTCGAGATTTGGAAATGATGCCCGGGGATGCCCTCATGGTAGGCAAGCGTCTTCATACCCCAGCTTGGGATCTCGTTCAGATCGCGCAGATTCGCGAAAAACTTGCCCGGCCGTGAGCCGTCCATCGCTGCGGGTTGATAGTAGGCGCCGGCCGAACCCTTTTCGGCCGCTGCCGGTACGCGCTCCACCATGAGTTTGCCCGGGGGCACCGTACGGAAATACTCGGGCATCCGCGCGTTCACTTCGTCGAGGATTTGCTGGTACCGCGCCACGACTTGCCGGCGGCCTTCGTCGGTATTCGGAAACAGGAATCGCGGGTCTTTGGCGAGTGCCTGCATGCGCGCCGCGACCGTGCCGGCGACAAGGCCCTGAGCCTTGAGCAGCGCGTCCATCTGCGCCTCGATCCGCGCGACCTCATTGAGGCCGAGCGTGTGTATATGGTCCGGCGTGTAATCGGTCGTCGTCATCTGCCGCAACATCAGCGCGTAATAGGCGGCGCCATCCGGCAAGCGATCGACGCCCGCCGACTGGACCTCGGCGCGCGGCCTCAATGCTTCGAGTGCAGCCGACATGCGCGCGTACGCAGGATAGATGCGCGTTTTGACGGCCTCGATGGCCTGTTTCGCGAGTTTCCCCTTCAATCCGGCGTCAAGGTCGCCGACCTTATCCATGCGCGCGATGAAACTCGTCACGAGCGGATTGTCCTGCGGCACCGGTTTCACGGTATCGGCAATGCCAATGAGCGCTTTGTCGAGCAGCGCAACGGGTTCGACGACCCCGGCGTTTGCCTGACGCTGCACCTCCGCCGTAACGGCATCGAGTTTGTCCCCGGCAGCCTCGAGGCGTGCGACATAGTTGCGAGCGCTCTTCGCATTTTTGATGACGTGCACCGACAACAAAAAGTTCGGCAGACCGACCTGTGTACCCCACATCGGCGAGACCGGATAGAGGCTCTCGGACGACAACCAGTCGAATCGTTTGAAAGCGAGACTGGTGCCATAGAAATCGGTCAGGATGTCATAAGTGATCTGGTCCTGCCGACCGAGCTTGGCGCGGTCGAATTGCCGCAGCTCGCTCAAGAATGTCCCGAGCTGCGCGTAATCGGCGTCGCGTTTCGGCGTGCCGACCGCGGCAAGTTTATTGGAGTGCCGATCGGATATCGTGCCGTCGACGAGACCGACCTGACTAAAGAGCTCGGGATTCTCGATCAAAAACTCGATGGCCTGCCGATTCGCCAGCATGTTGAGCGTGAACGGCTTGCCCCATATCGTCCGGTATGCCGCGTAACCGACGATGACCGCGAGCACGAGCCCGCTCCAGCCGGCGATGCGCCAAAATTTCTTCATGCCACTCCCCTTCTTGTTCTTGTCCCAGACCCTGCTCGGCAGCACTCTGCCTGAGCGCCGTGCCGCTCACTGGTTCGTCTCGCCGAGACAGCGCCTGAATCGTTCATCGACTCGATTCGCGTACCATGCCGTGGTCAGCTTGCGCGTGATTTTCGGGCTGTGCAGCTCGATCTGAGGCAGCACGGCGCGCGCCGTCTGGCGCCGCGCCGCGGCATCGGCGGCGGCAAATACGCGTTGGTACAACGGCGTTCGTTCGAATTCCATGGTTCTGGCCTGCTCGAGAGCCGCGCGTATCGCGCTATCCGAGAGATTCAGGCGCCGACCCAGCATGCGCACCGCCGACTCGGTATCGCCCGGATTGCGCGCGTCGCTATTGTGCGCCAGCAGCGCGCCGTCGTGGACCAGCGGGACACCGGAAAGACGCGCGACCGCGCCCTGAAACGCCGCATTGCGGCTCGCATATTGCCCGGCGTTGAAATCGGCGAAGCGATAGAGATAGCGATCATAGGGAGCCGAATAGTCCAACAGGTGTGCGATGCCGAAATACAAGCTGCCGCGGCGCGTGAACACCTCATCGGCGATGCTCGTCTTCACCGCATAGGGGTAAGGCTTGACCGTCGCAAACTGCTCGGCGAACGCAATGTTGACTTGCATGGGCCCGCGCGTGCGGATCGGGTTCGATTCCGCGAACAGAGTCCGGCCCAAGGGCACCGCCGCGATGAAGTCTTCGTAAATGTCGCTGAGCTCCCGCTCGGTGCGTGCGCGGTCGATCCGATCGCCGTAGCTGCGCCCCGTCGAGGACTGCAGCTTCAGCACGCCGTGAACGATCGCCCGCGGCAGCAGCGCGCGATCCGCGCGCACATCGATCTCTCGCCACGCGATTGCGCCCAAATCGGGAATGAGCGGATCAACGCGAAATCCCGACTCCTGCTCGATGACCGCGACGACCGCGCATACCGTATCGCGGCTGGGTTCAATCCCCAATGCATTGAACCCCGATAACAAGTCGGCCGCCCAGCCGGCGCGATCGGCTAGCATCGAAGGCAGCGATGCATCGATCAGTGCACGCGCTTGCGCCGGTTTGGCGACCGGCGTCTCGGCGCGGCGTTCGGGAACGCAGCCGCTCAGCGAACTCGCCAGCATGAGGAGTGCTGCGAGCGCCGCGGACGGCCGCCGGGTTGCGATTGGGTCGCGCAAAAAACGCCGCCTACGGTGCCGCGAGAATCGCTTGCCAATTGATGATCGAATTCCACAGCATGCGTTGGTCGCCGCGATTCAGATCGCGATGCATGGGATTGAAATTGAATGCGACCACATGGCCCAGTCCCACCGGCATGTCGAGTATCGCCGGGCGGCCGATCAGGTTGTCGGCGCCCCAGGCCTGACCGCTGACGACAAAGTCGGCCGCGTCGCCGTCGCCCCACTGCAATACGACCGTATGCGTATCGGTGGGGCCATCCAGGCAGCTCGTGCAATAGGCCATGCGCAGCCAGCGGCGCGGGGTCGCGTACAGCGCATAGTTTTGACGAAACACGTGAGTCGATGCCGCATACCCATACGCGATCGGATGCTCGGGCCGCGTGAAGTGCACGCGCACATGTGCACCCGGCGTGCGCGTGACCGCGTCCTGTGCGGCCGCAGCGGCCGCAGCGCCGCCGCCTTGCGAGCTGCGCGGCACGCCGCCCGAATCGCGCCGCACGCCCCGCACGATGCCGCCTTCGATCGGCAGCATCGATGCGTTGCCGAGCGTGACC
>OCZU010002919.1_pt1 | contig 10831 bp, 11 predicted proteins | sample 1539001 | NCBI WGS metagenome assembly OCZU01 (sample SAMEA3539306, study PRJEB22396) | soil metagenome | biome: tundra; feature: field; material: soil | place: USA | collected 2010-05 | depth 0.15 m | reverse complement strand
TCCGTTATTACTACGGTTTGATGGAGAAGCAGTTTCGGGGCGTCTATGAAAAGGCATTGAAACGTCGCGGTGTCACCGGCGAACACATGCTGCAGATTTTGGAGACGCGCCTGGACAACGTCGTGTTCCACCTCGGTTTTGCGAACACCCGCGCGGCGGCGCGCCAGATGGTTTGCCACGGCCACATCACCGTCAAAGGCCGCAAGGTCAACATTGCCTCGTATGCCCTCAAGGTGAACGACATCATCGAAGTCAAGAATCACAACGTGTCGCGCCAGCTGGCGACCAAGAATTTTGAAGTCTCCACGAGTCGCGCGGTGCCGGACTGGTTGTCTTTGAGCAAGGAAGAGTTCAAGGGCACGGTCATGCGCATCCCGACGCGCGACGAGATCCAGCCGATCGCCAACGAGCAGGCCGTCGTCGAATTTTATTCCCGCTAAACCATAAACAGAAAAACAATTACACGGGCTTCGCCGGCCGGGAATAAATTTGCCGGTGCAGCCAGATTAAAATTGTTGAAAGGAAAATATGCCAGTTCGTCTAGGACGTTTCGAGATGCCCAAGCGGTTGCAGAAGGAAGAATCCACCGCCACCGCCACCTACGCAAAATTTGTCGCCGACCCGTTTGAAACCGGTTATGGCCACACGGTCGGCAACTCGCTCCGGCGCGTGCTGCTCTCCTCGCTCGAAGGCGCGGCCATCACCTCGCTGAAGGTGGAAGGCGCGATGCACGAATTCGCCACGATTGAAGGCGTCGTCGAGGACGTGACCGACATCGTATTGAACCTGAAGAAGGTCAAGTTCAAGGCGCATAGCCGCGATGAGCAGACGCTTTTGCTGACTGTCAACAAGGAGGGCGAAGTCACCGCCGGCGACATCCAGACCAATCAAAACATTGAACTGGTCAACCCGGACCAGCTCATCCTCACGCTCGACAAGAAGAAGAAGTTCGAGATGGAACTGACGGTGAAAGTCGGACGCGGCTTTTGCCCGAGCGACGAAAACAAGAAGCCGGGCCAGGCCATCGGCGTGGTGGCGATTGATTCGATTTTCTCGCCCGTCACCCGCGTGCGTTACGCGGTGGAGGCGGCGCGCGTCGGCAACCGCACGGATTACGACCGTTTGGTTCTGGAAATTTGGACGGACGGACGCCTGACACCCGACGACGCGCTCACGCAGTCGTCGGCGATTCTGGCCCATCACCTCGACGTGTTCGTCGGTTACGACAAGAACGCGATTGAATTCGAGGAAGCGGCCGACAAGCAGGACGAGGAGCAGTCCAAGAAAAAGAAATTGCTCGCCATGAGCGTGAACGAAATCGAGTTGAGCGTCCGCGCGGCGAACTGCCTGAACAACGCGAACATCACCACTGTCGGCCAGCTGGCGATGAAGAGCGAGCAGGAAATGCTCAAATACCGCAACTTCGGCAAGAAGTCGTTGAATGAGATCAAGGACAAGCTGACCGCCTTGGGCCTGGCCCTCGGCATGACCTTTGAGCCGGGCTTGATTGACAACACGCCGAAGGAAGAACCGAAGGCGGAGTAAGGAATTTTATGCGTCATCTGAAAAGAACGGCCAAGCTGGGCCGCACGTCCGAGCACCGCAATGCGATGCTGGCGAACTTGGTTTGCAGCCTGATCGAACACAAGCGCGTGACGACGACCCTGGCCAAGGCCAAAGCCGCCCGTTCCATCGCTGAAAAAATGGTCACGCTCGGCAAGAGCGGCACCGTTCATGACCGCCGCCTCGCGGTTGCGCGGCTGCACCAGGAAGCGGCGGCGCGCATCCTGTTCAAGGACATCGCGCCCGCCTTCAAGGACCGCCAGGGCGGCTACACGCGCATCATCAAGATGAACCAGCGCAACGGCGACGCCGCCCAGCGTGCGATTTTGGAATGGGTGGATTTTGTGGCCGAAGCTCCGGCGGCAACTGAAACTGCGCCTGCCGCAGAAGAAACCAAACCGGAAGAAAAGAAATCCTGATTGGGTAATTCCAGATTAAATTCAAAGCCCGCTCGCAAAAGCGGGCTTTTTTATGGCAAGATTTCAAAATTGTAGCGTCAGGCGATCTCGACTGACGAAGAGGGCGGGTGGCTTGTTCGCTAAATTTTTGCTTTTACCACTTGCCCCCATCACCGCTGCCGCGTTCGGAAGAAAACATTGCTTGCTCCCGCTGAGATCGGCAGCGTGACGACGTTGGACGCGCCGAGGAGATCGGGACTATTCGTTGCAACCACCCAGTTGCCGCCGCCAAGGTTGTTGATTTGCTGAAGCACGAAGCCCGGTGCCGGGCTGACCCAACTGACCATCAGGTTGCTGCCCGCGAGGTTTGCCGTCAGTCGTGGCGCGGACGGCAGTTGGAACGCGTTCGGGATGGATCCAATGGTTCCATCTTTGTTGACGGTGCCGCTGTCCGGCAAGGTCGTGGCGTTCACATTGTTCGTGATGAGCAAGTTCGGGTAATCCGACGCCCAGAGTTCGGAAATGACGTCGCTGGACAATGGCACCACTCCGTCATTGGTCAGTGGCGGGCCGAAGTAATTGCCGATGACATGCACGTCCGTCGCATTACGGAGTACCAGCGGAGCGCGACGCCAATTGAGGAACGCGTTGTAAAGAATCCGAATGCCGGAGATATCGAAGCCGTTGGTGATATAAAATGAAGTGGTGTCGGCCTTGGACAGAGCAATCAACGCATATCTGGGTTCCTGCGTTGGAATCGTGTTATGAATCGCTTCGTGGGCGAAACTGGAATCGGACAGCACGTTGTCCATGATGACCACATTGGTCGGCACAAAGAAATTGAGAAAAGCATTAACAATCGCGGGATAGGCGGAGATGGCGTTTACTCCCATGCCGCTGATCGAATTGTGCGCGACCAGCATGTTGTCGGCGCGGCAGTAGATGCCATAGAATGCCGAATTGCTGAAGTGGTTGTCCAAATATACCGCCGATGTGTTAAGCGATTCGTTGATCAACAGCGTGTTGGTGTCGTAATTGCCGGCCACAACATTCGTGATTGGATGGTCAAAGGTGATATTCGGCAGGGCAACCGCCGTGACCGTGGCATGGTCGAAAACTGCACCGTTGGTCGCGTTAAAAAAGGCGAAGGTATCGCCCACCCTGGCCTGAAACGGAAGCAGGCCGGCCGGAGTTCCGCCGCTGTTGAGAATGGAGAACACCGCAAAAGTGTTGGTCGGATAGGCGGGCGCATTGGTGATTTGGAATGGGAAGACGCAGGCGTTGGCGGCGTCATCGCTCAGGCCGGTAAAGTTACAGCCCTGAACCCACGGACCAATCCGCGATTCAACGAACATGCCGCCATCAGAGTTTGAGGTTCGCAGTCGCGGCGCGGTCGCGCCCGCTGGCGGCGGCCCGAATTGTATCTGGTCGTTGACTTCATTGATCAGGGGTGTATAGGCCCCATTGTAAGAACCTCCGGCAGCGGCGTAGCTCGTGTTGTTCAAATATGTGACCTGATAGGATTTTAGTGTAATGAAAAGCCACGAAGGATTCCAGCGCGACATCATCCACCAAACATTACCCGGCTGGATGGTTGCCGCCTGGGCCGGCGAGGATAGATATACCTTGAACCCGCCGTTGCTGTTCGTCTGGACAGCATTGTTGTAAAAGCACTGCGAGTAGGCGTCAACCGCCACGCGGCCCAGTTGGGTCGGATCCATGACCAACCCCCAACGTACGGCGTTTGGATCCAAGTAATTCGCGTTCGTCGGCGCCGGATAGCCGGCATTCACCTGGAATTCGATGGCCGATTCCTTCGGCACATCATTGCTGGTGTAAAAATTATGCGTGACCACGCCTTGCGTGAACGGCAGCGGGTCGTAATCCATGGTGAACCCCTGCACAATGATGTTCGAACAGGTGTTCACGACAAGGAATCCGAGCCGCGGATTGTTGATCAGGATTTTGCAACGATTGCCATTGACCAGAACATTGGTCGCGAATAACAGGTTGACGGCTTCACCGCCCGTCAACGTTCCATTCGTGATGACATAGGTTGCACCGGCAGTGAAACGGATTTCCGTCGCCTTGGTTGAATTGGCAACGAGATTAAACGCGTTCTGGATGAGTTGGACGTCATTGGTGCCCGTCGGCGATCCGACGAAATTCGTTTGTTGGATGGGCACCGGCAGCGTCAACATCGGCGGCGGGCGCGGAATCCAATCCACGGTGACGGCAGTAGCCCAGCGCGCGGTCTGGGTCGTCAGGTTGGTTGAAAACTGGAGGAGCAAATACTTAGCCGTGATCGAATGCAGCGTGTTCGTGACCGGCCGTTGGTTGAAAATCAGGTTCGTCACGCCGCCACGAATGGTTCCCACGCTCGCCGTGCCATGAAACGCGTCGTAAGTCAGGAAAACCTGCACCGGACTTCCATCGTTGGTGAATGAGTTCGGCCCCCCGATCGACAGGTTGTTCACTCCTGTGCCGCCGTAAAGATTGATGCCCCCCGTTCCAAACATTTGGATCCACGGCCCGCTGCCGCTCGTGGTAGCCGTCAGAAACTGGTTGCTGGTGCCAAACCCCATGTCGAACGACTCACCCAAGCCCGCCGGCAATTGCACCACCGCCGATGCCGTCATCGAACCGTGCGGCCCGATGGGCACCAGCCGGATGCCCGCCCCCGCTGCGGCGTTGACGGCACCGCTGTAAAGATGACCATTGCCATCCAGTGCCAGTTCCGATGGTGGTGAACCCGCCTCCCAGCCATTTCCCTGGACATCAATCCACCGCACGCTGTTTGTCACGTTTCCGGCAGGCTGGGTGAAAAAATCCTGGAAAATTATCTCTGCCGGGGCATTCACGGCCGCGATACCGGCCAGCACCACTGCCCAAAACACCTGCCGGCAGCGGTGGTGGATAGCCGCGCGTAAACTGCGAAGACCGGCCTCGAGGTTGGGAACCATCCGGGCAACGCTCGCAAATGCCATTTGATTTGTCAAAGCCTTTGAAGGCGGCCAAAAAAAAGAAATCTGATTTTATTCAATGAGATTTTGAATGCAGGCCCAGTGATAAAAAATTATCGGAACCAGAAAAATATCATTCCCGCCAAAACCAGCAGCGCGACAATCCACCAGAACCAACTGATATGACTTGGCTTGGCTGATTTTGAACCGAACTCTTCTTTTACGAATTGTTCGTGATCAAAATTTTCGTCCAGCAGGCCGAGATTGTCGGAATAAGCCTGTTCTGACCAGCCGTTGCTTTCGTCCGCGCCACATTCGGGGCAGGCGGTTGCATTACGCGGCACGTTCGCGCCGCAGCTGGGACAGGTTTCGGGAGACATTTATATTAGCACAAATTTCATTGGAATAAATCGACCCTTAAGATGGTTGCCTATTTGTATTATTTGTGAGGCGCATTTGGAATGAAAACCCTGAAGTTTTTTTACTCCCATGTTGCGGCTGAAAAGTTGCCGGAAATCCCGTGTAACGACAGCGTGTCGTTTTTCTTCATGCTGTTTACTGGTAAGCTTTTGGGGATCCGATAACTGGTATGTTTGGTTGCCCCCAGTTTCGATGCCAGTAGTAAGCCCAGAGGTTGGGCAATTTGGAAAGCTCGACGTGACCGTCAGACAAACCGACATTGACCCCGCCACCTGGAGGTGAGCTGGTCCAATTTGCGGTGTAACTGCGAGATGCCACGCCGCCGCCGTGCCGGGCAACGGCGATGCGCCCCATTTCATATCCAGCGTGCTGGTTCAACCAGCCTGTGCCCGTCCAAAGATTTACCGACGGAGAATCCAACTCGGACGGACAGGCATCTTGCCAAATGCCATCCGCAAAGACGGGCGTCTGGGCCGGATGCTGAAGTTGTGAATCTTTCAGAAAAACCCAAGCCGGATCGACGACTTTGTAAGCTGATTCTATGGCCGGAGCATCCCGGTATACGCCAGGGGCGGCGGGCGAATAAAACCAGGCATTATAGGTATAACTGCAAGCCATGGTCCAGCCGATGGGCGAATTGACCGTCAAATAAAGGACGTAGGCATTTTCCGCAGAACCAGGTTGCCCGCCGCCCAGCGGATTGCCCGGCGTGCTGTAAGCGGCAAGTCCGTATGCCGGCAGATTCTTGGCCGGAATCGCATTTTTCGCTGCCGGACAAAGAATCATATTTGTCGCCCTGGCAAAGTAATCAACCAAACCGCCAACCCACTCGGCTTTGGCACCATAAGCGGAGTTGGCCGAAGGCTGCATCAGGCTGCCGCCGTTATCACCGGCATACATGATGTTGACCAAGGTCATCTGCTTGAGATTGCTCAAACACGCGGTCTGTTGCGCTTTGCGCTTTGCGCTGGCAAGCGCCGGCAACAACATTGCCGCCAAAATGGCAATGATTGCGATGACCACCAGCAATTCGATCAGTGTAAACGCCGCGGAAACGAAAGCCTGATCGCGCCTGTTTTGTGATGATCTCCTAGTTTTGAGCTCCTTCCACATTCTCAACCGAACAAACAAGGTCGTTTTATTTTTTCCCTTCATGGAAGGCATCAAATGTATCAGTGGAACCATACTGCATGCCTGTGAAATGAACAATGTAATATCCGTCCGTCCTCATCCCTCCGCCGCAGACCGGGTTGCGAATTCCGTGACAATCGGTTTTCTCCGGGCTGCCAGTTGAACAGGACTGGCTCCGCTTCGCTCAAAGGCAACGTTTTCTGACAAAAGAAATGACAAAGGAATTCATCATTTGAATTCAGCCGGACGCGCTCGCGTATTCCTCGTCCGTCTTCAAATCAAGTCCCATCAAGATATAGTCATGTTTGATCGCCTGCATGTCTTTCACATAATCTTCCAGATGGACGAGTTTGCTGAAGCCGAGCATGGCGAACATCTTCATCGCGGCCGCCTGTTCGCCGATGAATTCCGCCTCGACTCTTTCCAATCCGGCGTTTCGCGCCAGTTCGATGATTTCGCCGATGAGCGCGCGCGCCAGCCCGCGTCCGCGAAATTCCGGGTGCACCAGCACGCTGACGCGCCCGACGTGCCGTTTCCAGCCGCCGAGCTGCTGGTGCAGCGTCGCGTCGCCCACGATTTTACCGCCCATGAGCGCGAGCAGCGGCAGGTTGCGCCCGTAATCAATGTTCTGGCACCAGCCGTGGATGATGTTGAGATCCATCACGCGATGCTTGATGAACAACCGTTCCGCTTCGGGAATGCCAAGGAACAACTGGTGAAAATCTTTTTCGTCGGCCTCGTGCAGCGGGCGCAACGTGGCCGGGTTGCCGTCCTTGAGCACGACGGGTTTCGGAAATTGCTGGAGTTCGAGTTCGATGCTGTAGGACATGAGATTCGTTTCAGGTTTAATGGCACTCTGCGCCAAATGCCGCGCCGCTGCAAATGGAATTTTACCGGCAGTTCGCCGCCAGCCAGTCGAGATATTTCTTATTGCCCGAGCTCACCGGCAAAGCCAGGAACTCCGGCGTGTCATAAGGATGTCTGGCGAGAATCAATTTCTCCAGCGCAGCCAGTTTGGACCGGGCCGTCTTCAACACCAGCAGCACCTCGGCACCGGATGCAATTTTCCCCTGCCACCGGTAATGAGATTCGATTTTGGGGAGGAGGTTGGCGCAGGCGACCAGCCGCGCCGACAATGCGGCCCGGGCCAGCGCGCGGGCGGTTTTCAGATCGGGGGCGGTGACCAGAACGACAGCGAATTGTCTGGCGGATTTCATCTATCCAACCAACTAAACGAATGCGCTTCATTTTGTCGAACTTAAACGGGCTGGTGGAATGCCGCCCACCTGAATATCGAATATGATTGAATTCGTTAAAAAACTGTTGAATTTGCGTAAAAAAATGCTCAAATCGTTAGAGTTGAACTTAAATTCTAAAACTGTGGCCCGCTAGAAAATATGAAAGCAGACCGGCAGCTCACTGCAGTGAGAAAAATTCAGCTGGCCAGCCTGACCTGCTTCCAAGCCGTTGTTTTGATGTTGCTGATCGGCTGCTGGACCCCGCCGGACGCCAACGTGCAACCCAAAGGCGAACCGCGTTTGATCCAGAGCGGGGTTTCGGTGCAGGATAATAATGTCCGGGCGACGGTGCAAACCATTGATGCCACTTCGCGCGCCCTCACCCTGAAGCTTTCGGATGGCACCCTGGTCACTTGCACCGTCAGCCCGCAGGTCGTGGTTTTCGACAAGATCAAGGCCAGCGACCCGGTCAAGGTCACCTTGGCGGAGAAACTCGCGGTCTATGTTTTGAAAGACGGCCGGTTGCCGGGTGCGAGCGGCACGGAGGAGGTCATTCCCTTTAGCGCCAAAGTGCAGGTGGTGGATCCCAGCTATCGTTTGCTGACGGTCCAATATCTCAATGGCCAGATCGAGGTTTTGAAGGCTGACCTGGATGCTAAGTTGACGGAGCTGCAGCCGGGCGATGCCGTGGTTCTGCAAAGTGCGGAGGCGGTGGCCATTCACATGGAGAAGAAATGAGGCAGACCCGCGATCTTGATCCCAACCCAACTGAATTATGACAATTAAACTTTCCGAACGCCTCGCTTTGATGTTCCGCGATGCCGGTGCCACAGCTGGATTCGCCGCGTGGTTGTTGACGACCATGCCAGCCGGGGCGCAACTCAACGAATTCAAAAACGTCATTGGCAGCCGGATTGAGGCAACCACAATTCTGGGCGGCGATTACGGGCTTAGCGGAGGCGCTTTCACGTCAGTCAACAACAACGACGGAAATGTTGACCTCAATATTTCCAAGTTCGGCGGCATGGGTGACATCTATCCCATAAGGCCGCTAGGTGATCTGGGCATTGGCTGGCAGCCGCAGTTGCAAGGCAGCATGGGTTATCTCACCGCCAAGAAAAATTACAACGGGAATTCGGTGCTGGATGGCGACCAAAACGAGAATAAAACCTTTGCGATCCAGTTTGGCGGCGGGGCGCGTTTCTGGTTCTGTGACAGCTTCAGCATTGCCCCGACTTTGATGGGAATGTATGGCCATACGGAAAACAATTATACGGCCAACAGTGACTTTACGCGGTCCCTTGTGCCGGCTGCGGAGAAGCTGGGATTGATTAATTGGAACGTGGACACTTGGACGATCCGACCGGCCTTGGATCTGCAATATCAATACACCTGGCATCGCACCATCTTCACGCTGTCCTCCGACTTCACTTATTTTTATACCGAGAGCTTCAGCAGTTCCTCGCCGAATGTCGATGTCAACGGGGATTCGGAAAGCTGGGAAAATAAACTGGATGTGGACGTGCCGCTGGGCGTGGAGTTGTTTGGCCATGAATTGCGCACGGGCGGCTTCTTCAGCCGGACTGAACTTTATGACGGCCTGCGGGACGGCTTGAACACCGAATATATGTATCAAGCGCATGGCCGCCTCGTGCTGGACTTTCTGGATCAGTTGTGGAAGGTGCAATATATCGGCATCGGCGTATCGTATATGTGGGCCGGCGACTTTAACGGCTGGTCCATCGGCGCCGATGTCGCGTTCCGGTTCTGATTATTTTATCTTCAGCTTGCCTGAAAAACCAGATTGCAAGTTGACCGGTTGGATGACAACAATGCATGGACAAATTGATGCCGGTTCTCACGGTCAAACGCATCCTACCATGACAACAAGAGTCCAGGTCATCTCGCCGCGCGCGGCCAAAGCCCGGCAGTTTATGATGGCGCTGGCCGTCGGTGCGGCAGTCCTCGGCTGGAGTGCGCCGGCATTCGCGGCAAATGTGGTTGCGCCGGCCACCAGCGCCTCGCCCTTCGACCCGACCATCCCCAACCCGGCTCCCGCGCCGACGAACGCGCCGCCGGGCATGGTGTGGATTCCCGGCGGCGAATTCTCGATGGGCTGCCAGACTCCAAACGACGGCATCTGCACCGTCGCCACGATGCAATCCGTCACCGACTCGCAGCCCATCCATCGGGTTTATGTGGACGGTTTCTGGATGGACAAAAACGATGTGACGGACGACGAGTTTGAAAAATTCGTCAAGGCCACGGGTTATAAGACCATTGCGGAGATCGCGCCGACGCAGGAGCAGTTTCCCACCGCGCCGCCGGAAAATCTCGTGGCCGGTTCCACAGTCTTCACGCCCACGACGAACGCCGTGCCGCTGAATGATTATTTTCAATGGTGGCGTTATGTGCATGGCGCGAACTGGCGTCATCCTACCGGACCGGACAGCGACCTCAAGGGCAAAGGAAATTATCCCGTCGTGCAGATCGCCTACGCGGATGCTGTCGCTTTCGCGAAATGGGCGGGCAAGCGGTTGCCGACCGAAGCGGAATGGGAATTTGCCGCGCGCGGCGGCTTGACCGGCAAGACGTTTGCGTGGGGCGATGAATTGAAACCCGGCGGCAAATGGATGGCGAACATCTACGAGGGCCAGTTTCCGGTGAAGGATACGGGCGTGGATGGGTTCGCGGGCATCGCGCCGGTCGCGCAGTTCCCGCCGAACGGCTACGGGCTTTATGACATGGCGGGCAACGTCTGGCAATGGTGCAGCGACTGGTATCGGCCGGATTATTATGCGCGGCTCAAGCTGGCGGGGGGCGGGGCGGTAGTGCGCAATCCGCAAGGCCCGCCGTCGAGCTACAATCCCGGCGATGACCAGCCCCAACGCGTGCATCGTGGCGGCTCGTTCCTTTGCACGGACCAGTATTGCACGCGTTACATGATGGGCACGCGCGGCAAAGGGGACGTTGACACCGGCAGCAATCACGTCGGCTTCCGCTGCGTGAAAGACCCATAATTTTGCAAATCCAAAATCAACACCCTGACTGCAACCGGCCGATAGCCGACGCCTCGCTTGTCGCCTGCCTGGATTGTGATCTGCTGCAACGGATTCCC
>OCZU010002918.1_pt1 | contig 10831 bp, 5 predicted proteins | sample 1539001 | NCBI WGS metagenome assembly OCZU01 (sample SAMEA3539306, study PRJEB22396) | soil metagenome | biome: tundra; feature: field; material: soil | place: USA | collected 2010-05 | depth 0.15 m | reverse complement strand
TGGCTACATTTGTCGCATACAACCTCTTCTTTGGAGCGGTGATGGCTGGCACCGATAACGCGGCCCATGTCGGCGGCCTGTTGATGGGGCTGCTGCTGGGCGCGCTGATCGCGAAGGTCGCTCCGGAACATGACGACTTTTTGCGCCGGATCGCAGTGCTGCTGGTTGGAGCTGTGCTGGTGGCAGGCGGCGGGATGTGGCTGCAGCGCTCGCGCTCCTATATGCTTCATGGACAAAACGGGGTCGGACTTCTCGGCCAGGGAAAGACGGACGAAGGGATTGCGGAGCTACAGAAATCCGTGCGCCTGCGGCCCGACTTCGCCCCCGCCCACTCGGCCCTGGCGCGTGCCTACATTTCGAAGCATGACTTCGGGAATGCGGCGTCGGAAATGCGGCGCGTGATTGCGCTGAATCCGCGCAGCGAAGACGCGTATTACAGGCTTGGACTGATTTATCTGGAGCAGAAGCAGCCCGCAAAAGCTCAGGACACCTTTGCTCAATTGCTCAAGATCGACCCCAACAGCGCCGATGGACACGCCGGACTGGCAGACGCTTTGTCGGATCAGCATCGGAATCCCGAAGCGCTCGAAGAATATAAACGCGTGGCGGCGCTCGACTCCGGTTATCAGGGCGTGTATTACAACCTAGGCGTTATGCAGGCCCGGCTCACGCGCTACGACGATGCCATTTCTTCGTTGTTGAAGCAGCGGCAAACCGCGGACGATGCCGACAACGAAAATCTGCTGGCCGATGTCTACGACGCCAAGGGAATGAAGCTGGAAGCCGCGGAGGCGCGGCGGAAAGCGGCGCAGTTCAAGGCCGCTCAGTAGTGCCCGACTGCGCGATGTTACTGCTGCATGTGGAGAGCCACCCGTCGCTCCTCCGTATTAACTACAGCTTCTCGATGGCCTGATCGATTCTTGCCAACGTCGTTTCTTGCCCGAGCACCTGGAGTGTCTCGAATAGCGGGGGGGCATTCTTGCGGCCGCAGACGGCTACTCGGATCGGTTGGAACATTTGTCCGGCTTTTACGGCCATTGCCTGGGCGGCGGCGCGGAGGGCTTGGTCCAGGGGATCGTGTTTGAATTCAGTTTGTGCCAGGACTTCTCGAGCGCGGGTTAAGACTTTGAGCGCCATGGCAGCGTCGCCCTTTTGCGGGATGAGTTCGGCTGGGTCGTAGGGCGGGAGCTGGTCCACGAAAAAAAAGTCGGCGGCGGTAAGAACGTCGCGCAGAAGTTTGATGCGCTCGCGGATGAGCGGGGTGATGGCCTGTATTCTCTCCGGCGCAATTGGGAATCCGGCGCCGTGAACAATGGGAAGCAGGCGGGCGGAGAGGTCGTCGATCGAAAGCCCGCGGATGTGTTCAGCATTCAGCCAGAGGGCTTTCGGGTCGAAGGTTTCTTCGGGGTAGGGGTCCTTCGACTCCGCGGGAACTTCACTTCGTGAAGTTCCCGCTCCGCTCAGGATGACAGGAATGAAGGGAGCGGCGGGTGCAGGGCCCGTCACTCCTTTGCCAGTCTCTTTGAAGTTCACGACCGCGTTGGCGCGGTTGATGCCTTCCAGGGAGAAAGCGTCGATCAACTCCTGGCGCGTCATCTTTTCGCGATCGTCTTTTGGCGACCAGCCGAGCAGGCACAGAAAGTTGATGAAGGCTTCGGGGAGGAATCCGGCGTCGCGGTAGGTGGTGACGCTGACCACCGCGCCGTGGCGGCGCTTGGAGAGCTTCGACCCGTCGGGGGCGACGAGCAGCGGAAGATGGGCGAACTGCGGCAGCTCGGCGCCGGCGCCTTCGAAAATGAGCACGTGCTTGTAGGTGTTCGAGAGATGGTCCTGGCCGCGGATGATGTGGCTTATGCGCAGGTCGATGTCGTCGGCACAGGAGGCGAGGTGGTAGGTGGGCATACCGTCGGAACGAAGGAGCGCGAAGTCTTCGATGTCGTCGGCGGATTTGATGTGCTCGCCGTAGACCGCGTCGGTGAAGCGGATTTGCTCGCCGGTGCCCCGGGGAACACGGAAGCGGAGGGCGAAGGACTCTCCGGCGGCGGCTCGGCGGTCGCTCTCGGCGCGGGAAAGTTCGCGCATGCGGGGGTTGAAGAGCCAGGTTTGATTGGCTCCGGATTTTTCACTGTCCCCCGTGTGGGCGGGGGTGAAGTCGCGGTAAGCCAGTCCTTTCTGGAAGATGGCGTCGGCGATCTGGCGATGCAGGGCGAGGCGTTCGGATTGCTTGTATTCCTCGTCCCAACCGAGGTCGAGCCAGCGCAGACCGTCGAAGATGGAGTTGACGGAGGCTTCGGTGTTGCGCTCGACGTCGGTATCGTCGAGCCGCAGCACCATGGTTCCTCGGTTGTGACGGGCGTAGAGCCAGTTGAAAATAAAGGTTCGGGCACTGCCGACGTGCAGAAAACCGGTGGGGGACGGAGCGAATCGAACGCGAAGCATAACTTTTGAGTATAGCGGGATTAGGGGTTTTGGCTCTAGGCGCAAGCGCTGCCGAAATTCTTCCGCCTGTAGAGACGGGGCTTGCCCCGTCTCACCGCGGGAGACGCGGCAAGCCGCGTCTCTACAGGAAATCGGATGGATTACTACCGGGTTACTAAGGTAACTCTTCGGCAGAAGATCATGGTGGCGGCACCGCATCTCAAAAGAAGATACTCTTGGGAACGTTGTGCCCAGGGCGGAACCTGCCGGAAGACACTTGTTGTTTCGATTTGTCTAGTGTGACAGGATTAGGCCAACCCAGAGTTCCATCCGGGCCACAATTACGGATTGATGAGGAAGCGTTAATCGAGGGTTCGTTAGTCGAGGGTTGGTTAACCAATGCATAGCGTTGCCACAGGTCTGGTGCTGATTCCTGGGGCCGTGGCCCTGCTGGTGCTTCTCGTCTTCACCTACCTGTACGAGCAGAACCGTCACAACTATTTCCGCGCGTGGCAACTGGCGTGGGCCGCATATACGCTGCACTATGCCCTGAAGGCCGTGGAATATTTTCAGGGCCCTTCCGCGCTATTGTTTTTTCTGAGCTCGCTGATGCTGGTGGCCATGGCGATTTGCATTTTCGTCTCGACCCGGCTGATGAAGGAGCCGTTCCAGCTGAAGTGGTATGACGTTGCGTTGACGGTAGCCGGGGTTCTGCTGGCGTATGTTAGCTTGCGGGCGCAAATGGCGAGCGGGATATTCACGGAGAGAGCGACTCCGGTGCCGATCTATTTGCGGCTGGAAGTGGGCTTGGCGGTGACGCTGCTCTATTGCTCGTTCCACTTTTACCGTTACGCTTTTCGCAGAGATTCGGTGGCGTTCCGGACGCTCGCGTTTTCGCTGGCGCTGTGGGCGGCGCTGATGTACGCGGGGCAGATGCGGGAACCTTTCCTGGAGGTGGTTGGCCAACTGGGAGGTTTCCTGGGGCCGATTCCGCAGATGCTGCTGGCCATCGCGATGGTGATGGTGCTGTTTGAAAACGAGCGCAATGCCGTGCAGGAAAACGCGTTGGCGTTCTCCACCCTGGGCGTCGATTCGCGCGGGTGGTTCTCGGCCTCCGACCTGGAACCCAGCTTGCAGACTTTTGTGGAGAGGATAGTGGCGCCCCTGCCGTCGCGCCGCGCCGTGTTTTTTGTTTCCCAGCAGTGGCGCGGCACCTTGCCCTCGGTACAAAAGGGCTTTTCAGCAGAGTTCGTGGAAAAGCTGCAAAAGACGCAGGCCGGGGATTACATTGCCGAGCTTGCCTACCGGCGCGGGGGGGTAGTCACCTTCAGAGGTCTGGCCGAACTGGAAGAGCCTTTGCCGGCGCTTTCGGGAGGAAAGTTCGAGGCTTGCAAGCAAACGCTGCTGGCCGAGGGAATCACCGACCTGATGGCGGTGAGCCTGCAGACGCGCGAGCACAACTTTGGAGTTCTTCTGTTTCCGCACGCGGAAAAGCGGATGTTCGGTTCTTCGAATCTGCGCTTGCTGATCGGGCTGGCGCTGCAGATCGCGCTGACGCTCGAAAACTATGTCGTAATGCACGAAGCGCAGCGCCGCACCAAGGAATACGAGCTTCTCACCGAGATCGGGCAGGCCATCAGTTCTCATCTCGACCAGGATGAGGTGTTGCGCACGGTGCATGTGGAGTTGGGCCAGATTTTCGACACCAGCACTTTCTACATCGCGTTTCAGGAAGAAGATGAGCTCCACTTCGAATTGGAGATCGAAGGCGGCGTGGTTCTTGCCAAGCGCTCGCGCCCGGCCGGCAACGGATTGACCGAGTACATCATCAGGACGGGGGAACCGCTGCTGATCGAGTCCAATCTTGAACAGGCGCTGTCGAAACTGGGCGTCGATCCCGTGCCTCCGCCGCCGGCCCGGTCCATCTGCGCCGTGCCTATTTTTCTCGGCGGCAAACCCGCGGGAGTGATGGCGGCACTGAGCACGGAGCGGGAATCGCAATTCCAGGCGAGGGATCTGCAGGTCATGCAGACGGCAGCCGGTCAACTGGGGGTAGCGATCGAAAATGCGCGGCTGTTTACCCAGGAACAGCGGCGCGCCCGGCATCTCGCGTTTCTTAACACCATTTCGAAAATGGCGATCTCGAGCGAAGACGCGGAGCAGATGATGGCCGGGATCGTGCACGAGATCCAGAAGAACTTCCGCTACGATCACATCGGCATCGGCATCATGGACTACGCCACCAAGGGAATCGAGATCAAAGCCGAGGCGGGAACGACATCGCAAACGCTGGGCCGGCGGATCGCGCTGGGCAGTGGAGTTCTGGGCAAGGTCGCGCGCACCGGGGTGAGCGCACTGGTGCAAAACGCCGGCCCGGGGCAGCTCGCCGGGGTGCTGCCGGAATCGCGGGCGGTGCTCTGCCTGCCGATCAGTTACGGCGAGACGCTGCTGGGCGTGCTCAACGTGGAAAGCCGGAATGAAAATGCGTTCGCGCCCCAGGATGTTTTGATCCTGAACACGCTAGCCGATCTGGTGGCGACGGCGTTGCACAACTCCTTCGTCTTCCAGAGACTGCAGCAGCAATCGATCACCGATGGCTTGACCGGCATCAAGACGAGACGCTTTTTCTGGGAGGCGCTGAGTTCGGAGTGGAAGCGCGCGTCCCGTTCGGGCCGGCCATTCTCGGTGGTACTGATCGATTTGGATAAATTCAAAGAGGTGAACGATACGCTCGGCCATTTGGAAGGGGATCTGGTGCTGGCGCGCGTTGGCCGGCTGCTGGAACAGAAGTGCCGCCAGTCCAACGTGGTCGCCCGCTATGGCGGAGACGAATTCATCATCCTCATGCCCGAGACCGGGATCGAGCAGGCGCAGGTGCTGGCGGAGAGATTGCGGCTGTGGCTAGCCACCGATCCGATGCTCGAAGAGCACCATATCACCGGCAGCTTCGGCGTCGCCAGTTTCCCCGTGCATGGTTTTTCTATGGAGGACCTGATTCGCGTGGCCGATGCGGGCATGTACGTGGCCAAGCACGCGGGCGGTAACCAGGTTTCCACCGCCGATGCGTTCGGCGAAGGTTCCGCAGTGCAGCGACAGCTTATCTCCGGTTATGTCGGAGGCTTTCTGCAGCGCGAACATAACGGGCCGGAGCACCTCGAGGAACTGGTCGCCACGCTGCGCAAGCTGTGCGGACGCGAGTATGATGAGGGCCCCAAGGCGATGAAGGAAGCCGTCGAAGCCTTGTCGCACGCGGCCGAACTCCGGGCGCCCGACGCTGCGGGACATGGCGAACAATGCGGGCACTTCGCCGGGATTGTCGCGCGCGGACTCAACCTCTCTGCGCAGGAAGTGGAAGACATTGTCTTCGCGGGGCGGGTGCACGACGTGGGCAAGCTGTTCATTCCCAATCGAATCCTGAACAAGCCGGGCGCACTTACGGAAGATGAATTCGCGGTGATGAAGACCCACCCGCAAGTGGGGGCGGAGGTGTTACGGTCGATTCCTGAAATCGAGCACGTGGCGCAGGCCATCGAATCCCATCATGAAGCCTTCGACGGCAGCGGCTATCCTTTCGGGCTGAAGGGCGAGAATATTCCGCTGTATGGCCGCATCCTCGCGGTCGTGGATGCGTATGCGAACATGACGAGCGATCGCCCTTTCGCCCTTCCCAAAACCGACGAGCAAGCGCTGGCGGAACTGGAAATGCTGAGCGGTACGCGCTTCGATGGCATGATCGTCCGCTTATTTGCCCGCCTGCTCAAGATGGGTCCAGTGGCGACTAAAACTTGATCGGACAATCCCTCTAGGTCAGGGTCAGCACCAGCGTCGCATCTTTGGGCAGATAGCTCTTGCGGCGAAACCAGTCTTCCATCGCATCCCGAAGTTGATCGAGCGGGACGTTAGTTCCAATTTCCAAGCACCCGTCAGCCACCGGCAGCGTGTCGTCAAAAACGGAGGCGTTCGTGAAGTTGCGCATACTGAAATTGTCGAGCCATTTCAACGGACATGGTTGAAGCTGCCCTTCGTGTTGGTATTCCACGCGGAGTTTCCGGGCGAACATGCCTTGATTTTAAGCACAAGAGATCGACTTAACACGGAGAAAGACTTAACTAGGGGGTGGCAGCGACCTGGGGCTCGGCCTGCGCCACGACAGCTTCCAGGTGCTTGAGAGTCTCATCGATGGTAAGCGAATACATTTCGCGGCCCAAACCTTCGCCCGATTCCAGCGCCGTTTGCAGAAAATGGCCTGCGATTTCCTTCGCCAAGGAGTCTGTGATCGGCCTCCCGGTGCGGTTCTTGTACTCGACCCAGGCCGGGTGTGGCAAGGCAACCCATACCGGGCGTCCGTCGACCAAGAACTTGATGTCCACCGCATCAGCGTGGCGAGTGGCGATGGCCACTATCAGGGCCTGGTAGAAGCAGTGCACCTCTTTTTTCGTCCAGCGGTCGGTGACGGTGAAGTCAGTGAACATAAGAGACTCAAAAGAAGAGCAGGTTGTAACTATATCGCTGGGCGGGGGTGGGGAGCAAACGGTTGAGTCCCGAGCAATCGGACTGACTGCATAAGCGATTGGCAGGCGGAGAAATCTGGCAGATGGAACAAATTTGGCGCCTGGTTTCTGATCCTCTCATTATTCTTCTACCTTATTGAGCGCGGCCAGGTACCCAGCCCGTTGTAAAATCAAGGATTATTCATTACTGCACTATCCTTATCTATGTCACAGCAAGAAAAACCTATCACCACCGCCCGCGACGAGCGTTACGATGCGCAGCGCATCGAGCAAAAATGGACTGAGCGCTGGCAGAGCGATCCGTCGCTGTATGCCGCCGAGGCCCACTCGACGAAGCCGAAGTATTACGTTCTGGAGATGCTTCCCTACCCTTCGGGCGCGCTACACATGGGGCACGTGCGCAATTATTCGATCGGCGATGCGCTGGCTCGCTACATGTGGATGAACGGCTACAACGTGCTTCATCCGATGGGCTGGGATTCGTTTGGGCTGCCGGCGGAGAATGCGGCCATCAAGAACAACACTCCCCCGAAGGAGTGGACGCTGGCGAATATTGCGGCCATGAAGGTGCAGATGAAGCGCCTTGGGTTCACCTACGATTGGTCGCGCGAGGTTACGACTTGCCTGCCGGAATATTACCGCTGGAACCAGTGGTTCTTTCTTAAGCTCTACGAGTCGGGATTGGCGTATCGCAAGAAGAGCAAGGTGAACTGGTGTCCGGAGTGCGCCACCGTGCTGGCCAACGAGCAAGTCGTGGGCGGAATGTGCTGGCGGCATGAAGACACTCCGGTCGAGCAGCGCGAACTGGAACAGTGGTTTTTGCGGATCACGAAGTACGCGGACGAGTTGCTGCGCGATCTCGACAAGTTGCAGGGCTGGCCGGAAAAAGTCCGCATTATGCAGCAGAACTGGATCGGACGCAGCGAAGGCACGCTGGTGGATTTCGATTTGGGCGGAACGGTGGGGCCGTCGGGGTCGACGATCACGGTGTTCACCACGCGCGTGGATACGATCTATGGCGCGACCTCGGTGCAGTTGGCGCCCGAGCATCCGATCATCTCGGATATGATCGCCCGCGATGCAGCGCTGCGCGCCAAGGTGGAAGAGTTGATTGCCGAGCAGCGCCGGGCGAAAGAAGCGGGCGATATTGGCAATATCGAGAAGCATGGTGTATTCACGGGGCGCTACGCGAAGAATCCTTATAACGGCGAAGTTTTGCCGGTGTGGGTGGCGAACTACATCCTGATGGACTACGGTACGGGCGCGATCATGAGCGTGCCGGCGCACGATGAGCGCGATTACGAATTCGCCAGGAAGTACGAGTTGCAAATCCGGTTGGTGATTTTGCCGGCGAGTACGGATCCGGAGGAAACCATGACGGAGCCGCCTCTGCCCTTTACGACGATGGATGGGATCTTGGTGAACTCGGGCGAGTTCACCGGGCTGAGCTGCGAGGAAGCGATTAGTAAGATGTCGGCGCGCGCCGAAGAAAAGAAGTTCGGCAAGGCGACAGTTACGTTCCGGATAAAAGATTGGGGCATTTCGCGGCAGCGCTATTGGGGAACGCCGATTCCCATGGTGTACTGCGAGAAAGACGGTGTGGTGCCGATCGCAGAGAAGGATTTGCCGGTGATTCTTCCGGACAAAGTGCAGGTTACGCTTTCGGGTGGATCGCCGTTAATGAATGTGCCGGAGTTCCTGAACACGACCTGTCCGAAATGTGGCGGCCCGGCCCGGCGCGAGACTGACACCATGGATACGTTCGTCGATTCGTCGTGGTACTTCTACCGCTACGCCGACGCGCGGAATGATAAGGCTCCGTTCGACAGCGCGACCATTGCGCACTGGTTTCCGATTGACCAATATATTGGCGGCGTGGAACACGCCATTCTCCACCTTATTTATTCGCGCTTCTGGACGAAGTTCATGCGCGACATGGGACTGGTGAAAAACGACGAGCCCATCGCGCGCTTGTTCACGCAGGGAATGGTGATCAAGGACGGCGCGAAGATGTCGAAGAACCTGGGGAACGTGGTGTCGCCTGACGAGATGGTGGCGCGCTACGGGGCGGATGCGACGCGGCTGTACAGCTTGTTCGCCGCGCCTCCGGATCGCGATCTGGACTGGCAGGAATCGGGAATCGAAGGCATCCAGCGTTTCCTGGGGCGCGTGTATCGGTTCTTCTTGCGGAATTCTCCTGTAGAGACGCGGCTTGCCGCGTCTCCCGCGGCGGAGACGGGGCAAGCCCCGTCTCTACGGGGCGAGTCGTTATCACCCCAGGCACGGGCCATCCAGCGCAAGCTGCATCAGACCATTAAGCGCGTCAGCGACGACTTTCAGGGGCGCTGGCACTTCAACACCTGCATCGCGGCCATTATGGAACTGGTGAACGAAGTTTATGGAGCGGAGGAAGCGATTGCTGGCGGGCGAGTTCCCTCTTCGCTGATCTTGAACGTGCAGCGCAACATCGCTTTGCTGCTGGCTCCTATGGCGCCCTATCTGGCGCACGAATTGTGGGAGATGGCCGGCGAGAAGAGCAATCTGCTGAAAGCTCCGTGGCCGCATTACGACGCGGCGTTGGCAGCGGAGGACGAAATCGAGATTCCCGTGCAGGTTAACGGGAAGCTGCGCGGGCTGGTGGTAGTGCCGGCGGGCGCGAACGAACTTCAAATCAAGGAAGCAGCACTCGCTGACGAAAAGGTGCGCGCGGCGATTTCTGGCAAGCAGATTGTGAAGGTCATCGTCGTGCCGAAGAAGCTCGTGAATATCGTGGTGCGGTAAGAAGCTGCGGGCTCCGAGCTACGAGCTTCGAGCAAGCGATTCGAAGCGGAAGGCTAGGCTTGCTCACAGCCCGTAGCTCGCGGCTCGTAGCTGTTTCGTTTGTTTGCAACTCAGCCCTCAATCTGAGAAACTCATCCGTGGAAACCCAATCCATCGTTGTCCTCGACTTCGGAGCGCAGTATTCGCAGCTGATTGCGCGCCGCATCCGCGAACTGAAAATCTTCTCGGTCGTCCTGCCGTTCAACGCCAGCCTGGAAGAAATTCGCAGCTACTCTCCGGTGGGAATTATTCTTTCGGGCGGTCCGTCGTCGGTTTACGACAAGGACGCGCCGCTGGCCGACAAGAGCGTCTTCGAACTCGGCGTCCCTGTGCTTGGCATCTGCTATGGATTGCAATTCATGGTGTATGCGCTCGGCGGCAAAGTGCGTCCAGCGGCGAAGCGCGAGTACGGGCACGCCAAAGTTGAGATTCAGGAATCCGACTCGCAACTTTTTCAGGGCCTGCCTCACCTGCTTGCGGTCTGGATGTCGCATGGCGACTCGGCCGAAGAACTGCCTCCCGGTTTCCGGCTGACGGCGAAAACTCCCAATGCTGTTGCCGCCATCGAAAACCCCGAGCGCAAGATGTGGGCGGTGCAATTTCATCCCGAAGTGCACCACACGCCGCTCGGCGCTGACATCCTGCGCAACTTCGCGCTTGGCATCTGTGGTGCGACGCCTTCGTGGACGCCACAGCATTTTATTGACGCGACGGTGGCGCAGGTGAAACAGCAGGTCGGTAACGGGCGGGCTATCTGCGGGCTTTCTGGCGGAGTAGATTCTTCGGTCGCGGCGGTGCTGGTGGATCGCGCTATGCGCGACGCTTCCGGGAAATCACGGCTTACTTGCGTGTTCGTCAACAATGGCGTGCTGCGCAAAAACGAGTTTGAGAAGGTGCAGCAAAATCTGCGCGACAATCTTGGACTGCACCTGGTTGCGGTCGATGCCACGGAACGCTTCATGCAGAAGCTGGCGGGGGTGAGCGATCCGGAGACGAAGCGCAAGATCATCGGCAACGAGTTCATCGAGGTCTTCGACGCCGAAGCGCATCGCATCGAGAAAGAAGAAGGCGAAGTCGAGTGG
>OCZU010002916.1_pt1 | contig 10835 bp, 9 predicted proteins | sample 1539001 | NCBI WGS metagenome assembly OCZU01 (sample SAMEA3539306, study PRJEB22396) | soil metagenome | biome: tundra; feature: field; material: soil | place: USA | collected 2010-05 | depth 0.15 m | reverse complement strand
ATCCCTGGGCCTTATTTACGGGAGAAACCGCTAACTCTTTAATATGAAACCGCTGCATAAATTTTCAAAGTTCGTCGGTGACTTTTGCGGAACCGGAAATATTAATCTTTTGAACATCTGACAGAGGCAACTTAAATTCTATTTCTTTATAATTGCTTATTTCAATGCCCGCAATTGCATTAATGCCTATTATGGAATAGCTGTTTTCTCTCACGTGAAAATCGGTACTTTCCAAAAGGATCGTATCCCGGAAACGATCCCGGAGGCGCAGGTAAATACCAACAGGCGTAAAAATATCTGCCAATAATTTCTTGTAAGTTGTTGTAAGTTCTATTTTCTTCATAGTACAAAAAAACCCCGGCGAAGTGCCGGGGCGTGATATTTATTTATTAAATACAAATAAAGCATTGCGGCACAATCAGGAGATTGTCTGCCACCAGCTATTATATGTATTTTGAATTTTCATTTCGAGTCACAAAGGTGGATTGAAAATTTTTACCAGACAAATATTTTTTATCAGTGGTGGTGGTCTAAACAAAAACCTATTCAAATTTCTTTGCGTCAGCAATAAATTTTGCAAGACCAATATCCGTAAGTGGATGTTTCGTTAATCCAAGAATAGAATCCAGCGGACAAGTGCATACATGGGCCCCGGCTTCTGCACATTTAATAATATCAAGTGAACTGCGTATGGAGGCAGCCAGAATTTTTGATTGAAAACCCTGAACCTGGAAAATATGGGAAATCTGCTGAATCAGTTCTATACCGTCCCAGCCGCTATCATCAATGCGCCCTATAAATGGCGAGACATAAGCTGCGCCTGCCTTTGCTGCGAGCATAGCCTGGCCTGCGCTAAAAATTAAAGTGCAATTGGTTCGAATGCCATTATCTGTAAACCATTTGATTGCCTTAACACCTTCTGGTATCATTGGCACTTTCACCACAATATTCTTGTGGATACCTGCCAGTTTTTTCCCTTCTTCAATAATTGTTTTGAATTCGGTGGTGACTACTTCAGCGCTCACATCTCCGTTTACAATTTCACAAATTGTCTTATAGTGATTCATTACTGCTGCTGATCCTTTAATGCCTTCTTTGGCCATCAGGGATGGATTGGTGGTAACACCATCAAGAATTCCCAGGTCATTGGCTTCCTTTATCTGGACAATATTTGCTGTATCGATAAAAAATTTCATAATTAATTTCTTTTAAAATATTTAATGATTTTGCAAGGATATTTTTTTATAAAGAAGTTTAGGGGGTATAGAAAGTTTAGTTAGATTTACTGTGCAAATTAATGTAATTCGAAAATTCGTGTAATTCTTTTAAACAAAAATCGGCAAGTTACTTACATCGCACCGCTCAACCACATACCCTTGCTATCTTCCGATCCTGGGGGAGTTCTGCAGGAGCTGGCCGTATAAGACTTGCCGGCTGCAAATATAATTAAATTGTTGTTCTGATAAATTGTTTGGGAACCTGTAAGCAAATAAAAAATTGTGCGCAATACTAAAAATCGGTATTAGTCTCAATCTTCACACCTTCATAAATTTCTGAGACCAGGTTATTTTCATCAATTGCTTTTACATCCAGAAGGTCTTCTTTGGAATTATATTCTTCCAGTTCCCAATGATTATTTTCATTTAACCTGAAAACTTCAATATGAATGCTTTCGGAATCAGCGAGTATGTATTCTTTTAAAGCTGGAATATCACGGTACAATTTAAATTTTTCACCTCGGTCGTAATTTTTGGTTGATTTGGAAAGCACTTCAATAATTACCGCAGGATTTAAAACATTATAGTTATCATTATTGAGTGTAATTATCTCCCCGCATATAATGGAAATATCAGGATAGGTAAATAAAGTGTTGGATGGAATATGGATACGTTGATCGCTGTTATAAGGCTTAGACTTTTTGCCTTTTAATTTTTGCCCAAGTGAAATGAATAAATTACCAGTAATCGCATTATGCGGCACTCTTGCGCCTGACATAGCAAATATCTCCCCTTTGTAATATTCATGTTTTTCAACTGAAACATTTTCCATCTCAAGATATTCCTCTATAGAAACTTTTTCTTTGTTGTATGCCACAGCCGGCTCTTTTATTTCCATGAAATAAATATACAAAATTTGCGGAGTACCTGCACCTTGTAAAAACTTCTGGTTTCCATCAGGGATTTTCTTTGGAAGCTGGAGGCCTACCTGAACTGGTTGGATAAAGCTTGTCTTTAAAAATTGAATTGTTTTATTGCTTTATAATCAATTCTCTCTGATTCAATCTCTGCTTTTAATAGTTCAAACCCGAATTGGCCACCCTGGAATCAAAATTTGCAACTCCTATCAGTTGATCGGAACGATCGGTAAATGATCTAAAATAAATAAGAAATGTATACATATTTTCAGTCTCAAAAGAATTTCCATCAAATTCAGACCTGTTGTCTGGATTGTCTTTATCAACTCCAACAAAGGTATAATCATAGTATCCCTGTTTTAATAGCAAATGAGTTTCATATACCTTTTTATCCGGATTAAAAATCATTTTCAGGCTGTCAGGGTAATTGTAGTTGGTTAAGGCGCCAAATAAGTAAATATCTCTTTTCGGATAAGCACCTCCGCCTGGAGGAACAAAAGAAAAATGCACGTTGGCATAATCTGCTTCCAATAGAGGATTTATGCCTCTTAAGTTGGTTGAAAGGTACATACCATTATTGTCCTGGTAATAAACATATCGCTGTTTATCTAGGGGGCCGTCAGGTTTGAGATAAATTTCCGTGGAACGCTGGTTGTAATCTGCCTTCAATACTCTTTCAGTTTGCAAATGAAAATCAGTAATGTTGAGCCAACGCCATTCTTTGCCACCCGGGAATACACCAATATTCTCTGAGTTATATTCCAGCGTAGCTCCCCTGTTATAGGTGGGCGGAACATTTTTCAATGCATTATCCCACCGGTAATTCTGAAGAATCACCACCTTTACCTGTTGGCCTGTATTATAAGCATCTATACCCTTCAGACCAATAGAAAACACCAGGCGCTGATGGGTTTGAGCAAGATTCGGGTCATAGGGCTGAACTACTCTTGCTACTAGTGAAGCCTGGTTGTCAACTACCATCATTCTTTTCGTAAACACCAATTGAGAAGTATCTCCATTTAAGAATACTTTCAAAATATAATTCCCTGAAAGTATAGGGTATCCGGCCGCATCAGGAAGGATGGACTGGTAATGGGTATATTGTGTAAGTGTAATAGAAGAAGATCGGTAATTGGTAATTCTCAACTGCGTAAATCCTTTTATGTAGTCGAATTGGTTTACATCTACAGGCGCCCAATCAATGTCACAAAGCTGGTAGGTGTAATAATAATTCTTTACATCGGCATCCAGGTCATCGAAGTGCAACTCTAACTTGTCGCCGCTGTTCAAATTGATAATTGGCAGCGTAAGCTGATTTCCAAAACTGTACAACCTTACGGTTCTTATATTTGCGGCATATATGCTATCGGGTGCCTGCGAAAAAATGAAGCAGGGAGAAAAAAGAAATAAAAGAAGTAAAAATATTAACGAAGCGAAGTCTTTTGATTTCATTGAAATGTTTTAAAAAAAATTAGTTTTACAAGATACCAAATATACCTGGTTTGAACGTTTCCTCCTTTATTGCAAAACGAATTGCTTTCAACAGGCAAAAGACTTTTTCACGATTTATTATTGGTTTGGCTATTACCGCTACCATGATAAGTGTAGGCATCATGATTGTAGCCTTAAGTTTTGTAAATGGATTCCAACATGTAATAAGCAATAAGGTATTCAGCTTTTGGGGGCATATCAGGGTACAGCAAAATGTAATGACCCAGGCAAATATTGCGGAAGAAACGCCCATTGAAAAAAATGACAGCCTGGAGACTTTCTTATTTACTCTGCCCCAGGTGAAAAGCGTTGAACGATATGCAACCAAATCTGCTATTATACGATACAAGAATAACATTGAAAGTATATTGATGAAAGGTGTGGACAGCAGTTTTCATTTCGACAGGATCGATGAATTCCTGGAGAAAGGTCATTGGCTTTCCTTTAAAGTTAGCGGATACAGCAAAGACATTGACATTTCAGCATATACAGCCAACCAGCTTGAAGCAAAGGTTAATGACAGTGTAATAATTCTGTTTATTCAAACAGATGGAAGCCAGCGGGCACGTAAACTACGGATTGCCGGAATATTTAAAACAGGAATCGAAGAGTATGACCAGAATTTCTGCCTGGGAGACTTGAAATTAATTCAAAGATTAAATGATTGGGATTCGAGCGAAATCGGAGGTTACGAAATATATTTAAAGGATTACAGGCAAACGGATTCCGTAAATAATTATTTATATGATGCCGAAGCTTTGCCTGGAAAATGGTACAGCAAAACCATACAGGAAATATATCCGAATATATTCGACTGGCTAAATTTACAAGGAAGGATCAAGAGTATTTTATTGGGCATCATGATGGTAGTGGCCGTTGTAAATCTAATTACCTGCCTGATCATCCTTGTTTTGGAAAGAACCAAGATGACAGGAATCTTAAAGGCGATGGGAGCGCCAAACCTGATGATTCAGAAGATATTTTTATACAATACAACTATTATTGCCATTACCGGAATAATTGCTGGAAACCTTTTAGGACTAGGCATTTGTTACCTGCAGGAAGCAACAGGTTTTATTAAATTGGACGAGGATGCTTATTACATGAAAGCGGCTCATGCGGAAGTAGTTTGGTGGCAGGTAGCTGCCGTGGATGGCTTCACCCTGTTGGTCTGTTTTATAATGCTGATCATTCCTTCGCTATTGGTAAGAAAAATTCAACCGGTGAAAGCGATAGAATTCAGGTAGCTTCCAATTAATTGGTTTGAAAATGTGTGGAACAATACATTAATCAACTACTTCTCAGGTGCGACAGAATTATTCCGGCTGCAACAGCAGCATTGAGCGATTCGGCATGTCCGTATTTTGGAATGGTTATTTCCTTATTCGCCATTTTTTTTAATACTTCGTTTATCCCTTTTGATTCGTTGCCAAATAAGATCATTCCTTCAGTTATATTTTTAAATTCCTGAACAGGGATGCCTGTTAAAGATGCAGCATAAACAGGTATTGCAGCGTTCCTTTTAATAAAATCAGGTAAAGGATTGTAAATAACATTGACTCTTGCAATACTGCCCATTGTTGACTGAACCACTTTTGGATTGTAACATTCAACGCAATCTGGACTGCAGATAATATTTTCAATGCCAAACCAATCTGAAATCCGGATAATTGTCCCAAGGTTCCCCGGGTCATTAATATCATCTAAAAGTAATGTCAGTCTGTTCAGAATGTCCGGTAATAAATACTCAGGTCTTTTTTCAAAAACTGCAACAACTTTATTAGGCGCTTTCAATAATGATATTTTTTGAAGTTGGGTTTCATCAATTTCAAAAATATTCTCAGGTGAAATATTTTTCAATAAACTATCATGTCCTGAAATCCATTCCTGCTCAGCGCATAATATTCTGCAGGTAAGATTATCCGAAGTCAGCAACTCCGTAATTACTTTCGGACCTTCAGCCAAGAAACAGTTCTGTTCTTCCCTTTCTTTTTTATGGCTTAAACTTTGAATATATTTGACGATCTTTTTGCTCAACATAGCGTAAACATGAATGGAACAATCCGTATTGAAATATTTCCTGCTCTTCTTTTAGGAATAATTCTGTTTGTTTTTCTACCCGGTTGTGTCGCTACCAAAAAAAAATACTCCGGCATAACGAGGGTGCGCAAATATCAAAAAAATATTCCTTTTGTTTTTAAAACAAATATAACCTTAACTGCTCCTGATTTAAATAAGGCAGATAAGGAAGCGGTTAATTCGAAGCTGAATACCCAATTGGATGATAGCGCTAAAGTGAGCGTGAAAGATGTTGCATTTTTTTTACATTATATTAATAAGCCTCCCGTTTTTGACACAACTGCAATCATTCAGTCAGTAAAAAACATGAACACAGCCTTGGTAAATCTTGGCTACTATTCCCCGGATGTGACATACAATTATGATACATTAAGATATAGAAAAAGCCAATTGAGAATAGTCATCAATTTTAATGTCATCGCAGGCAAGCGGACTCGGGTTGACACACTGGCTTATCTTTTTAAGATTCCTGAAATGCAACAATTAGCCTTGTCAACAAAAAAGGAATCCCCGCTTCAAAAAAATGCTCCTCTTACTAAAACGGGTATACAATTTGAAACCGGGAGGTTAGTAGACCTTTTTCGCAATCATGGCTATTATAAATTTACGGCCGATGAAATAAGAGTAACAGGCGATACTTCCATGGAAGCGCTTACAACTATTACAGTAGATCCTTTTGAACAATTACAATTGCTCGCTGAAGCTGAGGAAAAAAGAAATAAACCTACTATACGACTGACATTTCAGCTTAATAATTCACCGGACAGCAGCAAGCTGGAAAAGTATTATGTGAATAATATTTATATTTTACCTGATTATTCTCCCGGTGAAAAATATACAGATTCCACACTGAAGGAATTTGTTTCAAAAAACTACATTACCAGATATCTTAAAAAACTATTCAAGTTTTATATTCCGGGCTCCTATCTGTATATGAAAAAAGGAGAAGTTTTTAGTCAGGCTGATTATGTGAAAACCATCAACGGACTTTACAAACTTGGAGCCTGGGAGGCGCCTACTATTGATATTATTGAGAAAAAGGATACCAATTTGCTTGACATGGTTGTTAACCTTCTCCCTGTTAAAAAGTTTGCGTTTGAAGGAAATGTCGAATTGAGTTATTCAGCAAATACTTCCACCACAGTTATAGCTACTAATTCAGGAAACCTGCTGGGTGTATCAGGGAATATTTCTGTTACCAACCGGAATTTGTGGAAGCAGGCAGCCCGGATGACAAATTCCATCAGGGCCGGTGTAGAATTTAATACGGCTCAACGAAATAGTACCGGTACTTTTATAAATTCAAGAGAACTGGGATATACGAATAATATTTTATTCCCAAAATTTCTTACTCCTTTTAATAACCTTAACAACAAAGATTTCCTTACCAAACAAACATTTATTAATACAAATGTTTCGTTCATAAACAGGGTCGACTTTTTCGACCAACAGGTTTTTACCCTGACATTAGGATACAACTGGACAAAGAATTCAAAACACATTTGGAGTTATAAGCCTTTTAACTTCGATTATCACAGAATCTATAACAGATCGGATAGCTTTAACAGTACCCTGCAGGCTTATCCTTTCCTGCGCTACTCCTTCAATACAGCTTTAACGATGGGTCAGATCTTAAGCTACTCTTCAGCTCACACAAATCCAAGGAATCCAAAAAATGGCAGCACTTTTAAAAGTAATATTGAAGAATCCGGATTGATATGGGGATTTTTAAAAAACAAAAATAAGAATGCAGAAACCGGAAACTTCTTTAATCAATATCTCAAGGATTTTATTAAGACAGATGTTGAATATACCTATAGCATAAACTGGCAGAAATCGGCACTTGTTTTTAGAGCCTTTGCAGGTGTAGGCATTCCTCTAACAAAAAGCGATACAACGCTGCCTTTTTTTAAACAATTTTACGGAGGAGGACCAAATAGTATGCGGGGCTGGCCGGTAAGAGGAATTGGAGTTGGCGGGCAAGCGCTGGCCCCTTACGCAAACGGATTGTTTAATGACCGTACCGGTGATATTCAACTGGAAGGAAATGCAGAATATCGCTTTAATGTAGCTCCCTTATTTTCTAATTCAGTTTTTTTTAAAATGGCCTTGTTTACAGATATCGGTAATATCTGGAATTTCAAAAATACTCAGCCAAATGGTAGTTATGATACCACCCAATTCAAATTTCAGAACCTGTACCAGCAGTTAGGCGTCTCTTCCGGGGTTGGATTTCGATTCGACTTTACTTATTTCCAAATTAGATTTGATGTGGCATTCCGTTTCAAAAGGCCTGACGTTATTGAGAATGATGGTTGGCAATTCCCAGCCATTACTCCCGGACACCTTTTTGGATCCACCCTGGATGACCGGATATGGAGATATCAAAACTTTAATGCAACGATCGGAATTGGTTATCCTTTTTAAAAGAAGAAATTTTGACGGTAAAATGACTCTAATTAGCTCTTTCACTTGACCGGTAATTTTGCAGCAACCGCATTAGTACGTAGTTTTACTAATCTTATCTTTTCGTCCCTTCGGATTGCTCATTTTTGGCTTTTTGGCTTTGTTTTCAGTGTTTTATATCCTATTAAAGATCATAAGCTAATTTTAATAAATTCTCGCCTGGTCAGAATAACTCAGGTTTGTTTTTCAAATAGGGTTTAATCCTGAACTTGACAGATAATTATTTAGACTTGCAAACAATTATTAGAAGAATTCTAGTAATAATTATGTATTATGATTCAGCTCTTTGTTCTCAAAGCTGATTTAATGTGTTAATCCTGATTACGAAAAGCCACTGGCAAGCGATGCTGTCTTTTTACAGCACCCTTTTTATTAGATAAACTAAGCTAATAATTTATTGAACCGGTGATTCTCACCAGAAATTTCCTTTTTTACCTTGATTTAATTTCCATTCATAACCAATAAACCATTGTTTTCTGCCATTCATGTAGGTATTATGCCATTCATTGTACTATGTATTGCATAGTACATAGTTTACTATATATCTTTGTATTGTAATTAACCAATAACAATTAAAACTTAAAACAATGAAAACAGTAACCTTCAACAGCGAAAATCCGGTAGTAACGTATGTAAAACGTTTTATTTATTCTTTCCAGGTTCTTATGGTAGGTGTTGCAATTCCATTTTTCTTTTTATTTGGGATTTCTGACGGAAACCATAAGAGCAATGAAGAAAAGACGGAAAAAGAGGTTTCTAAATCGACCCAAAAAACTCCGGATAATTTATACGAGATGAATATGCCTGGAATATAAACTGCAAAAATGCATATGGAAGCACAAGTGCTCATCCAAGAAATTCAGCCTTCCTCCCAAACGGTTTACCTGGAATCAACTATAAATTCTAATGATTTTGAAAGGGAGGCACCTACTTTTCCGGTTCAGCTAAATAAAAATGATACTGCCGGAAAAGTAGTTTGATAAAAATGAGAATTATCTTTATGTGCTCAGGTTTCTGAAAAATTAAATGAAGTTTTCACTCATACTTTACTGGTCAGAAACCTTAAAATCATCTTATTAAAACCGTGTATCCCTTTTGAAATATTTTTTTTCCTGAATCATGATCGGTGTATCTCAATGTCCAGACATAAATACCACTATCCTGTGGGTTGCCATTTAAAGTTCCATCCCATTTGTTTGTCCAGTCCGTTGTATGAAATACCAGTTGGCCAAAACGGTTATAAACATTGAATTCAAGATTATCTGCCTTATAGGCATTAAGCGGATATAGATAATCATTTAATCCATCTCCATTTGGCGTAAATGCGTTTGGAACAGCAATGTAACAACTTTTCAAAACATCAATATTGTTTACGGCAGTATCAGAACAACCTGCTATGTTTTCTATTATAAGTTGAACTTTGTATATCTTTTCTTCGGTCAAAACCGGGTAATGCAGCGGGGGAGGATCTTTTGAAGTACTCGCATTTCCGTTTCCAAAATCCCAATTATAACTGGTAATGTTTCCAATGCTATTATTAATGAACGTTGCTGTATCCTCAGGACAAAGAATATTATTCGTTTCAAAAGCTGCTTTCAGTGTATTATCAAGATTGATTGTTTTTGCAACTGTGTCGCTGCATACACCATTTGATACAGCCAATAAAATTTGTTTCGTGCCAAAAGTTGAAAATACCACGATAGGATTTTGAAAAGTACTGTAAGATTCGTTATTGAAATTCCAAAACCATTGGTTCACGCCATTATTGCCATTATGTGAAAATGCTATGGAATCAAGGGTGCAATTTGGGAACAGCCTATAGGTAAAATCAGCAGAAACAGTATCTTTAGCAGCAAAGTTCAAAGTAGACCCTGCCAGTGTTTCCTGGCCGCATTCATCAATGATCGTATTTCCGTCAGTTCCTGTAACCAATTGTATCTGGTAATTCCCCTGGTTAACAATCGGACCTGATAAGATCACATCAATTACACCTGTAAGTCCATTCACACAGTTTCCCCTCGCTGTTGTAACTGTTACCGGAGAAGGGCCTGTTATTAAAAAATCGCTGCCATCTGCTGCTATAGAACTGCATCGAATGTCTTTATTAAAGACCAGCTGCAGAGAATCGGGTGCGCATCCAATTGCTGTAATACTGTCCATGGGCGTTGGATGTAAAACCGGAATTACCAGAGGAATATTTCTCCCGGGAGGAATATTTCTGTCGCAGATGTCCAATAAAGTATTTCCATCATTTCCATTATTAATAGTGATGGTATAATTACCGGGAGGTAAAGGAGTATTCATTGTGAGAATTACAGAATCCATATCAAATCCGGTGGCGCAATAATTACCTGTTGCCCCCGAGATGACTGAAACCGCAGGTGAAATACTAAAATCGCTGCCATCTGTATCGAGGCTGCTGCATAGCATATGCTTATTAAGTTTTACAATAATTTGTGAAGCATCGCATGATGCAATTGCGTTCACTAAATCCGGAGTAAGTGTATCCGTTATACTGGCAGTACCTCCGCCAAATGACAAAGTATACCCATTCTGGGAAGGGGTATACCTGGTGAAATGGCTTACCAGCAAGAGGTAATTATGCCCAACTATCAGGGTTGGCATAGAGCTGAATGTCGGATAAGCAAAGCCTGCACAATTTTGC
>OCZU010002915.1_pt1 | contig 10835 bp, 9 predicted proteins | sample 1539001 | NCBI WGS metagenome assembly OCZU01 (sample SAMEA3539306, study PRJEB22396) | soil metagenome | biome: tundra; feature: field; material: soil | place: USA | collected 2010-05 | depth 0.15 m | reverse complement strand
CAGGTCGGCGGGCACGCCGTCCAGCCAGTGTCCCAGCCCGGGATCGGCGACCGCCGCCGCGGGCCCCGCGGGCTCGGCAGGCCCGGGCAGGTCGCGGTCCGCCAGCCGGATCTTCACCCCGGCGCAGATGAGCAGCATCCCGGTGACGCTGGCCGGCCGTAGCCTGGCCAGCGCCGTCGCGATGTACCCGCCGTAGGACCAGCCGGCCAGCAGCACCGGGCCGCCGTCAAGCTGGTCATCGATAAAGCCGGCGACCGCGGCGGCCACGGCCGCGGAGTCGGGCGCCCCGGCTGCGGACTCGCCATGCCCTGGCAGGTCGGCGTAGACCCGCCGGAAGCCGGGCCGCAGCCCGAGAACTGGTTCCATGGCGGCGGTCATTACCTTCCGGTCCATGCCGAACCCGTGCAGGCACAGGACGGGATCACCCTGTCCGTGCTCCTCCCAGGCAAGGTTCATGGGTGCATGAAACCACGGCCGCGGCCGCCATGGCCGGCCGGCCTGCGCCGACGGCTCCGGATCGGGCCCAAATGAGCCGGTGAAGTTCGATATGACCATGTCAGCGCGCCCCGTCCGCAAGTACCTTGTCCTGGAGAGCGCCGCGGCGGGCGGCGCGTTCCTTGAATGCGAAGGGCACAGCCATGCAGGCCGAGGTCAAGGGCAGCACCATGCCCATCCTGGAAGTGTCGCTCGGGCAGGGCGAGCAGGTGGTCTCCACCCACGGCGAGCTGGCGTGGATGACCCAGAGCATCCAGATGTCCCAGACGGCCAACGCCGGCGGCGGCGGGGGCGGCCTCATGCAGGGCCTCAAGCGCGCGGTGGGCGGCGGCGGGATCCTCCTGACCCGCTACGAGGGCCCGGGCGCCGTCACCTTCGCGGCCAAGGTCCCCGGCCACATCATGCCGGTGGACATCACCCCCGGCCAGGCGTACTTCGTGCACCGGCATGGCTGGCTGTGCGGCACGCAGGGCATCACGCCGAGTGTCGGCATGCAGCAGACCTTCCGCGGCGGGGTGTACGGCGGCGACGGTTTCGTGCTGCAGAAGCTGGCGGGCCAGGGGAGGGCCTGGATCGAGCTTTCCGGCGAGCTCACCACGTACGACCTGCCGCCCGGCCAGACACTTCTCGCCCACCCCGGCCACGTCGGCATGTTCCAGGGCAGCGTCCAGTTCCAGATCACCCGCATGCGGGGGATCGCCAACGCGTTCTTCGGCGGCGACGGGTTCCACCTGGTGGCGCTCACCGGGCCGGGCCGGATCTGGCTCCAGTCGATGCCGCTGGCCATCCTGGCGCACGCGCTGATGCCTTACCTCGGTGGCGGCGGCGACGCCGCTAAGGCCGCCGGCGCAGGCGCGGCCGGCGGGATGATCGGCGACATGCTCCGCGGCTGACGACCCGAGCTGGCCGGGCAGCGTTCCGGTAGTGGTCAGTTGCGCCAGAAGCCGTTGTCGGTCTTCCAGCGGATCACGTGCAGGGCGTGATTCTCGGTGAACGTCCAGCGCATCCGCGAGTAGTACCGCACGCCGTTGTGACTCTGCACCTGGCTCAGCCGGACCTTGACGCGGAATTTCTGGTACGGGCACTGGTAGGTCGGCCGCGCGCAGCCGGGCTGCTGCATGTGCAGGACGCCGTTCGCCCGCGCGCCGGTGGCTGTCCAGCTCGGCCACGTCAGTGCGCTGGCAAAGGGCGAGCCGCCCTCGCCGACGTAAATGACGGCGGGTCTGACCTGACCGCTGTGCCAGCCCGCAACGCGGGAGTACACGACCGGGAGCGCGGCAGCCGCGCTGGCGGTATCGACTGGGTCGGCGGCCTGGGCCGGGCCGGGCGCAGCACCGGTGCCCGAACTGCCCGCTAGGGCGGTGATGACCACGGCGATGAGGACCAGCACGGTGGCTGCCGCCAGCGCCGCCAGCAGTTTGGGCCGGCGTATTCCGTTCTTGCGGGGAGGCCCGGGCGGGTCAGCGGCAGTCATGCTGCCTCCCTCCCTGAGCGTCCTGACTATGAGTCTGTGCCCCGAAGTGGCCCCGGCTACCCGTCCGAGCTGCGAGCCGAGGTTAGCTGAGCCCGAGCGGGCCGGGATCGCTGCCGTGGTCAGCCTTGCGCAGGTCATTGCGGCAAGCCAGCCGTTTCGCGCGTCATTCTCTCGCCTCAAGATAGGGCCTGCAGACTTTATGCGGTCTGTTGTTATTCCGCCATTCTCGCCCGGATTGCCCCGCTCTGTGTTCCGGGTATAGCCTCCGCACGCGCAGATGGTAAAGCCATGGTCCCCATCCAACATTTGCTGCTAAGGTGCGACCGCTGCCTCGTACCATATCAATGGTCACGGCGCAAGGGTGGAGTGCCAACGTCAATGCGCGAAGACGCATGCCCGAACTAGGCTTTAAATGTTTTGCGGCTTGGCGGAATTCTCCGGGTCCGCTGATAACACGTATGACTCATTTCAAGGTTCAGGCAAATCCAATCCTCACCGAGAGGGGAACGACATTGTCCAAACGAATTTACTTGACCGCGGCTATTCCGCTGGCAGCGGCTGCCGCAATAGCATTCGGCGGCTCGGCGGCTTCGGCTACGGCATCTGCCCATCCGGCCGCCCATCAGCCTTCGGCCAAGTTCGTGGCCAAGGCTAAGTCGGCCCTGGTCAAGTACCTGGCCCGCACCCCGGACACGGCCATGTTCGTGCACAAGCCCGGCAACGCCACGACGGCGACGGAGAGCTACAACTGGGCGGGCTGGGCCGACGTGTCCAACACGAGCCAGGAGTTCACGAAGGTCAGCGGCTCGTGGGTGACACCGCAGCTGGTGTCATGCTCCAAGGAGGACACCATCACCAGCGAGTGGGTGGGCCTGGACGGCTGGAACAGCGACACGGTAGAGCAGGACGGCACGCTGGACTGGTGCTTCCAGGACACGCCGGTCTACTTCACGTGGTACGAGATGTATCCGGCCGGCACTGTCGAGGTAGGCGAGTCGCTGGCACCCGGCGACGCGATCACCGCGTCCGTCACACGCGCCGGCACCGCTTACACGCTGGCGCTGACGGACTCCACGAACACCGCGAACAGCTTCACCGAGCATGCGACGTGCGCGCTGGCCACCTGCCTGGACAACAGTGCGGAGTGGATTGCCGAGCGCCCCTCGTTCTCGATCGGCATCGCGCCGCTCGCGAACTTCGGCAGCTGGCACCTGACGGGGGCATCGGAGACGGCAGGCGGGAAGACCGGCAACATCAGCAGCTTCCCGACGAACGACCGGGTCACCTCGATCGATGCCACGGAAACCTACGACATCGCTTCTGTCTCGAGTCTGACCACCGGCAATGCCTTCACTGCCACCTGGAAGGACAGCTACTAGGACACCCGGGAACGGGGGCTGGCGGTCGCCGGCCCCCGTCACCATGTAGCGGCCATGCATACAAGGAGTCGAGCCAGGTTCCGATGAGTGACGAGGGGGAAATCGATGAGCCACGTGTTCTCCGGTCACACGGTGACGACGGTCAGTATCGCGGCGGGGGGGATCACTCTGCTGTGCGTGGTGATCTTCCGTTACATCTTCCGGCACGGGAAGCCCTTCCAGGAGCCCTAGCCGAGTCCTATCCAGTACCGTCCGTGACGTTCCGGCACCGGCCGGTTGTGTTCCTTGCCGTGGCGGCCGCACTGATCACGTCGGCCGTGCTGTGGCGGCTGAGCGCCGGTGTCTCGAACCTGGTGCGCATCTCGCTGATCGCGGTGGTGCCGCTGTTCCTGCTCCGCGCGGCCGGCTGGACGATGTCCTGCTTCGACCGGCCCGCGAGGGTCGCGCCGGGCAGCTGGCAGGCGGACTACCTGTCGGCGCTGCGGGTTGTCGTCAGCGTGCCGGTGTTCAACGAGAACGGGGCGCTGCTGGACAGGTGCCTATGGGCGCTGGTCAACCAGACCCGGCCACCGCAGCGCATCGACGTGGTGGACGACGGCTCCACTAAGGAGGACTACACGACGCTGCGGGAGTACTGGACTGGCTGCCACGTCACCCAGGACGGCCGGTGGCGCACCGAGGTGTCGTGGAACGTCCAGGAGAACGCCGGCAAGCGCCGGGCGCACTGCGTTACGTTCACCACCGACCCGCTGGCCGACATCTTCGTTACCGTCGATTCGGATACCACGCTGGTGCACAACGCCATCGAGGAAGGTCTCAAGCCGTTTGTCAACGAGGAGATCCAGTCGGTGGCCGGAATCGAGCTGGGTTACAACGCTGCGCATAACTTGCTGACGTTGATCCAGAACGCCTTGCAGCAGGTCGCCCAGGCTGTCGTGTCGGCCGCCTGGTCGGTGACCGGCAACATGTTCACCAACCGGGGGCCGTTCGCGTTGTACCGCGCCGGCATGATCCGGCAGATGGTCCCGCTTTACTGGGGGGAGACGTTCTTCGGCCACCGGGTGGTGCTCGGGGATGACTCGCTGCTTGCGCTGGCGGGCAGCATGTACGGCAAGTCGGTCCAGCAGCTGTCCGCGTTCGGGTTGACCATGTGGCCGGAGACGCTGAGCCACCACATCCGGCAGCGGGTCCGGTGGGCGCGCGGGCGCACTGTGCGCAACTGCTGGCGGCTGAAGTACTACCCAGTGATGACGTACATCTGGTGGTTCACCATAGCGAGCATCTACTCGTTCATCACCGGGTTCGCCGCGCTGATCCTGCTGGCGCTGTCATGGCCGGCCTCGGCGCACCTGATCGGCCGTATCTTGATGGCGGTGATCGTGCTGTCCTGGCTGTCCCAGCTGCGGGTGCTGTGCTTCAAGCGCAGCGACGACTCCTGGCTGGACCGCTTCCTGCTCATCGCCATCCGGCCGCTGGCGTCCCTGTGGGCCTCGGTGGTGCTGACCCGCCTGGTGCGGGGCTGGGGCATGGCCACCTGCATGAAGCAGGGCTGGACGACCCGCCAGCACGGGGCCGAGCTGACGCTGGAGCCTGACGCCGCTATAGAGGAGGGGTTCGGGCTTGCCGTGAAGGAGAAGGAGAGTATGGCATGAGTACGGTTCGTAAGGTGCTCATCGCGCTTGCCGTGCTGGTTGTATGCATGGCCTCAGCGGGGGGGATTTACTACCTGGACTTTCATCATGGTCCCGCAAGCGCAGCGGTAGCCAGCCAGAAAAAGAAGCCGTCCACGACCCCGACATGCCTGCAGAAGAAGGGAAGTTTCTGCACCGGCGTGGCGCTGAAGGCCGTCACCCGCGAGGACCTGGCCAGCTTCACGAGGGGCACCCGCGTGTTTCCCGCGATCGTGGAGTACTACCAGGCATTCGGCAAGCCGTTCAGCAAGATTAACGCCCGCCGCATCGCGCTGCTGGGCGCCCGCCCGCTGATCCAGATCAACCCGCACAAGATCGACCTGGCGGACATCGCGGCCGGGCACTACGACGCCTACCTGCGTCAGTACGCGCTGGCAGTCAAGTCCTTCGGCCATCAGGTGGTGCTGTCGTTCGGGCATGAGATGAACGGCACCTGGAGCACCTGGGGCCTGCCGTTCACCAGGCCGGCCGTGTTCGTGGCGGCCTGGCGCCACATCCATGACGTGTTCGCTGCGGAGCATGTCGGCAACGTGACCTGGTCCTGGGACATCTCCCATACCGCGCATCCCCCGAGGCCGTGGTGGCCGGGCAGCAAGTACACCGACTGGGTGGGCATCGACGGCTATCTGCGCCCCGGGCAGACGTTCGCCGGGCAGTTCTGGAAGTCCATCAACACGGTCCGCAAGTTCTCCAACAAGCCCGTCATCATCGCGGAGACGGCGGTCGCCCCGGGCAAGGACCAGATCAAGCAGATGAACGGGCTGTTCGCCGGCGCCCGCGAGCGGCACCTGGTCGGCCTGGTCTGGTTCGACGTTAACAAGAAGGCCAAGTGGAAGATCGATAACGCCAAGCAGGAGGCGGCCTTTCGCCAGGACGTGTGGGGCTCACCTCCTCGTCATATTCGCTGAGTTTGAGCGATGACGCTGGTAATTGTCAGACCCGCTCGTATACCGAGACGTGGCTGCGGCTCGCTGCGGTGAACGGACTGCGGTCCCAGTCGTTGTAGCGCTCCCGCAGCCGCATTCCGGCCAGCTGTGCCATCAGATCCAGCTCACTGGGCCAGCAGTACCGCAGCCGCAGCGGCCGCAGCGTGGTGCCCTGCGCGTCAAACGTCACACGCTGATAAGTGACTGCCTGCGCCACCGGGTCGTGGATCAAGAACTCCATGTCCACCGAGTCCTCGGTCAGCGCGCGGGTTGCGACCCGCTGGTCGCGGTCGAACTTGGTCAGGTCCTGGATGAAGCACTCGATGACGAACAGCCCGCCCGGGCCGAGGACCTTCGCGACGTTACGGAAGCAGTCGACCTGACGCCGCTGGCTGGGCAGGTTGAACAACGTGTTGAACACAAGATAAGCCAGCTGAAAGCGGCCCGTCACCGCCACGTCGGCCATGTCACCGATGGTCGTCGGGATCGACGCGCCGCCGGGCTTCGCGCGCATCTGCCCGGCCATCGCTGCTGAGCCTTCAATGCCTTCAACGACGATGCCACGTTCGGCGAGGGGTATCGCTACCCGGCCGGTGCCGGCAGCGAGCTCTAGGACACGCCCGCCGCCCGGAATGAGCCCTGCCAGGAACTCGACGGCGGGCGCAGGATCGAGGACGTCCGTCTGGTCGTACTCGTGGGCGTAACGATCGCCGAAGAACGCTGGGTCGCCGAATCCGCGCATATCGAGGACCCAACCATGATCCGCCCGGCCGCGCCACCGGATTTTGGCCGCAGCCGGGAAGCGCATATTGCAGGCTTCTGCCAGCCGGCCGGGGCGGATCATGTCAAGCATCTGGTGGGACTGGCCTGTCAGGCACCCACCGGGACAGGACATGACTGCCTGACTGATGCATAGCCTCACTCGATGCTGCACCTCTCGTCGGCGTACGCTTTTGAGTGGAAAGGCCGCGAGCGCTTGGCCGTCCGGTGCAGGTCAGCTCACTTGTGCTAATGATCGAAGTACCTGTGCCCGGGAGCGCTTGGCAAGTGCTTGGCGAGTGCTTGCGCCAGGGCCTTGCAATCCGGTCCGAGCGAGAACTCGGCGGCCGGCCTGGAAGCCGTCATTATCATCTGGCGTTCCCGGGCAAGCCTGGGACGCTTGAGCTCAGTGAGTGGCAGGGCAGAGCCTGGTTCTCCGTTAACGAGCGGCGTGATTGCGGATGGGTGTCGGAGTTCGCGCACGGGATTGCGGCGGCCATGGGCCGGGCCCAGGCGCAAGGGCCGCTTTGACCGCACACGTGCGTGACCGCTCATCGTGGCCTGTGTGCCGGTATGACGTGAGGCCTGCGCCCCTCGGTCCCCGCGATGTTGTGGATCGGCAGGCTGCTCGCCGCGACGTCGAACGACGCGGACGGGAACGGCAGGTCACGCGCGTCAGCGTCGACCAGGTCGACTCGGTCACGCACTCCCTCCACCACCGCGTTGTCCCCGGGCCCGGTGCCGTATCGCCCGCAGCACGGTGCTCGCCAATCCTGCCTGCACCACCGCAAGCACCGGAACGGCGATGGTCCCGCCGTCGATGCCGTACTTACCTCGCCCGCCGGCGGAACCACCGGAGCCTCGCGCCGCGACCTCTCCGATCGACTCCTCGTGCGTTAGCCTGCCAGACAGGTCCCGGCCCCCGACAAGAGCATGCGCCTCATCGCCTGGCGGGCTAGCGCTCGCTGCTCGCGGCGTCCGCGCGCAACAGCGCTGCTGCCTGCGTCATGGCGGCGAGCTTGCCGAACGCGACGGCCCGGGGCAGGTACTTCATCCCGCAGTCGGGCGCCAGCACCAGCCGCTCGGCCGGGACGTAGGGCAGCGCGCGGCGGACCCGGCCGGCTATCGTGCCCGGGGTCTCCACGGCATGATCGTTCAGGTCAAGAACGCCCAGTATGATCGTCTTGCCGTCCAGCCCGGCCAGCACGGAGCAGTCAAGGCCGGACTGCGCGGTCTCGATGGAGACCTGGTCACACCGGGCGGCTGCCAGCTCGGGCAGGAACGAGTAGCCTTCCGGGCGGTCGTGGATGATCGCCGCGTACCCGAAGCAGACATGCACGGCGGTCGTTCCGGTGATGCCATCAAGGGCCCGGTTGAGCACCTTGACCCCGTACGCCCGCGCCTCCTCCGGACGGGCCTGCAGGTACGGCTCGTCCAGCTGGACTATGTCGGCCCCCGCCTCGAACAGGTCCCTGACCTCATCGTTGACCGCCTCCGCGTAGCCGAAAGCGGCCGCTTCCCTGCTCGGGTAGTAGTCGTTCTGTGCCTGCTGCGCCATGGTGAAAGGCCCCGGCACGGTGATCTTGACCGTCCGCCCGGTGTGGGCGCGGAGGAACCTCAGGTCAGCTACCTCGACCGGGTGGCGGCGCCGGATCGGCCCGGTGATCCGCGGCACCGGGTTCGGGTGGCCGCTTCGGTCGAGCGCGGTGCCCGGATTGTCGACGTCCACGCCGTCAAGCGCGGTCGCGAACCGGTTGGAATAGCTCTCCCGGCGCATCTCGCCGTCGGTGATGATGTCCAGCCCGGCGTCCTCCTGTGCCCGGATGGCCAGTAGCGTCGCATCCTCCTGGGCCTGCTCGAGGTGGCCGGGATCCACTCGCCATAGCTCAAGCGCCCGCACCCGGGGCGGGAACCGGTGGGCCAGCCGCTCGCGGTCGATCAGCCAGTCCGGCTGCGGGTAGCTGCCGACAAGCGAAGTCGGGAAGATCATCTCTGGCCTCCGGCTGGTCTGCCGGGCACGGAACCGTGCCCGGCCCAGTATCTCGTTATGCCACAGCACGTTTATGCCACGGCACCGCCCAGCTCGGCACCGCCCAGCTCGGCACGGACTTCGGCGGCCCCGGCGACCATCACGCCGAGCTTCGCCCGCGCTACCGCCGGCGGCAGGTGCCGGAGGCCGCAATCGGGGTTCACCGACAGTCTTTCCGGGGCGACGAACCGCAGCGCCCGCCGGATCCGGGTGGCGACCTGCGCGCGTGACTCCACCTGATCGGTCTTCACGTCGATGACCCCGAGCCCCAGGCCGCGATCCCACTGGTACTGCTCAAGCAGGCGCAGGTCCGCATCGCCCTTCCGGGCGAATTCCAGCGCCAGCTGATCCACTGCCGTGTCCGCTACCGCCGGGAAGAGGAAGTCGTAGTGGCCGGCCCAGAGCGGCCTGGCGTACCTGTTGCCGTAGCAGACATGCAGCGTCCAGTGCACTCCAGGGACGTCCGTCACGATGTTGATCGCCTCGATCGCCAGGGCGATGTCCTCGGGATAACCGGCGAGGAAGGGCTCGTCGAGTTGCAGCAGCCGGGCGCCTGCCCTGGCCAGTTCCCTGGCTTCCGCGTTGAGCAGCCGGGCCAGTGCCCGCACGAGTTCAGCCTGGCCAGGGTAGGCAGCGTCGCGGATCCGGCGGGACAGCGAGAACGGGCCGGTGATGGACACCTTGACCGGCATGTCCGTCAGCTGCCTGGTGAACCGGTAGTCATCGGCAAGGCCGAGGCCCATGTCGGCCGGCTCGGGCAGGATGTGCGTGACCTCGGCCTCGTAGTAGTCGAAGTAGTCGGCCTTGGCCCGCTGCGGTATCCCGATGCCCGGGATCCTGGCGAGCAGGTAGTCGACGTCGTTGTCACGGCGCAGTTCGCCGTCGGACAGGATGTCAATGCCGGCCTGCTCCTGGTCGAGGATGGCCGCCTTGATGGCCATCTCGTGGATCTCATCGAGGTAGCTCTTGCTGATGCGGCGCCGGTAGAAGTCATTCTTCAGCTGCCCGAGCCACTCGGGCACCGCGTACGAGCCGATCACCGTGGTCGGCAGCAGCAGCGCCGGAGGCAGTACCGCAGGACGTGCCCCGCGCGGCGTCCCGGTCATTCCCGCACCGTGGCGGTCAGCGTCCTGACGCTGGCGGCCGGCCGCGGCGCGAACGGCGAGATCCTGACGTCGAACCCGGCCCGGCTGCCGATATGGCGGAGCAGCGGGCCATTGACCCAGTTCACCACCGAGCCGTCGTACTTGCCCGGCCCGTAGAAGCCGGCACCGTAGTCGCGGATGTCCGTGACGAAGAGATCGTGGCAGAGCAGCCGCCCGAACGGGTGCAGCAATGGCAGGGTGTCCGCGAAGCTGCTCAGCGCGCCGTTGTTGACGTGCATTCGTATGTCGCCGTCAGACTCCAGCTGGGATCGCAGCGTCTCGCCGGTGAGGTAGGGCCCGATCTGGTACAGATCCAGCCCCTCAAGCGGCACGTAGCGTTCCTGCAGCCGGAGCGCGCTCCAGACATCCCGCCAGAAGGCGACCGCGCGGGCGGGATCGCCGAAATGCTGCGGCAATGCCTCGCAGAGGAGCTCAGGGCCGAGCCTGAGCAGCTTGTCGACGAGGTCGCGCAGCCGCCCCGCGGGAACCGCGAACCGCCGCGCTATCCGCCGGGCCGCGGGCCCGGGCAGGAACGCGCGGACCTCGACCTGGTAAATGTGGCCGCCGATTCTCGCGACCTCGTCGCCCGGCAGGTTGTCGTAGACGTTGGAGATATAGACGAGGAACGCCTTACCGCGCAGGAAGCCCAGGCTCACGGCCGGATGCGTGGCATCGACCACCAGGGCGTTCACCCGGTCGCCGTGGTGGGCGACGGCCTTGCTCGCCCGGCCGAGCACGTGCGGCGAGTAGTCGCCCATCAGGTAATGCAGCCGCCGGTAGTAGTCCCTGCTGTGCATCCCGGAGAGTGCCGCGAACTCGTCGAGCCAGGTGCTGGCCTGGCTGCCGTTCCCGACCCCGAGTTCTACCACGTACAGCTCGGCTGGCAGCGCGCCGCGCGCGTCCAGGTCGTCCCAGATCTTGAAGAGCTCGAGGATGA
>OCZU010002914.1_pt1 | contig 10836 bp, 13 predicted proteins | sample 1539001 | NCBI WGS metagenome assembly OCZU01 (sample SAMEA3539306, study PRJEB22396) | soil metagenome | biome: tundra; feature: field; material: soil | place: USA | collected 2010-05 | depth 0.15 m | reverse complement strand
CGCTCATAACCCATCCAAACGCCGTCCTGTTCATTCCAAAGCCGGGGACGGTGAAACAGATAAAAGGCGCGGGCAGGTTCGCGCTGGTATTTTTTGTTCAGGCTGTCAATCCCTGCGCGCACCAATTGCAACAAGGCATCGTCGTCAGGTTGGTGTTCCTGCAGACCGTCGCGAAAATCCGTCAAGAGCGCGAAATAAATGTTTGCGTCGCGATTGGCCAGATAGCGCACCTCGAGGGCTTCGAGCAAATGTTCGATGCCACCGGCGCTGCTCAACAGGGTCGGCACGACGACCATGGTCCGGTGTTCCGACGGGATGCCATCCGAGTAATCCAGCCGCGGCAGCAAATCCGGCCGCACAAAAATGGTGACAAACCAATTCACGAGGGCGACAGCCAGTTGACTGGCGCAAATCAGAATCAGCATACTCATGCCGATCAACGTCCAGACAGGGTAGTGAACCGCCGGCCATCGGAGGAACGCCAGCGTGACGCCGAACGCAATCATGGCGATGCTCCCCACATAAAACGGGAATGGAAATTTTCGCGTCAGGCGCGGCAGCCATGACTTGAAGGGCGGCTTCAGGCCCGCTGCGCGTTCCAAATCTTCGACGCCCTTGTCGAACAGGAAATATCCAACGTGGCTGTGACGTTCTGCGCCATCGCCACCCTGCTGGCGCGAGAGTTCGACGGCCAGAGCGGCCACGTCCCGTTCCGGCATCGCGCTCCCTTTGGCGATGCGCTCGACTACGTGGCGATAGGCATCGCGGGTGGCAAAGTCCATGTCGCCATAAATGCCTGCCGGGTCTGTCCGCAACGATTGCTCCACCACGCTCAAAGTTTCCACAAACTCGCGCCAATCCATCGCGTCCAGAAAGCGCAGACTGGAAATGCTGTTACCCACCGAAACCTGGTTGGCGGCCTGATTCTGGCTTTCGCTCTGCACCCTTTGTTCGATGGTGCTGCCTTCTTCGCCAAGCCGTTCTTCAATCCAACTCAGAACCAGTTTGGCCCTCGGAGATTTTTCCTGCATGAGCCGCCAGAATTCCGTGACGAATGCGTGCGTGAGCCGCGTGCCGGATTTGGCCAGATCGCCGACCACAATGATGAGTTTGGACGGCTCGCTTTCCATGACCTCCAGAATCCGGTCGGCCCAGAAGTTGGCGCGGTCCCGCTCTTTGAGTGCCTTGATCAACAATACCGCCACGCGACGCAGGTTTTCAATCAGGGCGAGACGCAACATAATGGGAATGGCCCACAGTTCGCCCAACTTCAAAGGCGTGGTTTCCTGGTAGGCGGAGATGAAGCTGGTCAAATGAGCAGCGTCAATCCGGCCATCCACGTGCGAGATTAGCTCTTGCGCGAGGTCATAGACGCGGGGCAAATCGGCAGAAGGGCCGCCGGCCAGATGCGGCAATTCCCGACTGAAGCCGCGCGGCAGATGCCGGCGGGCCAGCAGGATTTGCTCTTTAATCAGATAGAAATTATCCAGCAACCATTCCGCCGCCGGGGTGATGGTGCGAAGTTTTTCGGCAAGAAGCGTTTGTTCGTTGTATTCACGGATTAAACTTTCGTTGGCCGCGAGACGCGACAAGAGGTGGTTCGAGCTTTTCCAAGTGGCGATTCGATGGCGTTGCGCGAGCTCACGCGCGTGCCGTTGAAGTAAATCAACGCTGAACAGTTCGCTCCGAAGAGGTTGTTCATTGGTTTCCACGAAGAGCCAAGGTTGTTCGTTACCGTGGAAATTCTCTTTTGATACCTTGCCAATGCCAGGCCCGATTGTGGTCGAGGAGCAGACAGGCAACATGCAAAAACAGGCGATGTGCTTTGGTAACCATCATTTTCATAACTCCTTCCCTGCAATCTTCATACCAGCAAAAAGTCACGTCCTTACACCAAAGCGCTTGGGCCCATCTATGCAAGATGCAAGACGAAACCCCATTTCCTTGCAGAGTGCTCGCTGAAAAAAAGGGCGGAAAATTAATCGGGGAAAGCTCAGACATTAAGATTCGGGTGGCCATGAACCATCATTGGTTTGGGTCGTCGCGCGTTATTCTTCCTTTGGCCGGTTAATATGGTGCAAAAGACACCTCACAATTGAAGGCCGAAAAATTTTGGGAATAGCCGGGAAAGCTCAATGACTTTTTAAGCCAGTGTTGAGCCCCGCTTCCGATCATTTAAAGGAGAACCGCTGGTATTCGGGTTACCCCGAATTCCCGGCGGTCAGTGACGCGCCCGTTTAGCGGACGCAGTCAAATTTAGACTACTCTTTGACGGTAATGTTGTTTTCGACATCCTTCACATTTTCGACACCTTTGGCGATTTGGCCTGCCCGGCTCTTTTGAGCGGAAGTGTTAACAAATCCACTAAGCTGCACTGTGCCCTTAAAGGAGGTAACATTCACGTCTCCAAACTTGTACTCCGAGTTGTCGCCCAAAGCACTTCTCACCCGCATATTGAGAGATTTATCATCAATATACTCGCCCGTACTACGGTTGTAGCGATCTCCCGCGCAACCTGACAAACTGGTTGCGATCATTGGTAGGCCGAGGAAGAGTGCGACGCACAGTCTTGCTATTCTTGTTTTCATATTTTCGTTCGGTTGTTTTTTGCTGCCCATCGGTGACTCAGCGTTGATCGTTTTTCGATCTCGTTCCGACTGAACCACCAAAGATCAATCAGCATTTAGCGAGGATCGTGCCAGGCTCAGCACAAGCGAAAGGGTGCCTTTATGAACGATTTCAGATGAAAACTCGCGTTTACCATATTCGGGTGTTGCCGAATGCAATGAAGCCTTGACCGAGAGTTGCACTTTTCACGAATTGACTGGCATCACCGGACGGCTGAAACTCCAAGCTGGAATTCCAAGAGCATAGTCAGCTTTGGCTATTGTGAATTCACAGTGAGGTTTATCATTAGATGAGAAATGGCAGCATCCACTTCTCGCGTCCATTCTAATCATCGAAACCGCAAACATGCAGGACGCGGTAGGAGCGGGAAAGCGAACGCAATTTGACCGGATCATCTGACATCAGAGCGGTGAGGATCGACTTTTTCCTGGCGCTGAGAAAGGCAGGCAATACAGGGATAGGATTGATATGGCCGAACCCCACCACGGTGTATCGCATAGTCCGACCGCTGGCATTCTTTTTTCATGGTGCGTCTAGATTCATCAGACTGGGAGCAGGTCATTGACTCCAAGCAAATGCGCCAGGCTTATGATTTGACCGACCTTCTCCCGCTCAAAACGAGACCGATGACGGCGGCCGCAATTCCTCCAATCAGCAACCACATGGATTGGTCGGTAGGTGTCCCCGTGAAGAAACGCGATATATCCGAACCCAATGAGTCTGAAGCATTGATTCCAAAAACTATCAATGCGAGGCCCGCGACAACGAATGCGAGTCCGAATGCCTTATTCATGATTTGCCTTTCTTTGGTTTGAGGTGTTTCCGATGCCTTCCCATGGTCTCAAACCCGGCTTCGTCCCGAGATCAACGACACCAGGAACAATACCAGGAAGATTACGAAGAGTACTTTGGCAATCGCCGCCGCGGTTCCGGCAATTCCAACAAAACCCAATACCCCAGCTATCAACGCGACGATCAGGAATATTAATGACCAGCTTAACATAGTTTTACCTTTCTCTTTATCTGAGTTATACCGTCTGCATTTACTCAAGCGGCTGCCATGCCATGCTAGGGGGAAGATACATGCACTGATGAAACGCCGTGAACTGAAGAGGTTGGGTGCGTTCGGAGCGAATCTGATGGGAAATTGAGATCGCGCAGTTTGCACAAGGATTGCCATCGCCTGTGCGTTTTGCATAGGCATGACAACCAAACCAAAAGTGGCGCTGCAAGATGGTTTGCGCAAGTCGCTCCATGGCGCATTGCAAGAAAAGGGCGAACTGAAGGAGGTTTTATAGTTCAATTCTGACAGTACATTGCACTGTGCAAGCGTCAACATTTTGCGAATTGCAAAGATCAATCCCGGGGGTTTCACCCTAAATCGTTGGAAATCTTTGATCCGTTGGACGGCACGAGGCTAGCTTTGAGATTTCACGCAAAGAGAAGAGCAAATTTTAAAAAGGAAAAACAATGATGCGATCCAAGCCATGGGTAAATAAGAGCGCTATGAACACACTCCAACCTCCATCCGCCATCCTGTCGACAAAAGCTCACACGGCACCCCGTCAAAGTGATTCGCGCCCTGCTGCTGAATTGTATGGAGGTCATCCCATGGATCCTTTGCACCCGCCCGCGAAACCGATAAACATCCTCGTAGAGTACAGCGATGACATTTATGTCGAGCACGCCATCACCATAAAAGTTGCAGGTTCTCTCGCTGAACAAAGCTCTGCCGCCGTTCTAACAGCATCCGTTCGCGAAGCTCACAAGGACAAGAACTTCTTCAACCCCGGGATCGTCCGGCGTCTTCCAGAGACACCTAAGCCGGGAAATGGAAGAGCCACATCCGAAAAACAAATCGGCGAATTGACCTCCCGCGAAATGGAGGTTCTGCAGCTCACCGCCGAGGGCAACGCCAACAAAAAGACGGCGTCAAAACTGGGCATCAGCACCAAGACTGTTGAAAAGCACCGCGAGCACATTAGGGAAAAGCTCGGAATTCACGGAACCGCCGACTTGACCCGATATGCCATCGCCGCCGGAGTCGTTCAGTGCAATCTATAGCCGGATGCGGAATAAGGAGAGAAACCAAGAAATTCGCTCTCATCCACGCCGTGAACCAAGATGCCCAGCCGATGCTGTGAAAGGTGAACAGGTGTAGTACAACGGCGCCCGTAATACTCCTCATACGCTTGATAGACGATATCCTGAGGGTGCTTGCGAAATGTTGTTCTGGTCGAGATCACCGCGACTTCGGACAACTTGGAACCAGCGCAGATTTTTTGGACTCAGCCGCTCTTTGAATCGCACTGTCAACGGCATTTCCCACTGCCGGCGTTGGCGTGGTGATGGTTCAATCAATTTGCAAATGTTATCTTTCATCCTTAACCCCTTTCGTTCGAAGAATTGCACCTTACGCTCATGCTGCGTGGCTGCGGCCAACGGGTTGAACTTTCCCAGATTCCTGCGCTTGCCCGTGCGGGGATTCAGCTTGCGCGAATAGAGACGATTTGTGCCAGCAGCATGAGGAGCAAGCCTCATCTACGGGCTGTTCCACGCCTTTCCGCGCTCCGCCGGTTCGCTTTTGAATCCGGCCAACCAATTCGTCCTCCTTGCCTTCAACGAATTCGAGGTCGTCGTCGGTGAGTTTGGCCCACTTTTGCTTCAACTTTCCTTTGAGGATGTTCCAATTGCCTGTCATTTCCAACGTGTTCATAAGCGTGACTTGATTGTTGTTTTGGCTTGTTGTGTTTTTAGTGTGCATCCCAAGGGAGCTTCACTTCGTTAATTCTCTTTCGCATTAGTTATGCCATTTTGCCCGCATGCGGTTGGCGACTGAACATTAACGACTTAAAAGTGGGAATGCCTGTTCGCCGGTCATTACATCCGTTGCACGCTGCATGAAATTCATGTCTCGTGACGCATCGCGCATGGGTAGATTCTGTCTGAAGGGTGATTTCATAATTCCAAACTTCCAAACAGAAACAAACCTGGCCGGCCAACCACAAACCATCTCCAACCCGCCAAGCGTCGCATCTGGAGCCGTCAGAATGTGGAAAGCCCGCAAATATCTTACATGCTGAGGCAACCATTCCTCGCCCACAGTTCAGTCCGTGCAACCTGCATAATCATTTTGAGATAGTTTGCGGGATGCAAAGTGCGGCAGCGGCGTTGCGCTCTGCCAAAATCACGTAAGTCCTTGTCCAACTGTTTACTCGATAGTTTTGGAATGAACGGCACGCTGCGCGCTAAAGGTTTGGTTCAAATAGCTCGCAATGGATGCGCAACTAGTAAGAAAAACAAACAAACCTCAACCAAGAAAGAAAATCATATGTCAAAGAAATCCGTGTTTTGCATCGCCAACTCTGAATTTCAGGCCGCGTCCATTGTGGACCGGCTGAAAAATGAGGGTTTTTCCAACAATGACATTTCCGCATTGTTCCCGGACAAGACCGGAACCCGCGACTTCGCGCACCAAAAGGGCACAAAAGCGCCCGAGGGGATCGCCACCGGAGCCAGTACGGGTGGTGTGGTCGGCGGAGCATTGGGATGGCTCGCAGGCATCGGTGCCCTCACCATTCCAGGCGTTGGTCCGTTCATCGCCGCGGGCCCGATCATCGCCGCTTTGAGCGGCGCAGCTGTCGGCGCCACTGTGGGCGGCATCGCGGGTGGATTGATTGGCCTGGGTATTCCGGAACTAGAGGCAAAGCGTTATGAAGGCAAAATCAAGGCGGGCAATATTCTTCTCTCGGTGCATACCGAGGATTCGGAGGGAATCAGGGCAGCTGAAGAAATCTTCAAGAACGCCGGCGCGCAGGACATCTGCACGACGGGCGAATCCACCCTTCCTAGAACGGAAAGCAACGTTTACCACTCAGTTGCCGATTAACAATCGCTAACAACCCCGGCCCAACGCGTTTTGGGTCCGGGACTTTAAAAAAAGTATCGGCGTCAAAAATGAATAACCAAAAGAAAAATTCGGAAACAGGAATGCCCCTCCGCTTTTTGATTGGCTTACAGTCAACCCCCGACAACCCATGGACACACTTTTCCCATGAACACACTTTTGGAAACCTCTCCCAAAGAAACCGCCAACCCATCAAATGGCGACGAACCCACTCGGTCAGTACGTATCATGGTGGTTGAAGACGATGTCGACCTCCGGGATCTTAGCACTGAAGCTTTGATTCACGAAGGGTATGAGGTGGACTTCGCCGAAAACGGAGTTCGCGCATGGAAAGCCCTCCATTTCAAGCGCTACGACTTGCTGATCACCGACAACCTCATGCCGAAGATGACGGGCCTTCAACTGGTCCAGAAATTGCGCACGGCGGGCATGCAACTGCCGGTCGTTCTTGCGTCAGGCAGCTTGCCGGCGGAGATGCTCCTGAAGGGCACGGTGCCCGGGTTTGTCGCTGTGATTCGAAAACCCTTCACGCTTGACGAATTAGTTGGAACGGTAAAAAGAGTCTTGCCTGGATCGGCGGCTGACCGCGGCAGTTACCCTGCTGCAACGGCTGCGGAAACAATCCCTGTCTCATCGAAGCCCAGGCGCGTGGTTGATTCATAACAACAATTCAAATGAACAGATCGAACATGAAAACATTGAAAAATCTATGCCTCGACGAACTGGCGGACATGTATTATGCCGAAAACCACCTGATCAAGGCCCTGGCCAAATTGGCGAAAGCCGCGACTCACGACGAATTGCGCGAAGCATTCGAGTCGCATCTGGTTGAGACCGAAGGTCACATAAAAAAACTGGAAACAGTTTTTCTCTCATTCGGCGAACCCGCCCGAAGCAAGAAATGTGAAGCCATCGTCGGCCTGTTGAAGGAAGGCGATGAGATTGCATCCGAAAACAAATCATCGCCGACCATCAATGCGGCACTCATTTTCGGGGCGCAAAAAGTGGAGCACTACGAGATTGCATCATACGGCGGTTTGCGTGAATGGGCCGAAGAACTCGGCAACCACCAGGCAGCGGAGCTTCTCCAGGAAATTCTGGATGAGGAAAAGGCCGCGGACGAGAAGTTGACTGAAGTGGCTCGCCAGTGCTGTAACAAGTCCGCGCGGAATGGCAGCTCTGATGCCGAAGACCCAAACGCCGGCCACAGTGGCAGATCTCGCGGCATCCGGCCCGGTCGCGCCAAGGTTAAAGCCTAAGCCGGCGGATGAACATGTCTCGGAACCGGAAGTCCCGGATGAATAATTGAGTCACATTTGAATCGATGAACCTGGCTTAATGCTACCACTGCCAAATTTGACGTATGCTTGAAACCATTGCCGTGATTCTGATTGTGCTGTGGCTGTTGGGATTGGTTTCCTCCTATACGATGGGAGGTTTCATCCACATTCTCCTGGTCGTCGCCATCATAGTGATTTTAGTCCGGCTCATCCGCGGCAAACCACCGCTAAAATAATAATTAAAAACCACCCCAAACCAGAACGCAACAAAATGAAAACAAACACAAGATCCCACTTCGAAACTCCAACCGCATTAAGTCACGATGCCGGCACACTCGTTGAGGACGCCCGCGGGCTGTTGGAAGCCACCTCGGAAATCGCCGACGAAAAAATCGCCGCTGCGCGCAAGCGGCTCGCCGAGGCGCTTGAATCCGGCAAGGAGACTTATGAAAATCTGCAGGAAAAAGTCGTGAAAGGCGCAAAGATCGCCGATCAGACCGTGCGCGATCATCCCTATGAATCAATAGCTATAGCCTTCGGAGTAGGCGCGGTGATCGGCTTCCTCGTTTCTCGCCGCAGCTAACGTGCATGGACCAGCCGCGTCCAACGCTGGTTGAACTGGCGGATGCATCCAAACGCGCCACAACCCACATTCGATATTGGGGCAAAGCGCTTGGAACTTCTGATTGTGCGATTGCACGAGGAGCGCGAGCGCCTTTTGCAATCCATTCAAGTGGCGCTGGGCGCGGCGGCATTGGCGTTGCTCGCCGGCGTCGCACTTACCCTTGGAATCATGGTTTTACTTTGGGACCATTCCCCCGTTGCTGCATTGGCCATTTTAACGGCCTTATACGGGAGCGGGGCGGCTTTCTTGTATGCACGCTTTGATCGATTGCAACGGGACTGTCAGATGTTCACGGCCACACTTTATCAATTACGAAAGGACCGCGATTGTCTCGCCCACAACCTTCGTTGAAAGCCCTTGAAGTCCGCAAGCAACTCCTCATTGCGGAGGCGGAGGTGTTGCGCACTCGAATGGGAAAGGATCTGGAAGTAATTCAGCGGGGCCTCAAAACGGTGGGAACGCAGGCCAAATCTATCGCTTTGTACGCGTCCTTCGCAGGGGCTGTCGTGCCGTTACTTTGCGTCCTTCGGGGCGCGCACAAGACAGGGTCCAATGGCAAATCTTCGCTGATATCAAGGCTGTTCACCGGTGTCCGCGCTGCCTCCACCGTCTGGCTGGCGTTGTGTTCGCGTCAGCGCCGATGAATTTTTGATATGCGCCGCTCGTTGCACAAATGGTGGTCACCCGCGTTCCTGGGTGTGAACATCTTGAGCGCCCCCGCTCAGGTGGATCCAATACCTCGCAACCAGATTCAATTGGCTCATTCTGTTGCAGTACGACTACCACGCTTTGAAGCAACGGCGGTCTGATTCCAGATAAAAGATAAACCATCTGGCAGAAACGCAGGTGAACAACAGACACAGACCGGATGTTTGGTGCGGGTGCGAGGAAAGAAACGTCCTCGGACATTCGTTCGTACCTGGATAACAGAGATAAGATGTACATTTTTCAAAATTGTTTCCTTTTTGGAATCATCGCTGCCACACTCAAACTTATGAAAGTTGTTGCGTTCCTGCTTGTAGGAAAGGATGCGCGTTCTCATGGAATTGCTCAAGGCGCCGCGCGGCTGGTGTTCCCCGAATCTGTCGTAACGACATTCGACACTTTGGAGGAGGCGTTGAAACATAAACTGGCATCGGGGCTTGAACTCTTGGTACTGGCGGACCCCGACGAAGCAGAGGTGCTCCACGCTTTGGAAGCGACTGATGCGACCGGGCTGCGCCGGTGGGCGATCGTAGTTTTGGGAACTGCCCCGGCCATCGAAGGCTTGGAGATCGTGTCTCCGCAGGAATGGACCGAGCCCCTGTTGGCGCGCGTATTTCGATCGGCGATCGCGCAACGTCGGCTCATGCGGGAAAACGAACGCCTTCGAGGGGATTTGCGGACCATTGCGCACCGCATCAGCCACGATTTACGAGCGCCATTGGGCGGTATCCTGATCGCGGGCGAGGCGTTAACGGAGCTGGTGGCGGAACATAATCCCTCCGCTGTTGCGCTTGGGAAATCCCTTCTTGATTCGGCGGACGACATGGGGAAGCTAATTGATCGGGTGAGTTTGTTGACCAGAGTGTCCGCGAACCCGGTTGCGAAAAGGCCAGTGGCTATGGAGGAAGTCGTTTGGGCGGCGCTGCAACGGCTGGAGCGCCAGATTCTTAAAAAGAGCGCGTCGGTAATCCAGCCGGCTTCCTGGCCCGAAGTGGAGGGCGTTTCTTCATGGCTGGAAACAGTCTGGTGGAATCTCCTGGTCAATGTGCTGCAACATGGAAAAGAGGCCGCCCGCATCGAACTTGGCTGGAGTCAGAATGAACGGGAATTTCGTTTTTGGGTTTGTGATGCTGGCGGCGGAATTCCTTCCGAAATAGTCGGCACCCTGTTTCAACCCTTTCATTTGCTGCATCGCACAAATGCCGGGAAAGGTTTGGGTTTGTCCATCGTGCAGCGACTTCTGGAACTCCAGGGCGGAACTTGTGGATACGAACCCGTTTCCACAGGCGGTTCGATCTTTTTTTTCACTTTGCCGGCAAGGAAACGAGCGGACGCGACGGACGGCTCCCGGTTGGCGGCAAATACAGCGAGCACGTCCCTTTTGTCACCGGCAATACCGGACCCAGATCCTCGGCAAGCGACCTGATAAAACAAAATACGATTATGAAAAGAACAAATGCGCGCGAATCCACAATTGACGGCCTCGGTTTGGATAATGGCAACTTCATGCGGCAACTGCTGACGACCCTTGGCGACTTTGGCGACGGCGATTTTTCCGCGCGGCTCCCTTCAGATTGGACGGGATTGGAAGGCCGGGTGGCGGACCGGATCAATCAGATCGCCAGCCGCATGGAGAACTTCAACACGAGCCTGCTGCGGCTCCGTCGTCAGGTGGGCGAAGAAGGAAAAAT
>OCZU010002912.1_pt1 | contig 10844 bp, 5 predicted proteins | sample 1539001 | NCBI WGS metagenome assembly OCZU01 (sample SAMEA3539306, study PRJEB22396) | soil metagenome | biome: tundra; feature: field; material: soil | place: USA | collected 2010-05 | depth 0.15 m | reverse complement strand
GGTTAACGCGGACAACGATCAGGCCGGGATTACGGTTAACCCAACCAGTGGTCTGGTCACCACCGAAGGCGGTGGCACAGCGACCTTCTCCCTCCGCTTGAACTCGCAGCCCTCGGCGAACGTCACGATCGGTTTAAGTTCCAGCAATCCGGGCGAAGGAACAGTTTCACCGGCCTCGGTCACATTCACTTCGGTGAACTGGAATACCAATCAAACGGTCACGGTCACCGGCGTTGATGACGCTCTGGACGATGGCGATGTCGCCTACACGATCATTACCGCGCCAGCTACGAGTGCCGACGTGGGTTACAACGGACTGAACGCAGCCGACGTTTCGGTGATGAACAGTGACAATGATTCGACTGCCATTTTCCTGACCGCCGGCACGAACAATCAGATTGTAGTTGCAGAAGGCAGCACGACCAACTTTAGTTTCGTGCTCGGTTCCCAGCCGACGGCTAACGTGGTGATCAATATCACCTCTGGTAACACCTCCAAGGGAACGGTGTCTCCCGCAAGCATCACGTTTACTCCGGGCGATTGGAACGTGCCAAAAACAGTCCTACTGACGGGTGTGGACAATTTCATCCTGGATGGCAACTTCAGTTACACCATTCAAAGCAGTGTGAGTTCGAGCGACGCGGGCTATGGCGCGCTGACAATCCCGAACATCAACGCCACAACGATTGACAATGAGGCATCATTGATTCTGCCTGATGGTGGCTGCATCTACGGTCTGGGAATGGCGGCAATCATTATTGATGGTCCGGCAGTGCTCACCGACCTAGACACACTGACCTACAACGGCGGCTCGTTGACCTTGACGCTGGCGACGAACGCCAACACGGACGACCGGTTGGAAATTCGCAGCGCTGGCAGCGGTGCCGGGCAGATTGGCGCCTCGGGTAGCAACGTCAGCTACGAAGGCAATTCTATTGGCAGTTTCACCGGTGGCAATGGGACAGCGCCGCTCGTTGTCTCGCTCAACGTCAATGCCGCCGTGCCAGCGGTGCAGCAACTCATCCGCTCAATCACATTCCGCACCGCCACCAATGTGAGTTCTCTGGCAACGCGCACCCTGGTCGCCACCTTGAATGATGGCCTTGGCGGCTCCAGCAGCGCGAGCAAGGCCATCCGGGTAGGCTTGCTGCGTTTAACTCAATTCCAGGAAGGCGCCGAGCATGGATACGGAACCTATTCCGGCACGGCCGACATCGCGTTGTCGGAAACTGATCCATCAACGCCCTGGCCGATTGGACGCAACGCGACGGAAGGACTACTCGTGGACTGGCCAGACATCGGGACGCCGGACACGAGCCAGGTGCTGATCCGTTTCGACAATTTTGTCGGCACGAACTCCTGGCAGATTCCGACCGGTGCGGTCATGGTCTCCGCCGAGTTACTCGTAAACGTCAACAATCCCGGGAACGGCGGCACGTTGAATCGCATGTTGATACCGTGGGACGCGACGAATGACACTTGGAACTCGCTCGGTGGCGGTGTGCAACAGGATGGCGTGGAGTCCGAGGCAAACTATGAATCCCAATGGAACGTCCAAGCCGGTACCGGGGCGACGGGCAATGGGATTGTTTCCATCGGCGTGACTCCCGACATTCAAGCTTGGGTCAATGGAACGAATAACTTCGGCTGGGTGGTCACCGGATGGCCATTCAACACCGATGGCACCGGATTCAGTCCCTCCGAAGCGGCCGACATCAACCTCCGTCCGCGCCTCCGTATCCTGTGGCTGCCACCGGGTCAAGACGCCGCGGTCAGTTTCCGTCAGGGTGTGAACGGCTACACGAGCGCATTCGACACCCGCATCCGCGCCAACACGCCGGACACAAACTACGCCACGGTCACCTCCATGTTTGTGGATTACGCGGTCAGTGGAGCTTCCGACGAAGAACAAGTCCTGTTGCGTTTCGATAACATTGTTGGCAACGACGGCACCCAGATTCCTTCGGGCGTGCGCATTGATGCCGCGATGCTCGACCTCGGCTCTGTGGTAGGCAACGCTACTGGCGACGGAGGCCACCTCCATGCCTTGCTCCAACCTTGGGACGACAAAACGACTACTTGGAACACGTGGGGCGGTGACGGAATTCAGGCAGATGGCATCGAAGCGGTGGTCAAGCCCACGGTCACAGCAGGTTCGCCCAGCCTCGACCCAAACGTTCAAGGCGGCTTCAATTCATATGAAGTCACCGCCGACGTGCAAGCGTGGGCCAACGGCACCAACAACTACGGCTGGGTGTGGTTACCCTGGCCTGGAGGCGCGGATGGTTGGGGCTTCGCCTCTGCTGAAGACGCCACAGAACGCAATCGTCCTCGCCTGCGGGTCTATTTCACGGCGGCGGCTGCGAACGTGAGCGCGGCATTGCTACAACCGCTGTCCGTCGGCCCGACGCAAGTGCAAGTGAAGTTCAACGGCACTGTGGGCAAGACCTACACCGTCTTCCGTTCGACCGTCCCGACGGGTCCGTGGACAGCGATCGGCACGGCCACTGTGGCGGGCGATGGCGTGGCAAGCCTCGTTGATGCCTCGCCGCTGCCGAACGCGGCATTCTATCGCGTTGCGTATCCATGAGCCGGTTACCCAACCAAAGGCAGGCGCGGGAAGTCCCCGCGCCCGCCGGCGGCCTTTAACCCAAACCAAGAGCTGTTCCACAAATCAATCCAATGAATATGCCTTTAGTTCCAGGTCAGAAATCTCCGATCGATCGCTGCTCGGAATCCGCCAGGCGTGGTCGTGCTGGTTTCACGTTGATCGAATTGCTCGTGGTCATCGCCATCATCGCAATTTTGGCGGCGATGCTTTTGCCCGCGCTCAGCCGGGCCAAATGGCAGGCCAAAAAAATTGGTTGCATCAATAACCTCAAACAACTGGGCCTCGGAAGCGTCTTGTATTCACAGGATTTCAGAGGTAATCTGACCGCGCCCACCTGGTATGAAAAAACCTTTGTCCCAACGGCGCTTTCGGATCGCAGTGGCTCGGATGATGACGCTTCGTGGCTGTGGCCGAATTATGTCAAGCCCTTCAAGAGTTACACCTGTCCCGGCACGGAAAACACCGTTCGTCCGGATCAATATCAAAAACCGGATGGTTCAGGATATGTGGTTGGCGATCTCGTCAACAACGCCATCAATCGCAAGACCTATGGCACGAGCTACGAAATTTTTGGCACCTTCGGAGGTGTGAAAAAAACCGACCGAACCATAGACACCCGGGTTACCACTCTTTACCGCGCCGGCACCCGGCCCGGAGCATCGCAGGTTCTGCTCTTTCTCGATGCCGACGACTCCTCCAGCACCGGCATGGGCAGTTCACACAACAACTGGCCTGATCCCGAGGACAATCACGGGGCATCCGGGACGTGCATGAATTTCTGCGATGGCCACGCCGAATGGATCAAACGCCAGCGTTATTTGGAAGTGCTGAACCTCAGCCAGGACAGTAATAACACGCCGCCATGAGTTCAGCCGGAACGCTGGTGCCAGGCGCGCGAAGGCGGGCATTATTTTGTTCATCCTTGTTCGGCGCACAAAGCCATGTCAAGGCGATCGATTTTTTCGCCTCAAGGGCAACGGCAACGCTACACAAAAACCAATCCTGAGAAATCCCGCGCTTAACCCGAAACGAACTTCCAAAACGGAACGAAATCTGAGATCACTTCCGCAATATGATTCATCTGCATGAAACCGCACTCTAAATTCCGCCGCTTCGGTTCGTTCTTTTCCCTGCCAGTTGCACTGAGCCTTACATCCGCACGGCTTCACGGAGCGGAACCGGTTTTGTGGCCCGGACCGGCCCAGGACGGCTCGATGCTGCTGCCGAATCAATGGTCGCTGCGTCCGGCGGGGAGTCACGTCGAATTGGGTGATTTTCCCGTAAACATCGCCGTTCCTCCGGAAGGGAAATTTGCGGTAATCCTTCATTGTGGCTACAGCCAGCATGAATTGGTGGCTGTGGATCTTGCCAAAAAGCAAATCGCCTCCCGCGTCAACGTGCCGGAAGCGTTTTACGGAGTCACCTTCAGCAACGACGGAAAGAAGCTTTATTGCAGTGGTTCCAGTGGCGAGGAGATTTTTACTTTTGATTACGATGAAGGCAGGCTATCGAATAGAAAAAGTATCGCTCTTCGCGATCTCAAAGAACGTGGAGTACCCGCAGGCTTGGCGGTTGATTCGACAGGCAGGACATTGTTCGCGGCAAACTTGTGGAGCGATACGGTGTCGCACGTCAACCTATCCGACAACTCCGTCCGTGATATCCCGCTCGCGACCCATAGGACTGCCGCCGCTCCTCAACTCGCCAAACCAGAGCAGGATTTCGACACCGCGGCAGCCACCAAACGCGCCAAGGCCGCAATGTTGGCCGAAAATGCCGATGCCATCTTTCCGTATGCCTGCGCGCTGGATTCCAAGCATCAAAAGTTATACGTGAGTCTGTGGGCCGCAGCGAGCGTGGCGGTTGTGGACCTGAAGACTGAAAAAGTTTTCGGTCGCTGGCCAACCGGTGAACACCCCTGCGAAATGGCGTTGCGCCGTGATGGGAAATTTCTTTTTGTCGCGAATGCCAATGACAACACAGTGACAGTCATCGACACCCGCACCGGCCGCACGGTGGAAAGCATCTGGGCAACGCTCTTCCCGCAATCGCCACGCGGCGCGACACCGAACAGTCTCGCGCTTTCGCGGGACGAAAAAATGCTTTTTGTGGCCAACGCAAACATCAACGCGCTGGCGGTATTCGACGTCGGGAATCCCGGAAAAAGTCGTTCGCTGGGATTCATCCCCACGGGTTGGTATCCCACATCCGTACGCGTCACGCCGGACGGCAGGCAACTGCTGGTCACGAACGGCAAAGGCAACGTAGCCAGGGCAAACCCACGCGGACCGCAGCCCGTGCGAGGGAAATCCACCGAGGAGTACATCGCCAAGCTATTTCGGGGAACTTTAAGCATCATTGATTTGCCTTCACAAAAAGAACAGGCGCGGCAACTGGCGGCTTGGACCGCCGAAGTTCTGAAATGCACGCCACTGCGCCCGGACGCGGCGGTGAGCGCAAAGCGTCCCGAGGGCAGTCCCATTCCGGCGCGGCCCGGAGATGCCAGCCCCATCAAACATTGCATTTACATCGTCAAGGAGAACCGCACTTACGATCAGGTGTTAGGAGACATGCCCGAGGGAAATGGAGACGCAAAGCTTTGCTTGTTTCCTGAGCGGATCACACCCAATCACCACAAACTGGCCCGCGAATTTGTGCTGCTGGACAATTTTTATGTCGAGAGTGAAGTCAGTGCTGATGGACATGAATGGACGATGGCCGCCTACGCCACCGATTTTGTCGAAAAGACCTGGCCGCTAAATTACGGCCATAAAGAATCAAAATTCCCTTACCCAGCCGAGGGCCTCTTTCCGGTGGCCGCGCCGGCGAGCGGTTATCTTTGGGATCGAGCGCGTGAGGCCGGCGTCAGTTATCGCAGCTACGGCGAATTTGTGCAAAATTCCCCCATGGCAAACTCGCCCTCAATAACACGCGTGAAGACTTTGCAGGGACACTTTGATCCATGGTTCAGGAGCTTCGATTTGGATTGCGCCGACACGAAACGCGCCGAACGCTTCATCAGCGAAATCAAGCGGTTCGAAAACGAAGGCGAAATGCCACGCCTTCAGATTGTGCGGCTCCCGAATGATCACACACACGGCGTGACGCCGGGAAAACTAACGCCCACGGCGTATGTCGCTGACAATGACGCCGCGTTGGGAATGGTGGTTGAAGCGGTCAGCCGTTCGAAGTTCTGGCCTTCCACGGCAATTTTCGTTGTTGAAGACGACGCGCAAAACGGCCCTGACCATGTGGATGCCCATCGTACGGTGGCACTGGTCATCAGCCCTTACACGCGTCAACACGCCGCAGATTCAACCATGTATTCCACCTCCAGCATGTTGCGGACGATGGAACTGATCCTGGGTCTCCAGCCGATGACGCAATTCGATGCGGCAGCCACACCGATGTTCAACTCGTTTACTTCGCAGGCCGAGGTTGATCCTTTTGTGGCATTGCCCGCCAATGTCGACCTGCAGGCAACGAACAGCCTCGCCGCCTGGGGCTCAGGATTTAGGTTCAATTTCGCCAGGGAGGATGCGGCAGATGACCTCCTATTCAACGAGGTGATCTGGCGTTCCGTAAGGGGCGGGAACCATCCGATGCCCGCGCCCATCCACGCGGGCTTCGTAATGGCCACAACCAGCCGTGACGAAGACTGATCGTTCGCTCAATTGCCGAATGCCGGCTTGAGCGATTTCACCAGCGGGTCAGCACCAGTCTGACCGACAACTTCAGCCTCACCAAGCTGCCAGTGACGCCGGCTGTATTGGCATCGCAGTTGAGAGACTTAAGCAGCTCGTTCGCGGACAACGGTACGGGGAGGAATCCCAGCCACGGCCGCCAGGAATGTGACGCGTGAAATCCTGCCCGGTTCGCTCCGTGCGATTGCGAATTATGTACAAGGTGTGTCGAACCATGATCTGTTGACGCTGCGCTCGTCCGGATCCAAGGCCACCGACAACGGCAAAGCACAATCGTCATTGGACAAGCCGGGCATCCAGATGATTGACAGCCAGGTAAGCAAACAATTGGTAGAAGTCGCCATTCTTCTTTTTTGATTTTGTCCCTCGTTGCGCGTTTGATCCATTGCTAGTCAGCCGTTGAAGAAAGGCTCTCCAATTTTCGTGATTCCTTCGCTGGCACTTTCGTGCTAAGATCTTTTTTTGTTCATGATTCTTTTGAAACAACAACTTTGGAAACATTTTAAACGACGCGCAGACAGTTCCCGAGCCCTAGCCTGGCACTAGGTCGGAGGGAGAAGAATTCTGCCCATGATTCGTTTGCTTCCGAACGAGCGGTGGCCGCAAAAGACCTGTGCGTGGTGAGTCCTTGGTCCCATGCGCTATTCGCTGAAAACGAGCGATGAAATGATTTTGGCAGTTTTTCATTACATTAGCGTTACAGTTTATAATAACATGACTTTTTTTCACACAAACAGCATTTTTTTTGCTGTTTTTGTTTGTCCAGCAGTTGACCACGAAATAATTTGGACAAGAAGAGATTTATTTGAGAGTATGGCTCATCATAAGATTTTGAGTCTTGAAAATCCGGATTGTGAATTGCAACACACTACTGTGCAAATATTTAAGAATTAATTAGGTGAATTATTGACAACATTCATCTAGGAATTACATGATCGCATTCCGGCGACAATTGAAGTTGATTTAAGAGTGCATGCCGCTTGTCTTCTCAAGGTGTTCTTTCTTGAGGAAAGGCTACCACTTTTCTGACGCGGTTTACTTGAAAGGCTGTGATGTTCGTTTATCCAAGAGAATACGATGTGATTGTAGTCGGCGCTGGACACGCTGGTGTCGAGGCGGCGTTGGCGGCCGCGAGGATGGGTTGTCAGACGCTTCTCCTAACGATTAATGCCGACACCATCGGCCAGATGTCCTGCAATCCAGCCATTGGCGGTTTGGCAAAAGGACACCTCGCGAGAGAAGTTGATGCCTTGGGAGGCGAAATGGGCAAGGTCACCGATATGTCCGGATTGCAATTTCGAATGTTGAATACACGGAAGGGTCCGGCTGTCTGGGCACCTCGAGCGCAGTGCGATAAGAAGGCTTATCAATTCCGCTTGAAATGGATTTGTGAGCGCGAACCGAATCTCGATATAAAGCAAGGCCAGACCTCAAGAATACTTCACAAGGATAATCTTGCTTACGGAGTCGAGACAACTTTGGAAGTTCAGTATCTCGCCAAAACCGTCGTCATAACTACAGGAACGTTTCTTCGCGGCTTGATGCATATCGGTTCGAATCAGCAACCGGGCGGCCGTTCAGGAGAATCGGCGGCGATGGGGCTTTCGACTTCGCTAAAAGAACTCGGCCTTGAACTTGGCCGCTTGAAAACTGGAACACCACCCAGACTGCTGCGTCGAACAATTGATTTTTCCAGGATGGAAGCTCAGCAAGGTGACGAACCGGTTCCATACTTCACCTATTGGAGAGATGATTTGTTCCACGTGGAACAATCCGATACAAAGCGAGGCGGCTATCCTCCAAAGTCAATTCTTTCTCAAATCAATGGCCAGCTTCCGTGCTTTATTACTTACACAACAGATCGCACTGCCAAAATCATTCGAGATAACATACATAAATCTCCAATGTATTCGGGCGTGATTGAGGGAGTTGGGCCCAGATATTGCCCTTCAATTGAAGATAAAATCGTGAGATTCCCTGAAAAAGAGCGCCAACAGATTTTCTTGGAGCCGGAAGGAATCGCCACGGACGAGTTTTATGTAAACGGGTTTTCGACCTGTCTTCCTTTTGAAGTTCAGATCGAGATGATCAAAACCATCATTGGCTGTGAGAATGCGGAGATATTGCGCCCCGCCTATGCGGTCGAGTATGACTTTGTCTTTCCAACGCAGTTGGCCCCGTCGCTGGAAACAAAAATCTGCAAGAATCTCTTCCTAGCGGGACAGATTAACGGTACGTCAGGTTACGAAGAAGCTGCTGCACAAGGACTTATAGCAGGAATAAACGCGGCTCGACGGATCCAAGAGCGAAACCCAGTCATTCTCCGTCGAGACCAAGCTTATGCGGGTGTTCTCATTGACGACTTAATAACCAAGGGAACCATCGAACCTTACAGGATGTTTACTTCGCGCGCAGAGTACCGCCTGCTATTGAGGCAAGACAATGCCGATCAACGACTTTCAAAAATTGGATTCGATATTGGGCTTTTGCCTGAGCGTAACTTTAGAAAGTTCCAACTCAAACATCAGGCAATTCAATTAGAACTCATTCGATTAGAAAATACCCGCAGCGGCACAGAAGCCCTTGCCCAATTGCTTCGTCGCCCCGAAATCATTTACCGTGATCTTCCAAACCGAAATGAAACCCTTACCGCGGAGGAAATTCAGCAGGTGGAAATAACAATCAAGTATGCCGGCTATATTGACCGCCAGCAAGCTGAAGTCGAGAAATTTAAAAATCTGGAAGGCAAGCAATTCCCCGCGTTGTTCGATTATTCGCTGGTGCCAAGCCTGCGCACCGAAGCGCGCCAGAAACTTGCCAAGATTCGTCCAACCACGCTGGGTCAAGCCTCCCGAATTTCTGGCGTTTCACCGGCTGATATCAGCATTCTCATGGTTTGGCTAAAGCGGGGCGGCGCCACGGACGGCGATTCAGTTCCTGCAAAAAAAGAAGCTGCGGACGGATGCGAACTGGAAACGGGCGAACCGGAATAACCAAACAAATTCATTGCGCCGGTCCCTGGTTTGGTTTTTGTTCCTCACATGCAACTCCACTTTCATGTTGTGGATCTGAAGCTCGCGCACTCCTGGAAAATCGCGCGCACCGCCGGTTCCAGCAACTCCAAGGTCATGGTGGTCAAATTGGCCGACAGCAGCGGAATCACCGGACTTGGCGAAGCCGCACCCATCGCGCGTTACCAGGAATCCGTCGAAACGGTCGCCGCCTTCTTGCAGAAAGTGGACTCCCGCAAGCTATCATTCGAACATCTCGCTGAAAGCATGACTTACCTCGAGGCACTCTCTCACGGCGACAAAGCAGCCCAATGCGCCCTCAACATCGCTTTGCTGGACGGCGCGGCGCGACTGGTGCGAAAACCAATTTACGATTTTATCGGGCTTGGCTTCGGCGAAAGCAAGCATATCTCGTCGTTCACCATCGGGATAGACACGCCCGAGATGGTTCGTAAAAAAGTTCTGGCGGCGGAACAATTTCCCGTGCTGAAAATGAAAGTCGGCGTTCCCGGGGACAAAGCAAACTTGGAGGCGCTGCGTGATGTCGCGCCGCAAAAAACGGTGCGCGTGGACGCCAACGAAGGCTGGCGCACTAAAGAACAGGCGCTGGAAATGATGGAATGGCTGGCGCGCGATGGACACATCGAATTCGTCGAACAACCGTTGCCTGCCGCAACACCGGTCGAAGATTGGGTCTGGCTCAAAGAGCGTTCGCCCTTGCCGGTTTTCGGCGACGAATCGTTTCACTCCGCGAAAGACGCCGGGCGCGCGGCGGAATGTTTTCATGGTGTCAACGTGAAGCTGGTCAAAACCGGCGGCATCAGTGCGGGGCTTGAAGCGCTTCAAGCGGCCCGGAAACTCGGCCTGAAAACCATGCTCGGCTGCATGATCGAAACCAGTATTCTCGTGAGTGCCGGCGCGCACCTCGCCGAGGTGTGCGACTTTCTCGACCTCGACGGAAATCTGCTGATCACGAACGATCCATACCTTGGTGCGAGCGCCGAGAAGGGTATTCTGTCCTTCGCCCGCGCAACGGAGAAATTTGGTTTGCGCGTCTGTGTGCGATGAAACATTCAACGAATGGTATCTCCCATCCGTTAATCAAAACATTTGGCGATTGGAAAATACGGGCCTCACATCGCCAGTTTCAGTTGAAGACAATACCTGGCCTGAATAAAGCGGGTCGCCTTTATCCTGAGTCAACTCGAACGGGAAGCTTGGGGAGGTTTTTAATTGCCTTCGAGCCGAACGGCGCGCAATCTCGCGGAGCGAGCAATGAATTGGATTATCGCCAAAGCCGGTCCCGATGAATCGAGTTTCGATGCGGAAATCAACCATGCGTTTTCAGGATCGAATGAGCCTTTGATCTTCAACCAAATTCGTTTTCAAGGGGTGACCTGCTCCAATACCAGACCCGGCAAAATTTTTGAATTCGAAAGCCGAAAATTTATCGTGACGGCGGTTTTCTACATGGACGGAAAATTCATGGTGTCCGCCGCGGAATTGAGCAGCGGTTAG
>OCZU010002911.1_pt1 | contig 10845 bp, 11 predicted proteins | sample 1539001 | NCBI WGS metagenome assembly OCZU01 (sample SAMEA3539306, study PRJEB22396) | soil metagenome | biome: tundra; feature: field; material: soil | place: USA | collected 2010-05 | depth 0.15 m | reverse complement strand
TTGATTCTTTCCGCGCAGCCATCGGCCTCTATTTCTTCGAATTGAGTTTCTAATAGTCCTCCTAGTGTTGCTGATCTATTCCGGGAGGTTACCAGCAAGGGCTGATGGAACTCATTTCTAGTGGCGTGCTATGGCTTACGGCGCAGATTCTGGCGGCGTCACCCAGGCGGAGGCCTGATCACGACCAGTGCGAATGCGCCCGGCCAGCCAGACCACAGCCACATGCTGAGCTGTCGGCAAAAGAAGATCTTGCAGTTCATGCGCGAGTCCGCGCAGAGCCGGGGTTCCCCCCCACGGCCGTTTCAAGATCATGATGTGAGGCCCAGGATGGTGAATGGACGGTCCATGGACAGACCGTCCGGCCCATCGGGTGGCTTCGGTGACATCGATGCGTCTGGACAGGCGCAGGGCGCAGATCGCGAAAGACCTCAAGCCGCAGATGAGGTCTTGGCGGCGTGCCTGGACGAGCTGTGCGCACAGGTAGGGATGTAGTGAATACATGGGTTCCCGCTTTTGCGTCAGTCTTGGCTGGGCGCGGCTGGCGACGGCAGGAGAGGCTCAACCGGCGGGGTCTGGGTGATGGGACCGCGGTCGGAACCGGATGCGGTATCAGGAGCTGCGCGAAGGCGGCGGACACTGGGGACGGCGAGGACAGCGGCGCTGCCGAGGACGGCCCATGCGGTGGCGAGCCACAGGGCGCCGGTGACGCTGAGCGCGCTGGCCAGGGGTCCGGCGAGGGCGTAGCCGAGCGGGATCAGGGCCACCGAGCCGAGCCAGTCGTAGGCGCTTACCCGGGACAGCACCGCAGCCGGGACACGCTGCTGCAGGGTGGTGTCCCACAGGGTGCCGTAGATCCCGATACCGATGCCGGAGACGAAGGCTGCGGCGGCGATCCAGGCGGCTGGTGCGCGCAGGGCCAGCAACGCGACCGGTCCGGCGAAGGCGAACGTGCCGAGTGTCGCGGTGACCAGCGGCCGTCGTGGGCGGGCGCGGAGAACGGCTAGGCCGCCGAGGATCGAGCCGCCGCCCTGGGCGGCGAGGATGTATCCCCAGGCGGCCGCTCCGCCCAGCGTGCTGTGCGCGACAACGGCGCCGAGGACCATGAACGGCGCGTAGACGAGCAGGTGGAACAGTCCGAACTGGGTGACGATCACCCACAGCCAGGTGCGGGACCGGAATTCCCGCCAGCCAGTGCGCAGCTGGACGACGAAGGTTTCCCGCCAGGACGCAGGCTGGGCGGGCAGGTGCAGCCGGGCCAGGCAGAGGGCGCTCACGGCGTAGGTGGCGCCATCGATGGCGATCGCCCACCCGGCCCCGCCCGCGGCGACGATGAGCCCGGCGGCGGCCGGGCCGACGATCTGGCCAGTCGAGGTCGCCACCCCCTTGAGCGCGTTGGCTTGCTGGAGGCGGCCGGGGCTGGCTACCAGCGGAACCAGGCCAGTCAATGCCGGGTTGAAAAATGCCTGCCCGGCGCCGATCACCCCGGCCAGGATCATCAGCACCCACAGCTCAGGTGAGCCGGTGAGCACCAGCGCGGCGAGGAGTAGCTCGCTGACGCACCGGACCACGTCGGCGCTGATCATCACGGCACGGCGGGACAAGCGGTCGGCGACGGCGCCGCCGGCGAGCAGGAGGACCACCAGCGGGACGGTCTCGGCGGCAAGCACGTACCCGACGTCGGCGGGGCTGCGGCCTTCGTTGAGGACGGCGAAGGTCAGCGCGACCGGCACCATCGCCGCGCCGACCAGCGATGTGGTGTAGCCGGTGAAGAACAGCCGGAAATCCCGTTCGGCCAGCACCCCGAACCGGTGCCGCGACCTGGTGCTTTCCAGGCGGGTCATGGGGAGCTCGCCGCAGGCGCTCCGGGCTCGGCCATCGGGAACATGACGACGGTTGCGTTGACGTGCATTGCGCCCGGCTCGTGCGGTTGGCGTGCGCTCTCGTGCAGCGCCGTCGCTGCCCTGGCGATCGCCTGCCGGGCCTCCTCCCAATCTTCAGGACGGACCCACAGCTCTGCGTCGACGGCAAGGACCGGCATCTCCGGCGCCCGCTGGCTGCCGCGGCGGCGCAGCTCGCCGGCGATTGCATCGATGAACAGCGCCTCCCCCTCGTAGTCCGCGGCCGGGCGCTGACTACCGGCGCTCGGCTGCACCCGGTACCGGTAGCGGCGCTCTTTCCCGCCACGCCGGGAGCGCTCCTCGGCCAGCTCTACCGCTTCCGCGTCAGCCAGCTGCCGCAGGTGGTAGCTGGCAAGCGCCTGACTCACGCCGAGCTCGCGGGCCAGCTCCGCCGCCGACATCGCGGCCCCAGTCAGCAGCGACAGCATCCGCAGCCGCAGCGGGTGCGCCAGGGCGCGCAGCGCGACGAGGCACCGCTCGTCTACCTCCAAAGACATGTTTGCAGCTTAGCGGTGGAGGTGACTACCTGCAAGCGTTCCTTTGGGAGCTTGCCTGCATCACGATCGGCCTCCCGCTTTGGGCGCCTACGGCAGCGCGAGCGACGTCACGGCCCGGCCGTTCCCACGGCACGGCAACGACCGTCAGCGCGGGCCCAGAATGTGCCAGCCGCGGAAGCCGCCGCAGGGCTCGCTCGGCCCACTACCGACAGCCACCGAGCGGATCACCAAAAGGGCACTCCCCACCCGCGGCCGTTCAAGATCATGACGTGAGTTCGAGGATGGTGAATGGCCTGTCCATATGACGGCTGGCCCAGCGGGTGGCTTCGGTGGTGTCGTGCCGTCCGGCGTGATGGAGCGCGCCGATTGCGAGGTTCCTGAGGGCGGCCATGGCCCGCGGCCCGGAGCGGGTGCGGACGGCGGAGCTGACTTCGCGGTAAAGGGTGTCGCGCGCATTCTCTTGGGTGCAAAACGGGCATAGCAAGCGTCTTGTACATTTGCGCAGGTCAGAGTGCCTGAAATTCGGCCATGATCACACAACAGGTGTTGCATAAGCCGACCAGCACGGCGAGAACTCGCGTCAAAGCAGCAGCGACGACGAGCACGACACCCCCGGAGATGTGTTGCAGAAGCTCTCCGAAGCGGGCGTTCCGCAACGTCGTGCAACAGCCCGGGGACCCCCAGAGAACGCGCAACACTCGGGCTGGCGTTCAGCCCGAACGGCAAGCTGCTGGCCAGCGCCAGCGCCAGCGCCAGCGCCAGCGGTGACGGGACGGTGCGGTTGTGGGATCCGGCCACCGGCCGCTCCGCCGGCGCGCCGCTCCGCGCCACTAGCGGCGTGGAAGGGGTGGCGTTTAGCCCGGACGGCAAGCTGTTGGCCAGCGCCAACCTTGACGGGACGGTGCGGCTGTGGGACCCGGCAACCAGCCAGCCTGTCGGCGCGCCGCTGCGCGCCACCAGGCACGCCGGCGGCGTGTGGGGGGTGGCGTTCAGTCTGGACGGCAACCTGCTGGCCAGCGCCGACAGCGACGGGACGGTGCGGTTGTGGGATCCGGCCACCGGCCATCCCATCGGCACGCCGATCCGCGTCGGCCCCAGGAGCGAAGCGGACACGGTGGCGTTCAGTCCAGACGGCACGCTGCTGGCCAGCGCCGACAGCGACGGGACAGTGCGGTTGTGGAACCGGCCACCGGCCACCCCGTCGGCGCACCGCTCCGTGCCGGGACCGGCCCCGTAGGCGGCGTGGAAGGGGTGGCGTTCAGCTCGGACGGCAAGCTGCTGGCCAGCGCCAGCGCCAGCGCCAGCGCCAGCGGTGACGGGACGCTGCGGTTGTGGAACCCGGCCACCCGCCATCCCGTCGGCGCACCGCTTCACGCTGGCACGGGCCCCCTAGACAGCGCTTTCGCGGTGACATTCAGCCCAGACGGTAAGCTGCTGGCCACCGCCAGCAGTCACGGGACAATGCGGTTGTGGGATGTACGGCTATTTGCACATCCTTACGCGGCACTCTGCGCCGACGTCGGACCGCCAACCCAGGCAGAGTGGGCCCAGTACGCCCCAGCCTCCGTCTTTCACCGCAGTTGACGACACGCCGGGCATGATCATGGCCAATGTGGGACGAGGTGCACCTGGTCAGCAAGAATGCGACTTCTCTAGGATCGCGATCTTGCTGAGGCAGGTGCACCCCTTCCGTGCAGAGTATTTCGTGGGCTGATGGGCTGGAGCTCATCGGGGATGACGATCGGCTGGTCGGGCTTGCCGGGGCGCTGCCGTTGCGGCTGCTGGCTGAGCGGACCGGGTTGCGGTCAGGATTGTCGGGGGCGATGCGGCGTGCTGGCTTCGACCCGGTTTATGACCGCGGCCAGGTGTTCGTTGACCTGGCTCTGATGCTGATCCTGGGCGGGGAGGCGATCAGCGACTTCCAGGGGTTGCGGCATCTAGCGCCGGTGATCGGGCCGGTACCCTCAACCCCGACCGTCTGGCGGGCCCTCGGCGAGGCCGGCGAGCTGCAGCTGGCCCGGGTGAACGCGGCGGTGACCAGGTTCCGGCGGTACTGGTGGGGTCAGCTGGCCGCGCGCCCGGAGGGGTTTCCGTGGTTGAGGGTTGCCGGACGGGAACTGACCGGGGTCACGGTGGTCGACCTGGACGCCACCGTGGTGTTCGCGGCGTCAGAGAAGGAAAACGCGAAGGCCACCTACAAAGGCGGAGCCGGGTTCGTCCCGAATCTGGCCACCTGCGACAACGTCGATGACGTGCTGGCGATCGACCCGCGGCCGGGGAACGCGACCTCGAACTGCGCGGCGGACAACATCGCCCTGCTGGACCTGGCGGTCTCCCGGCTGCCGCGGCCGTTCCGGCACCGGCTGCTGGTCCGCCTGGACGGGGCGGGGTTCTCGCACGACCTGCTGGAGCACATCGCCGCAGGCGGCGGGAAACGAGGCCGGTGCTGGGAGTTCTCCGTGGGCTGGGCATGCACCGGCCGGGAAGTCGACGCCATCGACCGGGCACCGAAGGAGCTGTGGCAGCCCGCGATCGACCAGAGCGGCAATGTTCTTGACGACACGTTCGCCGCCGACCTGACCGGCCTGATGGACCTGGACGGCTGGCAGCACATGATCCCCGGCCTGCGGATCATCGCCCGCGACGAGCCGCTGCACCCCCGGTACCGCAAGCGGGCCACCGACCGGGAGAAACAGCGGGGCCGGCGCTACCAGCTGATCGCCACCAGCACCCAGGCCGGGCAGGTCGCCTGGCTGGACGCCCGGCACCGCTCCCACGTCCATGTCGAGAACGACGTCAAACAAGCCAAGGCCCTCGGCCTGAACCGGTGGCCGTCGCGGCACTGGAAGATCAACGTGGCATGGACCCAGGCCGTGGCCCTGGCATCGAGCCTGCTCGCCTGCTTCCGGCACCTGGCATTACCCGCCGGTGAATTGCGCGACGCAGCCCCGAAACTGCTCCGCTACAGGCTGTTCCACCTGCCCGCCCGGCAGACCCGCGGCCAGCGCAAACGATGGCTCCACCTACGCGCCGACTGGCCTTGGGCCGGGGATCTGATCAACGCCTGGCAGGCGATCAAGACCCTGCCAGCCCCCACATGAACAGGCCACCGACACACCGGCGACCAGGGAAGAACCCACCCGGACCGTGGAACCCGGCGCCTCCGGCGCGACAGCTGGACGTCGGTCCTGCCTGCGAACAGGAAGCCTTGATCAAAAACTCCGAATCGTGATCAAGGGGGAAAGCCCGTCACGCCTGTGAAAAATCCAGGCCAGGCGAACCGCAACCCAAAATATGCGGCTGACCCTACTTGACGGAGAGCGTGGCTGGCCCATGTGCGCCGTTCCTCAGGTGCACGGGTGGATGCCCACAGCGACCTGTGTCAAGGACCACCTGCCGAAGCTGCTACCCAGCCCACCACACGCTGGACCCCTGGCTCAGTCGATAGCTAAGCTCGCTGAATCGGAGACTGTTGTTCTTCTGCTTGTCGTCGATTACGACGTTTCATGTCGGACTCAGCTTCGCTAAGCGCTTTGTGCCAAGCTGACTCGAAATAGCCCTCGTCGCTCTGCCTGTCCTCGCGTCGCTCAATCCACTCGATTGACTCGGGATCGACAACCTTCTCCGTCTTCAGCCGCATGGCCATTCCCCCCACCCCGCCCACGGTTGGTCCGCCCTCTACAGTGTGCCCCCGACCGAGGCCAGTAAATCACTACGAACAGCTACTTCATGGTTACCCTGTGCAGGAATCTGCACCGCCAGCCTGTTACCCTGGGCGGCCATCGCCAGCCCGACCCCGAGCAGGTTTGCCAGCGTCTTCATGATCTCCAAGTCCGGCTGGCTAAGCGATTCCGCCTGTGGAGCGTCGATGGTCAGGATGCCGTACGGGGAATCACCTGCCATTACCGCCGTCGCGATGATCGTCTGATAGCTCCTGCGGCTCGGGAACTTCACAGGAAGATCGGCAGCATCCACGTCCGGTATGAGCAGGGCCTCTCGCTCCCTAAGCAAGCGGAACATGCGTTGGCCGACCGGGTCTTCCGGACTGTTCCTGAAGACAGTGAGTGCTGCATCTTGCTGTCCCTCATAGCCGGCGTAGCTAACGCACTCCATGAGATCACCTTTGGCAGCGAAGAAGACACTCCTTCTAGGCTCTGCGGGATCACGGTGTTCAATCGCAGCGGACACGATCGCCTGTGTGAGGCTTCCGATCAATGGAGCCACTTGCGTGCCCGACGCCGCCGCCGCGATCTTCCCCAGGCAGTACAGCACCGGCGACAGGCGTGCCCGTAGCGCAAAAATGAGACGGGCCTCAGCGGTGATCTGGACTTCGGTGGTTTGTCGCTCAGCCTCCTCCTTGCTAAGCAGTGCCTGCTCACGCTCTTCGACTGCGTGCTCGCGCGCCTCGACTTCAGTCCGAAGGAGCCGATTTGCGACGAATCTGCTGATAGCAGTAACGATAACCGGAATGGCTACGCATACGACACCGAGAAAGATATTGCGTAGATGACCCTTCCCTCCCTCACCTGCCAGGACTCCGAACACAAAGGCGCCGACAGTTCCCAGGAGCGCTAGAGCGGCTAGACCGACGGTCCTGGCCCAGCTTTTCCGCGATGCCATCCGCGTTGCTTCCCTCCCGCCAGTCCACGATAAAACTGATGGCGCGTTCTCGTCCGGAGACCTCGGCCGCAACGTTAGCTGATACTGGAAGATCGTTTCTACGCTTTCCGCCATCTCGGCCGACGAGCCGAAAATTTTAACCATCTCCGCTATCTCCGGCAATGGAAGGTTTCTAAGCAACTCTAATGCGCCTAATTGCCGCAGAATATAGAAATTGGTCAATGGCCGAGCGCCGGCCGTGGTCGTGCTGCCCCCGCGATGGGCGGCGCCGACAACGCAGGTGCGCTGATGGCCCAGGGCAGCGCAGTCGTCGTAGCGCATGGCGCATGGCGCAGGCAGCCCCTCCGGTCCGTCACCGAAAGATCCAATATGAGCGATCCTCGCGGAGTCGCGCTTCATGCCGCCACCCGGCACCGAACAGGCGCAATCCGGTATTCACGGAGTCGGGTTCCGGATCTGGTCATCCGGTCGATCTGGCCATAGGGACGCCCACGACCAGGGACGGAAAGACCGCCTCCAGCACCGTGGCGGCAGTTCATCGTCGCGGAGATCTAGCCATTCACGACGTACCTGATCTGCGAGCGGGTCGTTCAGGGCCTCGTACATGGCCCAGGGCAGGCGGCGGCCGAATAGGAGCTACGGGGCTCGGACAGGCAGCGCGAGGTGGTGTCTTTGATCAGGCGGCGGTGATGTGATTATCCAGCGGTGCCGAACCTCTTGTGCCCGGCTTGACTGCAAGTGCAACCAAGGCGTGCCTGTACTCGGTCAGCAGGGCCAGCAGGTCACGCTTCCTGCTAGGGACCTCGACGGTTCGGGATAGCAGTTCCTGGGCGAGCACGACGTCATAGTGGAGGTGTGGTGGGCCGTTGAGGGCGCATTCCGGGTACTCGACCTTGAGGCGGGAGAAATGCGTTCCCCGGCGGACTACCGAGATGGTCTGCCTGGCGTCGTTACTCCCCTCCGGAAGTGCCGGTTGTCCAGCCTGCCTAGTTCCCATCGTCTCTCCTTAACCTTGGGTTAATTCTCATTGGCTCCGTCGTTACGGCCGATTCCCGGGCAACACCCGCAGACGACCCGTCCTGTGAGGTGGCCGCGCCGACGGCGAGCCACAACTGGTATTCCTCGGCGAGCATCCGGGTGAACAGGTCGCAGTCGGCCTCACGGAGGATGGCCGTGGCGCGGTCGTAGGCGGCCGGCCGGTTCATGCCCTGCGCACGGAACTGGCCGAACAGCTCCCGGTAGGCGGGGGCGCGTAAGTCAGCCAGCCGTGCGACCGCCCGTTGCCAGGCGTTGCTGCGGATTCCAGCAGGCACGTCTGTCCCGGGGCCCGTTCGTTCCTGCGCGTGCAGTTCCAGGTACCGGTCCGGGTAGCGGTGGCGTAGCTGCATGCGGGCCTGGTTGCGGGCCGGGTACCTGTCCGGCGCGGCGCCGCGGACCTGCTCGTAAATCTCGGCGTACTCCGCGTAGTGCTCACGTGCCAGAAGTCGCAACGCCCGCGTCCGGGCACGGTCAGCGCTCTTACTCACCGGCACCCCAGCCCTCCCGCATGCCTTCGCCCGCGTCGCGCGGCCCCGGTAGCCAGGACAGGGTGCCCGCCAGATCGAGGCGCAGCAGGATCACGTGCTGCTCACACCACTGCAGGCTGAACCCGGGTCCTCAGCCCAAACGGTTGAGCGCGGCCGGGCTGGAACCGCGGCGCTGAGACGGCAGGTCGCTGCTCCCGGTCAGCAACCCGCGCAGCGCCGACTTCCGCGGAGGACAGGTCCGGGGCCGGGCGCGGCCACCGTGATGGCGGGCTAAGGGCATCGCCGAGGACGCTGGCAAGTTCCTCCGCTGAGGGAGCTGTTACCAGCCCAGCGGCGGCCAGCGCCCACCACTGCAACGTGGACCGGCCGAACCAGGCCGGCACCCCGGTGAATCGGCTGGCCAGCCCGGCCTGGCCATCCCGGATCGCTGCCTCGTACGGATCCTGGGGTGGCGTGGGCTCCGCGGCGCCCGCATCACCCCAGGGGACATCGGCCCACACCAGGCGTCCCCGGTGATCGCCGCACACCCCGGTGCGGCCGGACAGGCTACGCACCACCAGTAAGCCCCGGCCGTGCTCACCTGCCGGGTCGTCAATCATCCGCGGACCACCAGGAGCCCCGCAGTCCGCGACCGCGACCCGCACCACCGCCCGGTGCCAGGTGATCTCCACGGCGAACCAGCCCCCGTGCCCGCTCGCCGTATGTACGACCGCGTTCGTTGCTAGCTCGTTCGCAACGCAGGCCACATCATCACGCGCCGGGCCTTCTGGCAGGAGTGACTCCAGCCACCGCCGCAGCACGCCAAGCTGGCTACCCTCACCCGGGAACACCCGGCGCCACCGCAGCCCTGACCCAGGCGCCGATGGCTCGCCTAAAGGGCTGGTGCCGTGCTGCGGCACCTCGCCGGCAGCTGCCATTTCTTCCTCCATTACGGCCTGCGGTTCCCTGCTCGCGGAGTTCATGCGCTAACCCGAAGCCGGCCGCTCCCTGGTTCGCGTCTTCACCGGTCCTGGCACCCGGCCCGGCCGACGCCGGTGGCGGCTAATGCACCGGGCTCCCTGGTGCCTGCTGTTCGCGGCTGACGCCGGTTCATCGGGGCCTACTTTGCTCATTGCAAAGAGCAGAATCAAGAAAGTAACGAGGTCCAGAGCAGGACAGAAAAGGTCAGCTGGTATAAGTGATATTGCCCGTGGTCTCGCCGGCATGGCACGGTGTGCCCATGCACGGCTGCTGGAGGCACACGTGAGCAAAACCCGCACAGGCAGTAGCCCCACCGTCCTGCGCATGATCCTCGCCCGGCAATTGCAGGAACTGCGGGAGAAAGCCGGCTTATCGCACGAGCAGGCGGCCGAGGCGATCTACGCCTCGCCCTGGACGGTCCGCCGGATGGAACGCGCCGAGGGCGGCCTGAAGGCACTAAACGTCAAAGGCCTGCTGCTGGCTTACGGCGTCACCGACGTCCGCGAGATCGACTCGTTCCTGGCCCTGGCCGGCGAGGCCAGCAAGCCCGGCTGGTGGCATAGCTATAGCGACGTGCTGCCGTCCTGGTTCCGGGTCTTCCCCGGCATGGAACAGGCCGCCGAGCTCATCCGCGGCTACGAGCCGCACTGCGTCCCCGGGCTCCTGCAGACCGAGGACTACGCCCGCGCCACCCTCACGGCCGGATACCCCGACGCACTCCCAGCAGAAACCGACCGCCGCGTCGCGCTGCGCATGGGCCGCCAGCAACTGCTCACCCGGCCCGCCCCACCGCACCTGTGGATCGTCATCGACGAGGCCGTGCTGCGCCGCCCCGCCGGCCGCCCCGCCGTCATGCGCACCCAACTGGACCGCCTCATCAGCGCCGCCGAGCAGCCCGGCATCACGCTGCAGGTACTGCCATTCGCCGCTGGCCCGCACCCGGCCATGTACGGGACCTTCCACGTGTTCAGGTTCCCCGCCGCCGAACTGCCCGACATCGTCTGCGGCGAGAACATGACCAGCGCCTTCTACCCCGGCAAACCCCAGGATGCGGCCACCTACGTGCACGCCCTGGACCGGATCTGCGCACAGGCCGCCCCCGCCACCCGCACCGTGAAGATACTCAGCGACACCCGCAAGGAGATCTGACATGCAAAATATCCGCAACGGAATACCCGCAGCTGATCTAGGCCCCGAGGGCTGGCAGAAGCCGTGGAGCAACCCGAACGGCGGCTCCTGCCTGGAAGCCAAGAAACTACCCGGCGGCCGGGTCGCCCTCCGCCAGTCTGCAGACCCCGCCAGCCCAGCCCTCATCCTGGAACCAGACGAGATCCGGGCCTTCAT
>OCZU010002908.1_pt1 | contig 10850 bp, 8 predicted proteins | sample 1539001 | NCBI WGS metagenome assembly OCZU01 (sample SAMEA3539306, study PRJEB22396) | soil metagenome | biome: tundra; feature: field; material: soil | place: USA | collected 2010-05 | depth 0.15 m | reverse complement strand
CCAACTGATTCATGGCGTCGGTCACAACTTGGGGCACCGTCTTGATGTAGCTTCTCTGCGTCGTGCTGACATCTTCGTGGCGCAGAATCGCTTGGATCACTTTGTCCGGCACTCCGAGTTCATGAAGATTCGTGGCTAGACCGCGACGATATGCGTGCCAGCCCTTCGTCCTTGGGAGTCGCAGAGAAATCCAGTTGGGCGCAAATACCTTCGGAGCCGCTCGCTCGCGGATGGAGCGATCAACGAATTCAATTGCCTCATTCCATGCCGATTCAGGGTCCCACACGTGATGCGCCTCATCGTTAAGAACCATCACCCGGTCGTGGGAGGTTATTCGCTTGCGCAACTCCGCGCCCGTGTCTAGTGCTTTGGCTTTCGAAACTGCGGGGCCTGCCCAGTCGTAAGTTTCGGATTCCTTCTTGCGCCGTTTGGACGTGTCATAGAGGCGGTGAATGTTCGTAAGGTAAAGGGTACCGCCAGTACTTGCGCCTCCTGCCTCATCTTGGAGAACTGTGCTTAGATTCCAATCTCCGCGCCACATGCGTCCGTCCGAGATGAGAGTACGTTTCTGTGCTCTTATGTCCCTTCTCAACTCATCAACCTTCATCCGAAAGGCATTCAGACGGCGCTGACGCGCATCAAGAACGCGATCTGAGTCGGCGAGCATCGTGTTGAACGTTTTTATTTGCCCTTCAATGAAAGACATGTTTTCCTCTAGTGACATCGAGCGCTGAATAACCTCTTGGGGCAACAGAGCATCGTTCACCTACCTCGACGCAATCTTTCCTTGTCACCGTCTGCATGGCGTTATCGCCTTGCACCTAGAAACCGCCCATTGTACAAAATTCTGTTACCCCGCCCGGCGTTCCAAAAGCCAAAATCACGAGTGCGTTCTATGGAACACGAAAAAGAACACCATCACGCTGAAGCAACCAAACGCGTAGATGAACGACGAGAAGAGCGTGACCGCAGGAACCAAGCCACGCAGCAGATTGAGCAAGTTGAAGACGAAATTCCACACCAAAAGAGCCGTCATCAGAACCGTTCCGATCAGTGCCAGCAGCGCCGCATTTTTGAGTGTCATGGTCGGAGTATGAACGTTGCCAGTGACAGCCGCAACTCTGGCTCCCGCCTTGGGGCTGCTCGCGAGTCTGAAAAGGCGACGGGCAACTAGGGGTAGTATCGTTAGCGATTGCTGAGAGCGTCTGGACATCACCATGAACCTAAGGGGAGGAGGACAATCGTCAAGAACTGGTCAATAGTGAGCATGAGGAAAGCATTGAATGACGGATCATAGGTAATGACAATAAAGGACATGTTCTTCACTCGACCGCCTCCAACTCCCGTACTTCCTGCGGTACAGCAATTGGACAGGTTTCTAAAATCGATCCGGGAGAAAAACAGGTTAGTCCTCGGAGGAAAACTGGAGGAATCTGATGAGCTATACCGAAGCGAGGAACCGCTTTGAGACGGGACTCAATACAGATAAGGGCGTGATCGAGATGTTAGACGGACGCAAGCATTCATGCGAGGAAATCACCGTAACCACTCCGCTTAATCATAAGGTTAAGGTTCGAATGAAGAACCTCGGGGACGATGTATGGGACACAACGCTTGTTCACGTGCGGCAGCCCCATCGGGTTGGAAAATTTAAGGGGTGGGAACACGTAATACAAGCAGCAACCAAGAAAGCGATAGAAATCGCCGATGCCACCCTCTCCCGGTCCGCTCATTTGCGTGGACGATGACCCCGAACACAAGAACCCTAAAACAAACGACTAACCTTTACCTACGACGACGTGCTCCTTACCGCCTCTTCCGAGGCATCCTGCCTCGGTGGCACGCCGGGATGCGAATGCAAAAAATCGATTCGCCGCTTAAAAATCAAAGACATTCTCGTAAAGTCAGTCCAAAAAAAGACTTTCGTAACGAACGGCATGAGCAAGAGTGAGCACTTTCCTTTTGGCAACGGTTAGATCATGGGAGAGTGAAAATAAAGAAACTTTCACCCCGTCAAATTGTCTCGGTCGCCTGTCATATTTGCGGCGCACGAATTGGCGAGGCTTGTACATTGCAAATAGGAGACAGACGATTCGAGCCCCACGCAGATCGAAGGATGCTCGCAAATAAGGCCATCGAGCAAAGATTAACAGAGCGGCATCTGGCAAACTTAAAGGAGTGGACCGATGAGCTATACCGAAGCGAGAAGCCACTTTGAGAAAGCGAGACTCAGCACCGTTGATAAGGGCGTGATCGAGATGTTAGACGGACTCAAACATTTATCGCACGCGATTGAAGAGGACCTGAGAACGTTGGAACAGAGCGTACGGAATATCCGCGACATCCAGAGTAGCAAACAAATCCCCGGCTCTTTTGCTTAGCCCACGTCCCCTTCGCCGTAACCAAGTTTCTTGCGGTGACGCTTATTTTGAAGGTACTGTTGACCGCAGCTCTCTCCGCTCCTTCACCTTCGACTGAGCTGCGGCTCGTCGCGCACATGGCGGCTGGGCTGTTGGGGGCATCAGTTATTTCAGTGAGCATCGGCACGTCGGTGCGAGCGCCCACACAAGGTTAGCTACGAGGCAATTCTCCCAAGGTCGGGCGGAACGATCCGTGCCCCTGCGGCTCCGACAAGAAATACAAGCGGTGCTGCGGCGGGGCGACGGTGAACTGAACCGCGCTGATGGAACATGCGGTTCGGAGTCTGGGCGCCGGTGAAGTGGCTGCGCCGGGACTCGGAACATCGGCACCTCGCGCCGAATCGCGTGGCTGCAGGACATTAATTTGTGCAGCGCAGACTGCTGCACGAACTGCTGCACAATCGCTTCCCAGGATGCCCTGAAACGCACCAAAACCACTCTGAACCGTTTATATCTCACAACAACATACGCAAGGTTGGGTCATTTCGTAATCGGCAGGTCAGCGGTTCAAGTCCGCTCGTCGGCTCCATTCATTCGCCAGGCAATTGTTTCAGCTCTTGGGTTCCGTCCGGATCAACAAGGCAAGCCGCGGGAATAGGAAGTGGCCGCCCGCGTCATCAATCACGTTTACCTGGCAGGTGTAAAAACCCGGCCTCAGCGACGTGAGCGGGACGTCCAACTGAAAGACTGCAGCCTTCCGCTCTCGGGCATTCAGTTCGCTCAACTCGACCAATGAGCTCTCGTAGGCTTTTGCCTTACCCTGGAAGAAGGCTACGTTGGTCAAGAGTCGGATACCAGGCTTGGTGGGCCCGCCTTTTGCAGCATCGGTGACCGCCGGCTGTGCGGGATCGTAAACCTCGTAATAGAGAAGCAAATGCTGGGTGGCCGAGAAGACATGCGTGATGCTCGGAATGATCTCGGAACCGTCCCGAATCAGCGGGTTCAGGTTTGTACCCTTCTTTGCCGCTTGAGTCTGGCTGGCCAGCACGACGGAACTCATCTTCAGCGGCTGCGCCTTCAAGTCGGGCACGTCAATGTCAGTTTCAAACGATCCCATACGGCCGGTTTGATTCTCCCGCACGACAAACTTCAGGTGATACTTGCCGCTCAGCAGGCTCATCCCGGTGTCATACTGCACATTCTTCTTTTGAACTTCTGCTGAAGTGTTCACCGCCAGTTTCACGGTGTCGCGAATCCGGTTCAGGGGATGGTGATCGCTGTCCAGCACCATTCCAATGACATCCAGAGTCGCCTTGTCTCGGTCGCTGCTGCGGACGAAGGGAATCTGCGATCCCGGCACCACCAGCGAGATGGGGACGAAGAACTTGTTGCCCTCCAGTCTGAAGTAGGCAACGCCCAAATATAGCGGCAAATCAGTCGCCGGAAGTTCAGAAGCGAGTTCCTCCTCAAGCTGGCGTTCCTTGTCGTCCTTGGTGGAATGCTGATAATCCGCCGGCGCGTAGTAGCCGCGGCGGTAGTCGATCTTCACTCCCGGAACACTGCTTTTCACCACGATGCGCCGGTAATGCCCGTCACGCGCTGGGTTCGTGCCGTGATAACCAAGTAAGTAGTAGGTCGACGTGTCTTGCTGCACTCCTTTGAAAATCTTGCTGAAGTCGTTGGAATCGAGGAAGGCGCGTCCTCCGGTATCGCTGGCCAGCGTTACTAGCGTTTCCTGCGTGGTGAAGTTGGAATTCAACGCGTTGAGGGTGGATTGCCCGGAATACGCCGAAACCCCGCGCAGGCTGGCGTTCTGCGCTTCTCCGCCCGCCACCAGCGCCTGCAGGCCGCGCATGTCCATGGTATAAATCGCCAGGTTGGAACGCACCGCCGCGTTCACGGCTGCCCGCAGTTCGGCTTGATTCTCAATGCCCGTGCGGTCCATGCCGCTGGAGAAATAGATCAGGGATTTCTTCTGCTGAACGTACGCCAGCTTTTCCGCCACCGACCGCAAAGCCTCCAGGCGCCGGTCAGTGTTGAAGATGTTGTATTCCGTATCGTCGGCAGTAAACGGCTGGCCCGTGTCGGGCGTTCCCTCGGTCGTGCCCGTGGTGCCTTCCTCGAAACCCTGGCCGCTGCCCGAACTGAATGCCTGCAATTGTTTTCTCAGCAACGCGCGGTCGGTAGTGAAATCCTGATTCACCAACAGTGAACTTCCCAGCGAAACAATCGACACCAGGTCTGCGGGCGCCATCTGAGTGTCAACATAGTGTTCAGCCGACGTAACCGCGTGATCGATTTCGTCCGGTTCCATGGCGGATAGATCGAAAAACAAAACAATCAGACGCCGGTCTTTGAACTGGGATGCCGTGTTTGCCGGGGAAACTGGCGGATTTGTTTGCCCAGGCGCGGGCTCTGGCAGCGGGTTCGTCTGGGTTACATCCAGTGCTGGCACGGCTTCAACGTTCTCTACATCAAAGGAAAGAATCTTCTGCGGCTTGTTGTCTTCGAGAATCGTAAAATTCTCCGGTTTCAGTCCCTCCACGAACTTTCCGTTCTTGTCCCTCACCGTCACATTCACCAGCACCAGATCCGACTGCACGTGAAACACGTATTCCGTTTGCTGTTGCGAAGGCAAAGCGGGGCACAGAAGCGCAAGCACTAACAGTACGGCTACGGCTCTGTCGGCAAATCGGTTCGGTGTGGAAGTCATCATTGTCGTTGCGTCTCTCCCAACTGCATCGTCCTCAGAAACGAAAGCGCGCCGTTATAGTGAACTGCCGCATTCCCCCGACCGCCGTAACCCGGCCGAACGTGGGCGAGTTTACGCTGGTATCGATCGAGGAATAGTTCGGTATGTTGAAAATGTTGGTGGCTTGTGCCCGAAACTCCAGCATGCGCGATTCTTTCATGGGGATGACTTTCGTGAACGCCATGTCAAACACCTTGCTGCCCGGACCAATAATGCTGTTGCGGCGCGCGTTGCCGAATTGTCCCGTCGGCGGCGTGACGAACGCTGCCGTGTTAAACCACTTCGCAATCGAGGGATTCGAAAGGCTCACGGATTGTCCGGGAACCAGGTCCGGACGCAACGTGCCGTTTGTTCCCCGGTTGACATCTGAGATGTCGCCCAGCAGTCGCGGCGTAAACGGCAGGCCGGAAGCGATCGTCCAATCTCCACTCCATTGCCAGTCGCCGAGAAGTGCCCGCCACGGTGTATTTCCGGTGAGCCATTTCTTGTCGTGACCAAAGGGTAGCTCCAATAAATAGTCCGCCGTGAACCTATGGGTCTGGTTGAAGCTGGAGAGCCCGCGCTCCGCCGATAGATCGAAGGCATTCTGCGCAACGTTAGCTGCTCCTCCGCCGGAGGAACCGCCTCCGCCGCCCGCGCCCGTACCGCCCGTTCCCAGTCCAGGAGTATTCGCTCCTGAGGTGGCTCCCGCGCCGATGGACGATGCGTCATCCAGCGCCTTGGAAAACGTGTAGATGCCGCCGACCGAGAATCCCTTCGACAACCGCTTACGCAGTCGCACCGATGCTGCGTTGGCCTCTGAATCCGCCACCGAGCTTTCATAAGTAAATGCTTCGACGCCCGGAATCCGAATCGCGGTTGCGGTTCGGTTGGGTGCTTCCAGAATGTCGAGATCGGTTCCCTTGGTTCCGGTGTAGTCAATGTTCAGAAGCACGGTAGGCCGAATCTGCTGTTGAATGTCCAGGTTGCGAATCTGCACATAACCCAGCCGGTAATTTGGATTCACCGCATAATTGTTGGTGATGGCGCCGGCAGCCCGTAGGGGAAATCCGTCCTGCAGCGTCAGGTTTGGAAGAGACGGGAAGAGCGCCTGAATATTCGTCGCTGTCGTTGCGAACGGCGGCTGCAACGCAAGTTGCTGCGCGATACCTTGATACGCACCCGTGTTGTAGTTGACGCCGTAACCGCCGCGTACCACCGTTTTGGAAAAGGGTTTCCAGGCAAAGCCAATTCGTGGCGCAAAATTATTGCGATCCGGACGTACCAGGGACGCCGGCAAAGGGCCGTTGTATGGCCCCACTTGCCCCGGTTCAATCAGAGTGACTTGCGGCGCGAGCCCAGGATTTTGCACCAGCACTCCGGGAGAGAGGTCGAGGTTCGCAATACGATTATTCTCTTCCGTAAGCGGCGAGACGTATTCGTACCGGACCCCGAGATTGAGCGTCAGGTTCCCTCGCATTTTCCACTCATCCTGGGCATATAAATCCCAGAAGTTTCCCCGGAAATGATCGTTCTGACCGAACTGTTCGGAAGTCTGCTGCGGGTATCCCAGCAGAAAGTCGGCAAAGTCGTATCCTGTCCCCGCTACCTGGTTTCCGCTGCCATCGAGCTGCGAGGTATTGAGGCCGGTGAAGACGAATGACCCGCGCGGGTTGCCGTCGGTCTCCGTATTTACCTGCACACGCCGGAAATCTCCGCCCCAACGCCAGGTGTGCTTGCCGTGGTTCCAGATCACATTGTCGGAGAAGGTATAAGTCTGGTTGCGCGTGAGCTGCGGAGTCGTGTCCTGAAGGCTGGCGATGTCCGTAAAAGACAGATTCGGCAGCCCCCAGTCGAAGGGATTCTGGGAAACTCCCGTGATTCCCAGGGTGCCCGTAATGTCGTTGCTGAAAGCGTACAGATTGCGCGTGCGCGTCCGGCTGCGGTTAAAGTCTGCGCGAACAATGTTGGTCAGCTTTCCGATGCTGCGCGTGTAAGACACCGGAACGTCAAAGCTGCGGACCGTTGTGTTGCCGCCCACGCTGGGGAACGGGTTCGTCAGGTCGGCGCTGGATCCGTGGTAGTGGAAGCCAAATGTCAGGTTGTTGCGCGGAGCATTGCGGCCTCCGCCCCGGCGCCCGCGCACGGGCGCCGCACCAAAGGTGTGGTTCAGACGGATGTTCAGATCGTCGCTGTCGCTGTTGGCGGAAGTCACGTAGTGGAAGTTCTGATAATTGCCGGGCAAGTTCGGTAGTGGAATATAGGACAACAACCCCAATGCCACCAGATTGATTTGCGGAATGGTGTTGTTGGCGTAAGCGGTATTGGTCGCTGGATTGAAAATCTCTACCGGTTGCGCCGTTTCCGCGCCCGAAGTGTATGTGGTCTGGGAAAAGTTTCCCTGCCGTGCCAACAACGTGGGCACCGTCACAAACTGATCGAAAGGATTCTCCGCACGCCTGCCGTTGTAATTGATAAAGTAAAAGGTTTTGCTTCCGCCGTGGTAGATGTGGGGAATGTTCAGCGGCCCGCCCACGGAACCGCCAAAACTGTTTTGCAGGTATGCCGGCTTCTCTGTCGGCTGCCCGGTGAGCGAAAACGGCGAGGCATTCAGAGCCGAATCGCCGACGCCGTAATATAACGATCCATGCGGCCGATTAATGTCAAAGCCCCGCCGGCCAAAAATCATCGGGCCACCTCCGGAACCCCCGCCTCCGAACCCTCCGCCCCCGGGACCACCCCCTGCACCGCCAAATCCGCCGCCACCGCCGAATCCTCCGCCCTGCTGCCGCGCGTCGTTGAAGCGCCGCTGCATTTCATCAGCACTCAGGGCATTAAATGAGTTGGAAGTGTTGCCCGAAACCGCCACCGATTCGGTCGCACTATCTGGAGCGATCCCGGGAACCGGCATACCGGAGGGAACAACGTCGCTCAGGGACGCACCCGTTGCATCCGTCCCGGCTCCGCTCTGCAACATGGCAAGACTCTGAAAACCGCGTCCGCCCGCATTCGCCCGCCGTTGTTGTTGTTCGCCGGCAGCGGCCTCGCGTGCCCGCGACAGCAGAATGAGTTCAAAATTTGCCTGCACGTTCTGATGCGTTTCATCTAACACGACGTCCTGTGCGCTCCCAGCGAACGCGGACATTTGCGCCCGCACCGTATAGTGCCCATCGGCGGGGATCCGCAACCAGTAACTGCCGTCCACATCCGTCCACGTATTGATTTGTGCCTTAGTCGCAGAATTCGCCGCAGACACTCCAGCTCCGGGAATCGGCATATTTCCCGACTTTACTACGCCGTGGATGGTGCGCGCCCCCGCCGCGGGAGTCGCAGCTTGTCCAGCCGCCTGCCCGCGAAGATGCGGATGGAACAAGACGACATGCAGCAAGAAAAGGAACTGAAAGACGAACTCAGGGCGCAGCCTGCCCTTAATGACCAGGAAGCGAAGACCAGAACTCCTCATAGCAGCGCGCAGAACCCTCAGTGCTTTCTCACTCGGATCATACCCCTCACCTGCGTGCTGAACTGTAAAATTTTGTGCTGTTTTCTTTCGATTTGGAAGGGAAGCCGCGCTTCGTAAAGTTATGCAAAGATTGCCCGATTCCTGTTTTCCGGCGCAACTTTCGGCGCATAATTCCCTTTATAGATGTAGCCACATCGCTTCGAAAAGGAGATCTCCATGTTCAAACAGTGTCTGCTCATTCTTATGGCAGTCGGCCTGATTTCGATCGCCGTGCCTTTTGCGGCTGCCCAGGATAACCCTTCCAACGATCAGCAATCGCCACCGTCGCAGGAGAACGGTATGCGCCATCACGGCCCACCCGATCCCGCCCGCCGCACCGCCGAACTGACGAAACAACTGAACCTCACTTCCGATCAACACACCAAGGTTCAGGACGCCCTTCAGTCCGAGCGTTCCCAGATGGAAAGCCTGCACCAGGATAGCTCTCTTTCGCAGCAGGATCGCCGCGCCAAGATGATGGAGATCCGCAAGAGCACTGACACACAGATCCGCGGGCTACTCGACTCCACGCAGCAGAAGAAGTGGGACGAAATGCAGGCCAAGCGCGAGCAATGGATGCAGAACCGCCGCCCGGGCCCGCCCGACGCGGGTCAGTCCGCCCCACCGCAGCAATAGCTAGCTCGAAGCCGAACGCCGGCCTGCCGGCGTCCTCATCGCAGTCGAATCGTAAATCCTGACGGGACGTTGGGACGATGAAGTAGACTGCGCTTATGCCGAGCGGCAGCCAAGGCTCCATCCGCCTGTTTCGTTTCGCTGGAATCGATTTGTTTCTGCATTGGTCCTGGTTTCTGGTAGCAGCGTTTGAAATCCAGAGCCGCAAGGGGAGATATACCTCCCTCACCTGGAACGTGCTCGAGTATTTGGCGCTGTTCCTGATTGTGATGCTTCATGAGTTCGGTCACGCCCTGGCTTGCCGGCAGGTTGGGGGAACGGCGAACCAGATCGTGCTGTGGCCCCTCGGTGGGGTGGCGTATGTGAACCCACCCCAACATCCAGGTGCCACCCTCTGGAGCATCGCGGCGGGGCCGCTGGTCAACGTGGCGCTGCTTCCGCTCTTGTTCGTAATCGGCGGACTCAGCCGATCGTTGGGATGGGCGGAGACGGCGCCCAATGCCGATGCGCTGCTGCAGGCGGTCCGATACATTAACCTGGGCCTGTTGATTTTCAACATACTGCCAATCTATCCGCTCGATGGCGGCCAGATTCTTCGGTCTCTGCTCTGGTTTGTGCTGGGGCGCGCCCGCAGCTTAATGGTGGCTACGATCATCGGCTTCGTAGGCGTAGCCGGGTTCGTCATCCTGGCTTTCTGGACGCAATCCATTTGGTTCGGAGCAATCTCCGCCTTTATGCTGATGAATTGCTGGGGTGGCCTGCGGCACGCCCAGGCGCTGTTACGCTTTGCAAAGTTGCCGCGCAGGGAAGGATTTGTCTGTCCGGCGTGCACAGCAGCTCCTCCTTTGGGAGACTTCTGGAAGTGCGCACGGTGTGGGCAGGCATTTGACACGTTCCAGACCGGGGGCGTCTGTCCGCAATGCGGAGATCTGTTTACCGTGACCCGCTGCCTGGACTGCGGAGCAGGGCATACGCTGAGCGAGTGGAGTGCTGCCAGCGTTATGCCTACAAAACTGTAGGTGCGTGCACGGCGGCCGTGCGCGTGTCAGATATCGCCGCCAGCAACCGATCCGTCCGCCGCATCATGCTCCAGTCGTACTCATAAGCTGTTCCACAAAGGAGGCATATCTGATAATGATGCCCATTCGCGTCGATGCGCGGCCAGGTGAACCGATGTGAGCAAGCTCGTTCGAGTAACCGCTCCAGGAAGTTCATGGCTTCACCCCTTGATTATGACTTTTCCACGTATCGAGCCAACGGCTGAAGAACGGTTTGGGCCGCGAGTTAAGCAGATCCTGAAGTGTGGACAGGAGAATCTTCGGCGGTTGAGACTTAGACAGGAAGGTGTCCACCGCCTTCAGTTTGCTCTCTGGCAATGGCCCATAGCCGGACAACAACATGATCGGAACGTCTGACTTAACCCGCTTCATCTTCGTGGCCACCACGTCCCCGTTCATCCCGGGCATCTGGTAGTCGAGGACCACCGCGTCCACAGGGCGCGAGAGGAACAACTTCAGCCCCTCGTCCCCGCCGGTTGCCCCCAGGACTTCATAGCCGTTGCTTTCGAGGAACATCTTGCGGCCGATGAGCCCGTTCCAGTGGTCGTCAATGCAGAGAATTGTTG
>OCZU010002907.1_pt1 | contig 10852 bp, 7 predicted proteins | sample 1539001 | NCBI WGS metagenome assembly OCZU01 (sample SAMEA3539306, study PRJEB22396) | soil metagenome | biome: tundra; feature: field; material: soil | place: USA | collected 2010-05 | depth 0.15 m | reverse complement strand
GCTGATGGGTTGTATATCGGCAGCCTAACCCCGAAACAGCAGGCGGCCTATGCGGGCTGGCAGGGCGGCTTCTACAACATCGCGCGCTTCTTTTCGCAAGGCGGACTGCTGATCCTAGCCGGCTATCCGGAGACGCGGATGCCTGCGGTGCGGGCATGGATGATCATCTTCGCCACGGTGGGAATCACGCTGGTAGTGCTCAGCCTGTTTCATTCGCGGGTGCTTCCCTCGGGCGGCGAGGAGCGACACTCCAAAAGCCTGCATGAAATGCTGGCAACGTTCTGGGACGTGGTCGTGAGCTTCTTCAAGAAGCCCAACATCTGGTTTCTCCTGGCGTTTGTGTTTCTCTACCGCGCCGGTGAGGGGCAGGTGGTGAAAATCGGGCCGTTGTTCCTGAAAGCCGCGCGCGACCAGGGAGGTCTCGGTCTTAGCACCACGCAGTTTGGGACGATCTACGGCACCTTCGGCACAGCGGCGTTCATTGTGGGAAGTATTCTGGGCGGATATTTTGCCGCATGGCTAGGTCTGAAGCGCGCGCTGCTGCCGCTGATTCTGGTGATGAACCTGCCAATGCTCACCTATTTCTATCTCAGCACGGAACTGCCCACCAGTGCAGTGTCGATCACTCTGGCCATGTCGCTGGAGATGTTTGGGTATGGCTTCGGGTTTGTAGGTGTGATGTTGCTGATGATGCAGGAGATTGCGCCCGGGAAATATCAGACGGCGCATTATGCCTTTGCGAATTCGCTGATGAATTTAGGACTAGTTCTGCCAGGCGCAATTAGTGGAGCGATCCAGATGAAGATCGGGTATCAGCATTTCTTTGTGTGGGTTCTGATCTCCGCCGTGCCGGCGATGGTCCTTTCGCGTTTTGTGCCGATTCACAGTTCGCACGAGCGGCCATCGAGTCTTGAGTCTGCCGAGGTGTGAGCCGCGGGTTGGCGATGGCCGATGCTGGTTGCAACGTTCGTTGCGGGAAGAACAGGTAACTTCTGAATGTCAGATGAAGTGAATGTTAACAAGATGCCTCTGAAAGCTGTGATCCTGGCGGCCGGGAAAGATGCGACCACCGCTGAAGGCCAGTCGCTGGTGCTGAAGAAACTCGGCGACCATACCATCGTGGAGTACGTGGTACAAAACGCGCTTCAAGTAGCAGCGCCCGATGATATTTACGTGGTCGTGGGATACCGCCAGCAGGAAGTTCGCGATCAACTGGGTCCGAAGTTCCATTACGTGGAACAGGAGAAGCCGCGAGGGACGGGTGACGCCGTATTGCAGGTCTCGAAATCGCTGGCGGAGTTCGATGGCGACCTGCTGATCCTCTACGGTGACACGCCGCTGTTTCGCCCGGCGTCCATCTTGGGACTTTTGAATCGGCACTACCTGAAACAAGCCCACCTCACATTACTGACTGCGGTGATCGATAGGCCGCTTCCTTATGGGCGAATCATCCGCAACGCCGGGGGACAGATTATTGACATCATCGAAGACACCGAGGCATCACCGGAGGTGCGGGCCATTCGCGAGGTCAACGTTGGGGCGTACGTCGTTAATACGAAGGTCATCGCTACCGCGCTGCAAAAGCTGTCACCTTCGCCTGTGGATGGCGATTATCGTTTCACCGATTGCGTGCACCAGTTGATACGGTCTGGGCTTAAGGTCGAGAACTACCAGCTCTACGATCAGGACGAGGTGCAGGGGATCAATTCTGATGCGGACTTCGAGCGTGCCGAGTTCATTTTGCAAAAGCGGCTGTACCGTCCGCGGCGGCAGGAAGAACAGAACCTGATCGCCTTCGGCACCGGCGGGTGGCGGGCGCTGATTGGCGAAGGATTCACGCTACATAACGTGCGTCGACTCTCGCAAGCGCTGGCCAACGAAATCACGCGACGGTCTTTGGAGAAGCGAGGCGTGATCATTGGCTACGATCGCCGCTTCCTATCGAAGCAGGCGGGCGAAGCGGCGGCGGAAGTGTTCGCGGGGAACGATATTCCGGCAATCCTGCTGACGGAAGATGCGCCGACGCCCCTGATTACTTATGCGACGGCAATCCGGGACTCGGCCTACGGACTGGCATTCACGGCCAGTCACAATCCACCGGAGTGGAACGGGCTGAAGGTGTTTCGCGGCGACGGTTCGTTATTGTTGGACGATGAGACCCGGCAAATAGAGAAGGAAGCGAACGCTCTGACACAGAATGACGTGATCAAGCTCGAACTGGATCTTGCGTTGGAAGCGGGCATCGTCGAGAAACGGGACTTCACCAACGAGTATGTTGACGCGGTGGAGGCGTTGATCGACCTCAATAAGATTCGCGAAGCCGGGCTAAAGGTCATCGTCGATCCGATGTACGGAGTCGGCCAGCTTACGCTGGGTACCGTGCTGACCGAGGCGCGGTGCCGGGTGACGTTCATCCACGAACGCCATAACCCGCTGTTTGGAGGGCGGTCGCCCGCGCCAAACGCAGAAGCGCTTCGGCTGCTGAGTTCCGAGATGCAGGAAGGGAATTACGACCTCGGACTGGCCATGGATGGCGACGCCGACCGCGTGGCGATCCTGGACGAGCGCGGTGAGTATGTGTCGATCAACGACATCCTGGTGCTTCTGTACTGGTATCTGCATGAGATTCGTGGAGAGCGCGGTGGAGTAGTGCGGAACCTGTCAACGTCGCACCTGCTCGATCGGCTGGCGAAGAAACTGGGCGAGCAATGTTACGAGACGCCCGTTGGCTTCAAACATATTGTCACTGGAATGCTCGATCACAATGCGCTGCTAGGGGGCGAGTCGTCGGGCGGACTGACGATTCGTGGCCACATTCTGGGCAAAGACGGGATCTTTGCATGCGCGCTGGTTGTCGAAATGCTGGCGAAGACGGGGCAAAAAGTTTCCGAGTTGCTGGAGCGCGTATATGGTCTGACGGGTCGATTGTATTTCGTGGAAGAGAGTCTTCCAGCAACTCCGGAGATGCGAATCGCGGTGCCCAAACGGTTGAAAGAAGCTCCCAGCAGCCACATCGGGGCGTACAAAGTTGCGAGCATTTCGCAAATCGACGGGACGAAGTTGTTCCTGGAGAACGATAACTGGGCTCTGCTTCGATTCTCGGGAACTGAGCCGGTGCTGCGGCTGACGGTGGAAGCTGATACTCCGGAGAAAGCGAAGGAATTGCTGCAATGGCTGCGGCAATTCGTCACGGCTGAGAGCGGCAAGTAAACGCAGCACGGGTAAACGGAAGCGGAGGCAGGGATTGCGATACGGGTATTTTGACAACGCGAGCCGGGAATACGTGATCGATCGGGTGGATGTGCCCGTGTCGTGGACCAATTATCTGGGAGTGAAGGACCTCTGTACCGTTATCTCGCACAATGCGGGCGGGTACTCGTTCTACAAGAGCGCCGAACATCATCGCATCACACGCTTTCGGCAGAATGGCGTGCCGATGGATCGTCCGGGACATTTCGTTTACATTCGCGACGATGAAACGGAAGAGTACTGGTCGATTTCTTGGCAGCCGGTCGGCAACGACCTTAAGGGCGCGAAGTACGAGTGCCGCCATGGACTGTCGTATTCGAAATTCTCGTGCGAATACCGCAAGATTCAAGCCGACCAGACGTTGTTTATCCCCATCGAGGATGACGTTGAGTTGTGGGACGTGCGGCTACGGAATACAGGCGACAAGGCGCGCAGGCTGAGCGTGTTTTCGTACGTCGAGTTCTCGTTTCACCACATCGAAATCGACAACCAGAATCTGCAGATGAGCCTTTATGCTGCCGGGTCGAGCTATGCCGACGGCGTCATCGAATACGACTTCTTCTACGAACCCTCGACCTTTCATTACATAGCCGCCAGCTTCGAGCCGGACAGCTACGACTGCGTGCGCGATAAGTTCCTGGGCAATTACCGGACAGAGACGAATCCGATAGCGGTCGAGCGCGGAGAATGCCAGGGCACGACGGAGCTAGGCGGAAACCATTGTGGAGCGCTGCACAAGAGGCTAACACTCGCGCCCGGTGAAGAGACACGAGTGCTGTTCATGCTGGGCGTGGGGCCGCGAGCCACGGGTAAAGCGATCAAGGCGAAGTATTCCGATTTCGCAGCGGTTGATTCTGCGTTCGACGCGCTGCGCAGTTATTGGGCGAAGAAGATCGAGGTGTTCCAGTGCAAGACGCCCAACGAGGGTCTGGACACAATGACCAACATCTGGACGCTGTACCAGGCAGAAACGTGTGTGGTGTGGTCACGGTTTGCATCGTTCATCGAAGTCGGCGGACGAACGGGTTTGGGTTATCGCGATACTTCGCAAGATGTCATGAGCGTGGTGCACACCAATCCAGCTAAATGCCGCCAGCGGATCATCGAATTGCTCAACGGCCAGGTGAGCATGGGCTATGGCCTACACCTGTTCGATCCCGACTGGTTCGATCCGGAAAAGCAGAAGGCCCCGGCTTTCAAGTCTCCGACCATTGCGCATGCGCCTGATCGACAGACGATGATCCACGGGTTGGAGCACACGTGTTCCGACGATGCCTTGTGGCAGGTGGTGACGATCTGCGAGTACGTGAAAGAAACGGGCGATTTCGCTCTCTTCGAGGAAGTTGTGCCGTTTGCCGATGAGGGCGAGGCGACGGTGTATGAACACCTGAAGCGCGCATTGGATTTCTCGGCGGAGCAGGTGGGTGCGACCGGAATATGCAAGGGTCTGCGGGCAGACTGGAACGATTGCCTGAATCTAGGTGGTGGCGAGAGCGCGATGGTCTCGTTCATGCACCACTGGGCGCTGCGTGCGTTTGTCGAAGCGGCTGAGTATCTCGGACGGACCGGAGACGCCGAGAAATATGCCGCCATGGCGGACAAGGTGAAAGAAGCTTGCGAGCGCGAACTTTGGGACGGGGAGTGGTATCTGCGCGGCATCACGGCTAAAGGCTTGAAGGTCGGCAGCAAGGAGAATGAGGAAGGTAAGGTCTTCATCGAGAGCAACACTTGGGCCGTGGTGTCGGAAGCGGCTTCTGTTGAGCGCGGGAAGTTGGCCATGGATGCGGTCGATAAGTATCTATACTCTCCGTACGGAATACACCTGCTATGGCCAGCGTTTTCCAAGCCAAACGACGACATCGGCTTTGTGGGACGCGTGTACAAAGGCATCAAAGAGAATGCGGCGATTTTCAGCCATCCCAATCCGTGGGCGGTGATTGCCGAGTGCAAACTCGGGCGCGGCGATCGCGCGATGAAGTTCTATGACTCGCTGTTGCCCTACAACCAGAACGACATGATCGAGGTCCGCGAGGCCGAGCCGTATTCATACTGCCAGTTCGTGATGGGCAAAGATCACACCGCTTATGGACGCGCCCGGCATCCCTGGCTCACGGGTAGCGGTGGCTGGAACTACACGGCGGTTACGCGATGGATACTCGGCGTGAGGTTGACGTTTGACGGCATGGTCGTCGATCCTTGCGTGCCTGGTGCTTGGAAGCACTTTGAGATCAGGCGGCAGTGGCGGGGAGCGACGTACAACATCAAGGTTGAAAATCCAGATGGCGTGCAGAAGGGGGTGAAGGAAGTGACGCTCAACGGAAAGACGACTGCAATGCCAATCGCAGCGCAGGAAGCTGGCTCAGTGAACGATGTTGTTGTGACAATGGGTTAGTCAGGCGATTGCGAGTCCCACCCTGAGCTCCAAAAACAGCCGAACAGCATGGGGCACCCACACTCTCTGTGCTACTGGAACTTCTGAAATATGCGGGTGAAGTCCCAGTCTTTCTGCATAATCCCACTGCAATTGTGCACGACGGTTCCGGAGCAACCGCCGTTGTCACGTCCCACCGACCAGAAGGACAATAGCGCTACGGAGTTGCTATTGGCCTGCGCGTAATTGAGTACAACCTGGGCGTCGTCGAGCGTGAAGACCTCACCCGCAGAATCATTGACTCCAATCATCGGCGTTATCCCCACCCGCGCGTTCAGACCCAGCGACTTCAGTTGGCAGAGCGCCGCGGAGGCTGCGGCAACGGCGTTTGGCCCCATGGCTCCGGTTGGAACCGGAGAGCCGTAGTCCATGGCCATCGCGTTCACGACTGCAACGGGCGTTCCATACTTCACGGCACTCTGAATCACATTCACCGACAAATCGGTGAGTCCCGCAGGAGTGGCGGGGAGCGTGTAGTTGATCTGAAGGCCGGGATTGGCGGCGGCAAGGGCCTTGAGAGCTTGACTGCGGCGATCAATCGAGATGGGATCTTCGATGGCCGTGTGCTCGACGTCGAAGTCGAGAATCTTCAGCTTGTACTTGTCGATCACCGACTGATATGCGGCCTGCAGGCTGGGGACATCGGTGCAAGTCTGAGCGAGTTCGAGGCCGTCGTAACCGCCAAAGGCGATCATGACGTCGCTGCCCGCTTTTCTGATTTGCGCGATACCGGCAGCTATCGTGGCGTCAGTGGAAATAGGAACGACTCCGCCCCAAGCCGCCACGCAACCATTGCCCGAGACGATGAATGCCAATGTGAACGTCTTGATTCCGGAGGCAGCCTGAACTTGCGGCAGGCTATCAGCGAGCTTGGTCATGTCTACGTAGGGAGCGAACATCTTGGATGGCTGGGTTGGAGCGGCGGTTTGGGCTACGACGTTGCAAACTATAAAGCTGAACAGGAAACAGGCGAGGGCGGTGAGTACGAAGCGAAATCGGGACATGAAGGCTCCTGCTGGAGTTAGGGACTGTCCAAGCTAGCAGAACTGTACCGCCAACTCAAAGCTCTCCGCAGGTAGTGCTGGCCGCATGATCAGCGAAGCGCAATGCAAAGGGCGGGCAACTGGACATTTTCTTCGGGGGATATTCCGCTGCAGTTGTCGAGCAGCCAGTCGGCGCCTGCAGCGATGAGATCGGAGTCGGGCATGGTCGTGCGCAGCGCAATCACGCGCGCGCCTGCAGCCTTGCCAGAACGAATTCCCGCGGGCACATCCTCAACCACAACGCAATCGGCGGGATCGAAACCGAGTGTGCGAGCCCCCAGGATGTAAGGCTCAGGATGCGGTTTGCCATGGGTGATGTCGCTGGATGTGATCATAGCCGGGGGAACGGGAAGTCCAGCAGCACGAATCCGAACCTCCGCCAGCGGGCGGGTGCAAGAAGTAACAATCGCCCAGCGATTGGGCGGCAGCGACGTCAGCAACTTAAGAACTCCAGGCAGCGGCACGACTCCCCCGGTGTCCTCGATCTCGCGGCGTTCGACCTCGCGGTTCTCGGCCAGGTAGTCGGCATGGGGCAATAGCTCGCGGATCGACTCGATGCTGGGACGGCCGTGGGCCTCACGGACGGTCTTTTCGGGTTCGAAGCCGTGTTCGATGGCCCATTGCGCCCAGACACGAGCTACGGCGGCCGTGGAGTCGATCAGGACGCCATCCAAGTCAAACAGCATACCGCTGGCAGTTATGACATTCATGCTGAAATGATAACGGACAGCAGATTGTGGCTGGTAAAGTCAGTCTGGAAAGATGTTCGTTGACAAACATAGAACAGTCGAATAGCGTTATCGTGTACGTACACGATAAGGGATCTGACGCAATTGCTCTGAGAGGTTGTCCCGCGACATGCTCCTGAAAAAACTACGCAACGAGGTGTTGCAGGCGAACCTCGAACTGCAACGTAAGGGGCTCGTCCTCTACACCTTCGGAAACGCCAGCGGCATCTCGCGCAGCGAACGGCTGGTGGTCATCAAGCCCAGCGGCGTCCCTTACGAGAACCTGACCGCCAATATGTTGGTGGTGACGGACTTGGAAGGAAGAGTCGTGGAAGGTGATCTGCGGCCGTCGTCGGACCTTGCGACCCACCTCGTGCTTTACAAGCAGTTCCCGACTATCGGGGGCGTTGCACATACGCATTCGGAGTATGCGACGGCGTGGGCACAGGCGCGGCATCCGATTCCGTGCTTCGGCACGACTCATGCGGACTACTTTCACGGGCCTGTCCCGGTCACGCCTGAACTGGACGACAGCGAGATTGCTGGTGATTACGAGAAAAACACGGGCGAGGTCATTGCGCGGATGTTCGATGCGATAGACTACGCTGCGGTCCCCGGAGTGCTGGTTGCGAGCCATGGTCCCTTCACTTGGGGCAAAGACGCGATGACCGCAGCGGAGACAGCAGTCGTACTCGAGATGCTGGCGAGGACCGCGTATCTGACGATCGGGATTGACCGGGGCGCGGGAGCGATTTCGCCGGCCCTGCAGGACAAGCATTACTTGAGAAAACACGGAACGACAGCCTATTACGGTCAGGTAAGGAACCAAGAATGATTCCATTGCTGGGAATGGTCGCCGCGACCAGGCTTGTTCATTTGTCTGCGGTCGATGTTGTGATTATCGCTTTTTATTTTGCCCTGGTGCTTGCAATTGGCTGGTATCTAAAGGGCCAATCGGGCACCGGCGAAGACTTCTTCATGGCGGGCCGTGAGATGACGGCCTGGATTGCCGGGCTCAGCTTCCTGTCGGCCAACCTCGGGTCGCTGGAACTCATGGGCTGGGCGGCGGCAGCCTACCAGTACGGCATTCTGGCGACGCATTGGTACTGGATCGGCGCGATTCCAGCCATGCTGTTCCTGGCGCTGGTGATGATGCCGTTCTACTACATTTCCAAGACGCATTCCGTGCCGGGGTATCTCAAGCTGCGCTTCGGAGAGAACGCACGCACGCTGTCGTCTGTTTCGTTCGCTTTCATGACAGTGCTGATGAGCGGCATCAACATGTACTCCATGGCGCTGGTCATGAAGGTGGTGCTGGGCTGGGACATTTACTTCAGCATCTGGGTATCGTCGGTCACCGTTGCAATCTATGTCGCGCTCGGCGGATTGCGATCCGCCATCTTTAACGAAGTGCTGCAATTCATTTTGATCTGGGCAGGCGCGCTCGTGATCCCGGTCATGGGACTGATCGAAGCCGGCGGCTGGTCGAACCTGAAGGCGCAAATCGCGGTGCGGGCTTCATCCGAGTACACGCACTTGTGGTCCACGCTGGGCACATTTAACGGCAACCCGATGGGCATTCACTGGACCGGCATCGTGTTGGGACTAGGCTTCGTGATTTCGTTCGGCTACTGGACTACGGACTTCCTGGTGGTACAGCGCGTGTTGTCGGCCAAGGACCTGCGAGCGGCCAAGATGGCTCCGATCATCGGCGCGGCGTTCAAGATGTTCGTCCCGTTCATCGTGGTGCTGCCTGGATTGCTGGCTTTGGCGGTCCTTCCCACGAAGCTGCTCGGTGAAGGCGCGGCGGTCGCATCCGGCGGACACAGCTACAACGAGGTGTTGCCGCTGATGCTGGCGCGCTATGCCGGCCCGGGACTCCTGGGACTGGGCATCACCGCGTTGATTGCCGGCTTCATGTCAGGCATGGCGGGAAATGTGAGTGCGTTCACCACGGTGTGGACGTATGACATTTATCGCGCGCTGATCAACAAAGATGCCAGCGACGAGCACTACGTCAAAATGGGACGCTGGTGCACGATTGTCGGAGTGCTGATCTCGGTGGGCACTGCGTATCTGGTGATGTCGTTCCTCAGCATCATGGATTACGTGCAGGCGCTGTTCAGCTTCTTTATCGCGCCGCTATTTGGGACGGTAGTGTTGGGCATGTTGTGGAAGCGCGCCTCACCGAAGGGCGGGTTCTGGGGCTTGTTGGCAGGTACGGTTTCGTCAATTGGCATGTGGGCGTGGGTAAAAGTTGATCCCACGGCGTTGCGCTATGTGGCGCTTTCTCCGAATGCGCGGGACATGGCGGAGAACATGTATCGCGCCCTGTGGTCATGGGTGGTGTGCGTCAGCGTGACGGTAGTGGTCAGTCTCTTGACGGAGCCCAAGCCCGACAGCGAACTGGTTGGGCTGGTTTATGGCGTGACCGAAATTCCGCACGAAGGCGACATGGCTTTGTGGCAACGGCCAATCTTCTGGGCTGTCATTGTTGCGGTCGTGTTCGTGATTCTCAACATCCTGGTCTGGTAAGGGAGCTCATATGAGAAAAGGTGGCGGCATTTCTATCTGGTTCTTCGTTGGCGTCTCCCTGCTGGTCAATGGTGCGCTGATCCTGGGTGCAGGTCTCTGGGAATTTGTACATCCCCCGGCGAACCCAGTTGTCTTGTTCCAGTATCACGCCAATGTGTGGTGGGGCGCCGTATTGCTGCTATTGGGAATCTTTTACAGTCTGCGATTCAAGCCTCAGCGCGCCTCTTAATCGACAGGTGTGGTCATAAAGAAGGGAACTTCATGTCGAAGAAGAAAATGACCATGGGCCTGATCGTAGGCAACCGTGGCTTCTTTCCCGCTCATCTAGCAAACTCGGGCAGGGAAGAGATGGTTGCTGTCCTACAGAAGGCCGGCATGGATGCCGTGGTCTTAACGCCCGAGGAATCCAAGTGCGGCGCAGTCACTACGCGCGAAGATGTTCATCGTTGTGTCGAGCTTTTCAAGAAGAATCGCGATCGTATCGATGGCATCCTCGTTACGCTGCCAAACTTCGGCGAAGAGCGGGCCATTGCCGACACTCTGAGGCTCGCTAATCTACACGTTCCGGTGCTGGTGCAGGCGACGCCTGACGACGCGAAGAAGATGACCATCGCGTTTCGCCGAGACAGCTTTTGCGGCAAAATGTCGGCCTGCAACAACCTCAAGCAATACGGCATTCCGTACTCCATCACGTCGCTTCACACCGAGGCTCCGGATTCTTTGGAATTCGCCAAAGATCTGGAGTGGTTCGCGGCGGTGTGTCGAGTGGTCAATGGGTTGAGGAACCTGCGCATCGGATCGATCGGCGCGCGTCCCACGGCCTTCAATACCGTTCGTTACAGCGAGAAACTGTTGGAGTCGCAGGG
>OCZU010002906.1_pt1 | contig 10852 bp, 8 predicted proteins | sample 1539001 | NCBI WGS metagenome assembly OCZU01 (sample SAMEA3539306, study PRJEB22396) | soil metagenome | biome: tundra; feature: field; material: soil | place: USA | collected 2010-05 | depth 0.15 m | reverse complement strand
CACCACCGAGACGCAATTCAGATTGCCATCCGTCACATAGAGTTGCGTCTCATCCAGCGAGAGCGTCACGCTGTTGGGGTTCGCACCCTTATATTTCTGCAGGGAGGCAGGCAGGAAGGGCGCGACTACCGGGATGGTTTCGAGTATCGCGTTCGTCTTGGTGTCGATTACGTCAACGGTATCCGACTGGTCTTCGACGACATACAGGAGCGTCTGGGCCGCGTTCAGCGTCATCTTGTTGGGTTGGCCCTTCACTGGGAGCCGGGCCGTTACCGATGGCGCCCAATCTGCGAAGGATGTCGATCCTGGAGACCATCCGCCCAGATTCACTACGTCGATCTCGCGGTCGCGAATGCTGGATACATACGCGGTGGCGTCCAAACCACTACCCTTCACTACCACCCAAAACGGATCTTCGCCGCCCGGAACGCCCGCCTGCCAGGCGTTGCTTCTGCCGGGGCGCAGGTCGAGTTCTATTCCCTTCGACCAGTGGCCGAGGCCTCCGGTGAAGACCGTTATCGAGTCGTTGTAGTAATTCGCCGCCACCAGCGTTTTGCCATCATTCGAAATAGCCAAGCCGGCGGCGCAAGGATACACGCCAACCTGGCTGTTTATCGCGGTTGCGCCGTTAGGCGTCAGGTTAAGGCCATTGCCCCGATTGTTGTGGCCCAAGGCAAGCGCCGCCCCGGGCCCCGCCGGCCAGGTCCCGGTGGTGGCGTTCCAGTTAACGATAAAGATAGCGTCAGCGGCGCAGCCGGCCACGTAAAAAGCCGAGCCGGATGGATCGAAGACAATCCCGTTGTAGGTAACTGGGAACTGCACTACTTGCTTCTGGATCGGCGTGGGCGTCGAAATGTCGTAGATGAACACATAGTCATTCGAGAGCGGGAGGTCCCATGCCGGCACCGTCGGTGGTGGCTGGATGTCGCTGATGTAGTAGCGGTTGAACCCGCTGGTCAGAACCAGCATGGTCTTGTGATCCGGGCTCACCACGCTGGAGACCGCTTGCCCGGCCTCCCAGGTTGCCGGAAGGGGCGGACCGGGTTTCAGCGTTACCAACTGGGCACCCTGGGGACCATTGGGACCCTGGGGCGTAAGGTCTTGGCCCATATTGGGCAGGGCCGGAGGGGTGGACTGCGCATAGGCGAGCGCGCCCGAGACGACCAACGCAAGCGCCAGGCCAACCGCTGAAAAAGGGAAACGAGCGCGAGCTTCTCTTGCCATTACTTTAGGCTCCTTTGGAGCGGCCGCGAGCGCGGCGAGCTAAGTGGATTAAAGATGGTGGTGCAGTGCACCAGGGGAAAATCTCACTCGAAGTGGGGGCTGCTCTCAGCTTCCTGGGTTAGAAACGTAGCGTGGCCTTCAAACGCAGCGGGTCGAGCAGCAGATCCATGGCATTGGCCGCACCCACCACAAACAGATCCGCATTCCGCATCGCATCCAGGGCGCACCCTTCGCCGTTATCGACGGCGATCGCCAGTCCGCCGCCCTCCTTCACCGCCTTCAGCATCAGCCTGTCGTTGTTGCCGTTGCCAAATGCGGCCACGTGTGGCAGGTGGAAGTGACTCACGTAATCGGCCTTCTCGATATCATGCCTGCCAGAGCGCAGCTTGTAAGGTATAGCGATCCCCGCCAGCTCCCGCTCGGCCGTGCCAAATGAGTCGGCAGTTACAATGTGAAGGTCCACAACTGCCGCTAACTCCCGTAACTTTCTCTTAACATCCGGCTCGATCACCCCACCGAAAGAATGGGTTCCCGTATAGTCGCTGACAGCTATGCGGATGTGGCGCTCGCCAAAACCAGGGATATCGATAGTGATTCCGGGCTTTTCCATAGGTTAGAATGACATTACCATGAAACTCGCATTTGTCGGCGCCGGAAACATGGGTTCGCCCATGGCGCGCAATCTGCTGCGCGCCGGCCATCAAGTCACCGTATACAATCGCACGCGTGCGCACGCCGAACCGCTGCTCCAGGAAGGCGCGGCGCTGGCGGAATCACCGGCGGATGCCGCGCGCGACGCGGACGCTATCATCACTATGCTCGCCGACGACCACGCCGTGGAGCAGGCGGTGCAGGGTTTCCTCGATACCCTCGCTCCTGGCGCGATGCACATCGGCATGAGCACCGTCAGCGTCGCGTGCTCCAAGCGGCTCGCCGAACAGCATGCCGCGCGCGGGCAAGTGTATGTCGCTGCGCCTGTGTTCGGACGGCCCGTGGCGGCTGCCGCAGCTAAGCTCTGGATCGTGGCCGCCGGTCCGCCGGAATCGATCCAGCGCTGCCAACCGGTATTCGATGCGCTGGGGCGTGGCACCTCGGTGGTCGGCGCAGATCCGTGGCTCGCCAATGCGGTCAAGCTTTCAGGCAACTTTCTGATTGCCGCCGCCCTCGAATCGCTGGGCGAAGCGTTCGCGCTGGTGCGCAAGTCCGGCGTGGATGCCGGGCAATTCCTGGAGATTGTCAACAACGCGCTGTTCAATTCGGCGCTATACGGCAGTTACGGCGCCGCTATCGCCAATGAACAATTCGAACCGGCCGGCTTCAAGCTGCGGCTGGGCTTCAAGGACCTGAGACTGGTGCAGGAAGCCGCCGAATCGGCCGCCGTGCCGATGCCGCTAGCCGGCGTGCTGCGCGACCGCTTCCTGGCCGCCATGGCCCGCGGCGAAGGCGATCTCGATTGGGCCGCCCTGGCGCGCATCGCCGCCGTGCAAGCCGGATTGTAGCGCGTTTGAGCCCGCAGCGACGACGACCGGCCAGGAGGTCGGTCCCACTGAGGCCGCCTCCATATATAATCAGACTTCGCAATCTCTTTGGAGGAACACCATGCCCGCAGACGCCGTGGAACAGAAGGTCCGGAAGGCGCTCGATGGCTTCCGCATCGAATTGCCTTCCTGGGGCTTTGCCAACACCGGCACCCGTTTTGGCAAGTTCCAACAAGCCGCGGCCGCCACCACCACCGCCGAGAAGTTGAGCGACGCCGGCCAGGTGCATCGCTTCACGGGTTGCTGCCCGACCGTGGCCGTGCACGTCCTGTGGGACTTTCCGGACGGCAAGTTCAGCGTGCCGGAAGTCATGCTCATGGCCGAGCGGCATGGCGTCAAGATCGGCGCCATCAACCCGAACGTCTTCCAGGACCAGATCTACAAACACGGCTCGCTGGGCAACCCCGACCCGGCCATCCGCCGCGCCGCCCTGCAACACATTCTGGACTGCATCGAAATCGCCAGCGCCACGGGCAGCCGCGACATTTCGCTGTGGTTCGCGGATGGCTCCAGCTATCCGGGCACGGCCAATATCCGGCACCGCCGCCGCTGGTTCGAAGAAGGCCTGGTGGAAGCGCATCGCAATCTGGAGCCGAACCAGCGCCTGCTGGTCGAGTACAAGCCCTTCGAGCCGGCCTTCTATCACACCGACATCGCGGATTGGGGCATGTCGCTGTTGATGGCGCGCAACGCGGGCCCGCAGGCCAAGGTGCTGGTGGATACCGGGCATCATTACCAGGCACAGAACATCGAGCAGATCGTGGCGTGGCTACTTTCCGAAAACATGCTGGGCGGTTTCCATTTCAACGACCGCCGCTACGCCGACGACGATCTCACGCTGGGATCGATCGATCCTTACCAGGTCTTCCGCATCTTCCACGAGATCGCGCTGTTCGAATGGGAGACCGGCCGGCGCGCCGAGATCGCCTACATGGTCGATCAGAGCCACAACCTGAAAGACAAGATCGAAGAGACGATCCAGACCGCTGTCACCGCGCAGGAACTCTACGCCAAGGCCGCGCTGGTGGACCACGAGACGCTGGCGCGATACCAGAGCAAGTCCGCGCTGGTGGATGCCGAAGAGTGTCTGAAGGAAGCCTTCGCCACGGACGTGCGCCCGGCCATCCGCGAATGGCGCAAGGCCAACGGCATCCCCACCGAGCCGTTGAAAGCCTTCCGCGAAAGCGGCTACCAGGAGCGCGCCGCGCGCGAACGGGGCGCAAAGAACGCCGCGGCAGTCACCAGCTATGCCTAAGAACGGAACCACGGATGGACACAGATGGACACGGATAAAACCGTTTTTATCTGCGTGCATCTGCGTGCATCTGTGGCTAATTCTTTTTGCCTTGGGCGCGGCCAACCCCGAGTTGCTCACGCGGGCGTGGAGCGCCCACTGGATCTCGGTTCCCGGTGCATCGCCCTATGACTATGGCGTCTATCATTTCCGGCGCACGCTCGATCTGGCTGGCGCGCCATCGTCCTTCCTCATTCATGTCACCGCCGACAATCGCTACAAGCTGTACGTCAATGGCGAGTTGGTCAGCCTGGGCCCGGCGCGCGGCGATCTGCATCATTGGCGCTATGAATCTGTGGACATCGCCCGTCATCTGAAGATCGGCAAGAATGTGTTGGCCGCTGTCGTCTGGAATTTCGGAGAGCTGGCGCCTGAAGCCCAGATCACCAATCAGACCGGCCTGCTGGTCGAGGGCGACGGCGAGGCCGAGCGCGGCGTGGACACCGGCAAGCAGTGGAGATGCGTCCGTGATGCGGCCTATTCGCCGGCACCGCGCGAGCGCGAGATGTCACGGTTCTACTATGTGGCCGGCCCCGGCGACCAGGTGGATTCGAGGCTCTATCCATGGGGCTGGGAGCAGCCCGGTTTTGACGACTCCGGCTGGCTGACCGCCGCGGTGGGCAGCCCGGGCGCGCCGCGCGATGCGCAAGATGGTCCGAATCGGTGGATGCTGGCGCCGCGCTCCATCCCGCCGATGGAATTGAAACCCCAACCCATCACGGTGCTGCGGTCGGGCAGCCCCTCCCATGAAATCCCGCCCCACACCAAGGCCACCCTATTGTTCGACCAAAGCTTTCTGACGACCGGTTATCCGCAACTGACCGTGAGCGGCGGCAAGGACGCCAAGATCGACCTGGGCTATGCGGAGTCGCTGTGGCTCCCCGGCTTCCGCGATAAGGGCAACCGCAACGAAATCGAAGGCAAGCAATTCATCGGCGCGCACGACATCTTCATCGCCGATGGCGGCAAGCGGCGCCGCTTCGAACCGCTCTGGTGGCGCACTTGGCGCTATCTCCGGCTCTCTATCGAAACCGAGGACCAGGCGCTCGGCATCGACGATCTCCACGGCATCTACACCGGTTATCCATTCGAACGCAAGGCCCGCTTCGACGCGGGCTCCGCCGAGATTCAGAAGATCCTCGACACCGGCTGGCGCACCGCGCGCCTCTGCGCCCACGAGACCTACATGGATTGCCCCTACTACGAGCAACTGCAGTATGCCGGCGACACGCGCGTGCAGGCTCTCGTCTCGCTTTACATGACCGGCGACGGCCGCCTCATGCGCAACGCCATCGAGCTGCTGGATTCCTCGCGCAGCGCGGAAGGCGCGACCTACAGCCGCGCGCCTTCCCGCCTGCAGCAATACATCCCGCCGTTTTCCCTCTGGTGGATCGGCATGCTGCACGATTACTGGATGTACCAGGACGACCCCACGTTCGTCGCGCGCATGTTGCCGGGCGTGCGCGCGGTGCTTTGGTTCTTTGCCGCACGCCAGCAGGCCAACGGCTCGCTGGGCCGCATGCCCTGGTGGAACTTCGTGGATTGGACGAAGGAGTGGGGCGACGGAGTTCCGCCCGTGCTCGCCGGGGGCAATTCCGCGCCGCTGGATCTGCAATTGCTGCTGGCCTGGCAGTGGGCCGCGGAGATGGAAGCCACCCTGGGGAACCAAGCGCTGGCGGAAGAGGATCGCCACGCCGCCGCCCGTTTGCGGGATTCCGCGCGCCAACTCTACTGGGACGCGGGCCGCCACCTATTCGCCGACACGCCGGACAAGCGCGAATACTCGCAGCAGACCAACGCGCTGGCGGTGCTGGCCGGTGTAAGCGAGGGCGCCGAAGCCCGTGACCTGATCGAGCGCGTCTCCGGCGACCGGAGCCTGGTGCAGTGCTCGATTTACTTTCGCCACTACCTGCACTCCGCCATGAATAAAGCGGGCGTGGGCGACCGATACCTCGACATGCTGGGCCCGTGGCGCACCATGCTCGACCGCGGACTGACCACTTGGGCCGAAACAGCCGATCCCGCGCGCTCGGATTGCCACGCCTGGGGAGCCAGCCCTAATTACGAACTCTTCCGCACCGTGCTGGGCATCGATTCCGCGGCACCCGGCTTCGCGCGCGTCGCGATCCGCCCATTCTTGGGCAAGCTGACGCACGTATCCGGCGCGATCCCGCATCCCAAGGGCGAAATTGCCGTGACTCTGACGCTCGATAACGGTAAACTGGAAGCCGGTGTAACGCTGCCCGCCGGTGTGACAGGCCAGTTCGAATGGCGCGGCCAGACGCGGGATCTGCATCCCGGCGAGAATCATTTGACGCTATGAACCTGATCGTAGGAGCCACAGGCCTGGTGGGCGGCGAGATCTGCCGCCGGCTGGCCGCCCAACAAAAACCGGTCCGCGCGCTGGTGCGGCCGACCGGGGATGCGTCCCGTATCGACGAACTCCGCGCCGCGGGTGCGGAACTGGCTACAGGCGACCTGAAAGATCCCGCGTCGATCCAGGCCGCTTGCGCGGGGGCGACGGCAGTCCTGTCGACGGCTTCCTCCGTGCTCTCGCGGCAGCCGGGCGACACCATCGACGGCGTGGATCGCCTCGGCCAGTTGCAATTGATCGAAGCGGCCGCCTCCGCCGGCGTGAAACACTTCGTGTACGTTTCGTTTTCGCCGATGGCCGAGGATTTCGCCCTGCAGCGCGCCAAGCGCGAAGTGGAGCGGGCGCTGATCGAGAGCGGCATGACTTACACCATTCTGCGCCCCACGTTCTTCATGGAGATCTGGCTCAGCCCGGCGCTGGGCTTCGACGTGGCCGCGCGGCGCGCCCGCATCTACGGCACGGGCGAGAACCCCATCAGTTGGATCTCGTTCCCCAACGTCGCCGAGTTTGCCGTGCGGTCGCTCGATACCGCGGCCGCGCGCAACGCCACCTTCACGCTGGGCGGCCCGGAAGCGATCGCTCCGCTGCAGGTCGTGCGCATCTTCGAGGAATTGGGAGGCGCGCCGTTCACCGTCGAATACGTGCTGGAATCCGTACTGCGCGCCGGAAAGGCAGCCGCGCGCAGGGCTCTGGACGAAGCCTTTGCGGCGCTCTCACTGGGCTACGCGCACGGCGACGCGATCGACATGCGCGCGACCTTGGAAGCCATGCCGGTGCGTCTGGTCGGCGTGCGCGAGTATGCCAAGTGGTTGTTGAACGAGAACCCGCTAGAAGCGCGGTAGACTGCGCAGCAGCGCGCCGGCGTCGCCCTTTGAGAGGGCGGCCGAGTGGACCGGATTCCAGTTGGCGTCCAGCGTACCGATGTAAGTGGCGTGGTTGCTGGCGTCCTTACCATCGGTGGCCATCAGGATGATTGTGCACGCCCGGTCCGGATACGAGAGCGCGCGGTATCGCGTGCCGCCGGCGGGACTCTGCCAACGGTCGTGCGCGGGCGCGCCCAGTTTGCGCACCACGGCGCCGTAGTCGTCCTGGGCGGTTAGAGACAGGTAGGTCCGATCCTTGGCCATGTAAGCGATGCGGGGACGCAGCACGCTATCGCGGTAGAAGTTCACCGCGACGTATGCCGCAACAATGCCCAGCACCAGCGCGCCGCCGACTATGCGTAAAATGTGCGACTCCGTGTTGGATTCCAGGCGAATGCCGACCACCGGCGCGGGTCCGGTCTGCTGCGCCGGCGATGGAGGCCGCACGGACGCGCCCACCGCGATGGGCATCTCGATCACCCGGCGCTGATACGGCCACACGGCGCCCTCTTTGTACTCCAGCTCCTTCAGCAGGCCGACGATCACGACCGGGTCTTCGATGCGCGAGATCTCGCCCAGAAAGCGCCGCGGAATCCAGATCTCCTGACCGGTGCGCGCGTTGACGACCAGAACGTCGGACCACGTGGCCTTGCGATATTGCCACTTGTTGTGCTCGATGTTCAGGATGGCCGGATAGAACGAAAACGGCCGGTTCCGTAGCGCTTCGAGCGGCGGCGGAATTACGGGCGACGACATGAGCGAATACTATCGTAGCATCGGCGTTTCGGTGTATGCTATAGAAGGAGCTGCGGACCGGTTTTCCGATCCGCGGGTTGTCCTTTACTTCGGCTACTTCCGCTTTACGCGGATGGTAACCGTGATCACAATGGCGATTGTGATCGTAACGGTCAGCGCTAGAAACATACGCTGCCTCCTTTCCGTCCAAACGTAGATTGGCCGGCTCGGCGCCTACCGGGCCGGTCGGCGTTTGGGACGCCGAAAACGCCCCAGCCCCCACATTCAGCGGAAATTCCAATTGAGATAGTGCGACGCGGCGGGGAAAGTCTCTACAACGCGGTTGCCTAGACTAGCGCTTCGAGTGTTGGCAGGATTCCGGCGACAAGCCGAGCCGAATAGTATAGTACCATCGGCCCGTTGACTGGTGGTCTTATGGGTATCATATAGGAGCGAAACGGCAAGCATACGTCGGCTCCTTTCTACTCAAACGTAGATTGACCGGTCCGGGTGGCTCCCGGGCCGGGCCGGGCGTTTGGGACGCCGAAAACGCCCCAGCCCACATTCAGCGGAAATTCCAATTGAGATAGTGCAACGCGGGGAAAGTCTCTGCTACGCTACGCGCGCGGAATCATACCCAGCAGCGCGTTGATCACGATGGCCGCCATGCCCACCGGGATCATGACTTTCCACCCGATGTTCATGAGTTGGTCGTAGCGGAAACGCGGGAAGGTGCCGCGGAACCAAATCATTAGATAGATGATCGTCGACACCTTGAAGAGGAACCAGAATATGCCGATAGCTGCCGTGTTGAACGCGGGCCACATGTAGATGGCGCCGATCAGCACCAGCACCAGCGCCACGCCGATCAGCACTTTCTGCTGCAGTGGATCTTTCATCTTCCGCACCAGAGTCAAACTGCTCAGGCCGGAGCCGGCGAACACCACCAGCGGCACTATATAGTCGATCGCCGCCAGCCAGGAGACGCTGGGAAACGGGCGCAGCCATCCACCCCAGAACAACGTCACGGCCACCGAAGAGATCACGAAGATATTGGCGTACTCCGCCAGGAAGTAGAGCGCCCAGCGGAAGCCGCTGTACTCCGTGTGGAAGCCAGCCACTAACTCGGACTCCGCTTCTGGTAAGTCGAACGGCGCGCGGTTAGTCTCGGCCGTGGCGGCGATGATATACACCACGAACGGCACGATCATGAAGCCGTAATTGGAGAAGACGAACCAGATACCGCGGGTCTGTTGCGCCTGAATAATCCCCTGCATGCTCAACGTGCCGGCCACCATCACGCCGGAGAGCAGCGCGAAAGACAGGGCCACTTCATAGCTCACAAGCTGCGCCGCGCTGCGCAACGCGCCGAGCAGCGGATAGTGGCTGTTGGAAGCCCAGCCGCCCAAAATGATCCCCAGAATACCCACCGCCGACATGGCGGAAATTACCAGCAGGCCTACGTTCACGTCCGCCACATACAAGTACTTACTAAATGGAATTACGGCGAACGCGGTCAGTCCGGTGAAGGTCGATATCACGGGCGCCAGCCAGAAAATGGACTTATCCGCCCCGCTGGGAATGATATCCTCCTTGATGAGCAGTTTTAAGGCATCGGCGATAGGCTGCAAAAGGCCGTGCGGGCCGGTGCGCATGGGTCCCAGCCGGACTTGAAAATCCGCCAGCACTTTGCGCTCGATCAGCGTGAGGTACCCGGCCACCAGCGGGAACGCGGCCACGATCACCAGCGTGACCAGGATCGGCGTGAATAACGGATGGTGGATGATCGCGTCCATAGATTCCTAATGCAGCAATGAAGTCCCCGCCAGCCGCAGGAAGGGCTCCGGATAGATGCCGATACCCAGCGTAAGAATGCCGGTCGCTGCCAGCGCCACGCGCAATCCGAAGCTGGTGGAGAGCGGCGCCGGTTCTGTGAGATCCCTTACGAACATACTGCGCACGATGCGGAAGTAATAGTAAATCGCCACGGCGACATAGAGAGTGCCAATCACCGCCAGCGTGTAATGGTGAGTCTCTATTAGCGACAGAAAAATGTAATACTTGCCGAGGAAGCCGGCCGTTGGCGGAATTCCGGCCAGCGACAGCAGGAAGATCAGCATCAGCAGCGCATACCCCGGACTCTTGTGCATCAGCCCCGCGATATCGTCCAGATCTTCGCCGATAATACCTTTGCGGCGCAGCGCCACCAACACCAGGAACGCGCCCAGGTTCATGAAGGTGTAGACCATCACGTACACGGCGATACCCTTGATACCGGTGGCGTTCCCGGCGATCAGGCCGAGCAGCATGTAACCGGCGTGCGAAATGGAACTGTAGGCCAGCAGCCGCTTGATGTTGCTCTGATTGATGGCGGCCAGGTTGCCGACCGTCATAGTGGCGACGGCGACAAAGCTCAGGATCGGCTCCCAGGCATCCCTCGCGGAGGCCAGCGGACCGAGGAAGATGCGCAGCAGGAAAGCAATGGATGCGGCTTTGGAGGCCACCGAAAGGTAAGCTGTAACGGTGGTCGGAGCACCTTCGTAAGCGTCCGGGGCCCACATGTGAAACGGTACCGCCGAGATCTTGAAGAGCAGGCCGACGGAAGTGGTGGCCAGCGCCAGTAAGACCAGCGGATCGAACGGCCCACGCGCTCCGATAGCCGTGGCAATGTCCGCCAGCTTGGTCGATCCGGAGATACCGTACATCACCGAGAACCCGTAAGCCAGGAAGCCGCTCGAAAAGGCGCCCAGCAGCAGATACTTCATGGCTGCTTCGTTGGAGCGCTTGCTGGTGCGCAGGAAGCCCACCATCACATAGAATGAGA
>OCZU010002905.1_pt1 | contig 10854 bp, 11 predicted proteins | sample 1539001 | NCBI WGS metagenome assembly OCZU01 (sample SAMEA3539306, study PRJEB22396) | soil metagenome | biome: tundra; feature: field; material: soil | place: USA | collected 2010-05 | depth 0.15 m | reverse complement strand
ACGGAAGGAGCGGGCGAGGCGGCGCGGTTCAAAGCCGGATAGGCTTCGGCGCCAGCCACTTGAGCGTCTCGTCGTCGGGGTCGCCTTCGAACTCCGCCATGCCCTCGCCGCGCAGCGCGCCGCGCACGCGTAGGAACTCCGCGACCTGCGCCACATCGTGCACGCGCACGATGTGCGCGCCGGCGCCGACCCCGTAGTCAACCGCCGCCAACGTCCCAGCCAAACGTTCGTCCGGCTGGGCGCCGGTCAGCATCCCGATGAAGTACTTGCGAGAGACGGCAAGCAGGATCGGGCGATCGAGCTGGCGCAGCTCGCCGAGGCGGCGCAAGACCTCGATCGACTCTTGCGGCGTCTTAGCGTAGTCGAGGCCCGGATCGATGACGACCTGCTCGCGAGCGACGCCTCGGCTCAGGGCCAGCTCTATGCGCTGCTCGAGAAAGGCAAGGATGTCGGCTGTCGCGTCCTCGTAGCCGGGAAAGTGCGCTTGCTTTGGAGCGGCGCGCGTGTGCATCACGACGAGCCCAGCGCCGCCGGCGCCGACGACGTCGGCGAGCCGCTCGTCCACGAGCCCACCAACGTCGTTGATCAGCGCCGCTCCAGCCGCGATCGCCGCCTCGGCGACGCCGGCTCGCCAGGTATCGACCGACACGACGAGCTCACGCTCGGCGAGCGCGCCCACCAGCGGCACCAACCGCTCGATCTCCTGCTCCTGTGACAACAGGGATGTGTCGGTCCTGCCTGACTGGACGCCTATATCGAGGATATGCGCGCCGGCATCGCTCTGGCGCATAGCGAACTCCACCTGCGCCTCCAAGCCAACGAGCGAGAGCGGGTCGGCCACCGAGTCGCCGCCGATGTTCACTATCCCCATGATCAGCGGCTCCCCGTTGCGAAGCTCCAGGAGCCTATCCTTGAGTTGCAATCTCATCGCGAACCGCCCGCGACGCGGGAAAGCGAAAGCATGGTGGCGAGCATAGACGCCTTCAAGGAGCCGATCGTGAGTCGCCCGGATGGGGTTCAGGTCGTTGCGGTTGTCGACCGCTTGCCACGATCGCCCTTCGTCGGAGGTCGTTTCGCACAAGGCCCGCATCGCACAAGGCCCGCAGGGTAGATTAGGGGCACAACTACAACCAGGGGGCATGCCATGACCGTCGATGAGCCATATGAGCAAGAGGAGACCGATCTGGCGGCAAACGAAGCGGCGCTGATCGGCGGGCGAGCGGGAGACGAGCAGCTCGACCCCGCGCAGCGTCCGGTGAGCGAGGCCGGCGGGGGCGAGTCGGAGGGCTTCGAGCAGACCGAGGCCGCACTGATCGAACACGCTTCACACGGAGATCAGCGACCAGCCCACGCGATCCTTCACGATCAGGGTCGCGCGGAGGAGCAAAATCTCAGCCGCGAGGACGCCAAAGCCGACGAGGAGCACAGCAGCGAGCTGGCGGACGACGAGCGCTGAGCATCGCCACGGCGCAGTCAGGCACACCGCTAAGGGGCGCGGCCACCAAGGCTCAGGCACACCACCGCTAAGGGGCGCGGCCCCTAAGGCTCAGGCACACCGCTAATGGTCGCGGGCCGGCGCCGGCTGCTCGAGCAGCCGACGCTCGGCGCCGGCTGAGGTTCTCAGACGGCCGCCAACGGCACGGGCTCTGAGCCAAGTTCTTCTCCTACGACCGGCTTCAGCCGAGCCGCGAGAGGCAGCCCGAGTAGCGATACCGCCGCCATCGCCAGAAATGCCGCCAGCGGATGATGGATCAGTACCTGCACGATCAGCGCAACAACAAGGCCACCAAGGTTGCCGGCCATCCACACGATCGCCCCGGCCGTACCCGCCGCTGAGCCCGCCAGACGCTCGGTTGAGGTGAGGATCACCGGCAGCGCCGGCAGCAGGAAGATCCCCATGACGACGATCACCACCGCCTGTCCTCCAAGTCCGGGAAGCACGCCGAGGGCTATACAGCCAAAGCAGCCGACGAGCACCGCGGCGCGCATGAAACCGCGCTCGATACCACGGCGAGCCACGAGCGCCGGCAGCACCGCACAACCGATAACTCCCGCGATCACCATGCCCACGAGCAGGACGCCCGCCGCGGTTTCCGACACGCCGGCCGGCGCCAGCAAGGTTTGCAACCAAGTGGCGAGCGCGACGAAGATGCCAAAACCCACGAACACCAGCCCGCAAAGGATGCGCATCGACGGCAGCGCCCACAGCGCCCGCGCGGCGTTGCCGGCGATCGCGGCGTGCTCGCCACTCGCCCGACCAGGGCGGCGCAACGTGAGGGCAAGCGCGATGGCGGGCAAGCTCCCCAGCACCGCCTCCACCACCAAGAGGCGCTCAATGTGCCCGTGTCCCCCGAGCGTTGGACCCAGCAGCAACGCTATGAGCATGCCGACAAAGCCACCGGCCGAGCCGAGCGAGATGCCGGCCGCGCGCTGCCCCACCGGGAGATACTCGCCCGCCAGCTTGCTGACCGCGCTAAGGACCACGGGCTGGGCCACCGCTACGACCGTCTGACCAGCCATCGCCCAGGCGAACGTATCGCCCCCGAGGCGAATCAATCCACCCGCGGCCACGAGAATGCCGCCGCCGCCCAAAACGGGGCGAAACCAACGGTCGAGCAAGATCCCGGAGGGGATCGCCAAAACCACGTACAGCAGCGGAAAGATCTCCGCAAGCCAGCCCACGGCACCAACCGACACCCCATAGTGTCGCGCCGTCTCGGTCGTGATCGCCGCATAGGTCAACCACAAGACCTGGGTCGCGGCACACACCAACCCGTAGGCGACGATCACGCGCCAACCGCTTGGCCGTCTCAAGTTTGCGCTCCCACACCGGTCATCTATCCAGCTCCCACGCGGCAGAGTAAACGCCCGCGGCAGGCCTCGCGCGCAAGCCTAGCGCCCCGCACGCAAGCCGCACGCAAGCGTAGCGCCCGCCCTGCATGCACGCACGCACGCACGCGTAGCGCCCCGCCCCACATGCACGCCCGCGCGCAAGCAAGCGTAGGCGCCCCGCGACAGACCGGCACGCAAGCGTAGCGCCCCGCCACGATCGGCGGCGCACGCGGAGAGGGCAACAGCCAAGCCAACCCTTAGAGATCAGATAGGGCGCAATATATGGCGCCTAAATATAGATTTGGAGACTAACGCGGCGTATTTAGCGCTTTAATTTGCAGAATCCCTCGACCTATGTTAGGCTAGTGAGCAAGATATGGCGCTTTACGCCCCATAATCGCTATAAAGCGCTAAAGGAGGCTTGTTATATGAACATCAACGCGTCGATGACGGACGATGCCGTGCTTGGAGAGCTGGGCTTAAGGCTCTCGCGCTGGCGCCTGGAGCGCAACCTCTCCCAGACCCAGCTCGGCGAGCAGGCCGGCTTGGGACGCCGTACGCTGCAGCGCCTGGAGGCCGGCGAGGCCGTCCAGCTCTCAAGCTTCATACGAGTACTGCGCGTGCTCGACTTGATCGACGCGCTCGACCGCCTCATACCCGAGCCCACCCCCAGCCCGCTCGAGCGCCTAAAGGTGGCCGGCCGCGAGCGCAAGCGCGCCCGACCGCGAAAAGCCGACCCAAGCGACACCCAAGCCGGCCCCTGGCGCTGGGGCGACGGACGAGAGCGATGAGCACGCTTGCCGAGGTTCGCCTTTGGGGCAGTCCAATAGGGGCCGTCTTCCTCCAGGACGGTCGCGAGACGGCCGTCTTTGAGTACGACCCCACGTTCGCGCGCAGCGGCATAGAGGTCTCGCCGCTGAGAATGCCGCTAGGCCCCGAGCGCTACACCTTTCCGGCCCTGAACCCCGAAACGTTCCACGGCCTGCCCGGCCTGCTTTCAGATTCGCTGCCGGATCGCTTCGGCAACGCGCTAATCGACGCTTGGCTTGCCGCCCAGGGCCGCGGCCCAGAGTCCTTCAACGCCGTTGAGCGACTCCGCTATGTGGGAACGCGCGGCATGGGTGCGCTCGAGTTCGCGCCGGCCCGCGGACCAAGCGCCTCACCCGGCGAGGAGATCCATCTCGCAAAGCTTGTGGAGCTCGCCTCAGAGGTGCTGACTCGACGCGAGCGGCTGGTCGCCTCGCTCATCGACGGCGAGGACAGCGACGCCATGGCCCAAATCCTCAGCGTCGGCACCTCCGCCGGTGGCGCTCGCGCCAAGGCCGTCGTCGCCTGGAACCCACAGACCGGCGAGATGCGCTCAGGCCAGCTCGAGCTTCCTGACGGCTACGAGCACTGGCTGCTGAAGTTCGACGGCGTCGAGAACAACCGCGATAAGGACCTCCTTTCAGATCCCCGGGGATACGGAGCGATCGAGTACGCCTACTCGAATATGGCCAAAGACGCCGCCATCCAGATGAGCCCATGCCGCCTGCTGCGCGAGGGCGCTCGCAAGCACTTCATGACCAAGCGCTTTGACCGCGACGAGCAGGGCGGCAAGCGCCACATGCAATCGCTCTGCGGCCTTGCCCACTTCGACTTCAACCAGGCCGGTGCCTACTCATACGAGCAGGCATTTCTGGCGATGCGCAACCTCGGCTTGGCACACCAGGACACAGAGCAACTCTTTCGCCGCATGGTGTTCAACGTGATCGCCCGCAACCAGGACGACCACGTCAAGAACATCGCCTTCCTGATGGATCGAGCAGGCACCTGGGAGCTTGCTCCGGCATTTGACATGACATATGCCTACCGACCAGGGAGCCGCTGGACCGCTCGCCACCAGATGTCAATCAACGGCAAGCGCGAGGACTTCACCATGCAAGACCTGCGCGACGCCGGGCAGCGTGCACTACTCAAGCGTGGAGGAGCCGAGGGCATCTTCGCCCAGGTGCGCGACGTGGTCGCGCGCTGGCCCGAATACGCCGCCGAAGCGGGTGTAAGGGAGCGGCACATCGAGAGCGTCCAACACGCGCTCCGGCTCCAGTTGCCCGCCGCTTGACGAAGACGAGGAAGTCGACCCCGAAGGACTGCCACCCTTCCTCGCCCGAGGCTCACGACCCGGCGGTGCGAGCCACCTCATGCGAGCGAGATCGCACGAGCAGATCATGCGAGCCAGATCACACGAGCCGAGTCACGACAAACCGGTCAGCCGCTCACACTTGCAAGCGCCCGGTTTAGGGCCTCTTCGGTCTGGGGGCCGCGCAAGGTCGCACGCAGACGCCCGGAGCTGTCGATAACGAACGCGGTAGGCAAAAAGGACGTGATCCCATATTCGCGTCCAACCGTGCCATCGGGGTCGCGCAGATTGGGGAACGTCCACCCATAACCGCGGATGAACTTGCGCGCGCCCGCAAGCGAAAGGTCCTCCCAATTGACGCCAACAAGCGTCGCGCGACCATGCAAGCCCTGTGAGAAGCGCTCGAGCACGGATGCCTCCTGTTCGCATGCCTCACACCAACTAGCCCAGAAGTCCACGAGCACAGGGTGACCCCGCAGGGCCGCCAACGTGACCGCGGGACCCGACAGGCCTTCGCGCGGTAGAGCCGGAGCCGGACGTCCGCTACGCCCAGCGCTACCCGCAAGCCCGAACACGACGAAAGCCCCCAGAGCCGCAAGCACACCGGTGCCGACCAGCAGTGTGCGCGGCCTAACTCGCATGCGGTGCATCGCACAGCGAACTTATCAGCCGAGGGAGAAACGATGCCCTCAACGTGAGTGTCGCCCGAAGCGTCAGATGTCAAACACGACCGCTGGCAAATCGCCGACTATGGGCACTAGGAGTGCAGGGCATGCTCGCTAGGAGTGCAAGGCATGCTTGCGCGCGTCGTGAAGGCGCAAGGCGTTCTTGACTTTGTACAAGTGAGTGTCGGCACGCACCAGGCAATCGCCGATGCTCTCCCCCGGCAACCACTCACTGAGCCCAACCGACCAAGTGACCGGCAGATCCTCGATGCGCAGGCGATCGAGGACGACGCTCGCGTCCTCGGGGGCGGTGGCCGGCAGCAACAGCACGAACTCGTCGCCGCCATGGCGGGCAAGGATGTCCCCGGTACGCAGGCGCTCACGCCAGGCGCGACCCAAGTCGGCAAGCACGCGGTCCCCGGCGACATGACCGCGTAGATCGTTGACCTGCTTGAAGTCGTCCAAGTCAAGCAGCGCAAGCGTAAGGCGGTTGGCGCTGCGCTGCGCGATCGCGTGCTCGCGAGTCGCCGCCGCCATGAAGCCGTTGCGGTTGAAGAGGCCGGTGAGCGCATCCGTGTCGGCTTGACGGCGCAAACTCTCACTCAGGTGGCCGAGCACGATGCAGATCGACCAGATCGTGGCGGTTACGACCACCCAGTAGATGGCGACGTTCGGCAGACCGTCCGCAAGCAATCCCACACCGAAGCCGACCGAGATCAAGGCCCCTTGCGCGATGACCACCCGACGCGAGAAGAAATGAGCGGAGTAGATCGCGATCCACGGGTAGCAAAAGGCGGCGATCATCATGCCCCCGTTCGTGTTCGCGTGAGCGACAATAACGCTGGTCACAACCGAACCGGCCGCCGCGAACAACTCGAAGCCGATGAGCGGGATGCGGCGCGCGAACAACCAGGTGATAGACGCCCCCAACACCGCCAAGACGCCGGCGCCGGCGACCATCGAGGTCGGCTCAGTGGAGCTGATCGGAAAAAGGAGCGCCGCCAAGCAGACGAGCCCCTTGAACAGGAACAACAGCGCAAGCGACCAAGCCATCGCCGGGCGACTGGCGATCACGCGACGAGCAAAACCGCGCAGCAACGCCGACCCGCTGTTCGCAAGCGGTAGTTGAGCCTTAATCGGACCCGGCCCCTGTGAGAGCGACTGAAATGGGCGTGTGGACATTGCTTGACCATCTCTTCGGACTGGATCGAGCTGCCCTTGAGCACCCAAGGCCGCGCTAGGCTGAGATCGATGCTGTTCAAACCACGCCACACCAGCATGGTGCAAGCCGATCGAGCGCTACCGGGACGCGAGCGGCCCATGCGCATCGCCGAGCGCCATGTCGTACTGGGGAACAAGATGCGGCCACCATTCCCCGGGGGTGTCGAGCGGGCCGTGCTCGGTATGGGCTGCTTCTGGGGCGCCGAGCGCATCTTCTGGCAGGCCCCCGGCGTGTATACGACCGCCGTGGGCTATGCCGGCGGGATCACGCCGAACCCGACCTACGAGGAGGTCTGTAGCGGCCATACCGGCCACTCCGAGGTCGTGCTCGTCGCCTTCGACAGCGCCGCCACAACCTATGAGGAGATGCTGAGACTGTTCTGGGAGGGGCACGATCCCACCCAGGGCATGCGCCAAGGTAACGACGTAGGCACGCAATACCGCTCGATCGTGCTCTACGAGGACGAGACCCAACACGAGGCAGCGCTTGCCTCGCTCGAGGCCTACCAGCAAGTGCTCAGCGCAAGCGGCCACGGTCCGATAACGACCGAGGTCGAGCCGGGCGGCGCGGCACACCCGTTCTATTACGCCGAGGACCACCACCAGCAGTACTTGGAGAAGAACCCCGGTGGTTATTGCGGCCTGGGCGGCACGGGCGTGGCGTGCCCCGTCGGTCTGACGACCTCCTGACGAGCCTTAAGCAGCGCGGCCCGCCGAAGCGGGCCATGGTCGCAGAAGGCTGATAACCGTTGCAAACGGTAGCAGACGGACGGGCGACAGAGCGCCGCTTAAACGACGCGGCCCGCCGGAGCGGGCCGAACCTGCAGGCGATTGATACTCAGCATCGATATTAGCAAGTGCTATGTCAGAGGACTGGACGCGACGGTGACAAGTCCGTCTCGGCGCGTGATCGTTGCTGCCTGTCCAGTCCTCTGACGAATGCGGCGGAAGGTGTGGGAATCGAACCCATCCGAGTGTCAACCCGAAAGTGCGAGTATCAATCGCCTGCGACGGCCACGTCGCTGCACCTTTCTGCACCGCATTGTACTCAAACAACCGGACGGCTACGCGGCGCCCTACGACCGCGACCCCGCCGAAGCGGGGTCGCGGATCGTGACTTGACTGACCAGAAGATCGGGAGGGCGCGCACAGAGGAGACGCACCCAACCCGACCAACCGTTTATGCGGCGCTGCCCGCCGGCTCCGGCGTCCAGCTCGGGGCATGCGGTCCACCCAGTGTCGGCACATCCGAGGGATAGACCTCGTTGCCGTGGATCGCGTGATCGCCGATCTCCAACTCCTCATCAGAGAGACGCAAAGGCAGGAAGATCCCGACGATCTTCAGCAGGATGAACGTCATTCCTCCGCTGAACAGGATCACCCAGATCGCGGCCTCGGCCTGCCAGCGAAGCAGCGTCCAACTACCGCTCACGAGCAGACCGGACACGCCCGGTAGGTTCGTCGCCCCGGTACTCGTCACGCCGATGTACTCGACGATGTTGGAGTTGGCAAGCAGCCCCACCAGCAGACCACCGCAGAGGCCGGCGATCCCGTGGGTATAGATCACCCCCAGCGTGTCGTCCACGTGTCGGAACACGGGCGCACGCGAGAGGAAACGAATCGCCATCCACACGATCGTGGAAGCAACAACGCCGATGATGATCGCTCCATAGCCGTTCACGAAACCGGCCGCGGGCGTGATGCCCACCAGCCCCGTGATCATGCCGTTGACAGAGCCGAGCAGCGAGGGCTTGTCGCGGAAGATGTAGTCCCAAGCGATCCAGACGAGCATCGCCACAGCGGTGCAGAGGTTCGTGTTCAGAACCGCCGCCGAGGCATTGGCGCCCGCGTAGTAGGAGTCTCCACCGTTAAAGCCGTTCCAACCGAGCCAGAGCAGACCGGCGCCCGCGGCAACCATCAACAGGTTGTTAGGAGCGTCGACCTCTCGATCTCGCTGCAATCTCGGCCCGATCACCGCCGCCGCCACGAAGCCAGAGATACCGGCTGCGAGATGGATGACGTAACCGCCCGAATAGTCCAGTGCTCCATGGGCCGCGAAGTAGCCGCCGCCCCAGATCAGGAACGCGTTGACCGTGTAGACAAACGTGATCCAAAGCAGCACGAACGGGATCCACGCCTTGAAGCTGATGCGACCAAGCACCGAGCCAAGCATCAGGATCGGCGTGATCGCCGCGAACACGAACTGGAAGTACACAAGCGATGACTGCGGGAAGTGGAACGGTGGTCCCGTCGTGATCGACGGAATTACCGCCTGCCCCTCCTCGGCGGCATGGCCGAGCACCGCGCCCGGCTCACCCAAGGCGGTGCCCAGAAAGCCTTTCGTGCCGAAGATGCCGCCACCACTGTGTGCGATCGGGCTACCAAAGCCCATCTTGAAAGCCCACAAGCACCACGCCACGAGCACGAGACAGAACGCCACGAACGTGAGCATCATGCTGTTGACCGACCAGCGCTTCTGCATGACCCCGCCATAAAGGACGGCGAGACCGGGGAGGCTCATCAGCCCGACGAACGTCGCCGCGGTCATCTGCCATGCGTTGTCGCCGGCATTGAGCCAGGATGGGTATGCAAGCCATTCGGCTGTCGCCAAGATGGACATATGCCTCCGTTTCCTACCGTTATAGATACGGCAAGCCGCCGCCAGCACCAGCGGTGGCGACCTGCCTCTTTAGCTCCACTTATGAAACCGGGGCGCAGGCGGCGCGGCTAGGGACACCGTGGCCAACAGTTGGCGGACACGTTTCGACATTTGTATAGATGGCCCGCAAGAGCGGGCCTTGTGGCGACTTGCCGGCACCGTCCCCCGCGACAGGCCCCAAATGTGGTGCCCCACGCGCGCGTGGGGACTTCGCAATTCAACGGGTAGCCCGCCCCGGGCAGCAGGCTCAAAAAGCCATGCCCCACACGCGCGTGGGGGGGCCTATTCGAAGGGTAGCCCGCCGGGCAGCAGGCTCAAAAAGCGGTGCCCCACGCGCGTGGGGGGCGGCCTATTCGAAGGGATAGCCGGCGCGGCGACAGGCCTGCTCAAGCGACTGCGCGATCTCCTTGGAGGCGTCGGGAGAGGCGCAAAGGATCTTGGCGCGTGCACCGCAAGCATGGAGATGCCCGACGCCAAGGGTGCTGGCGAACGTTACGTCGACGCAGTCCTTCGGCTCCCGCGAGCCGCTCGTAAAAGCGAACGCGACGAAGCCAATAATTGCAAGCACCAGACAACCGGCAAGGACGGCGACGACGGCCTTCTCACGCCGCCCCCAATGCAGCGGCTCGGACAGCCGCTGCGAGCGGTTCTCCATGATCATTGCGAGCCCAGTCTAGTGTCGGGGCGCTACGAGGACTCCTCGGACTCTGGCGCGAAAGCGAGCGCGGCCGAGTTGATGCAGTAGCGCTGGCCGGTCGGCCCGGGCCCGTCGTCGAAGACGTGGCCAAGATGCCCGCCACAGCGCCGGCAAACGACCTCGGTGCGGCGCATGAACAGGCCATTGTCCGGACGCAGCTCGACGGTCTCTGCAACTGCCGGCTCGGTAAAGCTAGGCCAGCCGGTACCCGACTCGAACTTGGTATCCGAGCTGAAGAGGTCAGCGCCGCAGCCGGCGCAGCGGTACATCCCCGACTCCTTGTTGTAGACGTACTCGCCGGTGAAGGGAGCCTCCGTGCCGGCACGACGCAGCACCTCGTACTGCTCCGGAGTCAGCTCCGCACGCCACTCTTGCTCTGACTTCTCCAGACGCTGCTCGGCCATTGATGACGTTCTAGCAGGCAGAGGGACTTGGCCGGCGAGCGGCGGGCGTGAGGCGACTATTTGTCAGGCCCGAGAGGGATGCGGCCGCGGTTCGGAGACAACCGCGGCCGTGGGATCCGAAGATGAATACGAGGCCTGCTATCCTAATCCTTACGTTCACGTCAACTTCGACATCCCGCTTCGGCGTAGGCGCCGATCACGAGCACTACAAGTGGTGGGCGCTCTCCTGCACGAGCCTGGGCATGCTGCTAGCCGCC
>OCZU010002904.1_pt1 | contig 10855 bp, 10 predicted proteins | sample 1539001 | NCBI WGS metagenome assembly OCZU01 (sample SAMEA3539306, study PRJEB22396) | soil metagenome | biome: tundra; feature: field; material: soil | place: USA | collected 2010-05 | depth 0.15 m | reverse complement strand
GGTCGCCACGTCCTCGTTGTAGATGCCGCCGCCCTCGTCGGCTGCGGTGTTGCGGAAGATCTTGGCGTGCGTGACGGTCAGCACGTCATCGTTGTAGATGCCACCGCCGTCTGCCGTAGCGCTGTTCGCACTGAAGGAGTCTGCGGAGACCGTCGCCAGATCCTCGTTGTAGAAGCCGCCGCCGTATTCGGCGTGGTTCGACTGGAAGCTACTGCCAAGGTCAGTCAGCGTCCCGCTGTCGTTGTAGAACCCGCCGCCGTAGATGGCGGTGTTGCCGGCGATAGTCGAATAGCTCACCGTGGTGAGGTCGTCATTCATCAGCGCCCCACCATACTCGCTGGCCGTATTGCCGTGGAAGGTGCTGTCGCTCACCGTGCCGACGCTGGCGTTCTCGATGGCGGCGCCGTATTCGGCCGTGTTTCCGGTGAAAAGCGCGCCGAGCACCCTGAGGGAGCCGGCGTTGTTGTCGATCGCACCGCCGTAAGCGGTTGCGGCGTTGTTAAGGAAGAGCCCGCCGTTTACGACCAGGTCACCGCCATTGTTGTAGATTGCGCCGCCGTCGCCGGGATCATCTGAAGCCGATCCGTTGACGAAGTTCACGTCCCGCAGGACCACGTTGCCCGAGTCCACGGTGAGAATCGTGAAGTCGGGTGTCAATGCGGCAGAGCTGCGCGCGAGCGTCGACCGGTGTCCGACGATGACGAGGTCGGTGGTGATGGTCGGCAGGGCCGCGGTCAGCGTGTACGTGCATGACGGCGCCAGGATGAGCGTCGAGCCACTGACGGGGCTGGTCAGGTCGGTGACCAGCGTCGCGGTGCTGCACGGCACAAAGATGGGACCCACCGCCATGGCCGCCGGGACGGCGCCCACACCAGCGACACCCAGGCCGGCGGCCACCACACTCGTAATGGCGCCGATGCGCGCCGCTTTTTTCGTGCAGGTAAACTTCATGTACCCACGTCCCCCAGATTTGTTGATCGAGAAGTGTGAAAATTCCCCCGCTGCGCCCATTACGGCCAGCCAGCAACTGGCGGATTATTTCCAGCCAGAGCAGGCGATGACGCGCGCCGATCAGGGCAATCTGCGAACCGCAACATACCATGCGGTGACCATCTAGCCAATGCGGCGCTACTACCAGCGCGCCGTTGCGGCCATATCCGAATGACCTTTATCGGCGATATCAAGAAATTGTGCTGATGGGCGCAAAGTCAGGCGCCGGCGAAGCGCTCGTGTACCCGCTCGGCGGTGAGCCCGAAGTCGGACAGCGAATACCGGTGCGCAGGCATCGCGCCACCACCTGCCTCCCCCGCGCCGCCGCCCGCACCACTCGCCCCGCCCGCCCCACTCGCCCCGCCCGCACCGTGCACGGCTCGCATGGCAGCTGCCCCCCGGTCGGTCAGCGGCAGGCCGAAATAGCTGTAGATCGACTCGACGGTGCGCAGCGGATCGGCGACGAAATCGTCATAGTCGACGTCGTAGAACTGCGCCGGATCGCACCTGACCCGGGCGGCCGAGAAGGTCTCCACTCCCCTGGCCCACAGTTCCAGCTGATCCCGGCCGATCACCTCGCCACGAAAAGTCGTCGACCACCCGTCGGACGCGTGCGCGGCCAGGCTGCACACCGAGGCGATGGCGACTGGCGCTGCCCGGTGCGTCTGGATGATCAGCGCGTCCGGGTACACGGCGAGCAGTGCGTCCAGCGTGAACAGGTGACTCGGATTCTTCAGCACCCAGCGCCGGTCGGCGTCGGGCAGACCGATCAGCTGCAGGTTGCGCCGGTGCCTGCGGTAGGCGGCGGTCCAGTCCTGCCCGCGAAGCCAGGATGAGTAGGCGGGCAGGTGCGCCAGGCACTCATGCGAGACCGATCGCATCGACTGGCGCAGCAGCTGCCAGCACTCCTCCACCTGATCGGCGGCGATGTAGTGCACCCCCATGAACTCCGGATGGGTGATGTGGTGCCGCTCGTAGGCAGCCTGGATCTGCCGGAAGACCGGGTTGGCGGCCCAGCTCTCGGCCGGCGGGCGCGGCTGCGGCGCCTCGGTCAGCCACAACTGCAGCCCCTGATGCGCCGGATCGGCGGTCAGCAGCCGGTGCAGCGCGGTGGTACCACTGCGGGGCAATCCGGTCACGAAGATCGGACGCTCAATACTCACGGCCGCATAGCCGGGGTTCGCGGCCCACGCCGCCTCGCTGAGCAGCCGGGCCACCAGCGCGCCGCGCAGGAACGCCCGGCTGACCTTCTGGCCGATCGGGGTCAGATCCGCCTCGCGGGCGTACGACTCCAGCAGCACCGCCAGCCCGTCGCGGTAGTCCTCAGCGCCGAAGTCCGCCAGCCCAGTGATCCTGGTGGCCGACGCATGCAGATCCTCGACCGTGCCGACGGCGCTCAGTGGTGGTACTCGCCGCAGTTGACGTCCAGGCACTGGCCGGTGACGGCGCGAGCCATTGACGAGGTCAGGAAGACCACCGTGTCGGCGATCTCGTCGGGCTCCGGCAGCCTGCGCAGATCGGTGGTGGCCGCGGTCTCGTCATAGATCTGCTGCGCGTCCACACCGCGCTGCTTGGCCAGGAAACCGAAGTACCACTGCAGCGAGCCTGCCCAGATATGGCCTGGCGCCACCGAATTGACCCGGATGCCGCGCGGTCCGAGCTCGGTGGCCAGGCTCTGCGCCAGCGCGAGCAGGGCTGCCTTAGCCATCTTGTATGGCCCCATGGTGAGCTGCGAATAGCGCACCACCATGGAATTGATCATCACGACCGACCCCTGGCTCGCGGCCAGCGCCGGAGTGAACAGGCGGGTCAGCCGCAGCGCGGCCACGACGTTCGTATCGAAACTGGCGCTGACCGCACCGAGGTCGACATCGGCCAGATCGGCGATGGGCGGCATCGCCAGCGCGTTGTGCACCAGCGCGTCGACCCGGCCGAAGGTATCGAGCGCGGCCTGCACCAGTCCCTGCGCGGCCGCCTCGTCCGCGATGTCCGTCGGCACAGCCAGGGCGAGCCGCCCGAGCGCGCCGACCTCCTTGGCCACATCGTCAAGCCGCGAAGCGGTGCGGGCGGCGAGTACGACATCCGCCCCGGCCCGCGCGCTGCGCAGCGCGATCGAGCGGCCGAGGCCAGGCCCGACACCGGAGACCACCACGACCTTGTCCTTGAGCAGCATCAGCCCAGCATCCTTGTCGCGATGGCGGACTGCCGGGCAGCGACCCGTTCCGCATATTCGGTTGGGGTTATCCGCGCCTGCTGGTAAAACGGCAGCAATCTTGGAAGATCGTTAACGGGTAGCACCTGTACCTGTGGCCCGTCGGCCGGCCCAAGTTCCCGGGACAATCGCTGCCACCGGATCTGCAGATAGCCGCGCTGGTGCCCCGTGCGCTCCAGCCAGTTGGCGACGCCGGGATCGCGCTCGCTGATCACGAACCGGAGCTGGCCGTCTGGGTCGGTGCGCGCCTGATCGGCGGTGAGACTGGTCTGGTGGTTGATGTAGTCCAGCGAGATGTACCACATGCTGCCGAGCTGGATTCCCTGATAGGGCGCGACGCTCTTGTCGGCGGCGGGAACGGTGACGATCATCGCCTGGTCGTCGTCGAGGTCGAAATGGCCGACGGACGAGAACTGGGTAGCCAGGCCGCCAGGAGTAGGGCGCGGCTCGGTCAGCGTGTTCACGTCAAGCTTCAGGTAGAACCACTGCGGGAAGGCGAGGAACGTCTGGAGCCTGGCCAGCAGGATCTTGCCAGCTACGCCGTACCGCTTGGCGAGCGTGCCTGAGTCCAGCGGCGGCGGCGCGGATCCGGCCCGGTCGGCGCGCCGGATCGTGATGACGCCGCGCCGCTCGCTCGCCCAGTCGCTGTAGACCTCGCGAACGATGAGCATCGCCGAGCCGGGACCGAGGGTGACGTAGCCAGGCCCCGTGTTCTCCTTCGCCGGGCCGAACCGCAGCTCGAACGTGCCATCGGAGGATATCTCGACCTCCCGGTCATCGAACGCCGTCAGGCTGTCCGGTACCTGCACCGGGGAGTAGTCGCCGCTCAGCACCTGGAAGCTCAGGTCGGCGGTCGTGCCGCGACATCCGCTGACCACATACTCCGCGTCGTCACGCAGGTAGGAGTGGAAGTACAGGGTGTCCGGATTATCCAGACCGAGCTTGCTGTACGGGCCAGTCGAGGAGACGAAGTACGGAAAGTCCCGCTGGTAGGCCCAGGCGAGCTGCAGGGCCGCCCGGATGCTCCCGGCCAGATAGTCGTATCCCTCGACCAGATCCTGCTCGGACCTGATGTGGGGCGCGCTGGTGATGATCTTCTCGGCCTCGATCACCGCGTCCGCGAACGGCTGGGTGAGCATCGGACAAGAGTAGAACGCGTTCTAGAAATACGTCAATCGCGGCGGGTCAGGCCGGGACGGGACCGGCCGGAGGCGGGTCAGACAGCGGGGCGCGCGGCCCACCGGTTCGCGGTGAATTTCCAGCTCGGCAGGTCATCCAGCGACATCGTCGCCTCGTAGATCCGCACGTAGCCAGTGTGCGCGATCCGCCACCTGCCGTCCTTGCCGCGCTGGTAACGGTCCTCATAGAACGCGGCGCCCTTGATCACCAGCGCGTAGTCGGTCGCGATCACGGTGTCATCGAACCGCCAGGTGCCGGTCGCCGTCTCACCATGCAGGTCAATCTCCGGCTGGCCAGCGGCGTGCAAGGTGATGATGCCGGGTCCGAGGCTGTCCCGCAGGAACGTGACGATCTCGTCCCGGCTGCCCAGCTGGAGCGGCCGGCCAGCCGATGGCGTGCCGTAGTCGGCCGTGGCGTCTGGGGTGAAGACGTCCACGATCTCGTCCCAGAGCTTCAGGTCGACACAGCGCAGGTAGCGGTACTTCACCCGGCGGATCTCTTCGAGCGCGACAAGGTCCATGCCGCTAGCTTGCTCATCCGATTGACTTATCGCAAGAACCTGTTCTACTTTCCCCGTGCGCTTCTCCTATGCGGAGTCGATGACCGACCCGTCGTTCTACGGGCCTCTCGCCCGTGCCGCCGAGGAGGCCGGCTACGACTCGATGGTGGTGCCGGACAGCATTTGCTATCCGCGCAGCGCCGACAGCATCTATCCCTATAGCCCGGATGGCACCCGCGAGTTCCTGGACGACAAGCCTTTCCTTGAGCCGTTCTCGCTCATTCCGGCGCTGGGCGCGGTCACGCAGCGACTGCGGTTCATCACCTTCGTGCTCAAGCTGCCCGTACGTAATCCGGTGCTGGTGGCCAAGCAGGCGACGTCGACGGCAGTGCTCACCGGCAACAGGCTGGTCCTCGGGGTCGGCACCAGCCCGTGGCGCGAGGACTACGAGATTCTCGACGTGCCATGGGAGGGCCGCGGGCGCCGGATGGACGAGGCGCTTGCCGTTATCCGTGGTCTGTCAGCCGGTGGCTATTTCTCCTACCATGGGGACATCTTCGACCTGCCGTCAGTCAAGATCTCGCCGGTGCCGACCGAGCCAATCCCGATCCTGATCGGCGGCCACGGCGACGCCGCGCTCCGGCGGGCCGCACGGGTGGGCGACGGCTGGCTGCATGGTGGCGGAGATCCCGGGCAGCTGCCAGGCCTGCTGGCCAGGCTGAGCGAGCTGCGCCGGGCGGAGGGCACCGCCGACCGGCCGTTCGACGTGCATGTCATCTCCGCCGACGCCTACAGCGTGGACGGCGTCCGGCGGCTGGAGGAGCTGGGGGTGACCGATGTGATCGTCGGCTTCCGCTGGCCGTATGAGATCGGTCCCGACGTCGAGCCGCTGGCCGAGAAGATCGGCAAGCTCACCGCGTTCGCCGACCGCGTGATCGGCCGGGTAAGCCGGTGACGCACGCGACGGCGCGGGAGCTCGGGCGCCAGTCTCGCGCTGCCGTCGAGGCGAAGGACCGCGACGGCTGGCTGGGCCTCTTCGCGGCGCAGGCTGTCGTGCAGGATCCGATCGGACCGTCACCGCTGGACCCAGATGGCTATGGCCACCGCGGCCAGGCGGCCATCGCCGCCTTCTACGACACGGTCATCGCCCCCAATGAGCGGATCACCTTTGAGATCGAGCACTCGCACCTGTGCGGCGACGAAGTCGCCGATGTCGGCGTGATCCGCACCACGCTGCCTGGCGGCAAGCACATCGCCGTGGTGCGCGGCGTCTACACCTACCGCACCGACGGGGCTGGGCGGCTGGCAGCGCTGCGCGCCTTCTGGGAGTTCGACGCCGTCGCGCTGGAAGAAACCTGACATAGTTCGCCGCTATCGCCCCTATCGCCCCTGTCCCAATCAGTGCGAGATCAGGGCGAAGGGGTCGACTGCACTGGCGGCCAGGATGTACCAGGCAGTTGCCCCGATGTGCAGCGACGCGTAGTACTGGCCGCCGCCGCAGTCACTGAGCCCATTGCGCGAAGCCGCGATGATCCCGCGCCCGTCGTTGTTCAGTCCTCGCAACTGAGCATGGTGAATGTCCGACAAGTACGTCCCGGCCAGCTCGCGATCCTCGCGGCCGCCGCGGAATTCGAGCGCGTCAGCGAGGTGTGCGGTTCCCTCGAACCAGACACCCGTCCGGTCTCCACGGCAGAAGCTCACGCCGCTGAAGCCGCCGGCGGTAACGGCGAGATTCGCCACGTCCCAGCTGACTGACGCCTGGTAGGCAGGATCGCGCAGCGCCAGGTATGACCAGCTGTTGATGTCCTCCAGCATGTCTGTGTCGTTCTGAGTCTTGCCATCGCTGAGCGTTCCGACGTCGAAACGGCCCTGCGATGGGTCCCACATCGCAGCGACGAAGCGTCTCGCCCACGCTGCCCGGTCGGACCAGGTACGATCGCCGGTCACCGTGGCGAGCAGGTGGAAGAAAGCATAGAGATCGATGTTGTGCTCGGTGGATTTCCACTGGACCTCCTGACCGCTCGCCGTCTCGCCGCCGGTGTACCCGCCAGGACCCCGCCGGTCAAAGCAGTTGACCTGCACCCAGTTCCCGATTGCCTCCGCCCCGGCCAGGTAGTCCGTCTTGTCGGTGGCCGCATAGAGCTGGGCCAGGGCCTGGCCCGCCCACGCCAGGTCGCCCACCGGGGTGGCCACGTTAGTGGCCTTGACAGCGGCGGGACGACGCAGTGGGATCGGCGCGTACGCGGCGCGAATGCGCCCGTCCTGCAGCGGATCGTGCGCCTGCACATACAGCAGCCCGTTGCCGATGGCCTCTGCCCGCATCCGCGCGGCCGGGCTGCCAGCCGCCAGATAGGCATCGATGACCACCGCATCGTCGTAGGTCTCTGAGGCCGTGAAACGCTGCGATCCGAGTACACCACCGGTGAAGCTCTGCACGAGGCGGGGGGTCGAGCCGGTGGCATCCTTGTCCATCATCTGGTCAAGAAACGAATAGGCAGCCGCGACGCTCGTGTGCAGATTCCCGGTCGGAATCCGAACGGACGGGCTCGGCGAGGCCCCGCCCCCGGCCGACCCGCAGCCAGCGATGCCGACCGCACCGGCGGCCAGCCCTGCCACCAGCGCAGCGGTAATCCGCCTCATAGCCACCCCTTGCTGGCCATTCCCTGCATAGCCACCCCCCCTCCTGGCGACAAAGGAATAAGCAGCCTCGCACCGCGCCGGAGCACTGGTAAAGATCAACACACCGGAAGTCCCGACAGTTAAAAGCGCTAGATAGAATCACCAGCGCCCGCGATGAACGACTTCCTCGAACGGGCGGCGGTCGGGCACGCTGATCGGGGCGAGCGGGCGGCCAGCCGGATAGCCGAGCGAGATCAGGAAGGAGCAGGATCTGTCCGGCGGCAGGCCGAGCAGCTCGCGGGCCAGATCCTGGTCGCCGATGCCTGAATGGCAGCTGCCGATTCCACGTCCGGCCGCGGCCAGCATCATGCTCATCGTCGCCTGGCCAAGGTCGAACTGGGCGCGCTGGTACTGACCGTCATCGGCCGCGGTCACCAGCGCGATGGTGGCGGCCGAGGCTGCCACGTGCCCGGCGCCCCGCCACACAGTGGCCAGCCGCTGTAGGTCATCTCGGTCCGTGACCAGGATGAAGTCCCATGGCTGCGAGTTCTGCGACGATGGCGACCTGCGGCCGGCCTCAAGTATCTGGTCGAGGTCCTCGCCCGGGACGGGCCGGTCGGCGAACTGCCTGACGTTGCGCCGCGACCTGATCGCCGCCCAGAGAGTCATTTCCGCGGCGCCGTCGCCGCGCGCGGTACCGGTCTGATCATTCATCGATGCCCCTCGATCGCACACGTCGCTAGCTGTCTTCCGCGCCCCGAGCCTGGCACAGCGATGCGACTGGTGCCCCGCCACGGCGCCACGGCGTGCTGGGTCGCGGTCCGCGCGACACCCCGACGATGGCCCGAAGACTGCCGGAAATACTGCCGCCCAGACCACATGGATCACAGCGGCAGGCGAGCATAGCGTGACCTTCTGAGCGCGCCCATCGCCGGCTGATGTGCTGTCAGGACGGCTGCAGGCACCGCGGCGCGCGCCGCTCGCTTACCGCCGAAAGTCAGGAGAAAGAATGCTCAGGAGCAGAATCCTCAGGCTCGCGGTGACCGTGATCACGGCCGCTGGAACGATAGGCGGGTTCGCTGCACTGGCCACTGGTACCTCGCTCGCAGCCACCACGGAGCCGACCCGGACGGTGGCCGTCACGCAGGTGCTGTCCTCAAGTTACGAATGCTTTTTCCCGATCATCAGCCCCTTCTACTGCAACGCTCAGACGCAGAAGGGGAACGCACCACTGTTCGATTCCGCCGGCAATCTGTACACGAAGCTCCCGCTGAATGACCAGGTAAAGGTGACCTGCTGGTACTTCGGCACTCCGCCGTCCCCATGGAAGAGCGACGGGATTATGGATCACGTGACCACGGAGAACATATCGAATCCCATCGTCGGCCATATCCCCGACCATTACGTCAACTTCGGCGGTCAGGTTCCCTCGGATCTCGGCATGCCCCAGTGCTAACGCGCAGCCGTCGTTCGCGAAGCCGTCGCTGACGCAGCCGTCGCTAACGCAGCCGTCGCTGACCACGGGCGTCGGCGACCGCTGCCACGCATGATCATGGGCCGTTCCCCGGTCTAGCTGTGGGGAACGGCCCATGATCATGGTTACTGTCGGTCGCGCCGGTATAAGCGGCGGATGGCGGTCAGGCTGGCGCCGCTGGTCACAGCACGCGCGGCGAGCAGCACCGAACCGCTGAGTGCCAGCCACCGGACACTGCGGGCCTGCGCTGGCTTCCTGCGATGCCGTCCCCAGTACAGCTGCCAGTCGTCGCTGTCGGACCTCACGTTCATGCCCATGTCAACCCGCTTTCAGGCGCAGCCTGGAGACCGGAGTTGCCGGAGCGAGGCGAAGCACGCCGGGGCCGCGCTGTCCCCCCGGCTCCACGTCTGAGGACACCAACGATCGGAGTCCTCATACGCACCGTCAGCTGGCGGGCTGCTGACACTGGCCGTCCCCGGCGCACTGCTGCCTCGCTCCGGCTGGGTACAGCTAATCGTTAGCCGACCTGGCGGGCCATCCCCAAAGTCCGGGATGCGGGCGCGGCGACGGGGGATTTAGAATGCGCGCTACGGCACGCAACTACGCCCTCGGCAGCTTGCCGGACGGGCACCGATGGGCAGGACGGCGATGGCGCTCGACTCGACCCCGGCGACGGCGCCCGACTCGACCCCAGCGACGGCGCACGTTACCACCCCCGCCGGACGTATGATCACGATTCCGGACGGCACTCGACTGGTGTTCGGCCGGGGACCAGACGTTGACCTGGTGATATCGGCCGGGAGAGGGCTGTCCCGGCGGGCCGGGGCGATCAGTGCCGCGGCCGGTGGCGCGTGGGTGGCCAACATCAGCTACACCCATGCGCTGTACACCGAGGGGGACGGTTTCCGGATCCGGCTGCCGCGGATGGATTCCCACGGCGAGCCGGCTGGCGGATGGTTTGTCCGGCAGGGAACGGCACTAGTCGGCTCCCGCTCCATGCTGGACGACGGCAAGCCGCTGCGCCTGGTCGTCGCCGTCATTCTCGGTGCGTCGGCAGTACCGGACGCAAGCGCGGCCCAGCTGCGGGTCGACGGCGACTCGACCCTCCTCCCGCTGTATCTGGACCCGAACACCAAGCTCTTCCTGGTGGCTCTGATGTGGTGCCGGCCCTGGCTGATCGATCCGTCGCGCAGCACGCCGCTGCCCAGGACGCCCGAGATCGCCCGCGCCGCGCTCGAGGTTACCGACGCGCATCACGAGATCGAGTGCTTCGATACCGACCCTGCCTTCCGCGACCGGCTGTCCGCGCGGGTCGGTGAGCATCTCAAGGTCCTGCGCCGCAAGATCGTCGAGCGCGGCCTGGTTCGTCCGGGCATCCGGCTATCCGACGAGGTCGCGGTCGGAGTGCTGATCGAGAACGGGGTCATCGCGGCCGCCGATCTGAACCGGCTGGGAGACCCGGCCTGGTGTTCCCGCCAGGAGGATCTGTGGTGGACGCAGGTAGTCTGACCGATCGCGTCAGCGGCGGACCACGTCGAACCTGGCCACCGCCTTGGTTCCGTCAGCGGCCGTGACTACGACCGTGTACGTGCGCAGTGGCAGTCCGCCGGGGAAGAACTCGTGGCCCTGGTTGACCACATAGTTGAAGTTGCCCCCGTCATCGACCACGATGCGATCGGGCGAGACACCCACCCCCACGAGCCGCACCGTCACCAGCTGGCCTGGCACCCAGCCCTGGCCGTGCACGACGAAATCCGTGTGAGTGTCGCCGGTGAGCTGAGGAAGCCCGATCGCCGGCTTCCCGCCTGACCCGGGCGCCCCGCCCTGCCCCGGCGGCCCGCCCGGCCCCTGCGGCGGCAGCACCCGCGGGCCCAGCTGGGGC
>OCZU010002903.1_pt1 | contig 10859 bp, 9 predicted proteins | sample 1539001 | NCBI WGS metagenome assembly OCZU01 (sample SAMEA3539306, study PRJEB22396) | soil metagenome | biome: tundra; feature: field; material: soil | place: USA | collected 2010-05 | depth 0.15 m | reverse complement strand
CAGATTCTCGATCTGGTCAACATGTTCAAGCCGATCACCAAGTACTCGACGCAGATTCTCTCGCCGGACATCGTGCCGGAGGTTGTGCGCAAGGCGTTCAAGGTCGCCCAGACCGAAAAGCCCGGCGCGACCTTCATCGACTTTCCGGAAAACATTGCCGAGATGCCGGTCGACAAAAAGCCGATCATCGTGCAGACGGCGTACACGTCGGTGGCGCCCGACCACAAGATCGATCAGGCCGCCAAGATCATCTCGGCGGCGAAATTTCCGGTGATCCTCGCGGGCAACGGAGTGATCCGGCAGGGCGCCGCGGACTCGCTGGTGACCTTCGCCGAGGTGCTGCGCATTCCCGTTGCGAACAGCTTCATGGCCAAGGGCGTGATGCCGTTCACGAACGAGCTGTCCCTTGGCACGATCGGGCTCAAGGCGCGCGACCTGCCGTGGTTCGCCTTCGAGAAGGCAGACGTGGTGATTTGCGTCGGCTACGACATGGTGGAATACCACCCCGAGATGTGGAATCCGAACGGCGACAAGACCATCGTCCACATCGACGCAATACCCGCTGAAGTCGATGAGCGCTACATCGTCGAGGTGGGTGTGCTCGGCGATATTGCAGTTTCGCTGAAAGCCATCGCGTTGCACGCGACACCTCAGCGGGTGGTGCCTTTCAAGGCGGTGCGCAAGGCGATCTTCGAAGATCGGGCGGTGTTTGCGCAAGATGAGGGATTTCCGGTCAAGCCGCAGAAGATCGTCTGGGACATTCGCGAAGTCCTGGGTCCCGAGGACATCGCCATCTCGGACGTCGGCGCGCACAAGATGTGGATGTCGCGCATGTATCGCGCCGAGCGGCCCAATACCTGCATCATCTCCAACGGCTTTGCGTCGATGGGCATCGCCGTGCCGGGCGCGATCGCCGCCAAGCTCGCCTATCCCGAGCGCAAGGTGATCGCCGTCACCGGAGATGCCGGCTTCATGATGAACTCGCAGGAAATCGAAACCGCGCTGCGGATGAATACCCCGTTTGTGATTTTGATCTGGAATGATGCCGAGTATGGGCTCATCACCTGGCACCAATTGCGCCACTTCGGCCGGCCCAGCCATATCTCCTTCAAGAACCCCGACTTCGTGAAGTACGCCGAGAGCTTCGGCGCCAAGGGTTATCGCGTGGAGAAGACGCAGGATCTGATTCCGACCCTGAAGCGCGCGTTTGCCGACAATACAGTGGTCATCATCGACTGCCCCGTCGACTATTCGGAGAACATGAAGTTGACGCATCGACTCAAGGAATTGGCCTCGCCGCTTTAACTTATGCCTATCGGAGTTCATCGTGAAGATTAAAGCCGCGGTCCTCAACGCCATCGGCGCCAAACCGCCCTTCGCCGTTTCCAAGCCGCTGGTGATCGAGGAAGTCGACCTGGCGCCGCCCGGGCACGGCGAAATTCTTGTCAAGATCGGCGCTGCGGGACTCTGTCATTCCGATTTGTCGGTGATCAACGGCGACCGGCCGCGTCCGATGCCGATGGCGCTGGGGCACGAAGCCGCCGGCACCGTCGAAGAGCTGGGCGAGGGCGTCACCGACCTGCGCCGCGGCGATCACGTCGTACTGGTGTTCGTGCCGAGTTGCGGCCATTGCGCGCCATGTGCTGAAGGGCGACCGGCCTTGTGCGAGCCGGGTGCTGCCGCCAATGGCGCCGGGACGCTGCTATCCGGCGCGCGACGCTTGACGCGCAACGGCCAAATCATCAATCACCACCTGGGATGCTCTGTTTTTGCCGAATACGCGACCGTCTCGCGTCGTTCGGTTGTCAAGATCGACCCGGAGTTGCCATTCGACGAAGCAGCACTATTCGGCTGCGCGGTGCTCACCGGCGTGGGTGCGGTCGTCAATACGGGCCAGGTAAAGGCCGGCGCATCGGTGGCGGTGATCGGGCTCGGCGGTGTGGGGCTCGCGTCGGTGTTGGGCGCGCGCGCGGCGGGAGCACGGCACATCATCGCCGTCGATTTGTCCGATGCCAAGCTCGATTTGGCGAAGTCGCTCGGCGCGACGCACGCATTCAATGCCGGCAATCCCGACTGCCAGGAACAGATACGGACATTGACTTCGGGCGGCGTCGAATTCGCCTTCGAGCTGGCGGGATCGGTGCGCGCACTGGATCTCGCCTACCGCATCACTCGTCGAGGCGGGACCACAGTCACCGCAGGCCTGCCACCTCCGACAGCGACGTTCGCATTGCCACCGGTCAATCTCGTCGCCGAAGAACGCACGGTCAAGGGGAGCTACATCGGCACTTGCGTGCCGTCGCGCGATATTCCGCGATACATCGAGCTGTATCGCCAGGGACGCTTGCCTGTCGATCGCCTCATGAGCGGAAGGCTCAAACTCGAGGACATCAACCTGGGGTTCGACTTGCTGCACGAGGGCAAGGCCGTCAGGCAAGTCGTCGTGTTCTGATCAAGTACTCCAATGAGCTCCTATAAGCGTCAAGGTGCCGCGACGCCGGCGGGGATCCACTGAAGAACAAAATCGTTGCCATAGGCGACGCCGTCGCCCTGATTCGCGACGGCGACACCGTTGCGTGCTCCGGCTTCGTGGGCAGCGGCACGCCCGACGAGCTCATCAACGCACTCGAGAGACGGTTTCTCGATACGGGCGCGCCGCGCGATCTCACGTTGCTCTTCGCCGCGGCGCCGGGTGACGGCAAAGAGCGCGGGCTGAACCGACTGGCCAAGGAGGGTTTGATCAAGCGCGCCATCGGCGGCCACTGGGCGCTGGTGCCCAAGCTCGCCGCCATGGCGGTCGACGGCCGCATCGAAGCCTACAACCTGCCGCTCGGAACGCTGTCCCAGTTGTTTCGCGACATCGCGGGGCACCGCGCGGGAACGCTGACCAAAGTCGGACTGCGAACCTTTGTCGATCCGCGCCGCGAGGGCGGCAAGATCAACAGCCGCACGACGGAAGACCTTGTGCGGGTGATGATGATCGATGACGAGGAGTGGCTTTTCTACAAGGCGTTTCCGATCTCGGTCGCATTGCTTCGCGGCACCACCGCCGACCTCGGCGGCAACATTACGATGGAGCGCGAGGCGCTCACGCTGGACAATCTCGCGCTGGCCATGGCGGCAAAGAACTCGAACGGATTCGTCATGTTGCAGGTGGAGCGCATATGCGCTCACGGAGTGCTCAATCCGCGTCAGGTTCAGATTCCGGGCGTGCTGGTCGATTGCGTGGTGGTCGCTCGCGCCGAGAACCACGCGCAGACCTATGCAACCGTGTACAACCCGGCGTTCTCCGGCGAGCTGAAGGTGCCGCTCGACATGCTCGGCCCGATGCCGCTGGACGAGCGCAAGATCATCGCCCGTCGCTGCGCCTTTGATTTACCCATGGGCGGGGTCGTGAACCTCGGGATCGGCATGCCGGAAGGTGTCGCTCAGGTCGCCAACGAGGAAAAGGTCCTCAACTACGTGACGCTGACCGCGGAACCCGGCGTGATCGGCGGCTTGCCGCAAAGTGGCCTGGATTTCGGTGCGGCAGTCAACACCGACGCGGTTATTCATCAGAACCAGCAATTCGATTTCTACGACGGTGGCGGGCTGGACATGGCGTGCCTGGGCATGGCGCAGGTCGATTCCGAGGGCAACGTCAACGTAAGCCGGTTCGGGCCAAGGCTCGCCGGCGCCGGGGGATTCATCAACATCAGCCAGAGCTCACGGCGCGTGATTTTCGCGGGGACATTCACGGCGGGCGGACTCCAGGTCGAGGTCGCGAACGGCGAGCTCCGGATACTGACCGAAGGCAAGCTGAAAAAATTCATCAGCGAAGTCGAGCAGATCACCTTCAACGGCGCGTACGCGTCGGAGATCGGGCAGCCGGTGTTGTACGTGACGGAGCGGTGCGTGTTTCGGCGCGGGGGGGGCGGGCATGGAGCTGATCGAAGTCGCACCGGGAATCGACATCGTGCGGGACATACTCGCCCAGATGGAGTTCGCGCCGATCGTCCGCAATCCGGGGCTGATGGATCCACGCATCTTTCGCGACCAGCCCATGGAGCTCGAGGAAACGCTGCTCGGCATCGGCATCGCGGAGCGCGTGAGCTACGACGCCGAGCGCAATATCGTGTTTCTCAATCTCGAAGGATTGCACGTTCGCAACCGTGACGACGTCGACCGCGTCCGCCGCGTGGTCGAGGAGCGTTGCCAATCGATTGGAAAGAAGGTCGCACTCGTGGTCAACTACGATAACTTTCTGATCGACGCCGCCGTGGCCGACACCTACGCGGCGATGGTACGGTACATGGAGACGCACTACTACACGACCGCGTCGCGATATACGACCAGCGCATTTCTCAGGCTCAAGCTTGGTGAAGCGCTGGCGCGCAGGCGGGTGGCGCCTCACATCTTCGAAACGCAGGAGGAGGCTCACTCGTTCGTCGAGTCGTCCGATGCCAAGAATGAGACCGGCCGTGTCGCTTGACCTGCAGGTGCAGGCGGTGCTGGACAAGATTCGCGCTGCCGGCAATCCCGAATACTGGCAGATGACGCCGCAGCAAGCGCGCGATTGGCACAATCGCAAGGCAGGCATCCTCGACGTAAAACCCGAGCCAGTGTTCAAGACCCACGACCGGTCCGTCCCCGGCACTGCAGGAGGCATCCCGGTGCGCGTCTACACGCCGCGCCAATCGGCTCAAGCATTGCCGGTGCTGGTCTGGCTGCACGGCGGTGGCCACGTCGTGGGCAGCCTCGACAGTTACGATGCGCTCTGTCGTCAGCTCGCCTTGCAGAGCGATTGCCTCGTGGCATCGGTTGCCTATCGGCTCGCACCGGAACACAAATTCCCGGCGGGCGTCGAGGACAGCTTCTCGGCCTTGAAGTGGGTAGCCGAGCACGCGGCCGAAATCGGTGGCGACGAAAATCGCGTGGCGATCGGCGGTGACAGCGCGGGCGGCAATCTCGCCGCAGTGTGCGCAATCCTGGCGCGCGACGCGGGCTTTCCGACACTGGCTGCGCAGGTGCTCGTCTACCCGCGCACCGCTCCCGACGAGGAACTGCCCTCGCATCACGAATTCGCGGAAGACCACCTGCTCACGCGCAAGACGATCCTCTGGTTTCACGACCATTACCGGGCCAGCGACGACGATCGACAGGATTTCCGCTATGCGCCGCTGATATGCAAGGATCTCTCGCGGCTGCCGCCGGCGCTCATCATTGTTGGAGAATGTGACCCACTGCGCGATGACGGGCTCGCCTACGCGGAGCGCCTCAGGCTTGAAGGGAACGTGGTCGAACTGACAAACTATCCCGGCATGATCCATCCGTTCTTCTCGATGGGCGGGGCTGTCGATGCGGGGCGGACGGCGGTTGTGCAAGTCGCGAGTACGTTAAGACGCATTTTCGAGACGAGGCTGCAAAATGGTCGGCAGTGATCCGGAATCGCGGCATTACGATTGAGTAATCTTCCCGGCACGATGAAGCGTAGCGTGCGGGTCACCCGGAGGCCGCTGTACCTCGTTTACGGCCTCATGCTGTTTTGCTTCTCCAGCAATACATCGACTCGCGTCGTTCTCTCACTTTATGCTCTCGACCTCGGCGCGCAGCCCTATGTCGTCGGTCTGTTGGTCGCGACGCTGTATGTGTTCCCTGTAGCGCTTTCGTGGCCGGTCGGCGTGCTCTCCGATCGGGTGGGGTCGCGTTGGCTGCTCCTGGGCGGCACGGCCTTCGGCGGCACCGGCATTCTGATTCCCTATTTTGTCCATGACTTGGCGGCCCTGTACATTGCGGCGTCGATGATCGGAGTGGCGTTCAGCCTCTACAACGTGCTCCTGCAGAATCTGGTCGGCCTGCTGAGCAAGCCCCACGAGCGCGCACAGAATTTCAGCAGTGCGAGCCTGATAGGAGCCGCGGCGACATTTGTCGGCCCGTTACTGGCGGGTCTTGCGACCGATCATTTCGGGAACGCCAACGCCTGCCTCTTCGTTTCGACGCTGTCGCTCACGGCCGCTTCGCTGCTTGTCGTTTGGGGCGGCGCGCTGCCAGGTGGATCGTGTCATGCCGCTCCTGCGCGAAGCGTGGGAGATACGCTCGCGGGCAAGGGAGTCTTGCGATTGCTCGTCGCCAGCGGCCTGGTGCAAGTCGGCCAGGACCTCTATCAGTTTTATATTCCGATCTATGGCCACGCGATAGGTCTATCCGGATCGGCCATCGGTCTCGTGCTCGCAGCTTTCGCGCTGGCAGCTTTCGCGGTGCGATTTGCCATGCCGCGGCTGGTCCTTCGCCTCGGGGCAGAGCAGGTGCTCACCTATTCGTTTTATCTGGCCGCGATCGGGTTTTTCCTGGTGCCGGTTTTCAAGGGGACCGTCGGGCTGGCAGTTGTATCGTTCACTTTCGGATTGGGCATGGGATGCGGTTTACCGATCACCACGATGCTCGTCTTCAGCCATTCTGCCGAAGGACGATCGGGCGAAACCTTGGGCTTGCGGCAATCGGTCAACAATCTCATGCGGGTATGCGGCCCGGCGTTGTTCGGGACCATCGCGTCTGCGTTCGGTCTATTTCCGGTTTTTTGGATCAACGCGTTGATGATGGCTGCCGGGGGCTGGATAGCTCGGCCGGTCGCCGACCCAAAATGAGATTGCAGCCCCGCTTGCTCGGACCCAATGTTTCGCCGCGAACCGTCATGACCGCGAAGGAAGCGTTGCATTCAATTGCTGCCAGTCTTCATCTTTGAGGAGCGGGCCTTCATTTACGCCTGACTGCGGTGGTTGCTGTGGACACCGCCGTGAGCTCGATGCGATAGACTTCGGCATCGCCGGGATCTGAAATGAATCACATCCGTTGGGAGCTTTTCATGCGCGAGCATTTGATCCGTGCATCTTTGTGCTTGTCCATCGTCCTGTGTGCCGCCGGTTGCGCGACCGGCAATCAGCTAACCCAGGAGGGTTCCAATATGTATGCCGGGTGGTACGCCCCGGCGATCGTTGACGTGCAGGTGGCAACGATCTACACAACGCTGTTCGATGTGCGTTCGGCGCAGCAGGTATGGGCGTTCACTGCCCCGACGTACGATTCGAGGTCCCTGCAGAAGGACGCTCCGCGTTACGCGAGGGATGTCACTGGAATGCTTCAGTCGAGCGGACTGTTGGCTGGACCCTGAAAAAAATTCAATCGTACGCAGACGCGTTCAGGATCCGGCAGCCATTGGGGCGACTCGCCGTCGCCCGATCCTGATGCGGAGTGGGCCTGAAAGAACGCGTAGCCGGGTTTCAAGAAGACCGGATGAGGTTCGCATCACCTTGAATTGACCGTTGGAGAGTCCGATGAACTTCATATCGAGCTTCGTGGGGGTGCTGTTCGACGGGATCGCCTACGGCAGTCTCCTGTTTCTCATCAGCGTCGGTCTGTCCGTCACCATGGGCCTGATGAATTTCGTGAATCTCGCGCATGGTGCGTTTGCGATGCTCGGGGGCTACATCTGCGTGACCGTCATGATGCGGCTGGGTGTCCCATTCCTGGCCAGCCTGCCGATTGCGTTTGTCGTGACGGCGGCCGTAGGAATTGTCATGGAGCGGCTGCTCTATCAGCGGCTGTACCGCGCCACTCACCTCGACCAGGTGCTATTCAGCATCGGTCTCGTATTCATGTCGATCGCAACCGCAACATACGTATTCGGCCCGGGTCAACAACCGATCCAGCTGCCGGAAGGATTGAGAGGGCAAGTTCACGTCTTGGGGATCGATCTTGGCGTCTACCGGCTGTTCTTGATAGCGGTCGTAATCGCCGTCACGCTCGCGCTTTACTTTCTGATCGAGCGGACACGCTTTGGTGCGCAGATACGAGCTTCGGTCGACAACCAGCAGGCGTCCGCCGGACTTGGCATTAACGTCAATCGAATCTTCGGGCTGACCTTTGCCCTCGGTTCGGGACTTGCCGGGCTGGGAGGAGCGCTTGGAATCGACGTGCTGGGCCTCGAGCCTACGTTCCCGGTGAAGTACATGGTCTACTTCCTGCTCGTCGTTTCCGTCGGTGGCGCGGGGACGATCAAAGGACCGCTGATCGCGGCGATCGTCCTGGGCGTCGTCGATGTTGCCGGTAAGTACTACGTTCCGGAAATCGGCGCCTTCGTCATCTACGCGTTGATGGTCATATTGCTCATTGCGTTTCCTGCCGGTCTGTACGGGAGGCGCTCGTGAATGCCGAAACGGTGGTGAAGACACGCGAGTCGGCGCACCGGTTGCCGAACAACCGTTGGCGCCCAGCCGAGATTGTTTTCTGGTTGCTGCCGGTCGCTGCCTTCTTTCTCTTCGACGGATACCTGGTCCTCGGGAGCCAGATCCTGATCGTCGGCTTGTTCGCCGTTTCGCTGGATCTGATTCTCGGTTATGCCGGCATCGTCTCGCTCGGGCACGCGGCGTTTTTCGGCGCCGGTGCGTACACGGCCGGTCTGCTCGCCCAGCACGGCTGGGGCGAGCCACTTTCCGGTCTGGCAGCCGGGTTTGCCGTCGCTGCGGTATTGGGCTTTGCGGTGAGCTTTCTGGTCGTACGCGGTGGAGACTTGACGCGTCTTATGGTCACACTGGGAATCAGCCTCCTCCTCTTCGAAGCCGCCAACCGGGCCTCGACGATCACCGGCGGCGTCGACGGACTATCCGGTGTGACGATGGACAAGCTCCTCGGCGTCTTCAAGTTCGACATCGCAGGCAAGACAGCGTATCTCTACAGCCTTGCGGTTGTATTTGTTGTCATGGTCCTGCTGCGGCGGCTCGTCAATTCGGCGTTTGGCTTGAGCCTGCGCGGGATCCGGGAAGGCGTCCGCCGCATGCCTGCAATCGGCGCGCCCGTGTTCAAGCATCGCGTGATGATCTTTACCCTGAGTGCCGCGATCGCGGGTCTCGCCGGCGCGTTGCTTGCTCAAACCACGCAGTTCGTCGGACTCGATACGCTCGGGTTCCCGCGCTCTGCTGAACTGATGGTGATGTTGGTTCTGGGTGGCACTGGCAGGCTGTACGGAGGGTTGATCGGTGCCGCCGCATTCATGCTCATGCAAAATACGTTGTCCGATCTCAATCCTGTCTATTGGCAGTTCTGGATCGGACTGCTGCTTGTCGTCGTGGTGATGACCGCTCGCGGCGGCATCATGGGGGGGCTCGAGAAGCTCGCCGAACGATTCGGGAGGAAGGCGCCATGACTCCCGCCACGATCCCGGCACTTCGAACCGTAAATCTTTCCAAAGAGTGGGGAGCTTTCAAGGCGAACAGCGAAATAAGTCTGTCTCTCCCGGTCGGGGCGCGCCACGCGATCATCGGGCCGAACGGCGCGGGAAAGACGACCTTTATCAACCTGCTGACCGGCGTGTTTCCTCCAACGACGGGCGATGTTTACATTGGAGAGGAAAAGGTCACCAGCCTTGCGCAATACCTTCGCGTCAAGCGTGGCATGGCACGAACGTTTCAGATCAACACACTGTTTCCCGGTTTGACGGTGCTGGAGTCGGTCGTGCTCGCCGTGTGCGAGCGGAGGGGCGTGACCAACAATGTCGTGCGGACAGTGGCCCGGCGCCGGGACGAAATCGACGAAGCCATGGGAATCCTCGATTCGCTGCAATTGACGCGCGATGCGGACAGCATCACGCGCAACCTTGCCTATGGCAGGCAACGCCTCGTCGAGATCGCGCTTGCCCTTGCGACTCGGCCGAAAATCCTGCTGATGGATGAGCCCGCAGCCGGGATCCCATCCAGCGAGAGCAAGGAATTGTTTGCCGTGATCGCGAAGCTTCCTCGCGATGTGACGATCCTGTTTATCGAGCACGACATGGGCCTCGTGTTCCGGTTCGCCGAGCGAATTACGGTGCTGGTGAGCGGTCGCCTTTTGGTCGAGGGCACCCCGGAGGAAATCGCCGCCGACAAGCGGGTGAAAGAAGTGTATTTGGGCGAGGCTCAACATGACTGAGCTGGTGCGACTCGACAACGTCACCGCCGGTTACGGTGATTCGGTCGTGCTGGAAGAGGTCTCGCTCTCGATGGAGGAGGGTGGCAGTCTCGCCCTTCTCGGCCGCAACGGCGTCGGCAAGACGACGCTGATCGTGACGTTGATGGGATTTACACGCGTGCGCAGCGGACAGCTATCGTGGCGCGGCAAGGATATCGCAACGGTGCCGAGCTACCAGCGTGCTCGTTCCGGCCTGGGCTGGGTTCCGCAAGAGCGCTTCATGTTCCCGTCGCTTACCGTCGAGGAGCATCTCACAGCGGTCGCGCAGGCGGGGCACTGGACGTTGCGCAAAGTATACGAATTGTTCCCCCGTCTGGACGAGCGATGGACCAATCTGGGAAATCAGCTTTCGGGTGGCGAGCAACAGATGCTGGCGATCGCCCGGGCGCTGATGGTCAATCCGAGTCTCCTGTTGCTCGACGAGCCCATGGAGGGCCTCGCACCCATCATTGTCCAGGAATTGATGGGCGTCATCGGCAATCTGGTCAAGACGAGCGGGATGGCCGTGATCGTGGTCGAACAGCATGCAAAGCTTGCGCTTACCCTGGCGAAGGAAGCGATTGTCCTGGAGCGCGGGCGCGTCGTGCATCGATCAGACAGCGAAAGCTTGATGCGCGATCCGGAGGCGCTGCAACGTCTCATCGCGGTGACCTGACCCGTTGGCAGCCAGGGACACAGGCTGCCGAACGGCAGGCGGGTCTAGCGCACTCGTTCAGAACACGTTGAACACGGAAGGCAGGTAGTGAAGCTCGTGCATCGCTTCCAGGAAATCGATAAGCGCGGCGGCGATCACGAACCATATCGCGTCCGCCATGCTCTTGCGGAAGCGTGATGCGGAAACGACGTATTCGGCCGGCTCGGAATACAAGCTGAATTTCGGC
>OCZU010002901.1_pt1 | contig 10860 bp, 12 predicted proteins | sample 1539001 | NCBI WGS metagenome assembly OCZU01 (sample SAMEA3539306, study PRJEB22396) | soil metagenome | biome: tundra; feature: field; material: soil | place: USA | collected 2010-05 | depth 0.15 m | reverse complement strand
TCCCTACACGACGCTCTTCCGATCTCCAACTTCTCCGGCAGCTTGGGCAGGTTGCGCGACAGCGCGTCGCACATCTGAATGGGCGGAGGGAGTTCGACCGCCCGCCGCTGGAGCACATCCGCCAGGTTCTCGCCGGCATGCTGGCGTCCGGTGAAAAATAACGCGATGGTTTGCTTCTGCGCGGTCGAGACAATCCCGCTGGTGAATACTCCTGTGCGCTCCGCGGTATCACGCTCGTCATGATCCATGCCCGCGTCCTCGCGCAGCGCCAGCACGGGCATGGAGGTATCGTCGTTGTGCAGTACCTCGCCTTGTGCCGCCTGGCGAATCAACTCCTCCATCGCCGGTTGGATCGCAGTGGCCGCTTCCGTTACGATCTCGCATTGCGTCGCGACGGGAAGTGGAATGCCGAGACTTTGTTCCAGATCAGCCAATCGATTCCAAGGAACCCCACTCCCATAGCGGAGCAAGGCGATCATGCCGGCCGCCGTCGCGTCGTACTTCTCCTCGCCCACGCCTGCGGGAACTTCGGCCGTGAACACTTCCCCACACAGATTGCAGCGCAGCTTCTCCAACTCGTACACGGTGGCTGCGATCGGCGCCTGACCTTGCATTCGCACCAGCAGGCCCGGATCGTGCAGCGGGTACACTTTGCCGCGCTGGCACTCCGGGCATCGGTCCCCTTGATGCAACGACGGATGTGGAACGTCGATCCGGTGCGCTCCGCGATACGCTTGGGCATCGCGGCTTGCAGTTTCTGATATCCGGCCTCACCCAGTGCTTCGCGCACGCCCTCCAGCAACGCCTCCAACTCTTCAGCCGTGACGTCGAGGGGCGCATCCGTCGGTCGCATCTTAGATCTCCTGCAGTAACTCGCGAAATCGTCGAGTCAGTGGATAACCCAGCACTTCTTTGAGGGAACGATTCGGACGGTTGGTCTGATCGTCTTTGCCCCGCCCCGTGGTGCGTCCCAGTACAATCCAGTTGGCGGCGTGGTAACAAGTGCCACGGAACCGCTCCGGGTCCACGAAGGTTTCCAGAAAATAGATGGGGTGTTGGTAGAGACATTCCCAATCCTGCGACAGCCGCTTCGCCATGCGACCCAGAAGATGCGAAGCCAGATGCGGCACCTCCACCCAGGGCAGAATCAGAAAGCGCGTGTTGTAGGCCAGCAAGCGAAGGTTGCGCTTCCGCGCTTCCGCACTCCAGCCAATGAAGCGATCACGGCTGCCCAAGTGACGCGGCGCCGAACTCCACGCCAGACATGCGATCGGCCGCCCTTGCGCCCAGACCACATACTTGAGGTGCTCGCCGACCGGCTGCTCATAGCCCAAGTAATGGTGCTGTTCCATCAGGCTGTTGAATAGCGCTTCGTCCGGAGTGCGCCGCACCTGCTGGATCTCAATGGGCTGGAGCTGACTTAACCGACCGTGGATCGGCGTCGTGTCGATCAACATCGGTGCCGGCGGCTCGCGTTTCGCCAGTGGGTTGGGCGGGAGATAGCGAACTGGCGGTAAATCGATCTCGCCGGCCCGATGCAACATTAATAAAAGACCGCGGCACACCATGTCGCGCAGCGCACCGTTGGCCTGCTTCCACTGCCATGCCTCACAGAGTTTCTCCGACAGCCTCCGCCGACTGACCCCTGGATGTTCGGCAATCAACCGTCGAATGAAGACGATATCTTCCGCACGAATCTCTCGGCCACGATAGCAGCGCTGGGTGGGCACGCCTCAGTGTGGCAGAGTGAAAAATGGAACGCAAGTGAAAAGTGCGGCATCTTCTATTTATTACGCGCTCACCCGCCGCCACACCGGCGCCGCGATCGCATCCGGGTTCCCCGCGGCCAGCAACAACTGCGCCTGATGGGCTTGTAGTACCCGCGTGGGCTGGTTTCCGCTCGGCCACCACACAAAGCGCCCCTTCGAAAGCCGCTTCTGCGCCAGCCAGAATCCTTGCCCGTCATACACCAGGATGCGGATCGACGTCCCTCGGCGGCTCTGGAACACAAATAGGCAGCCCGAAAAAGGATCGGCCTGCAGTTTCTCCTGACACAACTGAGCGAGGGAGTCGATGCCCTTTCTTCCATCCACGGCTTCGATCGCCACCAGAACGCGCATCTGCGGCGTGATCTGGATTACGTCCGCTCCCACAACACACGGCTCAGTCCGGCCAAGTCTGGAGCCGTGGTCCCTTTCCACTGGATACGCATCTTGCCGTGCGGCCCTTCCAACTCAATGAGACACTCCGACAGACCGAATCGCAGGTGGGCCTACCAGTTCCATGAATGACGGCGGTGGCGCGGCGGACCGGGCGCGGCGGGCCTTCCTTGCTGGCGCTCTTTGCCCCTGCACTCCCCGATTCCGCCAGTCGCTTCAGCTTGCCGTACTCCAACCGCAGGAGCTGTGCCGTTCGACCAACGCCGTTTTCCCGCGCCACTTCCGCCGCTGAAGCCCACAGTGGTCCCGGAATCGGCAAGCGAACTCCAGGGTGTGCACTTCGCCAGCGTGCAAATCGCCGGTGCACTCTCCGCATTCCCTGGGGAACATTTGGCGGCTCGGTCGCCATCGCAAGCCCTCCATCCCTTCGCTAGAGAAAGACTCACCTTAGCAAGCTCACTCAACCCGAGTCACGCAGGCCTGCCGAAAGGACAGGTTTTTCTGACTATGTGCTGAAGAAGACGATCAAAGGCTGACCCGCCACTGTGCGACTACGCGGCTGGGCCCGGATGCCTTTCAGGAAGCCCATTCTGCTGGGATTTGGCTGCCGGACGGGGTTTGGGTCGGCCGGGGCGTTTCAGAGGCGTTGGGAGCCTTTTGGGCCAGTCTGGGGGCTATTCTCCGCTTAAGTTGCGACATGGGATAGCAATTCCTGAGCATCTTTCCACGTCTGGTAACTGGCCATGTGCACGAGGAAGCGTCCCACAAGGGATCGTTCGAGCGGCCATTCCAGAAACGCCAGTACCATCCGTTCCGCACCCCAGCGAAGGTGGATCAAAGACTTGAATAGGGCTTCCTGTTGCGGCGGAGTAAAGACCACTCCATGCACAATTCGGTTTCTGATCTCGGCCAGCGACAGTCCTCTGGATGAACCCGATATGGGCCACAGGTCATCATCATGAAAGCCGTGCTTGCTGAGCGAGTCGGCAGCTTGTCGGTAAGCCGTGCCAAATGCAATGCGATTCAACTCTGATCTCTTCTCATAAATAAGCTTTCGCCGCCCGGTATTTTCGCCGTCTTTGAACAACGGATGCTTCTTGATGAAGCTAGTGAGGTCTTTTTCAAAGGACGCCCATTGCGTCGGGTCGAGTATTGCAGTGAGGCCATTACTCTCGCGGAAATGTGTAACCAGCGTCTCGACCGCAGCGAAGCACTTTAGGAAGCTGGCCTCAATCGTCCCCTCCTGCGACGACACGAGGAGATCGATTGCCTGCCGCAGTGCCTCGCGCCCGTCATTCTGACGGAAGGTTGCGAAGGCGTGCTTCAAGAAATCGTTGAACTCGGGATCATCTATCAATGTCTCCTGTGCGCTGATCTTTCGGTCTTTCGGCACAGCCAGTCGGTTGCGATAGAAAAGCGTCTCGCAATTCGCCGCCGCTACTCTCCAGCCGCGACAAACGCATCTGTGACGAGTCGCCAAGGACGTTAAGAGTAAGATATCGTCCAACTCATTGACAAAGTGATCGAGCCCCGCCCGTTCGAGCTTGTCGTTTATTTCCGCCACTAGCTCACTTGTCCTGAGCACCGCCGATTTCTTCTGTTCGTGATGGAAATGCCTACGAATGAACGAGCGCGTCCGGAAGCTCGAATGCAAGTTCGCGTGCGGTCGTCATCGCTACAGCTCCGGTAGGCGAAAAGAGCGACATCAGACTAGGGTTTGGCAATCTATTGGGAGTCAGCCAGAATGTCCCGTTCTGGATCACGTCATGATCGCTTGCGATTCCGCCTATCGTAACCTCCAAATCCCACGGTTCGCCCGGCATCGTGCATCTGATGAATTTGGCCCCCCAACTCTCCTCCGACCAGCCTTGCGTTATGACAATATCCGACCGGACGGAGATCACTCCATTCGGTATCTCGGCACGTGCCCGGACCGAGAATTCGGCCACTGTTAGCGGGCCTTTCTGAGCCTCCGCGAGGTCGAATTCAAGATGCGGGCGTCCGCGCATTGATCGAGGCAGGTAAACCCGGCATGGTACGTCGGCAACAACATTGCCGTGAGGCGTCGTGATAGTCGCTGAGACGGTATAGTCGGGATCACGGCGTATGACCCGGCGAAGACCAGCACGTCTGCTCATGTAGAAAGTTTAATGGCACTCGCGCTCGAAAGATGCGACGATCGACCACCAAGCCACAAATAGAGAAGCCGCCTACGTGAGCACGGCGCAGGAATTGCAGCTACTTCTTCTTCGCCGCCTTCAGCTTCGCCCACCTTGCCCGCTGTGCCGCCGCGATTCTCCGTCTTCCTGCTGCTGAGATCGTTTTCTTTGGCTCCGGCGCTCGACTCTTCGCCTTCGCCCATCGCGCCTTCTGCGCGAGGCTCATCCGCTTGCGAGCCGAGGCTGACACCCCGCTCTTCGGTTTGGTGTAATTACTCCCGCCGCCCAACTTGCCAAGAACTGAAAGAGCCGCATCAACATGACGAAGCTGATTCACCAAACTCGTTCTCACCGTCTTCAACTCCGACACAAAAGGCACCATCCCCATTAGATTTGCCATGAATCCCCCCTCGGCAAGGGATTGTAATTCGAATCGAGTTTTTCCGCAGTCTGCTAGCCTAACAACAGACGGCGGGAGAACAGATGATGGAGGAGGAGAGCAGCGGTGCGCCTGAAGAGGTGACAGCCGCGAGGAAGTTTTAGAAGAATACACTCAGCCAGAAATCAGATCGGCAAAGGCAAAGTGATCGCGAACGACAGTCACGCCCACTGAAACCGAGAGGGCAGCATTCAGCATGGGCCCTATGTATACAAAGGAGTGGAACTCCCCGCGTTCACCGCAGGGATCCACTTCATTGGGTAGCGCCGAAAGAAACGTCTGATCGAACTCGCGGCCGGCGAAGGATTGCTCGAGTTTCCTTGTGTCGATACAAGTCAACTTCGATCGTACTCCGGACGCGATCATCTCCTGTGCCAGATCCCGCGTTGGCAGCCCCCACACGGGGAAGATCGGCTCAAGTCCCGTGCCTTTCATTTGCCTTTCCCGGTAGGCGCGTACATCCTCGAGGAACAGATCACCAAACGCCACTCCTTCGATTCCTTCGCAGACTGCCTTGGCACAGGTTTGAGCCATCAGCGACTTATACTGTTCATTGGAGCATGGCCAAGGCAACGGAACAGCCCAGAGCGGAAGTCCGGCAGCCGCAGCTTGCTGCTCGACCAACTCACGTCTGACCGCATGCATGGCGACGCGGCCTGCGGCTTCGTTGAAAGTAGTCAGCAGTCCTGCGACCTCATACTCTGCGCGCTGGCGGAGAACATGAAGACTCCATGCACTGTCTTTGCCGCTGCTCCAGGAAAGAAGAATGCGCTTCATGGCCGATTGCCCGTGCGAAGCCGCACGGGTGGTTGGCGGACCGGCGACGCAGACTTTCTCGCGAGCTTAGTCTGGCGGAAGAGATCAGCCATAGCCAGAATTCCTTCTGCGATCCTCGGACCAGGACGCGAATAATGACTGCTGGCATCCATCGCAAATACGTTGCGGTTCAGGTCCGCAGGAATCCCCGGCAGTGGCTGCGCAGTTGGTACGTCCTTTTCTTCCAGTTGCCGTGGCTCACACGGTTGACGAATCATGATTTCTAGGGAGAAAGGTGCACGAGCGCCGGACCGGCAGCCACCGCTGTGAAAAGAAACCGCATCCGCCTGGTCATTTACCCGGGACCGAAATTGTCACCACGGTGCTGGCGGGGCCGATCTTACCGTCGGCTGCCAGGTAAGAGATGCGGTACGCCCAGATCCCTGACGCAGGCACATTGTTGTCTGTGGCATTCTGTGCGGTCATGGGGCCTGCAATACGAATCCAGCCTTGATCTTTGCTTGTCTGATCCTGCCGCTCGACGATCAGGTTGAGACCGGCAGGTGGTGGTTGAAACTGCAAAACAACATGCGGATATGGCGTGCCTATGAACTGTGCGGTGGGGACCGGAGGCGTGGAAATCTGCAGAGAGCTCACTCGAATCGCTACTGGGCGCGTGGGATCGCTGCGATTTCCGTTCTTGTCAACCGCCACCAGGCGATACCAGTATTTTTCGCCGGGGCTCACGTAAAGATCAGTGAACTGGCGCGCCGCGCCGGGAAGCGGATCGCCGATCACAACTCCCAGGTCGCCCTCGCGCCCGGAACGCAGCACTAGAAACTGCGCTGTCTTATCCTCTGGTAACGCAGGAATAAAGTTGAGCAGAGCTTTACCATCGGCGCCACTTGAGCCAGTGATCGAAGGCATTTCTGGAACCGAGCGATCAGCGAGCACGACCTGCACGGAAGCGCTGGCTGAGCCCTCCGCGTTATCGAACGCCACGGACACGACTCGATATTCCATCTTCGCATCGGAGCTCAGGCCGAAATAATCGTCATAGATCGGCTCAGGTGTGACATGAGAATTGAGACGCACCCAGTTCTCGACGCCGGCCGCTCCTGTCACGGCGCGACGCTCAACGAAATATCCTGCCACGGGGAAACCGACTGGCTTCCACGTGAGACGGACTCGCGTCTGGCCGGCATCGGCGGTGAGTCCAGCCACCTTCGGCGGGGCTCCGGCATTCTGGGGTTGCGCGGCGGCGGCGCTGGAGGGATTTCCCAAGTCTCCACGAGAATTCACGGCGCGGATGCGATAGTAGTAAGTCGTGCCTCCTCGAACTGTCGCATCTTCGTATTGTGCGGTGGTGGGTGGCAGCGCTTGTGCCGCGAGGGCCTCGTAAGGCCCGGAGTACAGAAACGCGCGCTCCACGACATATCCGGCGAGATTTGGCTTTTGCCGTGATGGCCAACTTACAACGATTTTTCCAACCCCACCGGTCGCGGTCACCGGCTGCGGCGGTTCGAGGGCGCGGAAATCTGGATAGAAGATACGAATCGAAGTTCCCGCGCTGCGGCGGCCAAAAGCATCCACGCTGAAAACCCGGTAGGTCAACATCTCATTCGGAAGTGCATTGCGGTCGAGAACCAGTGGGATCTTCGGATCCCAGCGCAACCCGGGAATCACGGGCTTGGCGGTTACAGGAGCGGCCGATTGGCCACCACCATCGCGCTCAATGGCATAAGCGATGACAGGTAGTCGATGATTCTCCGCTGGAGCCTCCCAGAATAAAGAGACGCCGCGTTCGTCGACCTTGGTTTGGACCCCGGCAGGTGCGGGTGAGAGCGGCGTAGCCTGGGAGGAGTCAACTGGAGAACCTGTGAGCTGCAGGCCGTTTGGTTTTCCAGCGCCATCGAGCCCTTCGACTTTGTAAGTGCGACTGCCGGAGGCAACGTTTTCCAGCGTCCAGGAGAGACCGAGCGCGCGTGCATAGCCTGGCTCGCTGAATGCCCTGAGGCCAATAATATTGATCAACTGCTTGCCCTTTGCCGTGGCATCCGGCTTGGCCAGGACGGCGGGTAATTTGCGGATGGCGTCGGCATCTTCCACGGAAAGAGGCTGCAGAGCAGCGGCATCCCCCATGTTGATTTGAGGCACAAGGACTTGTCCGGTGGAATCGGACAGCTTCCATCCGCCGGCCGGCCACTTGGAAGGCGGAGGAAACCAGAGCAACGAGATATGCCCCTTGCCGTCAGAGACGGCAAACATCGCTTCTGTAGCCTCTTGAGCGGCACTCGCACGAACCGCGAAGAACAGCAGGAGTGCAGTGGAGATCAAGAGCGAGGTGTTTGATCGAGAGGTCATTATTGTTGCCGTCATTATTCCTGACGTAGCTAGTTTCACAAATGTACCGAAAACGAAATCGACCCGAGTGGCCACGGCAGTCCAATACTTGCGCTAGCTTCCATCTCGAGCGGCAAGGCCTCGGCGTGCACTTGCGCCGAAACGCCCGCCGACACGCAGACATCGTCCACGCAAACGCCCGCACTTACGCTGGCGGAGAAGTCGCCGGAAATATGCGGTTGCGGAGTAATGGTCAAACCCATGTCCACGTTACCGTTGATGTAAGCGGATGCCACCGAGTTATCGCCCACATTCAGGGTGATACTCTCGCCGCCGCCAATCGCCAGGCCGGCGTCGGAGAGCATGACGTACATGTTGGCATCCGCGATTAACAGATGGCCGTCGATTCGCGGCCCTTGTTGCTTACCGGCGTCGATGTGCCATGGGCCGCTCGGGCCAAAGTGGATGTCGACTGCGGCGTCGTTCGGGCCACTACCCAAGCCCACCGACGCTAGACCGCCCATGAAGTTCAGCTTGCCCCAGATGCGTCCGTCAAAATTGCTGCCGGCGTACTGAAAAAATCCTTGAAAGTCGCCGTTGCTGTTGTCGGCCATCTTGAGCAGCCAGGCGTGGAAATCAAGGCGCGCGCCCGCATCCTGACCGCTCGACTTGATCACCAGATCGCCATCCAGCGTGTAAGTGAACTGGTCCGGCATGCCCACGCGGAGTCCCGCCATAAAGAGGAAGGAGTTATCGAAGACGGGAGTTGCGGCGCTTAGCGAGCCGGTATCTTCAAAAGCGTTGATGGGGAAATTGTGGCCGAGTCCGCCTTGCACGCGGTAAAGGTTCATCACCGGCGGCACCGCGATCAAGGGGAGTCCGGTCGGCCCCAGGGCGTAACTCACGCGGGTCAACCAGTAATCGTGTCCGCCTTGGTAACCGAGGCGGAATTCACCGGTAATCGGCGGACCGCCTAACTCAGAAAGATCCACCGTGCCGGAATACTCGTTGCCGCTCGTGCCGGAATAGATAGGATGAACCTTCGCCTCGGAACTCGGCTGCCCCGACGGGTAAGGCACGTCGATGGTGAAGGGAGAATTGGTGGGTCCGATCGTCGAATAGTTGTTACCCGACTCATTGACCTGGTAATTCACCTGCATCGCAGCCGCCGGCATTACCTCGGAAAGATGAACATTCGTGTTGAATAAGGCGGCAAGCACCGTCGCAGCAGACGCAGGAGTTGTCAAATGAACGGAGACCATGTCGACCGGCGTTTGTCCCAGCTTTGAACTGCCTCCGAGCGAGACATCCTGCGCTTGACTCCCCTGCGCGAAGTATCCGCGCCCATTCATGCCGAAGTAGAAAATCTGATCGACAGCGGCAAACTGCTTGTTCTCGGCGGAGAAAACGAAATGGGTATTCGTCTGTACGACCCAGATGCTCTGCTGTTGAGCCAGTTGCGTGAACTGCAGGTTACGTGCGGTGAAAGCGAGGTTACCGTACGTCTTCGAAACAACCGGCGAACCGGTAAACGTGAACCCCAGGCTGGCTTCCTTGCCGCCACCCGATTGCAGGGTGGCATCGCCTTTCAAGTGCGTGTCAAGCCAGGGCGCGTAAACGTCCAGGCCATTGTATTGCGCGCTGAAGTTTCCATTGGAAGCCGTCGCATTGATCGAAGCAAAACTAATGGACCCAGCGTCCAGCGTAGCGGTGAACGGTCCGGTGGAGAGACTGCCGCAGAGCCCGCTGCCGATCACGCCCCAATGTTGTCCTTGTCGGTCAGGCGCTCGGTTTGACCGGAGCGATAGTAAAAGCCTCCCACCACGACTGCGGCACTCACCAAGACCGCCGCGGCGGCAAGGGTCCGCTTCCAACCACGAGGGATAACCGGGGGGCTGTCAGAGCTTCGCTGATCGACTGGTCCGGCCACATCCCTGCACGGGGCTACCTCCGACGGGGTAGCTGCGACAAAAATGGTAGAGTAGCCGCCTTTGGGGACCTCGATGCGAACCAGGGAACCGCGACCGCCATTTTCGTAATGCTCCCGCAATTTGGCGCGGAGACGGCGGGCAGCCATTCTGACCACCGGATCAAGCCGCGGATCGAATGAAGCGTCCCGGCCAAATACATCCACCCCCAACCGGTATTCCTTGAACTGGTCTCCTTCTCCGGCAAGCGTGTGCTCCACGATGTACCGCAAGAAGCGCTTCAGGAGATCGGAGTCTCGGAGGGAGCGGCTCGCCAGCAACCGCTCGAGTTCGCTCCGCACTGCCGCTTCAGGCACGGCGTGATTCCCCTTTTGACGGTGAAGCGAGGCAAGCGAGTTTTCGGCGGACGGTAACTCCATCCCCATGCTCCTGCAACTCCCTTGGAGGAGGGTCCCTGGCCGTACAGAGAACCAATTTTACCGTAAGTTTACCCCAAGATACTTGTGGAAACTGCCGGCCGAACGCAGAATGCGCCTTTGGGCTAGGTTGTACCAACCGCAATTCCGAAGAGACTGCCGCAGGATTTGCTTCTCTCCGAAGTGCCGGGACTATATGACTCTGGAAAAGGGCTACGTCAGCATCTTGAGAGGCGAACGCGGGCTGGGGTTGGTGTCGTTTCAGCCCGCTGATCTTGTCACTGTGATTTATCTTGGACAGGGCCAGAGTGTGCGGGAGATTAAAGAGCCTGAAACAGCGCAACCCAAAGGCAAATCGAAGCGTAAAGCATAGAGGTGACCGATGAGTCAGAAAGGGGAGTATTTGGTGCAAGACTTTAGAACACTGGACGTAGGTGGAATCACGCAGTACGTCCAAAAACTCGCGGAAAACGGCTGGGAACTGCTATCCGTTAATCCGCCGCTTCACTACTTTAGGCACTCGAAGAGTGAACCGCCCAAGGCTTCACCTACACACCAAGTACGAAAGATGCGCTGATTTGTAATAGCTCAGACTTGATCTGACTGGAACGGATCCTGAACGGGATTCAATTCCATCTCGGGTTACAGTGAAGTCTTCGA